>Ga0207684_10000103_pt1 | contig 161901 bp, 163 predicted proteins | sample KBSK5501metaG_FD_184342 | JGI IMG/M metagenome (GOLD analysis project Ga0207684, IMG submission 184342) | Corn, switchgrass and miscanthus rhizosphere microbial communities from Kellogg Biological Station, Michigan, USA - KBS K5-50-1 metaG... | ecosystem: Host-associated > Plants > Roots >... | reverse complement strand
GCGTCCCCTCCACGCCAAAGCCCAAATGGCGGCCCGCCGCCAACCATCCATGGAAACGCAAGATGCAGATGCCAGAGTGACAAAGTCTCAGAACCATTGGGAGGACGAGGTCACTGAACTACGACAGCCCCGCTGGGCTCGGGTTCGGAACGCTATGACGATGAGGAGCAGCAGGGGATGCCGGGCGATGCCCAAAAGCCAAGCGGCCCGCTGACCCGGCCCGCCACCCGAACCTTCTTCGGGGCCCCCGTGGTCGACAACCTCGACCTGCTAAACGCCCGCATCGGCTTCATCGGCGTGCCGACCGACCAAGGGGTGATCATTCCGTACCTTCGGTCGGGAGCGTTTGCCGGGCCGCGCCTGGTGCGGGAAACACGCACGCGGCTGCGTGAAACGCGGCCCGATGGCACCAGTGCCGGCTGGTTCGATATCGAAACCGAGCGCCATTACCTCGAAGGCGTCCGGCTGGCCGACTGCGGCGACGTGTTGATCGCGGGCGGCGACGTGCAACTGAGCCTGGCACGTACCACCGCTGCCGTCCGAAAGATCGCCGAACGCGGCGCCATGGTGGTCGCCGTCGGCGGCGATCATTCGATCAGCTTCCCGGTTGGTCGGGGCGTCGCCGACGCCAACGGGACGGTCGACGTCGTCCATCTCGATGCCCATCCGGATTTCGCCGACTCGATCTACGGGTCGAAGTTCTCGCACGGGAGCCAGCTGAGGCGGCTGCGCGAGCTGCCCAGCATCGGCCATATCACCGCACTCGGCCTGCGCTCGGTCGATCGCGATCAGTACGAGGACATGAAGCGCCTCGGCGTTGCCTTCGCATCGACCCGCGCACTGCTCGAAGCAGCACCGGCAGCCGTCGTCGACCGCCTCGTGCCGCCGGCGGAAAAGTTGTATGTCTCCATCGATATCGACGTGCTCGACAGCGGGCTGGTTCCGGCCACCACGCTGCCCGAACCCGGTGGGATCACCTACCGGCAACTGCGTGAGACGCTGGCGGCGATTGCGACGAAAGGCCGGATCGTCGGGTTCGATATCGTGGAGACCAGCGCGGCGCAGAACGATCTGGCCACCGCGATGACGACGGCCTGGCTGATCATCCACTTCTTGAGCGCCATCCTGGAGAGCGAGCCCTCGCTACGTCATAATTCCTGAGACGTGGACCTGACGCTGGCGGCCATCATCATCATGGGCGGATGGGTCGTCGCCATCGTCGCCGTCGGCCTGGTGATGGTGCTGCGGCCGGGCAGTGCGGCGGTCGGCTTCGCGCCGGCCTGGGCCTCGGCCACCGGGACGGGCGGCCGCCGCGACGAGATCCTGCTGGGCGGCAACGCGGAGGTTTTCGGCAACTTTCGCGGTCGAGTCCGCGGCGTGCAGCTTCGACCGGACAACCGGCAGCTCTTGAATGTCGAGCTGGCCAGTGTCCTGGAGGAAGAGCCGGTCCCGGCCACCGCCATCCTGTCAGCCGATGGGCAGGTGTTACAGCTCGCCGATGGATGGTCGGAGGCGTCGACGGATGGTCCGGCGACAGAGGCCGCCACGTTGCGCGACAACGCGACGGTCATGAGTACCGAAGGCAAGCGCCTTGGCAAGCTCCGTCTGGTGTGTTTCGACGAGGCCTCCCGAACGGTGACGGGCCTGGTCGTCGCGGGGCGAGGGACGCCGGGCCGCCGCCTGCTGCCCATCGACCGGGTCATCGCGGCCGGTCCCGACCGCATCACGACCACGCTCACGGCTGCCGACTGGACCAAGCTCCAGCCATTCGCCACCGACTGGGAGATCCGGCAGTCTGTGCTGCAACAGCTGGCCGCCGACCCGACGTTGCAGGCTGTCACGAGGGCGTTGAACATTGACGTCCTGGATCAGCGCGTGCGGCTGCGCGGCTACGCGATTGATGATGCCCAGGCGCAGCGCGTCGCCCAGGCCGCCCGGTCGGTGCCCGAAGTCGCGGAGGTCGATCTTGACCTCGTGACCGACGAGCGTCTCGCCCGCGCGGTTAGCGAGGCTCTCGCCCGCGATCCAGCGACATCAGCCGCGCGCCAGCAGGTCAGCGCACACTTCGGGACAGTCGACATTTCCGGCGAGGTCCCGGATCGGGCGACCGCGCGGGCGATCGATCGGGTGGCCGGTCAGGTCCCGGGCGTGCAGGTATTGCACAATATGGTCGCTATCGCAGCCTGACGACGCCGACGGCCCTAACCGCCCGTCCGTCCTTACAGCCCCTGGCTGGATTGCGATCATCTCGAGTATGTGTCGCGCGGAGCCAATCCCGAGCCATCTCGGCATCCATCGTGTCATCGCGCCAGTCGATTCCGTCCGAACCCCAGTTATGCCTTAATCGGTAGTCTCGCGTCACTTAGCTGCCGCCGAGGGGCAGGGTCTTCGCGACGTGCATCCAAGTGCGCCACTGGTGTCGGAGAACGGCTGCGGCCAGCAGGAGGCTCGCGACTGCACCGAGACCGATCGCGACCAGCGGAACTTTCCAGATCGCGCCGGCAACGATGGCGATGAAGGCACCGCCAACCACCGCGTTGACGACCGCGATCGCCGCGGCCGACGCCAGGAACTGCTGCCAGCGAAGCCTGAACAACCCGACGGCCCGTAAGCCGATCTGGTCGATCTGGGTTTGCTGGAAGTACTGTGCTTGATCCGGATCGATGCCTTCGTACACCCGGTGGATCCGGCCGATGGCTCGGGCGTAGATCACGTCCTCCACCCCCGTTTGCAGCAACCGGCCATAGGTGACCAGCCCGAGGAAAAACACCACTGGCAGAATCGCCAGCGCGAAGGTCAGAAATGCGGCGCCGAACTTTGAGACCTGGCCCACCAGAGCGAGGGCCACGACGGCGCTCGACAGAGTAGTCAGGTAGAGCCCGGAGCGTGCCGCGCTTTCCGAGATCGTGGAGGATCGCGCGCTCTGCAGCGCCGTATGCTCGGTCGTTATCGCCTGCATGAACTCGCTGCGACGTCGCGACGACACGGCATCATCGTCGTCAGGTGCCATCGATTCCCTCCCTCCAACGCGAGATTAGCGGGCCAGCAGGGCCCTCAGGTCCGGACGACCCGGTGGTCGAACAGTATGCGGCAACCACCCTGGCCCAACTCGATGGTCCCGCCCACCGAACAGTATCGTTTGGTCGCAAGCCGCGTCGCCTTGCGCACGAGGGCGTCATCGAAGGGACCGCTGCCCGAAATTTCGTACATCAGCCGGATCTCGGTGAACGCCTTTGGCCAGTCGGGTTGGCGGTCACCGTCAGCCCGAACTGTGAGTGCTTGCAGCGGCTGCTTCATCTTTTGCAGCAGCGAAATGGCGGTGATCCCGGTACAGGCGCAGAGCGCGGCGAGCAGCAGGTCAGTGGGACTCATGCCCGCATCGGAGCCGAGTGGCGGAACTTCGTCGGCGGTTGCGGCGTGTCCGCCGCCATCCGCCAGCTCGAACTTGAATCCATGACCAGACCAGCGGGCACTCGCCGTCATGTCCGGAGTTTAGGGGCCGGCCGAGCCGGCCCCCGGATAACTAGCGGGTTTGAGGCTTAATCGCCAACCTGTTTGGCACGGAAGACCGACGAAAGATCGTTGACCGCGGCGTCCCTCGTCCCAAGCGGAGCCAGGCCAAAGCGGTGCTGGATCGTCGCGAGGATCGAGGTCGTGTCATGCTGCGCGCTGTCCACAACGAAGTTGCCGGGGAGCCGCGGGGCAAGGATCAGGGCCGGGACCCGGGTGCCGGGCCCCCATTGATCGTGCGGGCCGACGGCTGTGCCCTGTCCGGGCGGAGCCACGTGGTCCCACTGACCGCCGAACTCGTCATAGGTCACCACAACCATGGTGTCCTTGCGGCAGGCACTGCCTTCGATGCTCTTGAGCAGATCGACGAGGTGGTCGCTGCCCCGGCTCTCGCTGGTGTAGCCAGGGTGCTCGTTCTCCAGTCCGATCGGCTTGATGAAGCTCACAGCGTTGAGATTGCACGCCTCGCCCGAGGACTTCGCCAGGCCGATGAAGGCCTTCTCATCCTGGAGGTGTGAGCGCCCAGGCGTTCCAGGCGCGTAGTTCGCGAAGTAGTTGAACGGCTGGTGATGGAACTGGAAAACCTTGTTCGGGCAAAAGGGAAACGCCGGATTGGGCGAGGAATCAGGATCTGCGCAGGTCGGGCCGGTACCGTTGGTCCAGCCTGGCGCCCCCACGTCGCCGTCAGCGTTCGACCAGCCTCCCGAATACCATGCCCAACTGACTCCGGCCGCGGTTAACTCATCGCCGATCGTCGTCCCGGTTTGCGGCGGGAGCTGCGGACCGCCCTTGAACGGCTGGAACGCCGGCTGGGTAGTGTTGACTGCGAAATCCCCGCAGGCGCGGTTGGGAACGGCGGAGGGACAGACCTGGGTGAGCTGCCTGTCCAGGACCGCACCGGTTGGGGTGTAGAGCGGATAGCTGGCGTTGGGGAAGCCATTTGAGTCGATGATCGAGTGGTTGGCCACCGGAGCGCCCGGCCAGGTCGGCGTCGCGGCCGCGATCAGCCACTGGTGATTGAGGAACGAGCCGCCAAAGGCACCCTGGAAGAAGTTGTCGGCGATCGCGTACTTCGGATGATCGTCCTGGTGGAGGTACTTGTAGATGGGCAGAGCCGTCGTGTCGTAGAACCCCTGGGTGAGGCCGATGGCATCACTGCCGGTCGTATAGCGGTTCTGCATACCGTTGTTCAGCTGGAACTGCTCCTGGTAGAAGCGGTGCACAACGTCTTCGGTACAGCCGCCTGGCAGATTGGCGGCGTTCGGTGTCGAGCCATGCGGGAAGAAGCCGCCGGGCTGGGGGCACGTCTGTGCGCTGGCCGGAATGTACGCCTCGATCGAGAATGGGGCGTTCGCGAAATGGCTGCTAAACGCCGGGTTCGCGGGCGTGCCTCGAGTATCGCCGCAGGTCGCCGAAAGCGGTGGCGAGGTGAGGTTGACGTCGTTCTGGAGCAAACAGTTGTACGTCGTCCCGTCCTCTTTGATCTGCAGCGTCTGGGCCGCGTCGGCATTCGCCCGACCATTGACACCTTCCCAGCCGCCGTAAAGGTTGTCGAAGCTGTGGTTCTCCTCGTAGATCACCACGATGTGGTTGATCTTGCTCAGCTGCAAGTCGCCCCGCTCGGAATCCGACCCGGCGGCCGGTACAGCGCTGAGCGCCAGTAACGACACCAGCGCAGTCGGCACGATAATGCGCACCCGTAGTTTCATGAGCTTCCCTCCTCCCTTGGCGAGCCCGATGACTAACGCTTCTCGTTATACGCGATTCCGTGGAAGAAATGAAGAACGTTCGGTTAAGGGATGACCGGGCGAACCGGCTCAATACCAGGCAGGCGGCGACGTCGCGGTGAGGTCGACGCCCTGGGTCACCTGCACCGGAGCCGGCGGCGCGGGCGTCGGCGTCGGGTGCACGGTTGCGGAAGCTGATCCACTAACCGCGGGCGAGGCGGCCACTGGCGGAGAGCTGGAAGCCGTCGCTGAGGGTGCCGGCAGGGGGAGCGCGAGGTACCACAACTGGAAATGCCCCGCCGCGCCGGCTGGCGCCAGGTAGGCAAGCGCCTTCCCGTCAGGCGACCACACCGGCGAGGCGTACAGTCCATTGTCCAGCAGCACCTGCGCCGGGCCAAGGATGCCGCCATTGAACGGCGCGACTTCCAGGGCGGCGGTCTGCTTCCCGCGCGAGCACACCATGGCCAGTTGCGTCCCGTCGGGCGACAGAGCGGGTTCGGTGCAGTCGTCCGCGGCAGCGGTAAGTGGCTTGCCGATACCGAACGGACGACTCTGATAGTAGATCTGCGCGTGCACCGCGGTGGACGGGTCGATCGAATGTCGCACGTAGAGGAGGGCACCTCCGGCGAGGGGGATGGGACTAACGTCGCCGCCGGTGTACCAGTAGGGATCGGTCCAGCGTCGTGCCTGCGACTGAACGCCGTTCAGCGGCATGCTCCAGACGGACAGATCGACGCCTGGCGCAGAATTCACGAGCTTCGGGCTGTCGAAGCTGAAGAACAGGCTCGCACCATCGGGAGAGACCCTCGGGTAGTAGGCCCAGTGATTGCTCGCGATGTATTTGGAGTCGTTTTTGGTCAGACGCTTGACGATCTGGCCGTTGAGATCCAGCAGGTAGAGGTCGCTGGAGGCGCCGCCCCGCTGGACCGCGATCAGCCGTGTACGGTCAGGCGTCAGCGTCGGTTGTGACCAATCCCCTGGCGGGCCGATCTCGGTGAAACTGCCGCCATTCAGCTTGAACAGCCGCCCCTCCTGGACGACGAACATCGTCCCCGGAAGCACGAACTTCGGTTTGGTGACGGTAGGGAGTTGCGGCCGCTCCTTGACCACCTTGCTTTTCAGCGTCCCGAGGTAGAGATAGACGCCCGATCCAAACGCCACCATGAGCGGCACGAACAGTAGGGCTGCGATCCGGCGAAGGATCACGGGAAATTTGCCCTCGTGATCGCGAGGATCTGTGGCCAGTGGGGGAGCACAACGCTCTGTCCGCTGATCTGTCCATAGCTGGTGAAGGTCGGAACATACAAGACGATCTGGTTGACGTTCGCCAGGTCGAATGCGCTCGCGACACCGAGCAGGCTGCGCACCCGGTCGAGGCCCATGCTGGTCTTGAACTCACCTGATAGGGCGTTGACGATATCCGGCAGGTCAGCCGCATTCAGGGTGCTCGCCTTGGCCTTGATCGCGAGCAGGACCTCCTGCTGCCGTGCCGACCGCCCGAAGTCGCCGTTGATGTCGTTGTGTCGCGACCGAACGTACTGCAGCGCATGACTGCCGTCGAGATGCTGCGCGCCCGGTAGCACGGCGACACGCTTGTAGCCATAGAGGAAGCCCCCGCCAATGTCATCCGGGTAGAAGTCATCCAGCACAGGATTCGTGACCAGGACGTCGATCCCTCCGAGCTGGTCGATCAGCTTGATCAAACCCTTGAGCCCGATCCATGCGTACTCGTCAATGTGGACGTGGAAATTGCGTTGAACGGTTGCGATCGCGGCCGCGGCGCCCCCATACGAGTACGCGGCGTCGATCTTCGCTGAACCGCCCGTCGAGAGCGGCACCCAGAGGTCGCGCGGGATCGACAGCATGGTCACGTGCCGGCTTAACGGATCGACCCGGACCAGGATCATCGACTGGGTGAGCACGTGGTCGGCCTGGAACTTTGAATCGTCGTCGGAGCCGAGCAGCAAGACCGTGAATGGCGCCCCAGCGGAAGCGGATGGTGTCGGCCTGGCCTTAAGGCCCGGGCTGGCGCTGGGCGGGACGATCACCGTCTGGCCGGTCTGCCCGACACCTGCGACCACGACCGGGAAGAAATAGGCGGCCGCGCCGGCAACCCCGGAGAGGACCAGGCAAAGCACGGTGAGCATGGCGAGGCGCACAGGATGCAAACGCGAGGCACGCCGACGCCTTGCAGGGCCCTGAGCAGCCATTACTGGATACGAATCATGCGCTATTCAACATTGCAAATTGATAAGAAACCGAGGACAGTAGGCGCTGCCTCACTGTGGCTCAACGAGCTGAGCCGCACAAAAGACACGGTTTTGCATGCGTGCTTGTTGCTAGGCTGGCGGGGTGCGCCAGGAAATCTTCGGGTCCGCCGAGGCCGCAGCCGCGTGGCGACGGGGCGCGGCGCAACGGGCGCAGTTCTTGTTGCCGGTCACCGAGCGGATGCTCGATGGGGCTCGAATCGGATCGGGCAGCCGGGTGCTCGACGTCGGAACGGGCACCGGAGACACCGCATTACTGGCCGCTGAGCGGGTGGGCCCCACCGGATGGGTGCTGGCCATCGACGCGTCCTCCGAAATGCTGAAGGTCGCCATGGACGCGGCCCGAGTGGCAGGCCTGGACAACGTTGACTTCCGCCCGATGGACGGCGGCCACCTGTCGCTGGAACCGGCGAGTGTCGACGCGGTCATCGGCCGTCATGCGATGCAGTTTCTGCATGAGTGGCCGGCTCCCCTGGCCGGCTTTCACCGGGTGCTGCGACCCGGCGGTCGTTTAAGCTTCATCGTCTGGGCGTCCACTGCCGAAAATCTATTCATGGCGCTACCGGTGGTGGTCCCAAAGGAGCTTGGATGGACAGCGGCGTCGGCGGTTGCGACGCCGTTCGCCCTTGGCAACCCGCAACGTCTTCACCAGCAACTCGAGACCGCCGGTTTTTACGAGGTGCAGGTGGATCGGGTGGGGTTCGAGACGCGAATGCCCGCCGAAGCCGCGCTTGCCAACCGGCTCGACTCGCCGATGTCCCGCGCAGTCGCAAGCGATCTGAACCCGGAGCAACGGGCGGCGTTTGAGCGAGGGATTCGATCGGCGGTCGAGCGAATGCGGGACGGCGACGCCGTGGTTGTGGCTGGCCTTACGCTCCTGGCCTCAGCTACCCGCTGAGCCGGTTATCGCCAGCGCGGCCTTGAGCGCGGCCACCAGCCGCGCATTTTCCTCCGGCCGGCGCACCGTAATCCGGATGTACTCAGCCAGCGGCGATGTTGGCGGAAACGTGCGCACCACCAACCCATCCTTGAGGAGCCGCGGGGCGGCCTGGCGACCGGTTCGGGCCAGCAGAAAGTTTGCCGCCGAGTCACGGACGTCGAGGCCGACCGATGTCAGCTCGCGCTGCAGCCGGGCTCGCTCCACGATGATCTGCTGGACGCGCTGCCGCATGCCGTTGAGATCGCCCAAGGCCTGGGCGCCGAGCGCCGCCGAGACGGCGCTGATGCTCCCCGGCGGTCGAACCCGTCGCAGCACGGCACTGATTGCCGGCCCGGCCAGGGCGTAGCCGACGCGGATGCCGGCCAGGCCAAAGGCCTTGCTCAGGGTGCGGACAAGAACAACGTTAGGCATCCGATCGATGAGCGGCAATGCGGTCACGCCCGACATCTCGACGTACGCCTCGTCGATGGCCACCACACCGCCGGCAGCGGCGGCCAGCTCCTCAACAAAGCTCAGCGGTACAAGCTCACCGGTCGGGTTGTTGGGATTGCAGAACCAGGTCACCGCGGCCCGGCGCGCGTGCTCGAGAAATGCCTCGCGATCGAGCCTGAGGTCGATCGCCGGCACCTCGGTGATCACGCCGCCCGCCATCTCGCTGAGGATGCGGAACATCGGATAGGTGGGGCGCGACAGCAGCACCCGGCTGGAGCCATCGATGTAGGCCTTCGCGATCATGTCGAGGACCTCGTCGGCGCCGGCCCCGACGGTGATGCAGTCGATGGGCGCGTCGGTGTACTGGGCGATCGCTTCGGTCAAGCCGCGGTAGCTGGTGTCCGGGTACTCATTGAGCGGCTCTGGTGGCAGCCGGTCGAGGGCGGCACCCGGCCAGGGAAAGGTGTTCGTGTCGAACCGCACCACCTGGTCTTCCGGCACCCCGGTCTCGCGGGCGATGCTGGCGCTCGGTGGCTCCCACTCGTAGGGCTGCATCCTTCTGATCGCCGGCCGGGGTTCGGGTGCCGGTTCGGGGGGCATACCTTACATATATTGAAGGTCGCCATGGAACACGTTCAGGCAGCGCCGACCCGTCGCCTCGACACCAAGGCCACCGCCGCCCTCTATTCGGTGGTGGTCAACCTTGTTTTAATCGGCGCCAAACTGCTCGTCGGCCTGCTCACCGGCAGCGTTGCGATCCTCGCCGATGCGGCGCATTCCTTCCTCGACCTGTCGGCCAGCATCTTCGCCTTTGCCGGCATCCGTACCGCCGCCAAACCGGCCGACGAAGACCATGCCTGGGGCCATGCCAAAGCCGAGAACATCTCGAGCCTGATCCAGATGTTCCTGCTCGGAGCCACCTGCATCGCGATCGTCATCGAGTCGGTGCGGCGGCTGGTCGTCGCCGCGCACGTCCGGGTTGGCTGGTACTCCTTCGGTGTAGTGCTCGCCGCGATGGTCATCGATATCGTGGTGAGCCGCTACCTGGGTCGGGTCTCGCGGGCCCACGGCGGCAGCGCGGCACTGGAGGCGGACGCGCTCCACTTCGCGTCGGACCTGTGGGCATCGCTCGCGGTGTTGATCGGGATCACCATCGTGGCGGTCTTCGGCTTCAACGTTGCCGACCCGCTGGCGGGGATCGCCGTCGCGATCATTATCGGAACCACGGCGATCGAGCAGGGGCGGCGGACGACCCAGGTGCTGCTGGACGCCATGCCCGACCGCGCGACGCTCAGCGCTATCGAGCGGATCCTGGAAAGCGATCCGCGGCTGCATGGTTACCACACCCTGCGGGCACGTCAGGCCGGCAAACACGTGATGCTGGACGTGTCGGTGCACGTCGACGGAACGCTTACCCTGGCTCAGGCGCACCAGGTCGGTCACGCCGTGGCGGAGCGAATCCGGAGTGAGGTCCCGGTCGTCAGTGATGCGGTGGTCCATGTCGAGCCCGTCGACGACGAGGCCCACGGTTAAGCGGCACCCGGTCGAAGGCTCGCGGCTACATTCCTAATCCGCCGCTGATGTCGCAGTACACGTTCTGCACCTGGTTGCCCCAGGACGATCAGGACGACGATCACGACCACGGCGGATCGTAGCCAGCCCGTTACGCGGTGGCGGCGGTATCCTCGGCCGGTGGGGTGGCTCGTTCCGCGGCAACCGATGGGTTTCGTGGCCGCCGGTGTGGCCCTGTTGCTCGCCGGCTGCAGCTCGGCCGGACCGATGGCATCAGCCGTCACGCCGTCGCCAAGCCGGCCACCGACGACGCCTGCCGCGGTGGAGCAAGCCCTCAACCCGCTCGCCATCGACGCCATGCGGCAGCGCGATTATCCGGGCAGCGACCTCGTCATCGAGCAGACGCTCGCGCCCGGGACCAACTATCGCCGCTACGTCGCCTCGTACCAGTCCGACGGCCTCAAGATCTTCGGGCTGCTGACTGTGCCGAGCGGCAGCCGGCCGGCGAGCGGTTGGCCGGTGATCATCTTCAACCACGGCTACATCCCGCCGACCGTATACCGGACCACTGAGCGCTACGTGGCGTACGTCGACGGCTTCGCCCGCAACGGCTACATCGTCTTCAAGCCGGACTATCGCGGCTTCGGCAGCTCGCAGGGCCAGGCGGTCAGCGCGTACGGCTCGCCGAACGACACGGTCGACGTCCTGAACGCGGTGACCACGCTGCAGCGCTACTCGGATGCCGATCCCAATCGAATCGGGATGTGGGGCCACTCGATGGGCGGCAACATCACGCTGCGGGCGCTGGTCATCGATCCCCGGATCAAGGCGGCGGTGATCTGGGCCGGCGTCAACGCCAGCTACAAGGACCTTTTGGAAAACTGGCACCCGGTTGGCGGTGATCGGCCGCCGCCCTCCTTCAGCGGTGGCTGGCCACGAAACTTCATCGGCGGCTACGGGACGCCCGAGCAGAACCCGGCGTTCTGGGACTCGATCTCGCCGATGGCCTACCTTCCCGACGTCAGCGCGCCGATCCAGCTCGACCACGGCACCGCCGACACCGAGGTGCCGCTGCAGTTTTCGCAGAACCTGGCGCAGCAGTTGACGGCGGCTGGGAAGACCGCTCAGCTCTATACATACGCTGGCAGCGACCACAATATCGCGCAGGGCTTCTCGCTGGCGATGGCCCGCTCGGTCGCGTTCTTCGATCGGTATCTGAAGGGGTAGGCGACCGATTGCCAACGGTTTCGGCAGTCGACGGCGTTGCAACCCGCAGTGGCGCTTCGGAGCCGGCTCATTCTTCTGTTGGCTTCGGTGGCCACGACATCGGCCTGTGCCGGACCGGCGATCGGGTCGACGATCCAACCAGGTGGGTCGGCCGCGAGTGCCAAGCCAACGGTTTCGCTGGTTGCCAGCCTCCCGCGCAGTGCCAGCGCGATCGTGGTCACCCCGGACGGAACCGTTTATCTCGAGCAAGAAGGTTGCTGGACCTGGTCGGACGATAGTGGAAATGGCTCCGAGGCACCGCAGGTTCTGAAGCTGACGGCGGGAGCCAAGCTCGTCGTCATCGCGGGCACGACGTGCGGCTTCGGCGGCGATGGCGGCCCGGCCACCGGCGCCAGGTTCAGCGTCCTGTCCGGCATGGTGGTCGACCACGCCGGGAACCTCTTTGTGGTCGACAAGGGCAATGACCGAATTCGCGAGATCAGCAGCCAGGGGCGGGTCTCAACGGTGGTTGGTAGTGGGCCGGTCAACGACAGGGGAGCCGTCGACTTCTTTGGCGGCGATACAGGACCGGCAACACGCGCACGGTTGGCTCAACCGTCCGCGCTGGCGATCGACGCGCACGGCGTTCTATATATCGCCGACCAATGGAACAACCGGATTCGCAAGGTGACCTCCGACGGTCGCATCACGACGGTGGCCGGCACCGGGGTCAAGGGCAGCGCCGGGGATGGCGGGCCCGCGACCAGCGCGCAGCTCTGGTACCCGGAATCCCTGGCGGTCGACGGCGCGGGCGACTTGTTCATCGCGGACCAGGGAGGGACCCGCTTGCGCATGGTGGACAGCCACGGCACCATCACCACTGTCGCGGCGAGCTCCTATGCCGGCGCCCCGGCAGCGCCCCTCCACTTTTCGAACATTGCCGCGCTCGCCGTCGCACCAGACCAGAGCCTGTTTATCGCGGACATCGCGGTCAAGAGTCAGGTCTTTCGTCTGGCGCCGGACCGTTCCAGCCTGGACGGCGTGATGAATGGTGACTGGCGATGCCCGGGGACGTGCCAGCACTTTGGTCCGTTGGGGCTTGCCTTCGATCCAGCCGGCAACCTCTATGTCGTGAACCGCGGCGACAGGACGCTGATCAAACTGACCTGGAAGCACTAGCGGGCTCGCGCCAGAGCTCGGCAATGGCGGCGATGTCCTGCTCGCCGTGCTCCGTGGCGGCCCGCTGAACGAGCTCGCGCGTGGTTTCGGTGAGCGGCGTGTCGATGCCCACCTCGCCGTAGAGACCCTGCGCCAGCTTGAGATCTTTGAGCAAATCCGCCAGCCGGAACATCGGCGGGTCATAACGGCCCTCGAGGTAGCCGGCTCGCCTGGCATCGAGGTAGGGCACAAAGCGCGTCAGGATCTCCCAGACTCGTTGCCGATCGAGTCCGGCCCGCAGCCCCGCGTTGAGCAACTCGCCGGCCGCGGCGCTAGTAATGCCGAGCATGCTGTTAGCCACCAGCTTGAGCCGGGCGCCGCTCCCGAGTGAGCCGACATAGCGGACCTCGCCGAGCACCTCGAGCACCGGGCGAACCCGTTCGAGCGTGATCTCGTCGCCCCCGGCCAGGATGATCAACTTGCCGGACTCCACCGCGGGCACACTGCCCACCACCGGTGCCTCGATGAATGAGGAGCCACGTTGGGCGAGCGCCTGCGCGATCTCTTCGTGGGTCGCGGGATCGACCGTGCTGCTGTCGACATAGATGGGCGCTCCGGTGGCGGTGACCACACCGTCCTTGCCGAGGTAGGTCTCGCGCACGGCCGGCGAATCAGTGAGCATGCTGATCGCCAGCTCAGCGCCGTCCACGGCCTGCGCCGGCGTGTTGAAGACCTCGCCGATACCGAGCTGTTCCGCCCGCGAGCGGGTGCGGTTCCAGAGGCGGACCTGGTGCCCCTGCTGGTGGAAACGCCGCGCCATCGCCGCTCCCATCTTGCCGGTGCCAAGAAATGCAACCTTCATTTGCGACCTCCTGATTTCAGATTAGGCGCAACGGACGGTAAGCTGAAGGACGGGATGCGAGCCGCCGTCATCGAGCGTTTTGGGGAGACCCCGGTGGTTCGCGACGTCGATGAACCAAAAGCCGACGGCGCGAACCTGATCGACGTCACCGCCGCGCCGTTGAACCCGGTCGATCTGTCGATGGCGAGTGGGAAATTTTACGCTGGGCCACCGCCGCTGCCCTACGTTCCGGGTGGCGAGGGCGTCGGCCATCCGAAATCCGGAACACCCGCCGCCCGCGTTTATTTTCGATCGGCATTACCGAATGGGTCGTTAGCTGAGCGCTCCGTCACGAATGGCCAAGTGGTGCCGCTCCAGGAGAACATCTCGGACGGCGTGGCGGCCGCCCTCGGCACGCCGGGCATCGCCGCCTATCTCGCCATCACCAGCAGGGCACAGCTCAAACCGGGAGAAACCGTCCTTATCCTGGGCGCCAGCGGGGTGCTGGGCAGTATCGCGGTGCAGGTTGCCAGGATCATCGGCGCCGGTCGCGTCATCGCCGGAGCCCGCGATGATGCCGGCCTGGCGCGCGCCAAGCAGCTCGGCGCGGACGCGACGGTCGACCTCAAGCGGATCGATGGATTGACCGACCGGATACGGGAGGCGAGCGGTGGGAAGCTCCAGGTGGTGATCGATCCGGTCTGGGGAGCCCCGGCTGCGGCGGCGCTCGACGCCATGAGCCCGCACGGCCGGTTCGTCCATCTCGGACAGTCAGCGGGACCGGAAGCCACGCTGAAGTCGAACACCGTACGCGGCCGGTATCTATCGATTCTCGGTTTCACGATGTTCCTGGTTCCGTGGGAGGACCAGGCGGTCGCCTATCGCCGGCTGGTGGATTACGCGGCCAGCGGCAAGCTCAAAGTCGAGGTCGAGACGCTGCCCCTGGACGCGGTCGCGGATGCCTGGAAGCGTCAGGCGACCTCGCCGCATCGCAAGCTAGTGCTCACCCCAAACGCAGCCGGCCGCTGAGACGCTGATCTAACGGGACCACCGGCTGGTGGCGATAGAGCGCGATCGCCTCCCCCACCAGGTAGAGCGAACCGCAGACGAGCACGATGCCATTCGAGCCGGCTCGCGGCCGCGCTCGGTTGATCGCCTCCTTTGCGGATCCAGCTACGTCGGACGGCTCACCGAACTGTTTGGCGAGGTCCGCCGGTGCTGCAGCCCGATGCCAGTCGATGGCGCTGAAGACGACCGGCGCACCCATGGCCCGGAGCTGACCCAGCATCGCCGGGAGATCCTTGTCCTTCATCGCGCCGAATACGATCACCAACGAGCGACCCTTCGCCAGCGTCCGAACCGCCGCCAGTGAACGCTCCAGGCCAGCCGGGTTGTGAGCGCCGTCGACCAGCAGGATTGGATGGCGATCGATCACCTCGAGCCGCCCCGGCCAGCGCGTCCGGGCGAGACCGTCGCGCAGCGCTCCATCCGAGACCTCCCAGCCGCGGGCGCGCAAGCCATCGATGGCCGCGACGGCTACGGCCGCGTTCTCGGCCTGGTGCAGGCCGAGCAGCGGAACTCGGAGATCTCGATAAGCTCCGGCGGGAGTGGTGACGGTCGCCTCGATGCCGGCCCATTCGCGATCGATGGCACGCACCTCGATTTCGTGACCGAGGCGAAGCAGCGGAATCCGCTGCTGTCGAGCCGCCGACTCGATGACGCCCAGCGCCGGCGGTTGCGCGGCGGTGACGGCGAGGCTGTCCGGCTTCAGAATGCCGGCCTTCTCCGCCGCGATCGCCTCGAGCGTCGACCCAAGGTGCTGGGTGTGGTCGAGGGCGATGTTCGTGATGACCTCGACGCCCAAATCGAGGACGTTCGTCGAGTCGAGCCGGCCGCCCAGACCCACCTCGCAGACCAGCAGGTCGATTCCGGCGCGGGCGAAGTGGTAGAGGGCGGCGCTGGTGAGGATCTCGAACTCGGTCGGCGGACCGAGGTCGGCCGCAACCTTACTAATGGCGGGCTGCACCTCGGTGATCAGGGCCGCGAAATCAGCTTCCGCGATCGGCCGCTGGTCGACCTGGATGCGCTCGGTATAGGAGACGAGGTGCGGCTTGGGCATCAGCCCAACGCGGTAGCCCGCCACCTGCAGGATGCTCGCCAGCATCGCGCAGACCGAGCCCTTGCCGTTCGTGCCGGCAACGTGCACGCCCTGAAAAAGGTCGTGCGGATCGCCCAGGGCGTGCAAGAGCGCCTGCGTTCGCTCCAATCCGAGCTTGATCCCGAATCGCCCGAGCGAGGTCAGGTAATCGAGCGATTCCTGATAGGTCACGCCTGGCCGAGGTGCTGGCGGTAGGCCCGATAGGTGTTGACCAGCAGCATCGCGACGGTCATCGGGCCGACCCCACCCGGCACCGGGGTCACGGCCCCGGCAACCGGGTCGACGGTGGCGCGGTCGACGTCGCCGGTGAGCTTGCCGGTTTCGGGGTCGCGGGTGATGCCGACGTCGACGACCACCCCGCCCGGATTGACGTGCTCGCCGGTGATGAGGCCGCGCTTGCCGGTCGCGGCGACCAGGATATCGGCCGTCCGGGTGAGCGCCGGGAGGTCAACGGTATGCGAATGGGCAATCGTCACCGTGGCATGGTTCTGCAGAAGCAAGAGCGCGAGCGGGCGGCCGACGAGGCGCGAGCGACCCACGATGACCGCGCGCTTCCCGGTGGGATCGATGCGCTCCCGGCGCAGCAGCTCGAGGACCCCCAGCGGTGTCGCCGGGATGAAGGTTGGGTTGCCCTGCGCCAGGCGGCCGGCGTTGTAGGGATGGAGTCCGTCGACATCTTTATGTGGCGGAATCTGCTCCAACGCCGCATCGGCGTCGAGGCCGTCGGGCAGGGGCAACTGCAACAGGATTCCGTCGATGGTCGAGTCATGTGCGAAGGCCCCGATTCGCTGATGGAGATCGGCCTGGGTGATGTCGTGAAGATGCTCGATGGCGGATTTGAAGCCGACTTCTTGCGCGGCCCGGTGTTTGCCCCTGACGTACGTCGTCGAAGCCAGGTCGTCACCAACCTGGACGACGGTGATCCCGGGAGGGCGCTGGTCGGGATGGCGCTCCACGGCGCGCCGCAACTCCTCGCGGATCGCGAGCGCGTGAGCGCGGCCGTCGATCAGGCGGGCTGGCACCGGTTGAGTTTAGTCAGCGGGTCGGGTGATCTCGACCGTAAAGGTGTTGAGATTCGGAAGCGGCGGGCGCTTGCTGACCCGAACGGTGACGCGACTGATGCCCGGCAGCGCCAGAATGGCGGTCGCGATCCGTTCCGCCACCGTTTCCAGGAGGTTGGCCGGCTTGCCTTCGAGAATCTCGCGTGCGGTTTTCTCGAGCAGCGGATAGCTCACGGTGTCGCCGATGCGATCGCTCGCCGCTGCTCGGCCGGTGTCGAACGTCACCTCGAGATCGGCCGTGAAGGTCTGGCCGAGCTTGCGCTCGGCCGGCTTATTGCCGTGGTAGCCGAACGCTGTCAGGCCCGAGAGAATGAGCTTGCCAGGGGCTCCCCCGGTGCCCTGACGAGTTCGGCTAGACCGTTTTGTAGGCATGCCTTGACAAATATACGACGCCGTGTAATGATGCCGAGATGAATGTCGAAGTTCGGGCGACCGGGCTGCGGGCGATGCGCGAGAAGAAGGGCTTGACCCAACGCGAGCTGGCACACAACCTGGGCATCAGCCAGAACTATATTCCGGCGCTGGAGTCGGGAGCCCGGCGGCCGGGACCCAAGCTGCGCCAGGCACTAATGAAATTTTTCAACGCAAACTTCGAGGATCTCTTCGAGGTCGTCATGGTGAACCCGGAGAGTTCTACCGAGCAGGTGTTAGAGCCGCGCGATCAACGACGCGCGGGGTGATGGCGAAAGGGGGGTGAGCGACACACAAAGCTGAGCGACGCAGCGCAAATGACGGCTGGATAAAATAGCCGGTGCGCCTGCATAGCTCAGTTGGTAGAGCAGCTGACTCTTAATCAGTTGGTCCCGGGTTCGAATCCTGGTGCAGGCACCAAGACCTTGGCCACTGGAAGGGTCTCTGCGCGACGGCAACCAACAGCGCAGCTCTGAGACCAAACACAGCACTCGCCTTTGCACCACGACCTCTCCGCGCTGAGTTATCGACGCCACCTGGAGGGGGTCAATGCGCGGAGTTCGGATTCCTCAAGATCTCAACGGCGAAGATCAGTTCGTCCTCGGGCTCTCGGTCAGTCGTCTCGCCGCCCTACTTCTCGGGTTACTGGCGGCCTACACGATCCTTCACCTCTCGCTGCCAGCGCCGATACAGCTCGCGGCTGCTGCTCTCGCCGCGCTGACGGGCGCGGCAATCGCCTGGATCAGGCCCGAAGGCCGCTCGCTTACCCACTGGGCCGTCGCCGCAATCGAATTCAAACTCGGCCAGCGACTCCAACCGGATCCCGCCCCGGCTCAGGCGGCTGCGCCCCAACAACCCCGCCTCAGTGTCGTGGCCGGCAGATCCCACGAAGGGGCGAGCGTCCTGCCACCTCCGGCAGAGCCTGAGGCGGTCAGCGAAACCGACGTGATCGAGCTACCGGATAGTGTCGACGCTCTCCATCGTGACGTCGAAACGGATGCCGACCAAACGGCCGGACAGTCGGCGCCCGTCTATCTCGGCGGCCCTCAAGTCATCACCTTTTTCTCGACGAAAGGCGGGACCGGCCGGACCACGCTGGCCACCGAGGTCGCCGCACTCCTCGCGCTGAAAGGTCTGTATCGGGAGTCGCCGTCGAGTCCACCGCAGCCGCTGCGCGTCGCGCTCATCGATTTCGACCTGGCATCCGCGAATGTGTCGGCCCGTCTCGGGATTGCCCAGCCAACCATGCTGGATTACCTCTGCGATGTCAGCGTGCCGAATCCCGATCCGCGCGACTTCATCGTCCGACATCAGGCCACGAAACTCGATGTCTTACTTGGCCCTTCCAAGTGCCTGGCCGGCGACCGGGCGGAGCTGCTCGGGGTTCCGCAAGCCGCACGCATTCTCAGCACGCTAAAATCTGCGGCCTACCAGTTCCTTATCCTCGACATCTCGGCCTCACTTCGCGACCTCGAAACCTATCTGCTCGAGGCGGCCACCCGGATTTATTGCGTGGTGACGCCGACCGCCGGCTCGGTGCAATCTCTCTACCGCGGCGTGGAGGCACTCCGCCGCCTTGGCCTCGGGACCAAGCTGCAATACGTCGCCAACAAGATGCGCGACGGCGTCAACCTGGTGGAGCCGATGGCTGACCTGAACGGGTCGCTCGCGGCTCGGATACCGTACGACGCCGCCTTCGATTCCGCGGAGAACCAGCATGCGCCGATTGCGACGCGCAGTGGTGGTGGCGCCTCGTTCGATGCGCTTTGCCAGCTTGCCGCGTCCATCTACCCGGCCCTCCAGCTGCCGGTACGGGCTCGCTCAAGCGTCTCGCCCTTTGCGTGGCTCGGGAAGCGCCGCCGTGCTGGCTAGCGCGGCGCCCGCCCCCAGCGACCTGGGTCCCGACGAGCTCCGCCACTTCGTGCGGGCCCAGCTCGCGCTCCAAGTCGACCCCGAGATCATCAATCCGTTCTGCACGAATCCCAATCGGAATCAGATCTTGCGCGATCGAATTCGCGACGCCGTCGTGCAGCGGCAGCTGACAGCCACCCCAGACCTGGTCGAGAGCCTCTTCGATGAGATCGTGGGGCTGGGCCCGCTCCAGGCGTTGATGGCCGACTCCGAGATCAGCGATGTTCTCGTCAACCGCTACGACGAGATCTATGTCGAGCGGCACGGCCGACTCGAGTTCGTTCCCAGCGCATTTCGGGACGAGGCGCAGCTGGAACAGGTGATCCAGAAAATCGTCGCCCTGGTTGGCCGCGAGATCAATATCGACAAACCGCTGGTCGACGCTCGAATGGTGGATGGGAGCCGGGCCAACGCCGTCTATGCCCCGGTCGGTGGACCCACCCTGTGCATTCGCAAATTCAATCGGGTCCGGCTCGGTCTGTTGCCCAACGATCGAGACCCCGAAGCGGCGAGCTGGGTCAGCGCCGGAGGGCTGTCGACCCAAATCGGCGCCTTCCTCGAGGCCATGGCGGTAGCCCGCGCCAACGTCCTGATCGCGGGCGCAACTGGCTCCGGGAAGAGCACCCTGCTGCGCTCGATCGTGAGCGCCTTCCCGGACGAGGAGCGGGTCATCACGATCGAGGACACGGCGGAATTAGAACTCGACAATCCGCACTGGGTCAAGCTCGAGTGCGTGCACTCGAGGGAGCTGGCCGGCAAGACGACACAGGAGCGGCGCCTCGATGTCGCGGACCTGGTGCAGAACGCGCTCCGAATGCGGCCTGACCGGCTGATCATCGGCGAGATTCGGCACAGCAAGGAGGCCTACTACGTGCTCGAGGCGCTCAACACCGGGCATGATGGCTCAGCCACCACGATCCACGCCAGCAGTTGTACCGACGCCCTGGCGCGGCTCGAGCTCCTCATCAGCCGCGACTTCGCTCAGCTCAGTCCCGCCGAGATTCGCCGCTATATCGCTAGGGTTTTCGACCTCGTTGTTTTCGTCAGCCGACTCCGGGACGGGCGCCGCTGTGTCCTCGAAATCGCCGAATTACGTGATGTCGACCTCAACGGGCGGTACGAGCTGTGCCCTGTCTTCAAGACGGATGTGAACACGGGCCAGCACGGCATTGACATTGATTTCCGGGCCGTCGCAGACTACCGGCCCGGTCCGCGACTCGTCCGAAAGCTCGAGATGCAGGGCATGCGGTGGATTTCGTAGGCGCAGCCTGCCTCGCGGCGGCGATCCTGAGCCTCGGCCTCGCCATCCCAGGCTCCGCGAAGCGCCTGCGCCCCCGGCCTTTGATCGTCAGGCTCCTGGCGTACCACCAGCAGCGCCTGGCCCAGGCTCGGATTTCCGGGAATCCACGAACGTACCTCGCTCTGTCGGTCATCGCGCCCGCGGCCCTCTTTGGGATTGGCTGGCTCCAATCGCCGGTGCTGGCGGCGTTCGCCGGCATCGGTGGGCTTCTCGTGCCGCGTTTTTACCTGGCCTGGCTCGTCCATATCCAGGCGCGACGAAGCGAAGCCGAGGCCCCTCGCCTGTTGCAGGCTTTACTCGCCGGACTAACCGGGGGAAGCACCTACCTGGATGCGCTGCGGCAGGCGAAGCTGAACTGCCACGACCCATGGATTCGCGAAGACCTCGACTTTGTTATCCAGCGTTTCATGCTCGACGCGGCGCTCCACGAGAGTCTCCGGGAAATCCGAACGCGAACCACTACCCGGAACCTCGGACTGATCTGGGAGACCTTAACGATCTGCGCCGAGAACCACCTCCCAACCCAGGCCGCTCGCAGCCTCTTTTTTGAACTGTCCACCACGGTCCAGTTCAACGTCCAACTGGCGAACGAGGTTCGGGCTCGGTCATCCGGCCAACGTGCCCAGATCTGGTTGCTGGCCGTCATCGTTCCAGCGATGTATCTCTACCTCCGCCTGACAAGTCCCCAACTCTTGAGCGTGCTCGATGACACCATGATGGGCCGCTTCATCCTCTTGCCATTGGCCGCAGCGCTCGAGGTCGCCGGCATTGCGCTCAGCTTCCGGATCGCGCGGTTCGAGGCATGACGCTCGGTGCCTGTTGCCTGGCGCTCGCCTGTTTCGCCGGCTTGCAGGCCATTTTTGGAATCCGACGACCGATACACGCCTCCGAAGCGGAGCTTATCCGTGCGACCACCCTCTCACCGGTCGAGTGGAGGCTACGCCAGCGCAGCGCCCAGAACTGGTACCAGCGGTGGCTGCGGCCCATGGTCCTGCTGTGGGGAAGTCGACTCCACCTCCGCCCATCCCAGCTCGACCCGATGTACCTCGTCCAGGCCGGCATCGATCCCCAGCAAATCGACGGTGTCGAATTCCGTATGGTCCGGCTCCTGGGCGCCCTGGCAGGTGTCGCGACCGCTGGCCTGCTGGCTGTCCTGCTGTCCGGCAGCTTTGCCTTGGTTCCGCTGTTTGGCTGGGCAGGGTATATCGCACCTGTGCGGATCCTCGCAGCCCGACGCCACCGACGCCAGGTGGCCCTGCATCGGGAGCTGCCCGAGCTGGTCAGCATGATCCGCGCCTTCACGACAGCTGGCATGTCGCTCGAGCGATCCCTGCACGTGCTCTCCGCCAACATGCAGCGCGACACCGGGTTGCGCAACGAAATCCGGCTCGCGCTCGGTCGCTATGGATTGGGACTGAGCATTGAGCAGGCGCTGCAGGAGATCGGCCCGCGAACCGGGCTTGACGATGTGACAACTTTCGTGGCGGCGCTGGTTCAGAGCAGGCGGACTGGGAGCGGCCTGGACGCCACGCTGCGCGACCAGGAGCTGATGGTCCGCCTGAACCAGCGGAACCGCGCCACCGCACAGGCGGCCGCCGTCAGCACCAAACTGCTGGCCGTGCTCGGCGGCATCTACCTACCTGAGTTCGTGATCTTGATCATGATTCCGCTCTTCTGGGGGATCATGCAGCGCGCGTTCGGATGAGGCGGCGACGAGGCGGTATTGGATACGGGATTGGAGGGAGCACGTGAACAGCTTGAAGCGCGGGCAGTCGACCCTTGAGTGGGTGATCGGCGCAGCCATCATCCTCGGGACGCTGGTGGTCGGGATCATGGCCTGGAACAACGGGTTGGTGGCCAAGATCGGTCAGATGGTGCAGCGGCTGACCCAGACCTCATGACTGGACACCGTCCGCCTCGGCGGCAGCGCGGGCAGGAAACGCTCCAGGCAATGCTGGCCGTCGCCTTCATGCTGCTGCCGGTTCTGTTTGGCATCGTCGAGCTCAGCGGCCTGATCCATGTGTGGATCGGCCAACAGTCGGCGGCCGCAATTGGGGCGCGGGTGGCCGGCGAACGTGGTGAAGACGACGGCGTGGTTCGAGACCAGATCGGCGTTGAACTACGCGCCGCGGGCCTCGACCCGGCTCATGTTCAGGTGACCATCACACCCGCGTACGCTCGCTGGGGTCAACCGATCACGGTGCGGCTCATCAGCCGGCAGCACCTGGCCATCCCGTTCCTCTTCAGCCGAGATGTGACGCTGTCGTCGAGCTACGTGGGGCGGGGTGAGGTCAACCATTGAGTCGGCGCGGCCAGAGTGTCTTGTATTCGGTCTTGCTGATGCCGATCTTGATTCTGGTCTTTGCCCTTGCGGTCGACATCGGCAGCCTGCAAATGCAGAAACTGCGCCTGCGCTACGCCGTCGACCTGGCGACGGTTACGGCTGCGACCGACGTGGATACGGCCTTTTACAGTCGGACGGGGCGGCTTGAGCTCGATGTCGCCACCGCGACGGCTACGGCGCGCGCCTATCTACTCCGCAATTTGCGTGGGCTGGCTGACACCCCGAATCCAGCCGCCATCGCAGCCGCCGCGGACATCACCGTTGTGAACCGGGTGCCCGCTGTCGATCCTTACACCGGCATGCGCCTCGATCGCCCGGCAGTCTGCGCGCGCATTCGGGTGCCACATCGATTCGATCTCCTCGGCTGGATCGGCCTGCGTTCGGTTGACCTGACGGTCGCCGCGAACGCCGAGATTCGGACATGAGAGCCGCCAGCGCGATCAGGAAGGCGCTGCTCACCACTGGCATCAGCCTCACCCTCCTGGTCACCACGGCAACCAGCGGCCACACCCTCGATCCATCTGCGGCGGTTGTCACGATCACGTCGGTGTCTGGGTACGCGGGGCATGCGTTCGTGTTCGCGCAGGTGAGCGACTCCACCCTCACCTACCCGGCGCCCACCGGGACCGGCCACCAGTCACCGTTTGTCTCGGAGTGGGTGCCTGAGCCGATCTCCAGCGCGTCCTGTCCATGGATCTGGGCCGTTTATGTCTTCGATCGCGCCACGATGGCGCAGATCAACGCGCCGCCACCCACCGCCCCCGCTCCGAACTTCGGGACTACGACGATGGTCTGCGCGAATCCATCGAGCACGCCCGTTGCCCAGCCGCCTGTTGCCGACGCCGCCGCCCGACTCGACCTTGATCTCCAGGTGAGCGTCGCACCAGCCATCTCGACCGCCGGTTCCCCCAGCGTGGTGTCGGCAGTGCTGAGCAGCACCCTCACCCAGGACCTGAATCTCTACTTGAACATGGCCATCGAGGATTGGTCGGTGACAAGTTGGACGCTCGATTTTGGTGATGGACAAATCGCCACTCTGAACGGCTCGATTGGGACGGCGATCAGCCTCCCACACACCTACCAGTCGGCCGGTCGCTATGACGCGCGCGCCACCGCGTCCGTCTCCGGTCACGCCCAGGCCGCTGCGTACGACCGCTACGGCACGGTCCACTTGATCCGGCGACCGTTTTCGGTTGTCGTCAGCAATGACCTGGCCGCGACGGCCCGTGCACGACCCTCGCGCACCTATCTGCCGCCGCAAGCGGCCGTCGGGGTGGTTCCGAGCCTCGGTAGCGGGGGCGGCGGAACCTCCGGGGCAGGCTTTCGTCAGATCGACGCGCTGCGCGGCGCTCTCACGACCCTCACGGTGCGATTGCTCGTGATCCATGAAGCCGTCTGGCGCATTGATGGGAGCGCTCGCGGCTTCGGACAATCCCGACTCTCCGGGTGGCGACTGGACGGTGCGGCATCCGACGCGCCGGCCGGCAGCGGAACCATACCCGGCACCATTCATCCTGCATCGGACCCGATGTACCTGCAGTGGAATGCGCCGGACCGGATCGTCGGCGCCCATGCCGAGGAGTACGTCGTACCCATGACGCTCTACGTCGACACGCGCTTTCCCGATGGACATGTTGCGTCCTATGCGATTAGATCGAGCTTCTCGGTTTCGATCAATTTTGCCGCGCAGAGCGGTTAGGAGGGGGCCATGCGGCGCATCGCGTATCTGTCAGTGTTTATCGTTCTATCGGCAATCGCGGGCTTGCTCTATTACTCGCACACTCAGCAGTCGACCGCTGTCGTGGCCACCCGCGACCTGCCGGTGGGAGCCCGAATTCAAGACGGCGACCTGACCACGCGGCGGGTCAATCCTGCCTCGGTCGGTCCTCAGGTACTCACGTCCGCCGGTGAGGCAGTCGGTCAGGTCGTCGCGTTCCCGATCCTGGAGGGACAGATGCTGGACGCGCGTCAGGTTGCCCCGTCGAAAAACGCAACCTTGCTCGGTTCCGGTTTGCAGGTGCCCCCGGGTTATCGGATCATCGGACTGCCGGTCACGCCGACAACCGCGGTTGGCGGTGTGCTGAAGCCCGGCGACCTCGTCGACGTCATCGCGATTCCCAACCCGGCGAAGGCGGTCGCACTGACGGACGAGCCCCCGGCAACGCCCCTCCGGATCGGTAACGATGTGCTGGTGCTGGGCTTGCGGACCGACCAGGGCAGCCAGGTTGATCAAACGGACCATGGTCTCAGTGCTGGCAACGGCAAGCCGGCCAGCGTGCTCCTGGCCATCCCGCAGAATGAGGAAACCACGTACTCAGCTGCGATCGCTGACTCGACCTTCGTGCTGACGCTAAGCACCGACTGAGGACCGGACGGTCAAAATCCTTCGCCAGCAAACGTTCGGCGACGAGGTATCCGCCGTCCGCGGAGGAATGATCTATCTCCGGGGCGGCGCCCCGCGGGCGATTATTGGCACCTCGTCTCTGAACTTCGATGGCCTGGCATCGGAGCAGCAACTTCGAGCGGTGCAGGCCTTCCGGGATCTATTGCATGCACAGAGCGGGCCGCTGCAGCTCTATCTGCGCATCCGTCGGGTGCCCGCCGGCGAGGCGCACGAGCCGGATGCCGGTGCCTTCGCGGACCGGCGAGCGTACCTCGCCGCACTGACTCGCAGCTTCATCAACGCTCATCTGCAGGATGCACCGGTCTTTCAGCGTGAGATCTACATCGTTCTGGCTCCCTTCGAGTCTGGGCGCCAGATGCTCCGCTCGTGGCTCTTCCGCTTCGACCGCTCGAAAGACGATCCACGCTTTGTGGCTTCGGAGCTCGGGACGCCTCTGGTAAATCGAGCCGACGCGCTGCTGGAGTCGCTCCGGCGAATCGGCGTCAAGGGCCGGATCCTCGACGACCCTTCCCTATCGGTGCTGTTGGCGGACCTGTATGGCGAGGAACGTAAGCAGGGCCCCGAGCTTGATAGCGGTCACCAGGCTTTCGCCCATCGTGCCGACAACGTCGAGATTCGTGGCCGGCATTATGCATCCCTCGTGGTTAGCCGATATCCCGGCGAGGAGATATCGCCGGGCTGGTTGCTGCCGCTGCTGAGCTTCAAAGGTGAGCTCCACGTAGGTATCCACATCCTGCCGCTCGAGACTGATCGGATGTTGACCATACTTCACCACCGCATTCGCGACCTGCGGGCAGACGACATGGCCAGCACCGAATCAGGAGCGATCGGTCGAACCGCCGTCGGGACGCTGCCGGACGCCGTAACGGTGCATCAGGCCCTGGCACGCAATGAAGAGAAAGCATTTGCGGTTAGCTTCTACCTCACGATTGGTGCCAATGACCCGGTCGAGCTGCGGGCTCAGACCGAGGCCTTGCGCGCGAGCTGCCGTCGGATGATGTTGCACACGGTGCAGCCCTACTTTGAAATGCGCCATGCCCTCCTCTCCTCATGGCCGCTCGGCATCGACCTGCTCGGTCGCGAACACATCCTGCACACCAGCGCGTTGACCACGATGATCCCCTGGTTGCAGGAGGATCTGGCAGATGCCGAGGGGCATTACTGGGGATACAACAAGGAAACCGGTGGGCTCTGCGTATTCGACCCCTTCGATGAAGAACGCTTCACGAACGCCAACATCGCCGTCCTGGCACACTCGGGAGCCGGAAAAAGCTATGCTGCGGCCTCCGTCGTCCTCTCGGGTTATACGCGGGGGATCGGGGCGATCCTGCTCGACCCCGAGGCCGAGTACGCTGGCCTGATCCGCGAGCTCGGAGGCACCTACCTCCATCTCGCGGCCGGCTCTGGACACGCCATCAACGCGCTGGATCCACTCCTTTTTGCCGCAGGCTCGGAAGAGCCGGCCGATCAATTGAGCGATGTGCTGGATCTCATCGGTCTGATGTGTGGAAGGCTCGATGAGCTCGAACGGGCACAGGTCGAGGCAACAATCCGCACGGTGATTGGCCCCGACAGCATCCCTGTGCTCGGGGATATCTGGCGAGAGCTCGAACGCACCCAGCCAGGGTCACGCGTCAGCACCATCCTTCGCCGTTGGGTGACCGGTGACCTCGGACGCATGTTCAGCGCACCGACCAATGTCGACCTCGGCGCTGCGATCGTCGGCTTCAACGTCCGGGACCTGAGCGAGGAGCTCATTCCACCGGCATTCCTCATCCTCGCCAACTGGCTGTGGGCGGCCCTCCGCCGCGAGCGTCGAGCGCGACATTTGCTGATCGATGAGGTCGGCTTGCTGCTCGAGCATGAGCCGGTTCGTCGCTTCCTCGTCCGTCTGGCACGTCGAATCAGAAAATACGGAGGGAGTCTGATCCTGGTCAGCCAGAATCCGGGCGACTTTTTCGAAACCAAGGACGGCGCCGTCCTGGCCACCAATCCGAGCATCCTCCTGCTTGGATCCCAGAAGCATTCGGAGGCGGTCAAGTTACAGAAGGCATTCAACCTCGCTGACCGGCAGGTCAACTACCTCGAAACCGCTGAGCGTGGCGACTTTCTCCTAGTCGCCGGTCCGAACCGCGTCCCGGTGCATGTGATGGCCCCGCCCTGGATGGATGAGTTGATCGTGAGATCACGAGGCCATTAAGACGGCGGCCTCATTGATTTTTACCGGGCCACGGCTAATAATTAGCGGCTGAATTTGCGCTGACCGTCACCACGGGAAAGGGGGACGCGGCGCGCGCGGCTGGGGACGGCCACGCAAAGGGGATATGACGGTGCAGGACCTCACCGAACGTCGCAATGAGGAGGCCCGCGAGGTTCGCGATTTGCTGGCTGCCAAGCTCAAGATGCACCCCATCTGGCTCGGTGGCCTCGACATCCAGGCGGCGCGACACATCTACCTCTTCATCCAAGCGCTCGAGGGGCGCAAGCCCTTTGGTCGGGTCCGGCGGCAACGAGCGCCGAACTTGACGCTAGACTGACGGCGATCTGGACTTAACGCCACTCGCCGACCAGCAGGCCGGCACCTTTACCGTTCTCGCCACCGACCGTCCGGTGGTTCAGCACGCCGCCTGTGCGGTCAAGCTCAACGGAGAGTGGTATCCGAGCACCGCGACCCCGCTGCCTCACCAGGATGCCTTCGCCCTGCACTGGCAGGCCGGCCCGGCCCTGGCCACTGCCCGGCTCATCCCGGACGAAGGCGGGGTGGTCATCGAGTGCGAGCTCAACAATAGCAGCGACGCTCCATTGATCTTCAACGGCTGGCGCCCCCTGGTGATCGAGGGCGGCGGCGGGTTGTCCGTCGGTCAGGAGCCCTGGCGTGCCAGCGTGCTCATCAATGGCTACCAGTCCTGGGACTATGCCGGCATCCACCCGCTGGACGAGGCCATCAAGGAGGGCGACCGGAAGCCGGCGGCGACGTCCTGGTGGACGGCCGCGATCTGCGACGACCAGGCGATATTCGTCGCCCAGGTGCTCAAGGCCAGTCGCTTTGCCACTGTCTTTCGCTGGCACTACCACCGCGACGAGCATGCGGGTGATTCGCTGCCGACCAGCATTCCAACCTTCGTTGCCGAGCAACACGGGTCTCCGCTCTCGCACCCGGAACAGCGCAGCGGCCTACCGGAAGAGCTGCGGCTCGAGGTGCCGCCGCAGGGCGGCCTCGTCTCGGACCCCATCCTGCTGCTCTATGGCGACGACGGCACGGCGACCTTGCGCAAGGCCCTGACGGCCGCCGGTCATGCGTCGGGCGCTCGAAATTTTCCGACGGTCCCGCGCGGCTGGTGCAGCTGGTACCACCTTGGGCTGGCGGTGACCGAGACGGACATCACCCGGCACGCGGCCTTCGTGGCGAAGCGGATGCCGGAACTGGTCAAGACCTCGGCGAACGGCTTCCGGCCGGTGATCCAGCTCGATGACGGCTGGATGCCACGCTGGCAACGCTGGGGCGATTGGGTCGCGAACGAGTTCTTCACGAGCGGGTTGCACACGCTGGCCACGCGGGTGCACCGGCATCGACTCGAGGTTGGCATCTGGCTGGCACCGTTCCACGTCGCCGCCGATTCGCAACTGGCGACCGCGCATCCGGAATGGTTGTTGAAGGCAAACGACGGGTCGCCGCTTGTCGATCCGCGATTGAGCAAGGCCTACCACATCCTCGACCCAACCCACCCGGACGCCCTGCGATTCCTGGACGACCTCTTCCGCAGCCTGCGCCGTGACGGTTTTACCTATTACAAGCTCGACTTTCTCTATGCCGCCGCCTACGAGGCCGGCCGCCACGACCCTGAGGTAACCGGGACCCAGGCCCTTCGGCTCGGCCTGAAACGGATCGTCGACGCGATCAATCCGCTGGGAAAGCCGGAGACATGCTTCGTGCTCGCGTGCGGCGCGCCGTTGATGCCGGTGGTCGGCCTGGTGCACGGCGCCCGCATCGGGGGCGACGTGGGGATCCCGACAATGGCCAACGGGAAGGCGGGACCGCCCGAGATCGGTTTTCCCCTGATCCTCTCGATGGCGCGCAACCAGGCGGCGCGGTTGTTCTTCGACCGGTCACTCTTCGTTGTCGATGCCGACGTCGTGATGGCCCCATCCCCGCAGCTAACCCCAGACGAGGCGCGGCTCATGATCACGATCGCGGCGCTATCCGGCGGCGTCTTCATGCTGGGCGATGACCTGGAGACGCTCCCCGCCGACCGGCTGGCCCTGCTCCGCAACCCCAATGTCCTCGGCCTGATCGGTGGCCCCGCGGCTGAGCCTGCGCACCTCTTCAGCGCCCCGGAGCGCGAGGCGCAGGACCACTGGTTTGCCTCCCCCCAAGAGCTTCCGCCGCTCTGGGTCCGCCGCGAGCCCGACGGCGTTGCGATTGTCGCCGTGTACAACTGGAGTGATACCGCCCGCCCGTACCGGCTGCGCTTCCAGGAGGCGGTCGGGGTAGGCGGCGCATTTTCTGTGGCCGATCTGTGGTCGCCGCGCCGGGGTGGGCGGGCACTGGGAATCAAGTCCGATACGCTGAAGCTCAACCTCCCGCCAAGAAGCGTGCGACTTCTTAGAATGAAGCCGGCTGCCGCCGAGGCGCGGCGTTAACTGACTACCCTCACACCACCATGCGCCGCGTGCTGTTTTACCGCCTGTACGATCTGGTGCCGGCTCGGCTCACCGAGCTGGAGACGGACGCGCGCGCCTTCTCCCGCAGCCGGGCCTGGCGAGGCGACGCCTTCTGGCTGGCGACGGACAACACCACCGACCTGTTTGCCATGGAGTACTTCCGCCACGCCCGCAATGAAGAGGGGCCGGCGCTGTCCGCAGCCGGGTTCCTGCGCATGCTCGGCGATGAGACCGACGCCATCGCCACCCTGTATTTCCTCAATGACGCCGCCCAGCGCTTTCACGCTCGGGCGGTCCTCAAGGACGACGAAAACCCGATCGCCAAGCTCCGCCACCTGGAGATCCGGCAGGGTCGGCTGCCATCAGGTATGCCGATCGAGGATGTGCTGGCCGCCCGTCCGGTGATCAAGAAGATGGAGGGCGAGCCGATCACGTTTTATCCCCCCACCTACCGTCCCAACCCGTATTTCCGCCGCGACAAGCCCGGGATGTGGGGCTTCAGCCTGAAGGGCATCCGCGACTTCGCGCCCTCCTTCCTCGAAGCGGAGGCGGAGGCCATGCGCATCTATCGAGGCTTCCGCCGGCTCAATCCTTGAACGAGTCGACCTACACGCTCAAGACGCCGGACGGCCTCGACCTCTTCTTGCGCCGCTGGCAGACCAACGCGGTGCCGCATCAGTGGACGTTCGTCATCGTCCACGGCTTGGGGGAGCATGGCGGTCGCTACCAGGGCCTGGCGGAGTGGTTTACGCGGCTGGGCGCGACGGTATATGCGATGGACCTTCGCGGCAACGGCCGCAGTGGCGGACCGCGGGGCCACGCGCCTAGCCTTAGCGCGCTGCTCGGGGATATCGACCTCGTAGTGATGCGCGCCCGCGCTGAAAGTGGCGGGCCGGTGGTGCTGATCGGTCACTCCTTCGGTGGTCTCCTCGGGATCGCCTACGCGCTTCGCCACCCAGACCATCTGGACAAAGCCGTGTTCTCGGCGCCGGGGTTGATCCCCAAGGTCAAGGTGCCTGCCTGGAAGCGGCCGTTAACCATGATCCTCCCCAGGCTCGCGCCGCGTATCGCCGTCTCCAACGAAGTCCACGCCGACCTGCTGAGCCACGACCCCGAGGTCGCCCGCCGCTATGCGACGGACCCACTGGTGCACGACCGCATCACGGGCGGCCTCTACGGCGACACCATCGCCCGCGGCGATGAGTTCATTGCCCGAGCCGGCGAGCTGCGCGTCCCGTTTCTCTTGATGCAGGGCCGGGACGACCAGATCGTGGACCCGATCGGCAGCCAGCGATTCTTTGCCGGCGCCACCGCGCCGGGCCGCGCTTTCTGTTTGTATCCCGGCCTCTACCACGAGATCTTCAACGAGGTCGAGCACGAGAAGGTCTTCCAGGACATCGAGAGCTGGCTGACGCAGCGGACCGATGCCCACCTGACCGGCTGGAATCCCCCTCCCTGATGCACTGATGCGGGCGGTGGTGCAACGGGTGAGCGAGGCATCCGTCCGGTGGGAGGGCGGTGAGGCATCGATCGGGTCTGGGTATTGCCTGCTGATCGGTGTCGCCGACATTGACAGCGACCGCGACGCCGACTATCTCGCGGACAAGATCCTGAAGCTGCGCGTCTTCAGCGACGAGGCGGGCAAGTTCAACCTCAGCGCGACCCAGGTGAAGGCGGACTTCCTGGTCGTCTCCCAGTTCACGCTGTTCGCGGACGCTCGCGGGCAAAACCGGCCGAGCTTTCTCCACGCCGCGCGGCCGGGACACGGCCGGCCACTGCTCGACCGGTTCATCGGCCGATTACGGGCCAGCGGCCTGCACGTCGAGACCGGCTCGTTCGGCGCGCAGATGGCGCTCCAGCTCATCAACGATGGGCCGGTCACCATCGTGCTGAGCACCGATGCATGGGAGCCGCGCATCGGCTGACCCGGTGCGTGCGGCCGACTGACCGATTTACCTACGACTTCCTCCGTACTCGCCTGTGAATTGATTGTGCCAACCGGTTGATGACGCGCCACGACTTGCTGGCAACTCGTGACGTAACGTTCGACGAAATGTCGCGAAGCCGAGGCGACGATAGGCTGTACGCGAGGCGATCCAGATGGTGTTCAGCATGACGAACCGGTTGCTGTCCATCGTCATCGCTTTCGCCCTGACCAGCGGTGTGGTCGCCCACGCCGCCCAGGCGCCGCAGCGGCCGCTCACCCCTATCACCCTGCCGGCCGCGAGCAGCCTGCCGATGACACTGGAGGATGCCGCCAGCCGGATCAGCGAAACCGCTACCGGCGCGATCGACCCGAGCGCGGCGATCCGCGATGCCTACCAACGCGACCACGTCGCCCTCGAGCACCTGCGCCAGGCGGCGTCTCAGCTGAAAGGCAGCGCCCACCCGGCGTTCAACCAGCTGATCTCGGACGACGAAGACGCCCTCGCCGAAATCGAGCGGACGGCCCTGGCCACGACCAGGCCATCCGTGTCCAGCGCGATTACGGCGATGGACACCCTGGTCGCGTCGGCCCAGGCCGAGCTCAACCGCGAGCTTTCGCAAGCCGGCGCAGCGAAGTCGCAGGGTGGCGATCAGTCCGGGAAGTCGCACAACGGCAACCACTAACATCAGGTCGGACCCACGGACCGATGAGGATCGCATCAGCGGTCGGTCTGCATCATCGATGGAACAGAAGAATCTCGACATTTACGGGGACCCACCGATCCCCTGGTCGCGCGCGCTCGACCAGCTCGAGGCGGCCGCCAAAACGGCGGAGGCAGATCTTGAGATCCACAAAACCTACTGGCTGAGCACTGTACGGCCCGACGGGCGCCCGCACCTGGCTGGCGTGGGCGCGCTCTGGGTGGACGGTAGGTTCTATTTCACGAGCGGCCCCGGTGCGCGCAAGAGCCGCAACCTGGCCCAGAACCCGAACTGCGTGATTTCCGTCGCGCTCGGCAACCTCGACCTGGTCGTCGAGGGCCGGGCGGCGAAGGTAACCGACGCCGCAACGCTCCAGCGGATCGCGGCGCGCTACGCCGCCCAGGGATGGCCTGCGCGCGCGAGTGCCGGCGCCATCACGGCTGAATACAGCGCGCCCAGCGCCGGACCTCCGCCCTGGGACCTCTACGAGATGACGCCCACCACCGCGTTCGGGGTGGCGACGGCGAAGCCGTATGGTGCCACCCGCTGGCGCTTCGATGTGACGCCATGATGACGACACCAATGGGTGCCACCGAGCCTAAGGTTTAGCGGTAGGGCTGTGGCTCCGAAACGGCCACCAAACCATGCGAACGATCCCCGCGGTGCCCACCAGGATGCACCCAACGCCAGCGATGAGCGAGGGCATGTTTCTGGCCCCGACGAGAAAGCCGCCAGTGGCAACCATGAATAGCGCGGCCCAGAAGACTTGGCGCGACAGTTGGAGGCCGTCGGCAAGCGCCTCTTTCGAATCCCACAGCTGGAGTCGGCCATGCCGCCCGCGAGTCTCCACGTAGCGCGCCGTAAAAGTTCCGTCCGCAGCGTAAAAGTCGCGCACCCTGGCATCCAGCGACGGGTGATTGGCTCGCACCCAGGCGACGAAGTTCGCCGCCTCTTGTTCCGTCATGTCAGCAATAACGGGCGGGCAGCCACGGAAATTTCGGCGGGGTTCCTTCCTTCGCAAGGATCGCCAGTAGCAACCCGGTAGGGTCCCGGCTGGTCCTGCTAACGCGGCTGGTGTATCCTACCGGCGCTTGAAGCGTTCGGCCTTGCTCGCGCTGCTGATCCTGCCGTTGGCGGCGGCCTGCTCCGGACCGACTGGCGGTACAACGGGGAGCTCGCCCGTCGCCGGGCTCGCCACGGCGACGCCGAGGCCGACCCCAACCCCAACGTCGACGCCCACCCCGCCCCAGCTCAACCTGGCGAGTATCTTCGGCAGCGACAAGCCCGACCTCACCCAGTACGACCAGTCGCAGCTTCGGGTCATCATCGCCACCGGCGACGTCATCCCGGCGCGCGAGGTGAACTACCAGACCGTGATCCACCACGACTGGCTCTACCCCTGGCGGCAAACCGCCGACTACCTCAAGACCGGGGACCTGCTGTACATCAACCTCGAGTCGCCTCTGATCAAGAATTGCCCGATCCTCCACGGCGGCTTCAAATTTTGCGGCGACGCGCGGGCGATCGCCGGACTCGACTACGCCGGCGTCAACGTCGCCAACCTGGCCAACAACCACCTGACGAATTTCGGACCAGCAGGGACCAACGAGACCCAGATCCTGCTATCGAAGCATGGGATCGGCATGTCGGGACTCGGCCTGTACGAGATCCGCAACGTCCGCGGTGTGAAGTTCGCGTTCCTCGGCTTCAACGGCGTCGGCACCCACATCGATCGGGCCGAGTTGAAGCGCGAGATCGACCTGGTGCGGCCGCAGGCGGACGTTGTCATCGTCGCGTTCCACTGGGGAAAGGAGTACGAGCTCCTACCGGTCGCCGGCCCTGGCATCGCGCCCGACAACCCGCGCGAGATCGGCCACCTGGCTATCGATGACGGCGCCGACCTGGTGATCGGCAACCACCCGCACTGGGTGCAACCCGTCGAGATCTACAACGGCAAGTTGATCACCTACGCCCACGGCAATTTCATCTTCGACCAGATGTGGTCGCAGGAGACGCGCGAGGGGGTGGTCGGCCGCTACACCTTCTACGGGAGCCGGCTGGTACGGGTCGACTACCGGCCGCTCGTAATCGACAACTATGCCCAACCACTCTGGCTGGACGACACAAGTGGCGAGGGGAAGGCCATCATCGACCGGATGGCTAGTGCGTCGAGACAGCTTGCGGGAGGTTGATCTTGTCGTCGCGGGTTGAGCCGTTGGCTGGAAACGGTTCGAGCTCGACCGATCCACGCCGATAGACCGACAGATAACGCTCGGCCATGTGGTGCGGGCCAAAGCGTTCGCGGGCGACTTCGGCACATCGGATGCGATCGATCCCATCGAGCCGGTCGACGGCCGCCGCCAGGCCATCGACGTCCTCGGCCAAAAACCCGGTGACGCCCGGTTCGATGAGCTCCGGCGTGGAGCCAAAACGTAGCGCCACCACCGGCGTTCCGGCGACCATGCATTCGACCATCGCCAGACCAAATGGTTCGGACCACTGGAGCGGAAAGATGCCGGCGGCCGCGCGCGAGATCAGCCGGGTCTTCAGCTGGCCGGCCACATTCGGGTAGTACTCGACGGTGGGCCCCAGGTGCGGCTCGACCTGCTCCTCGAAGTAGCGCTCGCCCTCCCCGCTCCGCTCCACCTTGCCGGCAAGGATCAGCTTGCGACCGGTGCGCCGCGCCACCTCGATCGCCAGGTGCTGGCCTTTATCCGACGTGATCCGGGCCACCTCGATCAAATACCGTTCGTGGTTGCGGCTCGGGGCCGCCGCCGGCAGCTCGACCGCATTGTGGACAATGCCAGCGACCTTCAGCGCTGGCGCGCTGGCCGCCTGGCTGAGGCTGATGGCGCAAAGCCGGACGCCATCCATGACCTCCTTGTAGAAAGACGACAGTGGCTCACGCAGCTCGCCGTGAATGGTGTGGACGACCACCGGCGCTACCCCGCTGTGGAGCGCCACCACAATCCCCTCGTAGCCACTGTGGTCGTGGAGGACGTCGAAGCGCTCTCCCTGAAGGGCGCCGTACACCCGGGCCAGGTAGGTGGCGTGGCGAGCGCGTTCATCCGGTCCACCGAGGTCATGGCTCCAGGGCGCGTCCGCCAGCATCGCGACCCCCGGAGCGGAGCCGGCAGCACCGAAGGTCGTGACCTCGTGCCCCAGCTGGCGAAGCTCCTTCTGAAGGAGATGGACCACCAACTCGGTTCCGCCGTAGCCGCTGGGCGGTAACGGGTACCAGGGAGGTGCGACAATCGCGATCCGAAGCGCGTCCTTCGCCCCGCTCACCTCCTGGCTATCCCCGACGGGCCGCCTCGATGATAGCGGTCGGTCTCCGCTACGTCGCGGCGCGAAGCTGCTGCAGCGTCGATTGCATCTGGTTCAGGTGGAAGCGGTCGTGGCCGGCAAGCATCCGAAACATCAAGTCGTAGCTCTCCGCTCCCCGCTCGGCATGGATCGCCACGCGCGCCCGGGCTTGCGCTGACGAGCGCTGCCAGAGGCGAATGTTCGCGGCGCGCAAGGCGGCGAAAACCGGCAGCAGCGCTTCCGTCTCATCGTCGTTGTGCGCAAGCTTGTCGACCCAGAGGTCCTGGTCGTAGCCGAGCAGCGGCGGACGGTCGTGACTGAGCGCCCAGCGATACCGTCCCGACACCACGATCTCGGCGTCGACGAGGTGACCAACCAGCTCCAGCAGCGACCATTCATGGGGCGCGGGTCGGCGACGAAGGTCTGCTCCCGCGTCCTCGAGAAGCTCCTCGAGCCGCCCGAGCGTTGCTTCCTGGACGGCCACCGGGTCGTCATCGCCTAACAGGTCGAGGAGCTGACGCTGGTAGGCGGCGCCCTGCGTGACCGGATCGGGCGACGCCATCGTGAGCTAGCTGCCCGGCTGGGTCGCCGGCGCCGGCATCATCTCGGATTCCGCGAGTGCGCGCCGGACGCGTGCCGCCACCCCCGCAGCGTCCAATCCCAACTGCTTCAAGAGCTCCGCCTGGCCTCCCTGTTCGATGAACGTGTCCGGCACCGCCATGACTGTCACGGGGATCCCATGAGGTGCGAGCGTCTCGGCGACCGCCGAGCCGAAGCCACCGGTCGCAACATTGTCTTCCAGCGTCAGCACCGCGGGATGACGCCGCGCCCAACTCTCCAACCGGGGATCGAGCGGCTTGATATAGCGACAATTCACGACCGTCAGCGGGGTTCCCTCGCCTTCGAGCAGCGTGGCGGCTTCCATCGCCACCGATACCATCTTGCCGGTCGCCAGTAACAACGCAGCGCTACCCTGGCGCCGAACCTCCCACTCGCCGACCGGGAGGACCTGCGGAGGCTGGGGTTCGCTCTCCCCGGCCGCGCCTTTCGGGAAGCGAATGGCGAAGGGTCCGTCGCCCTCGCGGACAAGCGCGGTGTGCAACAGGTCGCGCAGTTCCTGCGGGTCGCTCGCGGCAGCCAGCGTCAGCCCGGGCATGGCGCGGAGGAACGTCAGGTCGAAGATGCCATGATGCGAAGGGCCATCATCACCCGTGATCCCCGCCCGGTCGAGGACAAATGTGACCGGGAGTCGATGCAGGCAGACGTCCATCATCACCTGGTCGAGAGCGCGCTGCAGGAATGTCGAGTAGATGGCGACCACCGGACGCATGCCGGCCATCGCCAGGCCGGCGGCGAAGGTGACTGCATGCTGCTCGGCGATCCCGACATCGAAGAATCGATCGGGGAAACGCTCGGCAAATGGTCCCAACCCGGCGCTGCTCCCCATCGCGGCGGTGATCGCGATCACTCGCGAATCGCGCTCCGCTTCCCGGACGAGTGCCTCGCCGAAGACGTCGGTGTAATTGATTTTCCGACTCAGCGGCTTGGCGGTCACCACGTCGAAGGCGCTCACGCCGTGCAGGTGATCGATCTCGTCTTCTTCGGCGGGACCATAGCCGCGTCCTTTGGTGGTGATGACGTGGACGACGGCGGGACCGCCCAGACGGCTGACCTGGCGCAGGGTGCGCTCGATGTCGTCGATGTTGTGGCCATTGATCGGTCCGGAATACTTGATGCCAAGGTACTCGAAGAACGTGCGCGGTGAAACCAGTTCCTTGAGACCTTCCTTGATGCGCCGTCCGGCTTCGATGGCTTTGTCACCGGCTGGGACAGCGCGCAGCATCCGGTCGACGCGGTTCTTGGTTCGGTGGTAGCTGGGATTGAGCACCGTCAGCTGCTGAGCCAGGTGCTGCGCCAACCCGCCAATCGTGGGCGCGTACGAGCGGCCGTTGTCGTTGACCACGATGATCACCGGCGTCTTGCGGTGGCCGATGTTGTTGAGCGCCTCGTAGGCCATCCCGCCGGTCAGCGCCCCGTCACCGACGACGACCACCACCTGGTCGGCTCGACCCTGACGCCGGAGGGCCTCGGCCATCCCCGACGCGTAGCTGAGTCCGGTGGAGGCGTGGCTGTTCTCGATGAAGTCGTGCTCGCTCTCTGACCGGTTCGGATAGCCGCTCAGGCCACCCAGCTTGCGGAGCCGGGCGAAGCCCTCGCGGGGCCGGGTCAGCAGCTTGTGGACGTAGGCCTGGTGTCCTGTGTCCCATAGGATCCGGTCCTTCGGGCTGTCGAAGACGCGATGGAGGGCCAGCGTCAGCTCAACAACGCCAAGATTCGGACCAAGGTGGCCGCCGGTCTTGGAGACGCTGGCGACCAGGAATTGGCGGATCTCCTCGGCGAGGGCGCGCAGCTCCGTATCGCTCAGCGAGCGCAGATCGGCTGGTGTGCCAATCCGGTCGAGGATCGGAGTGCTTGAAACCTGGTCCATGTGCGCTGCTCGAGTCTAGCGAAGAGCCGGCCGGCCTACTGGAGGATCCAACGCCAGTCCAGGGACTTTGGTTTCGGTGATCGCGAGCGGGATTAACTTCCCCAACATGGACGCAGTGGGGCCCGACGGCAACCTCTACTTCAGCGCCGATCGCGTCTGCCCGGCTGGGGGAACCGAGTAGCTTCCAGGGTCGATTCGGGGGCCGGTGGTGAGCGTCCGAAGCCACCAGCCCCCGGCTTCGTCTTGCTCTTACACCGGCGCCGGACTAAACTCGGCAGCAAGAACCGGGGCAGCGGGAGGAGGAACCGTCGATGGAGACGCCGCTCACACCACTCGAGTTCATGCGGCGGACGAGGCGAGTGCATCCGCAGCGCGAGGCGGTGGTGGATGGCGACGTCCGGTTGACCTACGGGCAGTTTTTTGGTCGGTGTGACCGCTGGTCCACCGCCCTTCAGGGTATGGGCGTGCGGCAGGGTGACCGAGTCGCCTACATCGCGCCGAACGTCCACCAGCAGCTCGAGTCCTTCTACGCCGTCCCCCAGATCGGCGCGGTGCTGGTCCCTATCAACTTCCGCCTGACGGCCGACGACTTCGCGTACATCATCGACCACTCGGGAGCGACCGTCGTCTGCGCGACCGAAGAGTATCTGGAAGTCGTGGACGGCATTCGGGACCGCATCTCCGGGGTCGAGCATTTCGTCGCGCTGACTGGCTCGAGGCCCGGGTGGCTTGAGTACGAGACAGCGCTGACGACGCAATCGCCCGAGGTCAACCGGCCCGTAATCACCGAGAGCGACCTGCTCACGATCAACTACACCAGTGGCACGACAGCACGGCCGAAGGGCGTGATGATCACGCACCGAAACGCCTATATCAACGCGGTCGGTACGCTCATCCACTTACCGCTCCGGGTCGGCGACCGTTATCTCTGGACCTTGCCCATGTTCCATGCGAACGGATGGACCTTCGTGTGGGTTGTGACGGCGGCTGGCGCGACGCACATCTGCCTCCCCAAACCCGATTCAGTGGCGGTCTTTCGGCTTATCCGCGAGGAACGTGTGACCTGGCTGTGCGCGGCGCCGACGGTCTTGATTAGTCTGGCCAACGCTCCGGCGGACGTCCGCGCGGACGTGCCGCGCGGCGTACACGTGGTGACCGCGGGCGCACCGCCGGCGGCCGCCACCATCGAGCGGCTCGAGGGTGACCTAGGCTGGGAAGTGACCCAGGTCTACGGTCTGACCGAGACCTCCCCATTCATCACAGTCTGCGATCCGCTGCCCGAGCACGCCGCTCTTTCCGGAGCCGAGCGTGCGGAGATAAAGGCCCGCCAGGGGGTGGAACTGATCACATCGGGTGAGCTCCGCGTCGTCGATACGGAGACTGGCCAGGAGGTCCCCCACGACGGAACCACCATCGGCGAGATCGTGGTCCGCGGCAACGTCGTACTCGAGGGGTATTACCGCGATCCCGAGGCGACCGACAAAGCAATCCGCGACGGTTGGTTTTACTCGGGCGACGCGGCCGTCGTACATCCGGATGGCTACGCCGAAATCCGCGATCGGATCAAGGACGTCATCATCAGCGGCGGCGAGAACATCTCGTCGGTCGAGGTCGAGGGATGCCTGCTCCGCCACCCAGCAGTCCAGGAAGTCGCGATCGTCGGCCTGCCGCACGAGCGCTGGGGCGAGGCGCCCTGCGCTTTCGTGGTCCTGAAAGCCGGCCAGACCGCAACGGAGCAGGAAATCAAGGAGTTCGCCCGGTCTCGCCTCGCTCATTTCAAAGCGCCGCAATGGGTCACCTTCGTCGACGAGCTGCCCAAGACGGCGACGGGCAAGATCCAGAAATACATCCTGCGCGGACGCGTCCCAGCCATCGTCCGGCAATAATCGCGCGGTGTCAGACGGCCTCGAAACACGATGTCAGGGCGCTTGTCGAGCGGGCCGCTCGGGAAGGGCAGGCTATCCACGGCCGCAAGGGGGAAGCCCGAGTCAGACGCCTTTCCGTTATCTGTTGCCGTTCCCGACTTCTTTCCCGCGAAATCTGGAGATTCAGGTCGCAGTCTTCGCGCATACCTTGGCTTGCTTCGTCGATAGGGAAGGCTCAGCGCTCGATTGGCCTCGATACGGTCAACTTAACCAGCCTTCGTTGCGCATAACCTCGCGCCCTGGAAGTTCGTCGTAGCCCCGGTAGGCCTGGATCCGCAACGGTTTGAGGTGGTAGAAGGTCCAGCGCGGGTCGATGGTCCGCGGATCCCAGCCGACCGCGGCCGCGAAACCATCACCGAGCCGCTTATCCTCGGCTACCGGCACACTTCCAACAAGAGCGACGTCAATCACGATCACATCCTCGGGCGAGCCAAGGGCGAGACGGGCGGAGCCGACAGAAAGCAGGTTGCGTGCGGTGCGGCTCGTACCCAACGTGGTGATCGTCATCTGATTGTCATGCCACCAGGAAGAGACCGCGATCAAGTGAGGATTCCCCCTGCGGTCGGCGGTCGCAATCCAGAGGTCGCGGTTCGTCGACAGCGCCGCGAGCACATCCAGCTTGCGCTGCGCGAGGCCACGTGGCTCGCTCACGCGGCCATCATACGAAGGCCCGAGACCACCGTCCTGACCCCTCCCAAAAAGGGGGAGGGAATCGATCAGACGGAGTAGACCTCGACCTGGCCGCGCTGGACGCGCACGCTCAACAAGGGGAGTCGCGGCAGCGGCGTCTCGTACTTGTCCGTTGGAAGGCCGCTGATTTCGAAGCTCGCGCCGTGGCAGGGGCACTCAAACTGGTTGCGGAACTTGCTGTAGTTGAGGATGCAACCCATGTGGGTGCAGATCGCAGAGACACCTTTGACCTCATCGCCATTGCGGATCAAGAAGCCCTCGATGGCCCCCGACCGAAAGGCGATCGGCGTGCCCTCAGGCAGATCTGCCAGCGCCTTGACTGGCTTCCACGTCCCGTTCGAGTCGACCAGCGACTGGCCGGGCCCGGGCGCGGCCGGTTTCGGCAGCCGGTCAAGACCGATGGCGGCCGCAACCCCAGCCGCGATTCCGGCGGCGATCCCGGCGCCACCCGTCAGCAGGAGCGAACGGCGGCTGGGACGGGTCGATGGCTGCGGACGAGCGGATTGCTCATCAACCCAATCGTGGATCGAGGCCTGCATCCGCTCCAGGAATTCCTTCGACGGCAGACCGGCCCCGGGTTTGGCAGCCCGCAGCATGGCCGCGGTTTGACGAGCCCGCAGGGTATCTTCGTCGGGAAGCGGCGTACGTTCCGGCTTGCGGTCCTGCAGCAGGTCGTCGACGTACCGGTTGAGCTGCTCGGGATCGTCGTTCATGACGGCCTCCCCCGCTCGCGGCCGGCTCGGTTCAATGCCCGGAACTGGAGCACCTTGACATTCGTCTCACTCAAATTCAGCTCCTGCGCGGTCTCCCGCACGGAATAGCCCCGCAGGAATCGAAGCTCGAGCACCCGGCGGTAACTCTCCGGCAGCGTGGCCAGCAAGGCATCGACGCGCTGCACCGCTTCCGGATTCTCCCGGGCCGCCGGCGGCCGGGTGACGTCGCCGTCGAGCTCGCTCGCACCCTCGGCGTAGTACTCGCGCCAGTGATCTGCCAGGGTCGTCTGGGCCACCCGGTAGAGCCAGCTGCGGAGCTCGGGCACCGAGACGTCGCTGCGCATGCCGTTGATCGCCTTCATGAACACCTGGGCGGTGAGATCCTCGGCGTCCGGGCGGTTGCCGACTCGGTTGTAGATGTACTGGTAAATGGCGGTGACATGTGTCTGGTATGCCCAGGTCAGGTGGTTCTGGTCCTGGGGAGCGTCCGCGTGAGGCAGCGGCACGACCTTTCCGCGGGAAGCGAACGCCGCGGCACCCGTCGTCTCGTCCTCACGCATCCGCTTCCGCAGTTATATACCGGCCGAGGTTACGCTGCGCGAACCGAGTCGCCCCCGCCGCTCAGATCGGACCGATTTGGGAATACTGAAGAGGCAGAGGGGCTTAGATAACATGGGAGTTTCGCAACCGATGGAGAAGGATCGCCGCTACGACGTAGTCATCATCGGCGGGGGGCCGGCCGGCCTGACCGCCGCGCTTTATGCCGGCCGGGCACGGGTGAAAACCGTCCTGCTCGAACGTGGGGCGCCCGGCGGCCAGCTGCTGAACACCGAGGCGATCGAAGACTACCCGGGGTTTGACCACATCACCGGGCCCGAACTGGCCCAGCGGATGGCCGATCAGGCCGTCAAGTTCGGGGTGGACCTGGAGACGGCGCGCGTCACGGGCATCCATCGGCGAGGCGACAAGCAGGTCGTCCAAACCGAGGACGGAGAGTACACCGCCGACTTTGTCATCCTGACCGCCGGCGGGGAGCCCAAGAAGCTTGGCATCGCCGGCGAAGGTGAGTTCCAGGGTCGCGGCGTGTCGCAGTGCGCGGTCTGTGACGGCGCCTTCTTCAAGGAGGAGGTGGTCGCCGTGATCGGTGGCGGCGATGCCGCATTGGAGGAAGGCGTCTTTTTGACTCGCTATGCCAAGAAGGTCTACATCATTCACCGGCGGGAACAGTTCCGCGCCCAGGCAATCCTCGTCGAGGCGGCGCGAAAGAACCCCAAGGTCGAGCTGTTGACGAACACCGTGGTCACGGAAATCAAGGGCGAAGAGGGCCAGGTCGAGGAGATCACGCTCAAGGATGTGGTCAGCGGCAAGACGCGGCCGCTCAAAGTCACCGGCGTCTTCGTCTTCATCGGCTTTCAGCCGAACGTCGAATTCTTCGATCACCGCGACCACGTTGAGCACGATCCGCTCGGTTTCCTGGTGACGGATTCGACGATGCAAACCAGCCTTCCGGGGCTGTATGCGGCCGGCGATGTCCGCTCGCAACTGACGCGCCAGATCACGACGGCGGTGGGCGACGCGACGACCGCCGCCATCGACGCGGTCAAGAAGCTCGAGGCGAAAAAGCACGAGCCCACGCCGGTTCCGGTCGATCTGTACGGACCGACCCGGCCAGACCTCGTCGGCAGCTAACGCCGTCCGCCAGCCGCCGCGCGCTGTGGCGGCCGTGGCTGGACTCTTCGTCATCGCCCTTGGGCTTCGGCTGTGGGGCATCAACTTCGGCCTGCCCGCGCTCTACCGGCCGGACGAGGACGTCACCGTTGGCCGCGCGATGGGCATCCTTCACGGCGTTCTCGATCCGCACTTCGCGGATTGGCCCCACCTCTATTTCTACCTGGCGGCCGCCTGGCTGGCGCCGTTCCGCCTGCTCGGGCTCGTCTCCGACCAGGCGTCGGGGTATCTCGGGGTGCGCATCCTCGATGCGCTGCTCGGTAGCCTGACGGTCCTCCTCGTCTTCGAGTTCGGCCGGCGCGCCTACTCGTGGCTGGCCGGGTTCCTCGGGGCGGCGGCCCTCGCCGTCGCCTTCCTCCATGTGCGCGACAGCCACTTCGGGACGCTCGACATCCCGTTGACGCTCGCCTGCACGGGCGCGCTCTTCGTCGCCTTCCGGACGATCACGTCCCGTGGCCCGCGTCCCTTGCTGGCCAACGGCATCAGCCTCGGCATCGCCGCGAGCCTGAAGTACAACGGCGCGCTCGTTTTCGCTGGCATCGCCGCCGCGCAGTGGCTGCGCGGCCGAACCCAGCAGTCAAGCCCAACGCAGGTCCTCGGCCGGCTTGCGGCGACTGCGAGCGTTGGGCTCGCGACCCTGGTGCTGACCTCGCCATTCCTCGTGCTCGACCCCGGCATGAGCCGACACGGAATCGGCTACATCTTTCAGCATCTCGGAAAAGCGACCGCCCCGGCGATCGGGTTTGTGCAACTGAGCCTGGCCCTCTGGTACGGGATCGATCCGGCGCTACTCCTCCTCGGCGTCATCGGCATCGCCTACGCCCTGTGGCGCCGGACGCCCGCCGATTGGATCGTGCTCACATTCCTGCTCGTCTACATCGTGCTGATCGGCGCCGGGGGCTCCGTCTTTTTTCGCTACGCGGACCCGCTGATTCCTCCCGTGCTGCTCCTCGCCGGTCGGGCGCTCGCGGCACTCGTCGACCTGGCGACCGATCAACGGGTGCGCGCGCTGGCCGTGACCGCCACCATCGTCCTGGTCGCGGTGCCGCCGCTGATTCACGATCTCCGTTATGACACGCTGATCCAGCAAACCGACACGCGCACGCTGGCCTTCGAGTGGTTGGCGGAGCACATCCCGACCGGCTCGCGGGCGGCCGTGCCGTACATGGCAGGACCGGCGCACGATCAGGCGATGGTGGACAGCGGAGAGCACAGTCACGGCGCGACCGATCCCTACGTCGCGGCTTTCCTCGACGGCCGGCTCGAGACCCAGTACCGCATTCGAGAGCTGACCCGCGACGATCTGAACCTGACGTCGCTCGACAGTTTTCGCCAGCAGGGCATCCGGTACATCGTGATCGGCTACGAGACGCCCGGCACCGGCTGCCGGCCGGACAGCCCGCTGGAGCGGGCGCTGCTGACGCACGGCCGACCCATCACCGCCTACTCGCCCACGATCGGCTGCCCTTCGAGCGTTTTCGATCCGATCGATACCTACTACGTCCCCCTGGCCGGCTACGCGGATTGGGTCCGCCCGGGACCGCAGATCCGAATTTACCGACTCACCGACTGATGGGACTTCCCGATTCGAGCGCTTGGCCAGGCGGCGAGTGCCGACTATAGTGGAAAGCAATGAACCTGATCGCGCTGATCAAGGAACGGGCCAAGTATTACAAGTGCCTCGCCTGTTCGCAGGCACTCGCCGATTGCCAGGTGCAGCTGCTCAACGAGGCCGACGGGCACTGTACGGTCGAGGTGACCTGTGCGAACTGCGGCGTCAGCTTCGTGGCGGTCCTCCTGCTCAAGAAAGCCAAGCATCCGGATGGCCTGCCCAAGGCGGCGAGCGAGGGGCCGATCAGCTCGGATGAGCTGCTCGACGTGCACGAGCACATGAAGGCGTTTACCGGCTCGATGAAGGAGCTCGTCCGCTGGCGCCCATCACGCCAGCAATCCACCTAGCGCCGCGACCATCCGGACGCCGCTCGGTTCCGGCCATAGAATGAGTGCCGATGGTGTATCTCGACCATTCAGCCACCACCCCGCTGGATCCGGAAGTGCTCCAGGCAATGATGCCCTACCTCACCGAAGAGTTCGGCAACGCCTCGAGCGTCTATGGCCTGGGGCAGCGCGCTCGCCAGGCGATCGACCAGGCCCGCGATGAGGTGGCCGCGTTCTACCGGGTGGCGACGAAGGAGATCATCTTCACCTCCGGCGGCACTGAAGGCGACAACTTCGCGGTCCACGGAATCGCGCGCCGCAACAACGACCGTGGACGGCACGTCATCACCTCGACCATCGAGCATGACGCCGTGCTTCGTTCGGCCGAGGCGCTGGAACGCGACGGCTTCGAGGTCACCCGCCTGGGCGTCGATCGTTTCGGGCTGGTGGATCCGGACGCGCTTCGGCAGGCGCTGCGGCCCGACACCATTCTGGTCAGCATCATGCACGCGAACAACGAGATCGGCACCATCGAGCCGATCCGTGAGCTGGTGGCCATGACCCGGGATCACAGCGATGCCTATTTCCACACCGACGCGGTGCAATCGACGGGAAAAATCCCCACCACGGTGGAGGACCTGGGCGTCGACCTGCTGTCGATGTCGGCACACAAGCTGCACGGTCCAAAGGGCGTCGGCTGCCTGGTAGTGCGCTCCGGCGTCCGCCTGGAGCCGCAGATACTGGGCGGCGGTCACGAGCGCAATCGCCGGGCGGGCACCGAGAACGTGGCGGGCATCGTCGGCCTGGCGAAGGCGGTCAGCATCGCCCGCCGCGACCTGGATACAAACACCGCATACCTCACCCGTCTGCGCGACCGCTTGATCGCGGGCGTGCTCGACCGGATTCCTCGTGCCGGGCTGACCGGGCATCCACGGCAGCGCCTTCCCCACCATGCGAGCTTCCTCTTTGAGGGGGTGGAAGGCGAGTCGCTGCTCCTGCAGCTCGACATGGATGGCATCGCGGCGTCCTCGGGATCGGCCTGCACCTCCGGCTCGCTGGAGCCGAGCCATGTGATCCTCGCGCTAGGCTATCCGCGAGAGCGGGCCATCGGCAGCCTGCGGCTCTCGCTCGGCAAAGGCAACACCGATGCCGAGATCGACCTCGTCCTCGAGCGGCTGCCCCAGATGGTGGCGCGGCTCCGCGTCATGGCACCGGTCTCGGCCGCCTGAGGCGAGGCCATGTCGGAGAGGTTCTACACGCTCGACGAAGCGAATGCGCTGCTGCCCAAGCTCAAGCCACTGCTGCAGCGCATCCGCGACACCCAGCGGGCGTTGGCGGAAGACAAGACGGTCGCCGCCGTACGGGAAAAGGCCTCGCACAATGGCGGCGGTCTGCCCGGCCGACACCTGTCGGAGCTCACCAGGACGCTGGAGCGCGACCTGCACCAACTGCAGGAATGGGGCATCGTTCTGCGTGACCCGAGCATCGGCTTGATCGACTTCTTTCATCAGCGGGAAGGCGAGACCGTCTTTCTCTGCTGGAAACTGGGCGAGGCAAAGGTCGACTGGTGGCATCCAATCCACACCGGGATCGCCGGGCGAGAACGGCTCTAACCCCGCAAGACGAAGCCGACGATGAAGAGCAGGAGCAGCACTGATGTGATCGCCAGCCCGATGATGCCGAGCAAGCGCCCGGTCCTAGCGCGATCGTCACCCTGATAGCCGTTCGGCTCAGCCCGGATAGCGCGAATCGCGTTGGTCCCGAACACGATCGACAGGATGCCGGTGGGGACGGCGATCAGCGGCATCCAGAAAAAGATCAGGGTCGTCACGCCCCAGGTCATGGCGCCGGATGCGCCCCGATGCATCGTTCGGTGTGGCGTGATCCCCTCGCGCTCGGCGAGCTGGTCGAGCGCCGCCAGCGGTCCACCGATCGCCACGACGTCCGGGAGCACCCGCTGCAGCGCCGGCTCCGCACTCTGCGCCAGAGCCCGGCGCCGGGCCATCGGTAACCCCTCGCGCCGCGCCGCGTAGGCCACGACCAGACGGCGCAGACCGGGGTCGAGAATCAGCGGCGTCGTCGGCGCCAGTCCGGACGGTAGCGCCGGCATCGTCGACGTCGAGGGGGTCATCCAGATCGATGCCGCCGGTGCCGGCGCCGGCGCCTGGTCGGGCTTGATGCTCGCGAGGTCGTAGAGGCTGATGCGCTGCTTGTCGCGCACGACCAGCGTGCCCGCCGCGAAATCCCCGAGCCGCTTGCCGCGCCCGTTGATGAACAGCGTCAGCATCCCGATGCCGTAGAACAGCGGCAGGAAATCGACGATGCGTACCAGGTTGCGGATGGTGGCCTGCCCGAGGGTCAAGGGTTCGCCGTGATCGCCGACCACCCGCAGCCGCATCGACCGCTTGCCCAGGGTCTGGCCGTTCGAGACGGCCTCGCTGATCAGGAAGTAACCGGCGAGCAGGATGAAGCCGAGGATGACCTCCACCAGCAGCGCGAGGTCGCCCGAGTTGAAGATCCCGCCGAGGGCGCCGGCGAGGACCGTGATCGCGATCAAGACCACGGTGATGATCAGCGAGTCGACGATCTGCGCCAGGAACCGGCTGCCGATGCCTGCGATCTCATACTGGAACGCGACCCGCTCGGGCGTGGAGATGACGAGGTCATCGGAGGTGTCCGGCGGCTGCATTCCAGCAGTCTAGCCTTCACTTTTGCGACGTCCGGTCGCGGTTCTGCTACAACCGCGCCCACGCTTCGCCTCCCTCCAGAGAACAGGGAGATTCGCGCGTGCTGTCCGTCATCATTGATGACGTGCGCGCCGATGAATTCGTCACCCGACGGCGGCCGGAATGGGACCGGCTCGAGAAATTGCTGCAGCGAGCCGGCACCAGCCGCGTCGGTGGCCTGCGGCCGACGGAGGTGCTGTCGTTGGCCGCGCTCTACCGCCGGGCCACGGCGGATTTCGCCCGAGCCCAGCGGGACTGGCCGACCGAGCCGGTCGCCTCGTACCTCAACGGACTGGTCGCGCGCGGCCACGCCGCCGTCTATCGACAGGGCGGCAACCTCGGGCAGCGGATCGCCACGTTCTACCGGCTGACCCTGCCCCAGACCTACCGCCAGGCGGCGCCCTTCCTGATCGCGTCGGCGCTGCTGTTGTTCGGCCCGGCGCTGATTGCCTTCGTCGCTGTCAGCCTCGATCCGCAGCTGGCCTACGCACTGGTGCCGGCGGAACTGGTGCAGCTGGTCCACAATCACCAGCTCTGGACCCAGATCCCTGAAAACAAGCGGGCGCTGGCGTCGGGCGTGATCATGGCGAACAACCTCCGGGTCGCGATCATGGCGTATGCCTTCGGCGCCCTCCTCGCGCTACCGACGATTTACGTGCTGATGACCAACGGCATCCAGCTGGGCGGCCTGGTCGGTCTGACCAACGCCTACGGGATCGCTCCTGGGCTGCTGGATTTCGTGATCGGCCACGGGGTGCTCGAGCTGTCGGTCGTGGTGGCCGCCGGTGCCGGCGGGCTGATGATGGGCTGGGCGGTGCTGTTGCCAGGCGCGTACCGACGTCGGGACGCGTTCGTGCTGGCCTCACGCAAAGCCGCCATCATCCTGGTCGGCATCGCCCCACTGCTGGTGATTGCCGGCATCATCGAAGGGAATCTCAGCCCATCGAGTGCCCCCACCGCGATCAAGGTCGCCGTCGGGATTACCACCGGCGCCCTTCTCTACGGGTATCTGTTGTTCACGGGCCGCCGGCCCGGCTCGACCTAGAGCAGGGCCCGCTCCTTCAGCTCGAGGTACCGTTCCACCAGCGAGGGACTGAGCTGACCGGCCTCGACGTCGAGGCCCAGGACGCCGCCCTGACGGAGCTGCTCGAAACTGGCCCGCCGGGCCGCCAGCAGCTCTTCGGCCGCCGCCCATTCGTAGGCGCGCGAGACGCGCTCGATCGGGGCAGTCCGTGCGGCGAGGACCTCGGGGTCAGCCATCGCGACCACCATCACGAGGTGGCGGTGGCTGAGCCGGATGGCGTGCGCGACCAGGTCGCGCGACGCTTCCGGGTCGAGCACGTCGGTGAGGACGACGACCAGCGAGCGACGACTGACCCGAAGCGCGAGGTGAGAGAACGCCTCCGAGAAATCGGGCTCGGTGTATTCCGGCTGGACGTCGTAGAGCACCTTGTTGAGCTGCGCCACCTGCCCCGCACCACGTTGCGGCGCGACGAAGCGGCGCACTCCATCGCTGAAGGTGAGCATCCCGACCTTGTCGCCATGGCTCTGCGCCACCCAGGCCAGCAGCAGCGCCGCGTTCACGGCGTGGTCGAGCTTGGTGAGCAGACCAGCAGGCGCCGTCATCAAGCGCCCGCAGTCGAGCGCGATGATTGCCTGCTGACCGCGCTCGGCTTCGACCTCCATCACCATCGGGCTGTCCCGACGGGCCGTCGCTTTCCAGTTGATCCGGCGCACCTCGTCACCGGGAAGGTAGTCTCGCAGGCCGGCGAAGGCGGTGGTGGCGCCCGGCGGACGAGCTCTCCGAAGTCCCGCCATGAAGCGCATGCCGCGTCGCAGCATCAGCTCGTAGCGTTTGATGGCGAGCACGTCGGGATACACCGACGACGACTCGTCGGCCTTGATCCGCACCTGGCGGATCAGCCAGCCGCCCGGTCGCCAGCAGCGAAGGTCGACGGGCCCGAACCGATAGGCGCCGCGGTGCGGCGGCTCGACCGTGTATTCGACCGTTAGCAGACCTTCATGGTCGAAGGTCCCGGTCACGACTCGCCGATCAGAACGCAGATCCGCCGGGACGTGGTCCGCCACTTCGGCCGTAAGCCCGGCGGCGCCGGCGTGCGCGACCAGCAGCTGTACCGCCTGGACCTCGCCAAGTGACAGTGGCTCGGGCAGGACCCGGCTCGCCATGAATCCGGATCTCGCCGGGAGACGCCCGGCTTCGGCCAGGATCAACCCCGCCATCGCCGCGTAGTACAGCAACGGCGCGACGATGAACAGCGGGCTCAGCAGGAGCAGCAGGAACAACACCGATCCGGCCAGGAGGGTGCCGAGCAGTCGGGGTTGCGGGGTGAGCGTCACGGAAAGGCGCCGCGACCCTACCGCGGCGGGGTCACTCGGGCGATCACGCCGTCCAGCAGGCTATCGGCGGTCTGCCCGGCTACTTCGGCCTCGGGCCGGAGCAGCAGCCGATGACGGAAGGCTGGACGCAGCAAGCCTTTGATGTCGTCCGGAACGACGTAGTCGCGACCCTCGAATGCCGCCGCCGCCTTCGCCCCCAGCAGTAACAGGACCTCGGCCCGAGGGCTGGCGCCGAGCACCAGCTCGGCCGCCTGCCGGGTAGAGACCGCCAGCTCGATGATGTAGCGCCGAAGCCGCTCGTCGACGGTCACCTTGCGGGCTTCTTCGCGGCACTCATTGATGGCGGCCGCGTCGAGGATCGGCTGAACTCCGGCTCGCGCCGGATCGCGAAGCTCGATCCCGGCGTCCCAGCGGCGCAGCATCTCGAGCTCTTGCTCCGGCGTCGGATAGTTCATGAAGGCCTTGAAGAGGAAGCGATCCTGCTGCGCCTCCGGTAGCGGGTAGGTGCCCTCGTACTCGATCGGGTTCTGGGTTGCCAGCACCATGAACGGATCCGGCAGCGGCAGCTGCTGCCCCTCGAGGCTCACGCCACGCTCCTCCATCGCTTCGAGCAATGCGGCCTGCACCTTCGCCGGCGCGCGGTTGATCTCATCGGCGAGCAGGATGTTGGTGAAGACCGGTCCCTTGCGGACACGGAACGAGCGCGATTGCAGGTCATAGACCGACGTCCCCACGATGTCGGCGGGCATCAGGTCCGGCGTGAACTGGACCCGGCCGTACTCCAACGACAGGAGACGGGCGATGGTCTTGGCCAGCAGGGTCTTGCCTACGCCCGGGACGCCTTCCAGCAACACGTGACCAGAAGCGATCAACGCGACAGCGCAGAGACGGACGGCATCGTCCTGTCCCACGATCGCCTTGGATGCCTCCGAGCGAAAACGGGCGTAGAAGTCGGTAGCTTTCATGCGATCTCCTTGTTGCGCACGGTCGCCGACATTGGGTAGGCGAGGTCGTGCAAGCGGCGAGCCATGGCCAGCACCTCCGACTCGGTGACACTCGCCCGATCGAGCTCTCGCTCGGCGCTCGCCAGCTCTTCGGCTGCTGCCGGCACGCGCTGGGCGATCGTCGAGGTCAGGCGGTCGCTCGGGACGCCGCTGCCGAGGCCGATTCGTTCGGCGACGGCGCGGCGGCTGGCGGACAGCAAGGTCTCCAGCGTAACCCGTCGGGCGCCGGTCCGATGCAGGAGGCTTCCGATCGCGGTGGCGTATTCAGCGGTGGAGCGAACTGCGCGGGGACGCAAAGGAATCACGGGACCGAAGCCGCGACCGCGCAGTGCCAGCCCGGTAAAGAGGATGAGCACCGCCGAGACCAGCGCCAGTCCCCAGGGCGTGGTCATCCATGCGGTTTCGGGCGGTCCGGTTGCCGCGGCACCGTGGTGAAACTCATCGAACCAGACCCGACCGCCGGGCGGGGTCATGGCCATCAGGTCGGCGGCAAAGCGACCGTTGTCCGCCTTTTCCAGGTATCCGTTGCAGAGGATGAGCGGATCTGTCAGCGCCACCAGCAAACCGTGGCCGACCGCCTCACGCACGGCGAGCACATCCCCGACCCGATTGCGGAGCAATGGCACCAGCGAGGCACTGGGGTTGAGTGAGCGGGCGGCATCGGCGCCGCTGACGGACTCGGTCCCGCCGAGGACCGGCGCCGGGGCCTGGGCATTGGCTGCCACCTGGCGCAACGACCGGCGCAGGCCGAACTGCGCGTCGAGCTGGGGATCACCATCCTCGGCGGCGTAGACGACCACGCCGCCGGACGTGATCCAGGCATTGACCTGCTGGACCTCGTCGGCCGTAAAGGGGCCGGGCGTGAAGATGAACAGGAGCCCCGAGGCGGATGGCAGGCTGAAGTCGCCCTCGATGAGGCCACTCGCGTGACCGAGCGCATTGGCGTACAGGCGCAGTGCCGAGGTGCCGTCCGGGGCGTCGCTCGTCGACGCATGGCTCGGCGACCGGTTCGCGTTGGCGTTGCCGCGGAGCAGCACTAGCACGAGCACGGCCAGGACCATGGCCCCCAGCGCCATCCACGAGCGGCTTTTCATGCGGCGGTTCGGCGGAACGGCGCGGCGACCTCTGCCACCTCGGCGTAAATCACCGGGTCGGGCGGTCGGTGTCCGTAACTCGCCTCCTCGAAGGAGCGAAGCAGCGGTCGAAGCGACTCCGCCTGGTCCGATTGCTGGAACAGCTCGCGGACGGTCAAGGGGCTTTTCGTCCAGGCGTGCTCGCCGCGCAACCGCACCGCAACCCCGCCGGCCAGCGCCTTGATCGCGCCCACATAGTCGTTCTCCGCCGCCAGCCGGTCCGCTTCCGCAAAGAAGTCGACGCGATGACCCACTGCTGGGGCGGCGGCACGCAGCCGTGCCTCCCGGCCGCCCCGGCTCAAGCCGCCCCGAATCGGCCAGATGATGATGAAGAGGATTAACCCCGCTCCGACGACCAACCAGATCCAGGCTGGGATCCGTCCCAACCCGGAACCGCTGAGCCAGTTCAACAGGTCACCGATCAGGTTGTAGAGGAAGGCCATGATCCGATCGAGCAGCGAGGGACCAGCGCTCAGGCCCGAGTATCGCGGCTGGGAGAGGATCGACTGCAGTTGCTGCCTCGCCTGTGCGGGGTCGGGAGTGTCGACCCGTGTTTGGAGAGCGTCGTAAAGGGCCTGCAACCGCTGGTCCGCATCGCGTAGATCCGGCGGGGTGCTCCGAAGATCGTGCAAGACCTCCGGCTGAGTCTCGCCGGTGCCCTGCACCAGCACATCGATGGCCTGCTGGACGGAGGGCGCGTCACCGCGCTCGGCGAACTGCACCAGCGTCAGCCCGCGGTGCACCGCATTGGTGTAGTCGTCGGCCGAGCTCGCGGTTGCCGGGACAGCGCCCGGCACCGCAAGCAGAGCAAGCATCGAGACGATGAGAACGGGCGCGAATGCCCCCCGCCGCAAGCGCTTAAGCCGGTGCCGTGCCTGGCAGGGCCTGGCGGGCAAGCTGATCGAGATCGAGACCTTCCTTGCGAACCCGCAGGTCGAGGTAAAGCAAGGTGATCGCGATCGGGGTGATGGCGCCCACGAGGGCATTGACCAGCGTCGAGACCGTCGTGACCAGACCCGCCCGGATGTCATCGCTCAGGCCCGGAACCAGGGCCGCGACTCCGCCGAAGAGCGCCCCGAGCGCCGTCTGGATCAGCGAAACCATGATGCCGACAAGGATCAGGATGCCGAACGTTCGCCACCAGCTATCCCGGGTCAGATTCCAACTACGTCCGATGGCCTTTACGGGGCCCACCCTTTCGGCGAAAAGGGCTGGCATGTCCACGGCCCACCGGATCACGACCCAGAGAACAATCGGAATCGTGACAACCGCGATGGACCCGGAAAGGACGAGTCCGGTGAGAAGCCCTATGCCAGCAATCGCGAAGTAGCGTTGGACCGTTCCTAACAGCACGGATCCAATCGTTTCAACGTTACCGGCCGCCAGAGAGGTGGAGGCGCGGAACAGGGCTGCGCCAGTAATGGGAAGGAGTAAGAGGGTAATTGGGAAACTCAGTAGATAAAGCGGCGACCCAGTGTACTGCGCCTGCCGATTCTGGATCGCCTGGAGCGCCGCCGGATCGTTCAGGTTTTGCATCACCTGTTGCAGATACGAGATCGGGTTGGCCCGGTAGGACCCGGAAAGCAGCGCGAGCAGCAGGTTCGGCAGGATCACCACAATCGCGACGCCGGCGATGACGTTGAAGTGGCGACGGTAGAGTTTGAAGGTCTCGTCGAGTAACTCGCCGACCGGAAGCGGCCGAAGGCGGACTGGCACGCCGGCGGTTGCCACCGGCCAATCATGCGGGAAAGCGAGCCGGTAAGTCCAGCGGCTGGAACTACCGGATCAGTTCGAGCAGGAGCAACTGCCGCCGCAGGCGCAGCCGCCCGCAGTCGAAGCGCTCGACGCCTCGCTGCTCCCTACCACGGCGAAGGTGGAAAACATCGCCTTCGTGTTCGTTCCCTCGCACTGCGGACACACCTGGCGCTCATCGCGGCTGGCGTAGCCGCCAAAGACGTCGAAGGTGTGGCGGCAGTTGAGGCAGGAGAACTCGTAGATGGGCACGCCCATATTGTAAGGATGATGAACCCGCAACTCCAGCGGTACGCCGAGCTACTGCTCGACTGGAATCGACGCATCAACCTGACCGGGGCGCGGACGCTGGACCAGGTCGAGGCGCAGATCACCGATGCCGACGCGCTGCTCGCCGCGTCGTGGGCAAACGTCAACCGGGTGATCGACATCGGCAGCGGCGCCGGTCTCCCCGCGATTCCGCTGGCGCTGGCCCGGCCGGGCATCAAGTTCACCCTGCTGGAGGCGAATGCCAGAAAGTGCGCCTTTCTGGAACATGTAGCGGGCACCCTGGGATTGCGCAACGTCACCGTGCTGGCAGGCCGCGCCGAGGAATTCGGCCACCGACCGTCACTTCGGGAGCAATTCGACCGGGCGATCTCGCGGGCGGCGGCCAGGCCGGCGGTGCTGCTGGAGCTTGCCCTTCCCTTCGTTACAACCGGCGGAGACCTCATTGCCCAGGTTACGGTGTTCGACGCGCAATTCTTGGACCAAGCGGCCCGCCTCCTGGGGGGCGGCCCGCCGCGGGTTGAGCGCCCCCTGGCCGGCGGCCGCGCCTTGCTCGTCGTGGACAAACTGGCCCAAAGCCCGCCCGAATTTCCGCGCAGAGTTGGGCTCCCAAACCGCAAGCCGCTGGCGTAACTGCGCACCGTTTGGGGGCGTTGCATGAACATGAGGTCGGCTCTCCGCCTAATCCCCCTGATGGCTATCGGCGCTGTCGCGGCCTTCCTGCTGGCCGGGCCGCTGACGTCTCTGTACAAGTCCAACGCCGTGGCGAGCCGGCCTCACCCATCCGCCACGCCTACCATCGACCCGCACGCCTCGCCGACATCCTGTCCCGCGTCGCTGGCCACACCGAAATCACCGGGAACCGCTCCTGCTATCTCGGTACCCGCGCTGCCTTTTCCGATCTGGGTCAACGATCCACTGGGCGTCAACCTCCGGTCGGCGGCGAGCGCGTCGAGTGCGCGGCTCGCCACCCTGACCCAGGGGACCCAGGCCACCGCCGACCAGCGGGCGCCGGATGCCTCCGGCAACGTCTGGTACCACGTGAAGCTGGGTAGCCAGGCAGGCTGGGTCCGGTCGGACTTCGTGGTGACGACGCCCCTGCACGCCGCCAGCGGCTTCGGCTGGAGCCTGATGCTGCCGCAGGGCTATCAGGTCGCTCCGAGCTCGGACGCCTCGCTGACGACGGTGACCAAGACGGGCGACGACCTCCCCTTCCTCGTTCTGCAGACCTCGACCACGAACACCTTGACCGTGCAGCTGCCCGCATCGGTGCGCGCCGACCTGGCGCCGGTCGCCGATCACAGCGCGACCATCCAGGTCTGGAACTACACCGTCAATGAGCAGGTCGCGCGGGTCGCGCTCGACACCTGCAAGATCACGTCGGCCTGGGCCCGCCCCGACCTGGGCTGGCCATACACAACCTCCGTTTACATCCACACCAGCGGCCGCAATTACGAGTTCACGTTTTTCAGCCCTGACGCGAACGATGCAATCGTCACCCAGGTCCTCAACAGCGTCGCCTTAAGCTGATCGGGTGAGCGTTCGCGAGGGACGCTGGGAAAAAGCGGCTAACGCCTACGCCACCGGCGAGCACAAGTCCGGGCGAGAGCTCGATCTCGTGGTGGAGTTCGCGGCGCCACATGGCAACCAATGCGCCCTCGACATCGGCGCCGGCGCGGGCCACACCGCGCTTGCCTTGGCACGGCATCTGCAGTCCGTGGTGGTGACGGACCCGGTCGTTGGGATGCTGGCGGCCGCGCGACGGGTGTTCGACCAGGCGGGAGTCCACAACGCCGAATTCATCACCGCGACGGCTGAGCACTTGCCGTTCGAAGACGCCAGCTTTGACATCGTTACGTCCCGCCTCGCCGCGCATCATTTCGATGACGTGGCCCTGGCGATGCGGGAGATCGTACGAGTGCTCCGACCGGGCGGCGTCTTCATCTTCGTCGACACACTCGCGCCGGAGAACCCGGAAAGCGCGGCGTTTCAGGATGAGGTCGAGCGATTACGCGATCCGACCCACCGGCGGATCTACACGAAAGCAGAATGGATCGCCTTCTGCGAGCAGGCTGGCCTGAGCACTGAGCGGGTGGATGAGGTCCGCAAGGCCCACGACTTCGAGCCCTGGCTCGAACGCGGCGGTGAGGATGGGGGCATCATGCAACTGGTCCGCCAGGACTTCGTGCAAGCGCCGCCCTCGGCGGTTCGGGATCTTCAGATCGTCGTGGACGACGGCCAGGTAACGTCGTTTACCGATCGCAAACTGGTCCTCGCCGCGCGCCGCTGACGGCCACCTGTCGCGCGCAGGAGCCGCGAAGACTGGCCGTTGCTCCTAAATTGGGCTCGGCACCTGGATACTCCATCCGCGACGTGTTGCTCGGCGATATGCCGCTGAATGAGTTCCTGGCCTCAGTGAGTGACGAGGACACATGGCGGCCGTTCCGCGAGGCGCGAGCCGCCCTGTCGGTAGGCGATGTCGGTTCCGCACATCAGACGCTAACGACGATCGCCACCGACCCGGGCATAGAGGCCCAGCAGAGGTTATTGGCGTGGCACTTCTTGCGGCAATCCGGCGCGCAGGCACCGAAAGACGTCAAGCAGGAGGTTCTTGGTGTTGTGGTCGAGGCGGCGATGGAAGGCGGGCTTGACCTGGTTGCGGCGTATGCCGATCGAACGGCGCGGTATTACAACTACGCCGGCCCAGCGGTTATCTGGCTACGGCCCGATTCGTCACTCGACGGCCTGATCGACGCCGTACTGGAAGCCGCTCGGATGATCCTTCCGAACATTGGGCCTTGGGACGGAGCTCGACGTCGGCCGCCGCAACGCGATCGCATGCGACTCAACATTCTCACACCACGTGGCTTGCATTTTGGCGAGGGTCCCTTCGAGGCGCTGGAGCAAGACCGTCTCGCGAGGCCGCTCGTGTTGGCGGCCACCAGGCTCATGGTCGCCCTTACTTCTTTGCCGAGGCGGAAAGGCGAATCGGAAGCTAGCTGACGCCGCGGATCGCATCCTCGGCCACAGCGCGCTCGTCCCAGGGCTCTTTGCCCCGGCCAATCAGGATGCTCCGTTCGTGGCCCTTGCCCGCCAGCAAAATGGTGTCGCCGGGCCGCGCGAAGCGCACCGCATGCGCAATGCCCTGGCGCCGATCCCCGATTCGCGCGTAGTTCTCCCCTTCGCGCCAACCGACCTCCGCGGCGCCGGCCGCGATCTCGCTGAGGATCGTCATCGCGTCTTCCTCGCGGGGATCCTCGTTGGTGAAGACCGCGTAATCGCTCAGTCGCGCCGCGATCTCGCCCATCCACGGCCGCTTCTCCCGATCGCGGTCGCCGGCGCTGCCGAAGACGGCGATCAGCTTGCCCTTGGTGATCGGCCGCAGCTCGCGCAGCACCTTCTCGAGGCTCTGCGGCGTGTGGGCGTAATCGATGATCACGGCGAAAGGCTGCCCGAGGTCGACGCGCTCCATGCGGCCGCTCACGCCACTGAAACGCTCGAGTCCGTCGCGAATCTCATCGAGCGTCAGGCCCACCGCAACCCCCGCCGCGGCCGCCGCCAGGGCGTTAGCCGCGTTCCACCGGCCGGTCAGCTTCAGCCGAACTGTCAGTCGACCCACCGGCGTCGAGGCCTCCAACCGAAGGCCCTCGGGTGTCAGATCGACCCGACTCGCCTTTAGATCCGCGTCCATCTGGATCCCGTAGGTGAGCTGGCGGGCGATCGGGCGATTGACCAGATAGGCAAAGCTCGGATCGTCTCGATTCAGCACCGCCGTCTTTACGATCCCCTTGTCCGCCCCAGCGGCGGTGAGGTCGATCAGCGACGCTTTCGCCTCACGGTAGGCCTCGATCGTCTTGTGGAAGTCGAGGTGCTCGTGGGCGATGTTGGTGAACACGGCAACATCGAAGTCGACGCCGACGACGCGCTGCAGCGCCAGCCCGTGCGAGCTGCTCTCGACGACGGCGACCTTCAACCCGCGGTCGCGCATCCTGGCCAGCTGTTCCTGGATCTCGAGCGCCTCCAGCGTGGTCTGGCGCGTCTCGTTGACGTCGACGCTATCGCCGAAGCGGATGTCCACGGTACTCATCGAGCCGGCCGGCCAGCCGGCGCTAAGCAGCATCTGCTGGATCATCGTGGTCGTCGTCGTCTTGCCGTCGGTGCCGGTGACGCCGATCACCGCCAGGTGTCGGCTGGGGTGCTGGTACAACGTGCTCGCCATCAAGGCTAACGCCCGGCGCGTGTCGGGAACCACGACCTGCGGCCAGGCGGTGCCGGCCCGGCGCTGCACCACGGCCGCCACCGCGCCATCGCGCAGCGCGGTCTCGACGTAACGGTGCCCATCGGTATGGGTGCCGGGGATCGCGACGAAACAGTCGCCCACCTTCAGCTTGCGGGAGTCATAGCAAAGGCCGGTGACCTCGGGGTCGGTCGGCGGCGCTTCGAGCACCGAGACACCCTCGAGGAGACGGCTCAACTTGATGCCAGTCACCGAAACGACATGATGCTACGCTCAGGCCGATGGCGTCCACGATGCGCGTGACCCGCATCGGCGCGCAGGAATTCCGCTGGGGCTCGCGCACGTACGTGATGGGCATCGTTAATGCGACACCCGACTCCTTCTCGGGTGACGGGGTCACGGATCTCCAGGTCGCGGTCGCCCAGGCGCGGCAGATGGAACAGGACGGCGCCGACTTGATCGACATTGGCGGCGAGTCCACGCGCCCGGAGACCTGGGCGGGCCCAGGGCTTGACGTTGATGATGAGCTGCGACGGGTGCTTCCCGTTGTCGAGCGACTGGCCGGGGCCGTGGCGGTGCCGGTATCGATCGATACCTACAAGGCAACCGTGGCACAGCGGGCGGTCGCCGCCGGCGCCAGCCTCGTCAACGATGTCTGGGGCTTCAGGCGGGATGTGGCGATGCCGACCACGGTCGCCGAGCTCGGCGTCCCGGTGGTGTTGATGCACAACCATCCCGGTGGCGGATACGGCGACCTGATCGCAGACATCGGCGCCAGCCTCGGCGAAAGCATTGCGCTGGCGCGCGCCGCCGGCATCACCGACGAGCACATCATCCTCGATCCTGGCATCGGATTTGGGAAGACGCGCGAGGAGAACCTCGAAATCATCCGGCGATTGCCGGAGCTGCGCCGCTTCGGCTTTCCGCTGCTGATCGGCCCCTCGCGCAAGTCCTTCATCGGCAAGACACTGGACCTCCCCGTCAACGAGCGGCTGGAAGGCACCGCCGCGGCGGTCGCGCTGAGCATCGCCGGCGGGGTCGACATCGTTCGGGTCCACGATGTCAAGGCGATGGTTCGGGTGGCGCGGATGGCGGATGCGATCGCGCGGACATGACGAGAGTGTGGTTGGCGCTGGGCAGCAACCTCGGTGACCGGAGGCGATACCTCGCGGCTGCGCGCACCCGCCTGTCGCAGACCGGCGTGACGCTGATCCGCAAATCGCGAGTGAAGGAAACGGAGCCGGTCGGGGTCACCGACCAGCCGCGATTCTTGAACCAGGTGCTGGAGGTGGAAACCTCGCTCGAGCCGCGTCCGCTGCTGGAGACCGTCAAGCGGATCGAGGACCAGGTTGGCCGGGTCCAGCGGCAGCGTTGGGGACCGCGCGAGATCGACATCGACATCCTCCGCTACGACGAGCGTCGCGTCGACGAACCGGGGCTTCATATTCCGCACCCTGAGCTGCCGAATCGTCCGTTTCTGCTCGAACTGCTCGGCGAGCTGAATGCACCGTGAGCGAGGCATTGCGCGTAGCCTGGCTTGGCCATCAGAGCGGCCGCGCTGGCGATGGACTGTTGACCTACTCGAGAGAAACCGTCGCCGGGCTAAGGGCGCGTGGCGTCAAAGTCTTTTTCGTCCATCACGGCAACCTCGCGGCCGCCACCGACGACACCCTGACGCTTCGATCCCTCACCGCCAGCCACCGATACATCATTTCCTCGCCCCGGACGAAACGGATCATCACCGACTTGCTGCGCCGAGAGCGGGTCGACCTGGTCCACGTTTCCCTCAGCTTCTCGACACTGATCGATTTCGGACTTCCTGACCTCTGTCACGAGCTGGGCTTGCCCGTTGTCGCCACCTTCCACGTGCCCTACGATTCGCGCTTCTCGCTCTGGCAGGGCATCAGTACCGCCGTCTACCGGCTTTATGCCCAGTCGCTGGCGAGCTTCGACCGGGTGATCATCTTCTCTGAACAGCAAAAGGGCCTGCTCGAGCATTACGGGGTGCCGGGAATCAACATCGCGGTCATCCCGAACGGCGTTGACATCCTCAAGTACGCTCCAGGACCGTCCGCGTTCAAACAGACACTGGAAGCGAGCGCGATGGTGGGCTACCTGGGTCGGGTCGACTCGGAGAAGAACGTCGATGTCCTGATCCGCGCTTTCCAGGATGTCGATAGCGGTGATGACGTCAAGCTGGTCGTCATTGGCAGCGGAAGCGAACGCCGCCGCCTCGAGCGGCGCTACGCCAACCGCCGCATCGTCTTCACCGGCCAGGTGCTCGATGAGACGGAGCGGATCGCCATGCTGCGTGCCATGGATATCTTCGTGTTGCCCTCGCTGGTCGAGGGCCTCTCGCTCTCGCTGCTGGAAGCGATGGCCTGCGGCGTGGCACCGGTCGCCACCGACGTCGGCTCCGACGGCGAAGCGTTGCGCGGCGCGGGAATGGTGGTCGATCCGAAGGACCTCGATGCACAGCTCCGGCTAGCGCTGCGCACCTTGATCGAGTTTCCAGAGTTCCGTGCCGAGCTGGGCCGGAAGGCCCGCGCCCGCGCTGTCGAACGCTACAGCCTCTCTGACAACCTCGATCGGCTGCTGGCGGTCTACCGGGAATTGCGGCCCGCCGCTGGCGCGGCGGCTTCCTGACGGCGCGCGGCTATAGCCGCCGGAGGCGCGGCTAACCGAGCTTGCCGGCGCTCGTGAAGCGGTAGCCGATACCCGGCACGGCCAGGATGAAGAACGGGTGCGAGGGGTCCTGTTCGATCTTCCGGCGCAGGTTGCGGATGTGGACGTCGATGACGCGGGTCTCGATCGGGTACTCGTAGCCCCAGACATGGTTCAGGATCTTCTCTCGCGACAGCACCTTGCCCGCATTCGACGCCAGGAACGCGAGCAGGTCGAACTCGGTGTGGGTCAGCATCACCTCACTCGAGTCATGGAAGACCCGCCGCTCGTTGAGATCGATCACCAGCTCCTTGAACTCGAGGCGGCCCTGGTTCACCGCTTCTTCTTCCTGGCGCGCTTTGCGCAGATGGGCGGCGATCCGCGCCAGCAGCTCGCGGGTGCGAAAGGGTTTGGTGATGTAGTCGTCGGCGCCGATTTCCAGGCCGACGACGACGTCGATCTCTTCGGTCTTCGCGCTGAGAATGATGATTGGGACGCGTAGGCCCGCCTTGCGGATGTCGCGGCAGACGTCGAACCCGGAGACATCTGGCAGCATGATGTCGAGCAGAATCAGGTCCGGCTTGCTCAGCTCGATGCGGCGCATCGCCTCACCGCCGGTCTCGGCCTCGACCACCTCGTAGCCCTCCTTCTCGAGGGCCAGCCGGATCGCCTTGCGAATCATCGCTTCGTCGTCGACGATCAGGATCTTCTTCGCCGGTGGCATCCGCGACTGTCAGGCGCCGGCGGCGACGCGCGGCCGAGGACGGGCCGTCGCTTCTGCGCGTGGCAGGGTGACGATAAAGATGGTGCCCTTGCCCGGGCGGCTGCGTACATGGACCTGGCCGCCCAGCATGGTGACCAGGCTGCGCACGATGTACAGGCCGAGTCCGGTGCCTGCCGTGCGCCTGACCGCCGGATCGTCGGCACGATAGAACTTCTCGAAAAGGCGGGGCATGTGCTCCTTGCGGATTCCGACCCCCTGGTCTGAGACCTCGAACCGCACTACCGATCGATCGCCGCGCGCGCTGAGGGTGATCTGGGTTCCGGGTTCGGAATATTTTATGGCATTGTTCACCAGGTTCACGAGGATCTGGTGGAGCTTGCGCGCCTCGCCCATGACCGCCGGCAGGTTGTCCGGGACCACGCATTTCAGCGTCCGCCCCTTGAGCATCGGACGCACCTCCTCGCAGACGTGATGCACGACGGAAGCGACGTCGACCCGCGAAAAATCGACCGAGATGCGACCCGAGTCGATCCGGCTGACGGACAGGATGTCCCCGATCAGCTGTTCCATCCGGTCGGCCTGCCCATGCAGGTCCTGCAACAGCTCGCGACGCTGGGCCTCACTCAGGTCAAAGTCGAGGAGGAGCTCGCTCAAGCCCTTCAGTGTGGTCAAGGGGGTCTTCAGCTCGTGCGATGCCGCCAGCATCAGCGCGTCGCGGGCTTCGATCGTCTCGAGCTCGGGGGTCACATCGTGAATGACGATCACGGCGCCATCGGGCGTCTTCCCCTTGATCTGCAGCGGCGACACAGAATAGGAGACCCTTACGGGGTCGTCGCTGGTGCGCAGTCGAAACAGGTAGGCGAAATGTGTGTTGATCCGGGTGCCGAGGCGCAGCGCTCGCCGTAGCGCTCCATTCGGAGCGCACAGGTTCACCCCGGTCTCGGTGCGTACCTCGAGGATATCGGCCGCCGGCCGGCCCGCCGCATCCCCCCGCGCCCACCCGGTGAGGCGCTCCGCGACCGGGTTCAAGGAGAGCACGGTCGCTTCACGGTCGACGATGATCACCGCCTGGGGGAACTGCTCAAAGGCCTGGTCGGAGAGCGTTCGCTCCCTCGCCATGTCACCGCAGTATAGGCGGGCGTATGCGCATCTTCAATTGCTGCAGCCGCCGCTCGACGGTGAACGGTCCGGGACGCAGCACGTGCTGGTAAAGGCCGACATAACGGACAGTCTCTCCGCCGAATCCCGTCTTGAACCGGTAGAGCCCGAACCATGGATGATCGGGGGCAGGCTCCTCCGGGATCCCCCACCAGTCATAGGTGTCGCAGCCGAGGGCACGGAAATCGAGCATCGCCTGCCAGTGCAGCAGATAATTCGGCATCAGCTCGCGCTTTCGGTCGCTGGAGGCACCGAACAGGTAGTAGGCGGTTTTACCGAAGCGAAAGACCATGATGCCCGCCAGCACGTCGCCCTCGTGTTGCGCCAGGTACAGCCGGATCTCATCCCGGGGTGCGAACAGGTCGAGGGCGGCCTGGTAATAGGGGGCAGCCGGCAGATGAATCCCTTGCCGTTTCGCCGTGTCGCTGGCGAGATGGGCAAAGGTGGCGACGTCTTTCGAGCCGGTCACCTTCACCCCCTTGCGCTCAGCCAGGTTCAGGTTGTAGCGGGTCTTCGGCTTGAAACTCGCCTTCAGTGGCTCGGGATCCAGGTCGATGTTCAGCAGCTGGGTGGCCTGCGGCTGTACCGGCTTCCCCTGGGTAAACGCCCGCCCCTCGAAGAAGGCGGGCCACTCGTCCCCTACCCGGGCGTTGGGCTCGATCCGGATGACGATGCCGCCACCAGTTCGCGCCCGGCGCTCGAGCGCGTCGAGGATTTGCATCCGGGCCGATTCGACCACCGCCGGGCCGCGGGGGATGTAGTAGGCGGCGCCGCCAGGAAACAGGGTGGTCTTCCGCTGCAGCGAACAGAGCCCGTGACGCCCGTCCCCCACCACCAGCCGCTCGACGCTCCAGCCGAAGCGCGACTGCAACTCCCCCCAGTTCCAGCTCTGCAGGAGGTTCCCTTCCGGCTGTTCGAGGAGCCGGCGGTCCCAGACGTCGGCACCCAGCGCGTGGCCGTGCGTGACGGTCGTGGCGACGTCAGACAAACTCAGGCTGGCCCGCGCGCGCGAATCGCTCCGCCAGGCGGATGGTCAGCGCGGCCGCGCGGTTCACCGGCAGGTCGTAGAGCCCGATGAAGCGCACCATCCGACCGTTGAAGCGAGATTTGAAGACGTAGTAGCCGTAGCCCCGCTGTCCGGGTTGCGGGTCGAGGGGCACGCCCCACATGTCGTAGGTAGTGCAGCCGCGTCGCTGAGCGTCCTCGATCGCGCGCCAGTGCAGCAGGTATCCAGGCTTGAGGTCTTTCGCCTCCGACCGTGTCCCCCCGTAGAGGTAGATCAGTTTCGAGCCGAAGAAGAGCATCACCGCCCCAGCCATGACTCGATCCTCGTGGCGGGCGAGGTAGACCGCCGCCTGGCCGCGCTCGCGAAAAAGGCTCAGCAGATCCTGGTAGTACGCCCGGCCGCGGATGGTGAACCGTTCGCGGGCCGCGGTTTCCTGGAGCAGCTCGTAGAAGGTGTCCATTGCGGCGGACGCCTCCGACGCTTCCACGGTCAGTCCCTGCCGCGTACCCGCCCGAATGTTGCGGCGCGTCGATTCCTTAAGTCGCATCAGCGCCTGATCGCCCCCGCTGATGTCGACCAGCATGGTGGCCTGGTGCTGGATCGGATGACGGCTCTTGTGGGCGCCGGTTTCGGCCAGGAGGGCGCGCTCCGCCTGCGTCGTCCACTCAGGATCGACCTTGAGGACCGCCCCCCCTTCCGACGCCAGCCGTTCACGGAGCGCCTGCCAAAAGGCGGGCCACTGATCGATGCGTCCATCCAGGATCGGCCCGCGCGGGGCGTAGTAGAGCGCCATTCCCCCCGGAAGACCACGGCGCAACACCTCGGCGGCGGCAATCGGCCGCCCGGTCTGAGTCCAGAAATAGCGGCTGACCTGCCAGCCATAGCGGGATTTCAGGCTCCCCCATGCCCAGGCCTGCAGCAGCGAGCCGTCGCGCGCCTGGGAGACGAACGCGTCCCAGGCGGAGGCGTCCTCGCAGGTGGTCAAATCGGGCATGGGCTCTCAGCTTAGCGGCAACCCTTCCGCACCGCCGCCACGCCGCGTCGCTCGGCTTTGAGTTATCGTATTTGGCCTGTGCTAGCATTGGAAGGAAATCTCGGGGCGGTGGGAGGCGTTTTTTGAGTTCCATCGAACAGGCGCCGAGGCTTCTCGACTACAAGGGATCACTCGATCAAACCCCCCTGCTATCCCTCTTGCAGTCGATGCAGGCCCAGCGCGCGACGGGGACCCTTCAGGTGCGAAATGGCGGCGAGGCGTTCTCGTTGTTTTTTCTGTTTGGCCACCTGTTTCACGCCTATGGCGATGGCAGCCAGGGTGAGGAGGCGGTCTTCGAGCCGCTCGCCTGGCGGCAGGGCGACTACACCTTTGATCCCAAATCGAAACTGCCCACCGAAGAGACGATCACGGCGCCCACCGCGGACATCCTGGCGGAGGCCAGGCGACGCGGCGTCCCAGGCGCCGAAAACGGCCCGGTGGCGCCGGTCCGGGCCGCGCCAGCACCAGCACCTCCGGTTCATGCTGCGCCGGCCCCTCCTCCTCAGGTCAGCGAGCGCCCCGTCGTGAGTCAGCAGCCCGCCGCTCCGCCGCCCCCGCCGGCCGAGGAGGCGCCGCCACCCACCGAGCTCTACCCGCTCCCGGTGGGCAAGCTCGTCTACGAATCACTCAAGACCGCCTTCGTCGATTTTCCCAAACTGCTGCGCTCGCTGAGCTCCGACCGGCTGACCGGCTACCTGCGCCTGACCGGCCAGGCCTCGCGCGGCATGATCCTCTTCTACCAGGGTAGCTTGATCGAGAGCTTCTACGACGGCGGCGCGGTCGTCTCCACTGGGCGAACCGCGTTCTCGCTGTTCAAGAACGACGTCGACCGCGGCGAGGGCAGTATGGACGTGATCGAGCTGTCGCCGGAAGTGGTGACCGCGATCTACCAGCTGCTCACGGCGCCGACGATCCTGCAGGGCCTGCTGGCGCGATTCGTCGATATCCGCGCACTCCTCGAGTACCTCCAGGAAGAAAAGATCCACGGCAGCCTGCTGGTCCGGGCACCGGATGAGATGGGCATCGTGCTCCTGCGTGACGGCCAGCTGCTGGGCGCCTTCACGCGCGGACAACCGCAGCTGATGCAGGATCCCGAGATCGTCACCCGGCTCTGCGCCGATCCCAAGACCCGGATCGAGGTGAAGGCGGTCGCCGACCTGGAAGAGCCCGCGTCCGTCAGCCTCGAAGACATGCTGGCGGTGACGCCATCGGTGCCCGCGACGGTCTACCGCTCCGCCCCCCCGGTCGCCCCCCATGCCGCGGCCCCGGTCGCCAGCGTGCCACGGGCGCCGAGCTACCAACCGTCGACGCCACCACCGGCGGCTGCAAGCGCCGAACCCGACATCGATTGGCCTTCACTGATGAGCCAGCTCAACCAGATGGCCGACAATGCCCTGCAAAACCGATCGAAGAAGGTCAAGGAGATGCTGGGTACCACCGAGCACAACCTCGACGCGCTCGACCGCACGATCGACCGGATCTCGCAGACCTCGATCATGTTCGTTGATCCGGCGCGCCTAACGAACCTGGCGAACGAGATGCGCCAGCTAGTAGAAGACCAGAGGTAGGCCGCTCGCCGCGGGCCGCTCGGCCCCTCCGGCTGGGTAACCTTCTATCGCATGCGGCGCGGGCTGGTTCTCCTGGCGACGATGCTCGCCCCTCTTCTGAGCGCCTGCGCCCTGAATCCCCCACGGATCGTCAGCATCGCGCCCAACCGTGAGGTCACCGACGTGCCCACCGACCAGACCGTCAGCATCAGCTTCGACCGGCCGATGAACCACGATTCAGTGGAGCGACGGTTCCAGCTCTCACCGACGCTGAGCGGCTGCAGCGAATCGAAGGCCTGCCGCTTCGCGTGGACTGGTAACACGCTGATGTTCATCCACAACCACGTCAACTTCGCCCTCTCCACCGAGTACACCGTCTCGATGCATGCCGGCTACGCCGACGCCAGCGGCCAGCAGAACACGCTCGAACACGTCTGGCGCTTCACGACCGAACGACCGCCCACCCTTACCTCCGTCGACCCCTCGGACAACGCGGCCGCAGTCGCCCCCGATCGCAATATCGTCCTCAGTTTCAGTCGCCCGATGCGGGCCGATACCATGCCGGCCGCCGTCCAGCTCAGCCCGGATACCCCGTTCCTGCTGCGCTCCCGACCAGGCGGCGACGGATCCCAATTCGAGATCATCCCGACCGACGTACTCCAGCCGAACCAGACCTACACGGTCTCGGTTGATCGGCCGCTCGATATCCACGACAATGCCATCTTCGGCCGGGTGCAAACGCGTTTTCGCACCGGACCGCTCTCGCTCACCCGAAAGATCGGCTACCTCGTTGGGCAGCGTGGACAGCCCGCCTTCGCGGTCGGGATTGTTGATCCCCACCCTGACCCGTTCCTCAGCCGGGCGACCCCGAAAATCATCTACAGCCTCAGCGCTCAGAGCCAGGTGACTGACGGCATCCTCGCGTTTGACTGGTCGCCCGATGCGCAGCGGCTAGTCGTCGCCGAGGCGCCCCGGAGCTCGGACAGCGGGCCCATCCAGATCGTCGACCTGGCGACCAGCACGACCGTCCGCCCCGGGATCAATGGGTCGGAGGTCTACTGGTCCCCGGACGGCACCATCGTGTATTTGAGCAATAGCACCGTGCGCCGCTTCCACCCCGATACCCTGGAGGACTCGGCTCTTACCGATCCCGCGGACGGACGCGTCATCGGTCCGCTGGCGCTGAGCCCCGATGGAAAGTCGGTCGCCTACAGCACGACCGACGCCCAGGCCACCACGCATCTGTGGATCATGAATCTGGATTTGCGCACTCGCTATCGCCCGATCGGCCTCGATGATCCCGCGGATCAGCCGGCCTGGTCGCCGAACGGCAGCAAGCTCGCTTTTCGCCGCGTCACCGGCGCGGGACCCGAGCTCTGGGTGTATGACCTGTCCGCCACCGGCACGAGCGCCTACCGTCGGGGGGGTTCGCTGGATATCACCGGCGCCGCCTGGCTCAACGACAACAGCACGCTGATCGCGGCCACCGGCAACGGCAGCACGGGCGCGCTCTATCGGGTCAATATCTTCTCCGCCGCGGAAGCCGGCGGCGTCGTCAAAGTCACCGGCGCAAAGGATGCGCCGAACGGTTCCGCGCCCAGCACGCCGGTCTACGATCGGCGCATCAGCTTCGTGGCGCAGTTCGACGACCTCCCCCAGATCGAGGTCATGAATGGCGACGGCTCCCGCCCGCAACAGCTGACCGTCTGGGAAGCCGATTACCCGTACACCGGGACCGCGCCGAACTGGTCGCCTTCAGGCTAGGCGGGCGACGGGTGAACGCGGCGCGTGCGTCGGCTAGGCCGCCCGCGGGAGCGCATCGTCGGCCTCGGCCGCGACCTCAACCTGGGTCGGTTTGAGGTAGTTCGCGTGGAAGTACGCCCGGACCGCGATCGTGGCCAGCATGGCAATCGCCATCAGCACGGCCGATGACCAGAACGGCATCCCGGGTTCCCGGCCATACATCCAGCCCGCGATCGGGTAGGCGACGATGACCACGGCGCCGGTGACCAGCGCGAACAGGCCATAGCCCTTGGCCATGGCGTGGTCGGGCAACACCTCGCCGATCACGGCCGTCATCACCTGGCGGAACGACCAGAACGCCCCGCGCAAGAAAAAGGCGACGCCGAGGATCGGCAGGGCCATCGAGGCGAGCAGCAGGATCGCGGACACGACATAGGCCGCCTCGAAACAGAGCACGATCACCACGCTGCCCATCGTCCGCCGGAGCCGGCCCAGGCTGAGTCCGATCAGGACCGATCCCAGATACAGCGTGCCCATCAAGGCCCCGACCCAGAAGTTGTCGACATGGGCCGCCTCCCGAGCATACAGGCCGGTAAACGTCCAGGGGATGAAGATGATCAAGGTGACGAGCGAGAAGAGGACGAGCAGCACCCGGAACGCGGGGTAGCGAAAGAGATCGCGGTAGCGAACCGACGGTGTGGCCAGGGTGGGGGCCACCTTCGCCGGCAGCGACCAGAGGCAGACGGCGGCCAGTGCGTAGAAGGCAGCGGACATCCAGAACAGCGCGCGCAGGGAGACGACTTCGGCCAGCCAGCCGGTCAGCAGGTTGGAGGCGATCAGTCCCAGTGAGTAGGCGGACAGGACGGTGGTCATGACCATCGCGATCCGGTCTCGCGGCACTCCCAGGGTGAGGTAGAGGCTGATCGCCGGTGCGTTGATCACGGAGGCCTGCATGAAGACGACGCCGACGGCGGTCCAAGCCCAGCTGGGCGCTATCGCGAAGCACAGCGGAGCGGGAACCGCGATCAACCAGCCGGCGATGATCGTCTTGTGCAGGCCGCGCCGCTCGGCCAGCCGGGTGCCGGGCAACATCACGAGGGTGGCCACCAGCATCCCGACCGCTGCCAGCACGCCGATGGCGAGGGCGCTGGCGCCCAGCTGGCGCTGGTAGATGGCCCCGAACGCTACGAAGGGGCCGGCGCCTAGCCCGGACAGGCCGTGCGCGAGGAACAGCAGCCAGCCGCCACGGTCGATCTTGACGCGGGTTTCCGGCCGATGGCCACCAACCGGCGCCGGCCTGGGGCGGCGGGCACGAGCGGGCAGCACATGGATATATCGCGCCGCATCGGCCGACCCATCGAGCTAGGCGGCCACGAACCCGTGAAGGCCGCGGCCGGCGAGCGTCAGGCCGCGACCGGTTCCTCGAGACTGATTCGACGGTGCAGCCGGGCCAGCCGACGCGGCGCCCACCAGTTCACTCGACCGAGCAAGCGCATGATGGCCGGCACGATCAGTGCCCGAACGAGTGTCGCATCGATAGCGACCGCGATCGCCAGACCCAGCCCGATCGACTTGATCAGGACGACATCGGCCAGACCGAAGGCGAGGAAGACGGCCACCATGATCGCGGCCGCCCCGGTGATCAGCCGGCCGCTTCGCTCCAGTCCTTCGGCGACCGCCTGCCTGGTGTCACCGGTACGGCGGTACTCCTCCTGGATTCGGCTGATCAAGAGCACCTCGTAGTCCATCGAGAGCCCGAAAACGATGCAGAACAGCAACACCGGCACGGACGGATCCAATGGCGCGGCGGTGAAGTTCAGCAGCGAGCTGAGGTGTCCCTGCTGGAAGATCCAAACGAGCGCGCCGAAGGATGCCCCGATCGAGACGATGTTCATGACGATCGCCTTGAGCGGCAGCACGACCGAGCCGGTCAACAGGAAGAGCACCAGGTAGGTCACGACCATGACGTAGGCGACGGCCAGCGGGATGCGCTGCACGATGAAGTCGGTGAAGTCGATCGAGAACGCCGCCACCAGCATCGAGCTCCCGGCCGGCGGAGTCAGGCTGCGCAACGTGCGCACGATCGCGCGCGAGCCATCGCTCTCGGCGGCCTGCTTGGTCACGGCGGTGAGCGTGACGATATTCGGCCCGGTCGTGGTGTGGACAAACTCCTGGACCCGTGCCGGCTGCGCCGAGGCCGGCTGCGTCAGCAGGGCCTCGTAACCGGTCCGGTCCAGCGAGGAGTCGAGGGTAACGACGCCCTCCACATTCTCGACGCCGGGAATTTGCTTGATCCGTTGTGCCAGGTCGTAGAGGTCGCCCACCCGCGCGCTGGTCAGCGGCGGGCCATCCCGGTAATCGACGACGACGCTGAAATAGGTCTGACCCTGGCCCGGAAATTTCTGCACCAGGTCGTAGCCGGCCCGCGACTCGGCCTTCGGCGGCAGCATGCCGACGTCACCATTGGCAATCCGGATCTGGAAGAACGGTGAGGCTAACAGGCCGAGGATGGCGAGCACCGGGACCAGCACCAGGATCGGCCGGCGCATGACGCGCATCGCCAGGCCGTGCCAGAGGCCGCGACCCGAACGGCGCCGAGGGAGCGGCAGACGCAGCCAGTTGACCCGATGACCGAGGATGGCCAGCAGCGCGCTCAGGAAGGTCAACGCGTAGACGACCGCGATCGCCACTACGATCGCGCCGGCAGTGCCCATCGACGCCAGGAAGGAGCCCTGGAAGAAAAGCATGGCGCTCAGGCCGATCGCGACCGTGATGCCGGAAAAGGTGACGGCTCGGCCCGACGTTCGGATCGCTGCGACCAACGCGGCCTCGACGGTCTGGCCGGTAGCGAGCTCCTCGCGGAAACGGTTGACGATGAACAGGGAGTAGTCAATGGCGACGCCGAGGCCGATCAGCGTCACGATGTTGGTGGCATAGGTCGAGACATCGGTAAGCCGGGCCAGGAGGCCCACCGCGGCCAGGCCGCCGATCACCGCCAGGCCGCCCACACCCAGTGGCAGCAGCATGCTGATGACCGTGGCAAACACGATCAGGAGCAGCGGCACGATGATCACCAGGGAGACGAGCTCTGCCCGCTGGAGGTCGGCGGCCAGGTACTTGTCAAAGTCGTGGCCAATGGCGACGTTGCCCGTGCCATACACCCGGAGCCGGTCGGAGGTAACCTCGGCGCGAAGTTCCGGATAGTACCGGCGCGCGGTGGCGTAGTCGTCCTTGAGCGAGACCAACGCCATGGCCTGGTGGCCATCGGTCGAGGTCAACGCCTGGGCCAGGTCCGGCTGACCGTCGAACGGCGTCTCGATGCCTTTGACGCGCGCATCGGAGCGCAGCGGTTGCAGCGAGCTCAGCATGGCTTGCTTGAAGGCTGGATCGGCAACCGCCAGCGCGTCGCTGCCAAAGACCAGCGTGAACGATGAGCCCGCGCCGTTCTGGGGCAGCTGGTTCTGCATCAACGTCAGCGCGCGACCCGACTCGGTGTTGTTCCCGCCGCTGTTCTTCAGTGTCCCCCCGTGCCCGAGGGCGACGATCGAGCTGGCCAGCAGCACCGCCGCCAGCGCGAGCACAACCCAGCGGAACCGGTAGACGAAATGACCCCACCAGGCGAACATGTCAGCCCTCCTCTGCGGAACGCGTTGGCGTGGCCGTCGCGAACGCGATGGCCATCTCACTGAGCGCGTCGATCGCCGCGTCGGCGTCAAAGTCGGGATCCATCACCTTCTGCAGGTAGATGCCGTGCAGGCTTCCCCAGAGGGCGGCGGCGATCGCCTCGGCTGAGGCTAGCGGGGGCGCGGCCATGCCGGCGATCACGCCCTGCGTGATGCGGGCGATAAAGGCTCGCCGCTCGTCGATAAACGCTCGGACCGCGGCCCCGATCTTCGGGTTGTGAATGCCGACCCCGAACATATCGAACGTCAGCAGGAAAAGGCTTCGATAGCTTTTCAGTTCTTGCTTGGCCAGCTCGAAGCCCAACCGGGCAAACGCCATCGGGTCGGCGTCCTCCGGCAGCGGCCCGCTCAGGCTCATCCCGGCCTGTTCCCAGCCGCGGAGGGCCGGCTCGCAGGCGTGCTCGATGGCAGCCACCAGCAGGTCCTCTTTGGTTTCGAAATAGTAGTGCGCCAGCCCCGGGGCGACCCCGGCTTCGGCGGCGATGTCCTTCATCGAGGTCTCGTGGTAGCCGCGCTTGACTAGCGCCTGGTAGGCCGCCTCGATGATGCGTTCCTTGGTTTGATCGGGCATGCACTCCTCCTGAAGGCCGATTTGATCCACCGACCAAATCATTGGTCATTCAATCAAACGCCGATCCAGAAGTCAAGGGATTCGCGCTACCCGGGCGCCACGCCAGCGCCTTCAGCCGGCGACCGCGGGACGAAGCTCGGGCACCCCCGGCGAGGCATATTCGGCGACCAGCCGGTCCACCGTGTCCTGCCAGCTGAACTGGGTCGCGACCAGCCGGCTGCGACGGCTGAAGCAGCGGCCCAGCTCATCATCGACTAGCAGCCGCCCAATCCGCTCGGCATACTGCGCCGGGTCGTGCGAGAGCAACGTGAAGCCGGTCAGTCCATCCTTCACGATGGCGGGAATCCCGCCAACCCGGGAGGCCACGACGGGCGTACCGCAGGCCGCCGCCTCCAGCGCCACCAGCCCGAAGGACTCGGAATACGAGGGCACGACGCAGACCGCGGCCAGGCTCAAGTAACCGGCCAGCGCATCTTGATCGACCGATCCCACGAATCGCACCTGCTGATCGACCCCGAGCGTGCGGGCGAGTGTCAGTAACCGCGCGCGCTCACCGCCGCTGGCCCGGCTTTCACTGGCGCCGTTGTGGCTGTCATCACCGATTACGAGCAGGACGGGTCGTTCCGCCTCAGCCGGCTGGTCCGACAACAGGGCCAGCGCCCTGACAACGATCTCGGCGCCTTTCAAGCGCTCGAGCCGGCCGGCGAACACGATCACCTTCGCCGCGCCCAGGCCCAGCCGAGCCCGCAGCGCCGCCGTCGGACGCGGCGCGAAGAGGCGCAGATCGACGCCTGGCGCCACCACACTGACCCGGCTCCGCACTGCGCCGTAAAGGCGGACCAGGTCGTCGGCCTCCTGCAGGCTGGACGCGATCAGCCGATCGCAGTTCCGAACGATGGCCTGTTCGACGGCGATCCGATGATCGGGCTCCACCATGGCGCCCTCGGCGGCCCGCTCGTTCTTCACCCGGGCGAGGGTATGAAAGGTGTGGAACCAGGGCAGCTTCCACTCGTCTCGAAGTCGGGTGCCGGTCCAACCGGAGAGCCAGTAGTGCGTATGGATCAGGCCGTAGGTGGTGCGGCGCCGGCGGGTTGCGTCGAGCACCGCCTGGGTGAAGTCGGGAAGCAGATCGAAGAGCCGCCCTTTGTCCACTTCCTCGGCCGGGCCAACGGCGAGCTGGGTGACCCAGCTCTTCTCGCCGAGCCGAACCCGGTCATTCCCGGAGGTGCTGGACCGCCGGGTAAAGACTTCGGTGGGGATGCCGCGCCGGCTCAGCTCCTCGCACACCGCCCGCAGGTAGACGTTCATCCCGCCGTTTTCGCCCGCCCCGAGCGGAGCGACCGGCGAGGCGTGCATGCTGACGATCGCGAGCGGTTTCAGGCGCTGGTCTCCTTGTTGCGGTGTTCGAACGCCTCTCATCGTCGCCGTTCCCGCACCGCCCGGTCAACTTCAAATCACGACAGGCGGGCCGCGAACCGGCAGCAACCCTGCGGTGCCGGCGCGACCGCACCAACGACCACCCGTCGTCATGCGCACGCGGCCACTCCCCGCGTGTGCTAGGGTGGTGCCGAATTCTTAGCCACCCTGGCAAAAACCAAACCTACGATCCAGCCACAGCCAGTCAACCCGCTAAAGCGCTTCCAGCTTCCCCTCCTGATCCTCACCCTGGTCTTTTGCTACGGGGTGGTCGGCTACATGGTCTTCCTCCACTGGAATTTCGTTGACTCGCTGTTCATGGTGCTCACCACTGTCACCACCGTCGGCTACGAGGAGGTTCATCCGCTTGGCCAGGGTGGCCGGATCTTCACGATGACGGTCATCGTATTTGGGGTGGGCACGATGCTCTACACGCTGGCAACGTTCGGCGAGCTGCTGGTGGAGGGCCATCTCGCCCGCTACGCTAGGATGCGCGGCATGGAACGCCGGATCGCCGGACTTTCTGACCACTTCATCATCTGCGGTTACGGCCGGATGGGTATGCGGGTCGCGCAGGAGTTCCGGCAGATCGAGACGCGCTTCGTCATGGTCGAGAACAATCCGGAGCCGCTCGAGCGGCTGCGCAGCAGCGACGTGCTGTTCGTGGAAGGCGACGCCGCCTCCGACGAGTCCCTGCTCAAGGCGGGTATCCTGCGGGCCAAGGGCCTGGTCAGTGCGGTGGACTCGGATGAGCGCAATGTCTTCATCACCCTGACGGCCCGCTCGTTGAACCCCGCCCTCTTCATCGTGGCGCGCTCTTCCTATCCCGACTCGGTGGAGAAGCTCCGCCGCGCCGGCGCCAACCAGGTCGTCTCGCCCTACCTGATGGGCGCCCACCGGATGGCCGCCCTGGCGGTGCGGCCGGTCGCCGTCGACGTCCTGGACACCGTCCTGCACGGCGAGAACATCGACCTGGTTGTCGAGGAATTCCTGGTGCCGTCGAGCTCGAAAGTGCTCGGCAGGACCCTCCGCGATTCAGGGATGAAGGCGGCCGGCGCCAACGTTCTCGCCATCCGCAAACGCAACGGCCAGCTGCGCATCAACCCTCCCGAGACCCAGGTCCTGGAAACCGACGACCTGCTGGTCGCCATCGGAACGCGCCAGCAGATGAGCGCCGCGGAACGGCTGCTCTGATCCCGGCATAAGCAGGTCCGGCGGCGCGGGGTCGTCCATGAAGCGGCTGCTCTTTCTGTTCTCGGATACCGGCGCCGGCCACCGTGCCGCGGCGGAAGCGGTCGCCGCCGCGCTGACGCTTCGCTACCCCAACCGCTTCCAGGTCGACTGCTTCGACCCGATGGCTGACCCGCACGTGCTGGCCGGCCGGCTGACCGCACTCTACGGACCGGTCACCCGTCGCCTGCCATTCCTCTGGAGCGCGGCCTATCACGCCACCAATCTGCAGCCGACCGTTCGCCTCTTCCAGCACAGTATCGGCCGCGGGCTCCGGCGCAAGCTTCGGGCGGCGCTCGAACCACGGCCGGCGCTGGTGGCCAGCTTCCACCCCCTGTTGAACCATGTCGCGGTCGATGTCATCCCGTACGGCGTACCCCGAGCGACGGTCATCACCGATTGGATCGATTTCCATCAGGCCTGGACCGACCTTAAGGCGGACTGCATCATCTGTCCCTCCCAGGCGGCCTACGATCTCTGCCGGCAGCGGGGGGTGCCAGCCGATCGGCTGGTGCGGGCCGGGCTACCGATTCATCCGCGCTTCCTCGACGCGATCCGCCGCGCCCGCGACAAGCCGTCGATGCGTCTTAAGCTCCGCCTGCGCCCGCACGCGCCCACTGTCCTGCTCGCCGGCGGCGGCGACGGAACGGAACCGCTGCGGAAGTACGCCGCGGCGCTTGCCCGCTCCCCGCTCGATGTCCAGGTGCTCGCCGTCTGTGGGCGCAATCAGGCGCTGGCTCGGCGGATTCGGGAGGACAACCATGCCGGCGTTCACGTGTTCGGGTTCGTCGATAACATGCCTGAATTGCTGCTCGCCGCGGACCTGCTGGCCACCCGAGCAGGCCCGGGCATCATCGCCGAGGGACTCAGCTGTGGTTGCCCGCTTCTACTGACCGGCTACCTGCCGGGACAGGAAGAGGGAAATGTCAGGGAGGTGGTCCGCCGTGGGCTCGGCCGCTACGTGCCGCGTCCCGACGACCTCGTTCGCACTGTCAGTGAATGGTTTCAAAAACCACCGGCGGACCGGCTCGAGGATGCAGATCGCGCTCGCGCCGCGGGTGACCCGATGGCCGCCTTCACGATCGCGGACATCCTGGTGCGCATGAGCGCCTGATCTATACCGCGGCGCTGGGGCAGAGCAACCGGAAATCACACCCGGAGCATTTGATCCGGTCGGGCTTCGCCGGGAACAGCTCTGTGCGGATTCCGTCCGCGACCTTGATGATGATGTGGCGGTCCTCTTCCAGCCGCTCGGCCGGTTTGTCGACGGTCACCCGGGCCCCGGTTTCGAGGTAGTAATAGGAAAGGCTGAGGGGATCAAAGCGGAAGACCTCGCGCGCCGCCAGCGCGTAGACCCCCAGCTGCAGGTCACGCTGAAGTTCCACGGCCCGCTTCGCCGAGCCCGTCTTGTAGTCGATGACCTCGTAGCTGCCGTCCGAGTGGCGGTCCACCCGGTCGATTCGGCCACTGAGCCTGAGTCCGTCGACCCTCAAGCTGAATGGCTGCTCCAGCAACAGCGGTTTGCTGAGGTCGCCCGCATCGAAGGCGCGGCGCAGGTAGGTGCGGCCGAGGTCTTGCAGCGACGGCGCCTGCTCCGGTGCGCAGAAGCGTTCGCGCGCCCAGGCCGCGACATAGGCGGCATCCACCATCTCCCAGGTCAGCGGCCGGTCCCGCTCGATGCTCCCCAGCGCATCCTTCAGGGCCTCATGGAGGATCCGGCCAAACTGCATCTGCGGGCGGGGCCGGGTCGGCAGCCGGAACACGAAACGGTACTGGTACATCTGTGGACAGCGTAGGTAGGTGTCGACCTGGGTATAGGACAGGGCGGCGATCGGCGGCGCGTCGTTGAGAGGCAACTCGACCTGGCGGGCGACCTCGACCAGACCGCTCAACGGCGGCGCCAGCACCGAGGAAGCGGCGAGCTCGCGCGCCTCATCGCCGCGGATCGGCGTCAGGAACCGCGAGGGGCGCCAGTCCTTGACGCCCTCGTACCGCCCGGCCAGTGTGCAGACGATCTCCTCGCGGGCTCGCGTCAAGGCCACGTAGGCGAGCCGCCGCTCTTCCGCCAGGTGCAGCTCCGCGGGCGGCAGCTCTTCTTTGATGAGCTCATTCGGAAGTGTGAGGCCTTCGCCGCGCCGGTTCGACGGAAAGCGGCCCTCGACGAGGTGGGGCACGATGACGAGGCCGAACTCCAGCCCCTTCGCCTGGTGCGCCGTCATCACGTGTACGGCATTGACGGTCTCATCCATTGGCGCGATCTCCTCGTCGGCCTGGGCCGCCTCGGTGGCGTCGAGGTGCTTCAGGTAGGCGGCGAGGTGGTGGTCTGGGTGCTCGTCGCAGTAGCCGCTGATCAGCTCGGCCAGCTTCTGGACGTTCGCGCTGACCTGCAGTCGCTCAATCGGCCCCGCGAAACGCTCGAGGTCGAGATACCGGGTCTGCTCCATGACCTCGTAGAAGAGGTCGTCGACGCCCAGCCGCAGCGCCTGACCGCTGAAGCGCCGAAGGTCTGCCGTCAGTCGCCTCGCACCCCCCTCCTCGACCTCCTGCAGCACGTCGAAGAACCGCCGGCCGTCGTCGCGGGCGCGGCGAGACCAACGGCCCGCCTGCACCGGGTCGACCGCGTATCGAGGCAGGCTCAGCAGTCGCATCAGGCAGACGGTGTCGTCCGGGCTGTCGACCGCCCGCAGGTAGGCGAGGCAGTCCTTGACCTCGGGCTGCTGGTAGAATCCGCGACCGCCGCTCACCTGGTAGGCGACCCCGATTCGTTGCAGCGCGCGCGCGAAGTTATGCAGGTGGGCGTTGGCCCGCAGCAGGATGGCGATCGCGTTCGGCCGGTGCCGACCGGCGTCGATCGCTGTCTTGACGAAGGCGGCCACCGCATCGGCTTCCTCGGTGACGCTGGCCGCGTTCAGCACACTCACCGCGAGGCCCTCGCCCCGGGTCCCTTTAAGTCGCTTCTCCAAACGATCTGGGTCCTGCGCGATGAGCCGGCCCGCCGCGCGCAGGATCGGGCCGCGGCTCCGATAGTTCTCCTCGAGCCGAACCACCGCGGCGTCGGGGTACACCGCGCGAAAGCGTCGGAGGTTCGCCACCGACGCGCCGCGAAACTTGTAGATGCTCTGGTCGTCATCGCCGACCACGCAGAGGTTCCGGTCGGGACCGGCGAGCAGCTCGAGCAGGCGGCTCTGCGCGAAGTTGGTGTCCTGGAATTCGTCAACCATCAAGTGGGCGAAGCGCTGCGCTTGACGGGCTCGCACTGACGGCTCGTTGATGAGTAGTTGCACGCTGTAGAGGATGGTGTCGTCGAAGTCGAGGCGATCCTCGGCGAGCAGCCGCCGTTGATACTCGCTATAAACCAGGGCGGCTTCGCACTGGGCGGCGACCACCGGGTCGTCGACCGGCGCCATCGTGGTGGCCCACGCCTGAAACTCCGGCGGTGACACCAGCTCCTGCTTGGCCCGCTCCACCAGCTTCAAGAGCTCGCCGATGCGCTCGTACGGCCGCTGGGGGTGGAACAGGTGAGCCGGCCGCTGCCCGAACAGCACGTCACGCATCAGCTCCCATTTGCGGACCTCCGACACGATGCGAAAACCCTTCGGCACGCCGCCCAACCAGCCTTCCTCATGTAGGAATCGCTGGGCGAACGCGTGGTAGGTCATCACAAAGCGCTCGCCGGCCGGCAGGTAATCCTCCTCCTCGACCCGGTCCAGCACCTCGCGTGCCGCTTTTTCGGTGAAGGTCAGCAGCAGGATCCGCTCCGCCGGGATCCCCTCCTGGCGGAGACGGCGGTAGCGCTCCACCAGCACGCGAGTTTTGCCGGTCCCCGCCCCGGCCACGATCAACAACGGACCGCTGCGGTGGGCGACCGCCTTCCGCTGCGCCTCGGTCAGTGGGGCCGCGCGGGCGGTCATGGCAGCGGGCCCGACTGCCGGAAACGGATTTCGCGGACGGCCGGCGCGCCGATCATCAGGTTGAGCCGCTCGATCAATCCGCCTCGCTCGAGGTGAAGCTGATGCGCGAGTGGGGTGCTGCTCGCGGTTACCCAGAGGGTGCCGCCGGTGAGCTTCAGCGCGCGCGTCTCGCGAGCCAGGTCGGATCCGACCACCTGGGGCCACAGCCAGAGCGCTTGCGCCTCGCGGGTGCGACGCGAGATCCCCAGCGACTTGAGGGTGCGTGGGAGCGCTTCACCGACTTTACGCACGGATCGTCCCGCGCTCCACCCGGAAGACGGCGGCCCGTTCCAGAATGCTCCTCGGCAGGTCGTTGAGGTCAGCGGCGGTGATCAGCGCCTGTGGTCCGGGTTGAAGCGCCGCCAGCAGCCGTTCCCGCCGCGCTGGATCCAGTTCGGACATCACGTCATCGAGGAGCAGGACCGGTTGCTCTCCGGTGACGTCGGCCAGGTACTGCAACTCCGCCAGCTTCAGGCTGAGCACGGCGCTCCGCTGCTGCCCCTGGCTGGCGAACAGGCGGGCCTCATGGTCCTCGAGCCACACGTCGACATCGTCGCGCTGCGGTCCGACAGCTGTCTGTCCGCGGCCGATCTCTTCGTCACGGGCGTCCATCATGGCCGCCTTGAGCTGTTGGCTGACCAGCTCTTGCGGCGCTTCGCCGATGCGCGCGCCGGCGGGCCGATAACGGAGCTCCAGCCGCTCCCGATCGTCGCTGAGCTCGCGATGGAAGGCGGCCGCAATCGGCTGCAATTCCAGCAGGCGGCGCTGCCGCTCGACCATGATCGTGGCGCCCGATTCGGACAGCGCCGTCGTCCAATATTCGAGTCCGTCGGTGGATTGGCGCCCCTCGCGGATGGCGCGCAGCAACGCATTTCGCTGCTCGAGCAGGTGGGCGTACCGATTCAACTCAACCGCATGGCCGGCGTCGATCTGCGACAGCAATGTGTTGAGGAACCGGCGGCGGCCCTCGCCTGACCCTTTGATCAGCTGGAGGTCATCCGGCCAGAAGAGCACCACGCGAAGCGCGCCGATCATGTCACTCGATCGGCGGTGGATGCCGTTGACGGTGAATCGTCTCGAGGCGCGGACACCGCTCTCGCTGGGACTGACCATGATGCGGACCTCAAGGGCATCGCGACCGGTCTCGGTTTGCACGCCGCAGGTCACCCGGGCGGCGGACTGACCGAAGCGCACCAACTCCGCCGCCTGCTGGGTGCGGGGGGAGCGAGTCAGTGCGGTCAGCGCCACCGCCTCGAGCAGGTTGGTCTTTCCCTGGGCGTTGCCGCCGAAGAAGACGGTGGCGGAGCGCTCCAGCCCCAGGTCGAGCTCTGCGTAATTTCGAAAGTCGAAGAGTGAGACGTTAGCCAGGAACACGCCGTCTGAGAGCGACTACATCGCCACTCTGACCGGCATGATGATGTAAAGGTAGCTATCGTTGCCGACCGGTTTGATCAGCCCGGGGTTCAGCGGCCCGGTGAACCCCAACTGGACCTCGTCACTCCCGATGATGGCCAGCACATCCAGTAGGTACTTCGAGTTGAAGGCTACCTGCAGGTCCTGGCCCTCGATCTTCGCATCCACGCCGGCGATGTTCTGGCCAACCTCGCTGGTGTTCGCGGTGAGGGTCAGCTTGCCGTCTTCCGCCTTGAACTTGACGACGTTGGCGGCATCCTTGGAGAAGAGCGAGACCATCTTGGTGGTGAAGAGCAGGTCCTGTGTCTTTGCCGTGATCGTCGTGGTGCTCTGCCCCGGGATCACCTGCTGATAGTTCGGATAAGTCCCCTCAATCAACCGGCTCATCAACTCGACGTCGCGAGTCTTGAAGAAGACCTGGTTCTTCTGCGAACCGACGGTGACGTCGATGCCGCCATCGCCCGCTTTGAGAATACGGCTAAGCTCGCTGAGCGCCCGTGCGGGGATCACAATCGTCTCTCCCTCGCCTGGCTCGGCCTCGACGGCCAATGTCTTGACCGCCAGTCGATGGCCATCTGTGGCCGCCAGTGTGGCCTTTCCGCCGTTTAGTTGGACGTAGACGCCCGTTAGAACCGGGCGGCCCTCATCACTCGATGCCGCGATCACGGTCTGCTCGATCGCGTCCTTGAGTTCTGCCTGATCGACCTTCACCTTGCGGCCATCGACGCCGGCCGGCACCGGCGGAAAGTCCGCCGGGTCGATGCCGCGAATATTGGCATCGAACCGGTTGCTTTTGACGGCCAGCGATTGCGTCTTCTTGTCGAGGGTCATGGAGAGGGGCTCATCGGGATGGGCCGTGACGAAGTCGGTCAGCAGCCGCGCCGGGACGGTGATGCCGCCCTCTTCCTGAACCTCGGCCGGAATGACCTGGCGGATCCCGATCTCCAAGTTGGTGGCGGTCAGCTGCAGTCCGGTCTCAGCAGTCTGGAGGAGCACGTTGTTGAGGATCGGCAAGGTGGTCCGCGACGAAACCGCCCGCGAGACGACCTGCAATCCCTGTCCGAGATTTCCGGCGGTGACCGTGACCTTCATAATGCTCCTTGTCTACACAACCCTATTAATAAGAGACCCTAATTGAGAAGAACGACGAAGTAGTAGGGCGGTGCACAACAGGGAAAACGCCTTCTTTACGTTCGAATCCGGCCAATTATAGTCTTCAAAACTGTGCGCTGACGAAGTGTGTATCCCCAGTAAGATGCACTTCCAACAGTATCCACGTCCCTTACGGGTGTATTCCACAGGGTTAGTGGGAATAGAGGATCTCGCGAATTTTCCGAAGGTCAGACTGTAGCCGCTGGTCCTCACGGGACTCGGTGTTTATCTTCTCGTAGGAGTGAAGTACTGTCGTGTGGTCACGCCCTCCAAAGGCCTGGCCAATCGCTGGCAGGGATGACGCCGTCTCCTCCCGAATCAGGAACATCGCGACCTGGCGGGGGAACACAATATGCTTGTCACGGCGCTTGCCCTTCATCTCCTCCAGGCTGATGTGATAGAAGTTCGCGACGGCGCGCGAGATCGTGTCGATCGACAACGTGCGTGTGTCCGTCGACGGAATGACATCCTGCAACAATTTCGCGGCCATGTCGACATTAAGGGCGCTGCGGTTCAAGGACGCGTGCGCGATGACTCGGATCAGGGCGCCCTCCAGCTCACGGATGTTCTTCTGAATTTTGTGGGCGATGAACGACAGCACGTCCTCAGGCACCAAGCGCGCGTAGGGGCCGACCTTCGACTTTAAAATCGCGACCCGCGTCTCAAAGTCGGCGGGTTGGATGTCAGCGATCAGTCCCCATTGGAACCGCGAGCGCAGCCGGTCCTCGAGCGTTGGAATTTCCTTTGGCGGGCGGTCGGAGGAGATCACAATCTGCCGGTTCAGCTCGTGCAGCGAGTTGAACGTATGGAAGAACTCCTCCTGGGTCCGGTCCTTGCCGGCGAGGAACTGGATGTCATCGACCAGCAGGACGTCAACCGTCCGGTAGCGCGTCCGGAAGTCATTCATCCGCCCTTCCTGGATCGAGGAGATCATTTCGTTCATAAACTTCTCGCTGGTGACGTAAGCGACCCGGCGCCGGTGGTGCTTCTCCAGTACGGCGTGGCCGATCGCGTGCATCAGGTGGGTCTTGCCCAATCCGACTCCGCCGTAGAGAAAGAGGGGGTTGTAGGCCTTGGCCGGCGTTTCCGCCACCGCCCGGCAGGCTGCATGCGCGAAGCGGGAGTTGTTGCCGACCACAAAATGCTGGAACTGGAACTTCGGATTGAGCTGCGACGCCTCCGCCAGCACCGGTTCTTCCTCTTCCGGCACCGGCTCTTCCGCCACCGCCACCGCCGTCTTGCGGGCCACCGGCTCTGGCTTTCCGGGCACCACTTCGAAGGCCACACTGACGTCACCGGAGACGATCGCCGACAGGGTCTCCTTGATCATCGCCAGGTAGCGGTCCTCCAGCCAGTCCTTGGCAAGCTTCGTCGGCACGCCAATCTTGAAGTCATTTTTGTCGCGGCCGACGAGAGACGCATTCTTCAGCCAGGTCTCGTAACTTGGCTTACTGAGCTGGAACCGAAGTTCCTCCTGCGCCGCTTGCCAGATCTGCTCTGGGTTCATAGCTCCTCCACACACAACTAGGATCGCCTTGCTGGAGAGCAGAGCCGGACTGCGCGGCGGACGCGCGGACGGAAACGAGGCCCATGGACGGGGTTATCGAGGACTCAACTTATGCACAAGCTTCCCACAAATGTGGACAAGTCTATCGAGGTCTCCCCAGCCTCGTGTGCATAAATTGTTGATGCTTAAATGCCGTAGCTCTCCAGGGCAGCGGAATGATATCAAATGGCTTTTTGCCATGCAATACGAATAAAGGTGTGGAGGCTTTCCGTCGCCCGTCGCCGAGCATGGTATGGTTAGCCGCCGGAAACAGGCTGCACCATGAAGCGTACGCACCAACCAAAGAAGCGCCAGCGCGTCAAAGTCCACGGCTTTCGTGCCCGGATGTCGACCCCGGGCGGCGTCAAGGTGATCAAAGCCCGCCGCCTAAAGGGGCGGCGCCGTCTGACGCCGACCTCCAGCCGGCGGGCCCGCTAAGGTCGCCTCGTCGAGCGGGTGCCGCGCCGGTCTCGGCTGCTACGCTCGGCGGACTTCGACCGCACCCTGCGCTCCGGTCGCCGGGCCGCCTCCGACTACTTGGCCCTATTCGTCAGCGATAATGAGCTTGGCCGACCTCGGGTTGGCCTGGCGGTCAGCCGAAAGCTCGGCAACGCCGTGGTCCGGAATAGAATCAAGCGGCGCCTGCGGGAGCTGGTCCGGCCCTTGGTGACACGGGCGAAAGGTGGCCGCGACGTTGTAATCGTGGCGCGGACGCGGGCCGTCGATGCCAAATTCGCGCGGCTGCGCCAGGAGATAGAAATGTTATGGGCGAAGGGGTGGGGGGAGTGACGGCGGCATCGCTTGCGTTCATCCGGGCGTACCGGGTGACGCTCGGCCCCCTGTTTGGGTTGGTTTCCGGTTGCCGATATACGCCCACGTGCTCGCAGTACGGCTACGAAGCCATCGCGCGCTACGGCTGGTGGCGTGGCTGGGGGATGGCGCTCCGCCGTATCGCCCGCTGCCATCCCTTCCACGCCGGCGGTTGGGATCCCGTGCCATGAGTACGATCGGCCAGCTCTGGCACCCCATCTGGTTGCTCTGGTGGACCCTCATCGGGGTACCTATCCATGCGGTCCTGAAGGCGCTGCTGGCATTTCTCAACGGCAACCCGATCGCCGACGCAATTGGACCCTTCGGCGTGGCCATCGTGCTGCTCACCATCCTGATCAAGCTGATCATCTCGCCGATCTTCCAGTACCAGCTGACCACCTCGCGACGAGTCCAGGCCGAGCAGCGGCGGATCGCGCCGCACTTGGCAACCCTGCGCAAGAAGTACAAGAAGGATCCGCAGCGGCTCAACCAGGAGACGATGGCGCTCTACAAGGAGCACAACATCAACCCGCTGGCCCAGATGAGCGGCTGCCTGCCGGCGCTGATCCAGTCGCCGATTCTGATCGCGCTCTTCTACGTGATCCGGGACGCGCACAAGACCTTGCCCATCCACGACTTCAAATTCCTGGGCATTTCGCTGGACCACACCGCACTGCAGCCGGGTCAGTTCGTGGCGCTTGCGATCGTGCTGCCGGTACTGGCAGGGCTCACGACCTTCGTCCAGACCAAGATGATGACCCCGCCGGGTGGCGCCGGAGCCCAGGATCCTACCCAGGCCGCCATGACCCAGAACATGACCTTGATCCTGCCCGTGTTCATCGGGTTTATCTCGCTGCAGTTCGCAGCCGCCCTGGCGCTCTACTGGGTGGTCAGCAACCTCTTCAGCATCGGCCAGCAGTACTTCATTACCGGCTGGGGATCACTCTCCCCGCCGCGCCTGGGTAGGGGGAAAGCCGCATGAGTACAGATCCGAACACGGTCGAAACCACCGGCAAAACCGTCGACGATGCGATCACCAAGGCCCTCGAGGACCTGGAGGAGGCCCGCGAGAACGTCGAGATCGAGGTACTCGACGAGACGGCCGAGCAAGCCCGGGTTCGTGTCACGCTGCGGGAGACCTACGCCATCAAGGCCCGCCAGGTGGTGGCTGAGCTGCTCTACAAGATGGGCATCTCCGCCCAGGTCTTGATCAAGAAAGCGGAGGACCCGGTGATGATCGACGTCGCCGGTGACAACCTGGGGTTGCTGATCGGCTGGCGCGGTGAGACGCTCCGTGCGTTTCAGACGGTGGTTAACCTGATCCTGAATGAGGGTCGGGCCGACCGACGTCGCCTGGTAGTCGACGTCGAGCACTACCGCAACCGGCGGGAGGAGACGGTCAAAGAGATGGCGTTGCGGCTGGCCGACCGCGTACGCCGCACCGGTGAGCGCGTGATGATGGATCCGATGCAATCCTACGAACGACGGATCGTACACATCACCCTGGAGAAGGAGCCGGGCATCCGGACGGAGAGCCAGGGCGAGGAACCAAATCGGCGGGTGGCGATCCTGCCGGACGGTGCGACGGCGACTCGTCGACCAGCCGAGCGGCCGACGCCGGCGCCGTCCCCGCCACTCTCGCCCCAGGGCACCGGGTACGGGGACCGTCCCCGCTACGGCGACCGGCCGCGGTTTGGCGATCGCCCCCGCTTCGGCGAGCGGCGGCCGGGCTATCGCGAAGGGGAGGGCGGCGCGGAGCCCTGAGGCCTACCGGCCTCGAACTCGGCGCGAACTCGATATAGCGCCGCCGCCACCGCCTCGCCTGAGAGGCCGTCGTCGAGCGCATCCTGCGCCCGTCGGACGCCTTGTCGAAGCGGCAACGATGGCGCCACAGCGGCCAGCCGCTTTAATTCTCGGGCGATTTCCTCTGGCACGCCGGCGCCCGGATCCGCGTCGGCGTAGCTCCAGGCCTCGACCCGGCCGATCAGGCGCTGCAGCCGGTTTCTGAATTCAGATTGCCGTGTCACGTTGACCACTTATCTGATAGCTCGTTATTCATAATGAGGGCCACAGCGCTATCGAAAAGTCGAGAGGCAAACGCACCCCTACGATATACTCACCCCGTGCCCCAGTCGCGGCCTCCGTATCGCCTTGCCACCTTGCCGACCGGGGCCAGGGTGGTCTCCACCGAGCTGGCTGACCGCCCGTCCACCACCATGGCGATCATGTTCAAGGTGGGCTCCCGGTACGAGTCAGACCGTGAAGCCGGGATCAGCCATTTCCTCGAACATATGTTCTTTAAGGGCTCCGCCCGCTATGGCGGGGCCAAGGAAATTGCCGAGGCGATCGAGGGGGTCGGCGGCGTCCTCAACGCCGCCACCGATAAGGAATTGACGATGTACTGGGCCCGCGTCCCCAGGACCAAGGCGAAGCTCGCCATCGATGTGCTGGGCGACATGCTGTTCCAGCCGCTGCTCGACACCGCCGAGTTGGAGAAGGAACGGCTGGTCGTGCTCGAGGAGTTGCGGATGTACCAGGACAGCCCGCAGGAGTACGTGCACAGCTTGTTCGAGCAGATCAGCTGGCCGAACCATCCGCTGGGCCGCGACGTGGGCGGAACCGAAGCCTCCGTTCGGGCGCTGACCCGTAACGACCTGCTCCGCTACCTGGACGAGCACTACCTGCTGCGCAACCTCGTGGTGACCATTGCCGGACCGGTCACCCACGACGAGGCGATCGGACTCATCGAGCCGTACCTCAAGCCGCGCGGCAACGGCGCCGCGCCTCCGGCATTCCTGCCATCCGTGGGCAATGGCCTCACGCCGAACGTGCTGCTGAAGGCGAAGAAGACCGAGCAAGCGCACATCGTGGTGGGCGTGCATGCCCCGTCGTACATGGATCGCGACCGGCACGTGATCGACATGGTGAACTGCGTCCTCGGCGAGGGGATGAGCTCGCGCCTGTTTCTCGAAGTCCGCGAGAAGCTCGGCCTGGCCTATGACGTCCACTCCTACGTCAACAAGATGTACGACACCGGGGTGCTAGGCATCTACGCCGGCACAGAGCCGCGTCAGGCTGCCCGCGCGGTTGGCGCGATCGTGGGCCAACTGCGGCGGCTGTGCGAGGAGTCGGTCAGTGCCGCCGAGCTGACGAAGGCGAAGGAGTTCTACAAGGGTCGCCTCTTGCTGCAGATGGAGAGCACGAACTCGGTCGCCACCTGGTACGGCGGTCAGGAGGCGCTGATGGGACGGATCGAGGACATCGACGAGACGGTGGCTGAGATCGACGCCGTCACGGCGGATGACATCAGGCGGGTCGCCCGCGAGCTGTTCAGCCAGGCGTTACAGCTGGCTGTGATCGGTCCCTTCCGCAGCGAGGCGCCGTTCTTGAAACAAATCGCCTGACCGAGATCGCCGCGAGTTCTCCGGATGGACGTTAGAATGAATCGCCCCCGGATGAAGTTGAACAGATAAGGATGGCGCAGTCGCAGATGGCGCAACCGCCGGCGCCGGCCTCGTCACCGCGCCAGAAATCATTTCTCAGGGACACGCTTGAGATCGTGTTCCTCGCGCTTGTCTTGTACGTCGTCATTCAGTACGCCGTGCAAACCGTGCACGTGCTCGGCTCAAGCATGTACGCGACACTGCACGACAATGACCTGCTGGTCGCGTCGAAGATCTCGTACAAGCTGCATCCACCGCAGCGAGGCGACATCGTGGTCTTCAAGCCGCCGGATGAGGCCAGCCGCGATTTCATCAAGCGGATCATCGCCCTGCCGGGGGAGCGCATCCATATCGCGAAAAGTGTCATATACATCAACGGTCAGGTCCTACGCGAACCATACCTTCCGGAAAAGTGGACGTACAACAACAACTGGCCGGCATCGGGGCAGGACCAGCTCATTCCGCCTGACGAATATTTCGTGATGGGCGATAACCGGAATCATTCGAGTGACTCGCGGACGTTCGGTCCGATCGAGCTGGACTCGATTCTCGGTAAGGCCGAAATCCGCATCTGGCCGCTGGGAGAGGTGGGTTTCCTCGGGGCCAAACCGACGCTCGCCGCGGGACAGTAGGCGCGTGCAGCGGACGCTGGTCCTGGTCAAGCCCGATGGCGTCCAGCGGGGATTGGTCGGCGAAATCATCGGCCGATTGGAACGGCGGGGACTCAAGCTGATCGCGCTCAAGATGATGCGGATCACGCGCGAGCTGGCGGGCCGGCACTACGCCGAACACCAGGGCAAGCCCTTTTATGACGGCCTGCTCGCATTCATCACGTCCGGGCCGGCGGTCGCGATGATCTGGGAAGGCCGCGAGGCGGTCACCGTGGTGCGCAGCCTGATGGGCACCACTGACCCGCTCAAGGCGGCGCCGGGGACAATTCGCGGCGACCTGGCGCTCGATCTCGGCATGAATCTCATCCACGGATCGGACTCGGCGGCGCGCGCCGAGAGCGAGATGGCGTTGTTCTTCAGTAGCCCCGAGCTGCACCAGTACGAGCGCACGGCGGATCGATGGATCCGCGAGTAGCGCGGTTCGACGTGTAACCGGCTACCGGATCAGCCGGCTGCGCAGCGCCTCGAGCTCCTCGTTGCTGTAGAACTCGATCGTGAGTCGGCCGCCGTGCTTGAGCCGGGTGAGTACGACCTTGGTACCCAATGCCTGGCGGAACTCGTCCTCCAGCGCCCGGGTTTGCGGATCGACCGCCGACGCGCGTCGAGGCCGGCGCACCCCCGCCTCGCTCAGCCGGGACCGCACCCACGCTTCGGTCTGGCGAACGCTCCAGTGCTCGCGGATAACGCGCTCCAAGCCGGCGAGCTGTTGCGCAGCGGTCGGCAGGCCCAGCAATGCGATCCCATGCCCGGCGCTGGTGGCGCCGCTTTCGATCGCCCTGATCGCCGGCTCGGGCAGGCCCAGCAGCCGGACGCTCTGCGCGATCGTCACCCGATTCTTGCCGATCCGCTCGCCGAGCGCTTCCTGGGTCAGGCCGAAGTCCCGGAGCAGCCGCTGGATGGCGCGGGCTTCCTCGATCGGGTTCAAATCGGTGCGCTGCAGGTTTTCCACGAGGGCCAGCTCGAGCCGCTCCTCGAGGCGGCCGCCGCTGCTGGGATGGACGATGACCGGCACTTCGGTCAGACCGGCGATCTCGGCGGCGCGCAGCCTGCGCTCGCCCGCAATCAAGTCGAAACCGTCGAGCCCTTCGCGAACCAACAGCGGCTGGAGGATGCCGTGCATCCGGATGGAGTCGGCCAGCTCCTGCAGCGAGGTTGGCTCGAAGCTCCGCCGCGGCTGTTCCGGGTTCGGGCGAATGTGGGCGATCGGGACCTGCAGCGCGAAACGTCGCCGGGCCCGGCTCTCGGTCCCAAGCTCCTCGACGTACTCCCCCGATGGGATCAGGGCCTCGAGACCCCGTCCCAGGCCGCGCCGTTTGTTCATCTGGCGATCAACTCCTTGGTGAGTTCCTGGTAGGCGACGGCGCCGCGCGACGTCGGGTCGTACTGAGTGATCGGCATCCCGTGGCTGGGCGCCTCGCTGAGGCGCACGTTGCGCGGGATGACCGTGCGAAAGGTCTTCTCCGGGTACTGGGCGCGAACCCGTTCTGCGACCTGCAGCGCGAGGGTGGTGCGCGGGTCGAACAGCGTCAGGACGATGCCGCCGATCTTCAATCGTGGGTTCAGGTCCCGCTGGATAAGCTGCGTGGTGTGGGTGAGGGCCCCGAGCCCCTCCAGGGCGTAGTACTCACACTGGATCGGGATGAGCATGTATTCCGCGGCGACCAGGCAGTTGACGGTCAGCAACCCGAGCGACGGCGGACAGTCGATGATGATGTAGTCGTACTGCACTCGCAAGGCCTCGAGCGCATAGAGCAGGCGGCGTTCCCGACGGGCCAGGTTGATGAGCTCGATCTCGGCGCCTGCCAGTGATCGATGTGAGGGCAGGATATCGAGGCCGGCGACGCCGGTGGGCCGCACGATTTCGTTGATATCCTCGCCATCGATAACGACGTTGTAGACGCTACGGCTGAGCTCGCTCCGCACGATGCCGAGCCCGCTGGTGGTGTTGCCCTGCGGATCCATATCGACGATCAGTCCGCTCAGGCCGAGTGGGGGAAGGTTGGCCGCCACGTTGATGGCGGTGGTGGTCTTCCCGACGCCGCCCTTTTGGTTGACGACTGCGTAGACTCTTGGCAATTTGCTGGCTGGGACGCAGGACGGGACGCTGTCCGCGATTATACAGACGGGAAATCCCGTCACCCTGACGATTTTTATACAGACGGGAATCCCGTCACCGTGACCGTTTACCTGCCGAACGCGCGTTTGCACAGGTGGATTGTCTGTGCATAACTACTTGAGGATGTACGGAATCAGGCCGACCGCGATGTCGTAGCCGGCGTGCGTCACCATCCCGGGGAGCGTGCTCCCCGACTGGGCGCGCAACCAGCCGAGCCCGAGACCGAGCACGAAGACCTCGAGGGTCGCGAAGCTGACCGCGTACTGCGTGTGCAGCGCCGCGAAAAGGATGGAGGTCACCAGAATCCCCAGCCGCGGCTGCATCGCACCGCGGAACAGCGTCTCCTCGACCACGGCGGCGAGAAGGCCAAGGAAAATAATCGCCCCCGGGTTGTTGAAGTGGCTGAAGAGTACATTGCTGACGTCGGTGACCTTTTTTTGCTGTTCCGGGGCGACCACGCTGGCCACCGACTCGATGCCGAACGCCACGGCCAGAAAGACGCCGATGCCGATGACCGCTACCAGCCACCATCGCTTCCTGGCAGGTGGAGGGAGCCCGAGGCGCTCGATCGCGTCGCGCGGCGACCGTCGGATGAAGATGCCGACCCCAACAAACGCCAGGATCAGGAAAGGAATGTCCTGCGCCAGCAGCTCGCCGTACGTCAGCGGAAGCTGCGAGGTGACCTGGGCCCCCAGCTGCTGGGCCACCAGCAACAGCCCGAGCACGACCGTCAGATAAATGACCGGCGAGCCGGGCCGGATCGGCAACATCCGCGCCACCGCGCGCTGGGCGGCCGGCCAGAGATAAACGAGCCCAAGAATTCCGGCGGCCGCGAATGGAATCAGGGTCTGCTCCGCGAGCCGGAACTGACTCGCGGACTCACCTCCCGCGGCATAGGCCAGCAGGTGCAGCAGCGATCCCACCAGGCCAACCAGGAGCGAAAGGCCCGCCAGGATGCCGCCGGCGATCAGGATGAGAATCCGCGGCGTGCTGTAGCGCTCGCCGAAATTGGCGAGCACGTAGAGCCCGATGATGACCCCGACGAAGGCGAGGATGAAGAGATCGGTCTGCAGGTCGCCCGGGCCGATCAGGTGCGTCAGGTCTTTATGGCGACCGGTTTCGTGGGCGCCGGCGCCCCGCTGGCGCTCCGTTCGCGCATGTCGACCAGCTGCGAGATGAGGTCAAGCGGGACCGGAAAGACGATCACGGTGTTCCGTTCGACGCCGATCTCGGTGAGCGTCTGCAGATAGCGAAGCTGCAGGGCGCTGGGCGACTCGGCGATCACCTTGGCCGCGTCGGTGAGCTGCTGCGCGGCGGCGAACTCGCCCTCGGCGTGGATGATCTTCGCCCGCTTCTCCCGCTCGGCCTCGGCCTGCTTGGCCATGGCGCGCTGCATCGTCTGCGGCAGCTCGACGTCCTTGATCTCGACGGTCGACACCTTGATGCCCCAGGGCTCCGTCTGCTCGTCGATGATCTGCTGCAGCTTCGTGTTGATCTTCTCCCGGTTGGCCAGCAGCTCGTCCAGTGAAGACTGGCCGAGCACGCTGCGTAGTGTGGTTTGCGCGATTTGTGAAGTCGCGTTGATGAAGTTGGCCACTTTGGTGACGGCATGGTTCGGGTCGACCACCAGGAAATAGATGACGGCGTTCACCTTGATGGTGACGTTGTCGTGGGTGATGACCTCCTGCGGCGGCACCTCGAGGGTGACGGTTCGGAGGTCGATCTTGACCAGCCGGTCGATCCCGAACGGGATGATCAAGCGCAGGCCGGGTCCTTTGAGCGTCATCAGCCGGCCCAGCCGGAAGAGGACGCCGCGCTCGTACTCGTTGATGATGCGGATCGCCGAACTCAGGCCGATCAGTACGACGAGGACGATGATGCCGAGAACGATTAGCGCAAAGATGCCCACTGGTTTCTCCTCTTCATACGAATACGCCTCATGGTACGGCGGTGGGGCTAGGTCGAGGCCGCCTGCGATCCCGAGATGTCGGTCGGCTCCCGAACGCTCAACGGTTCGACCTGGAGCCGTAGCCCTTCGACCTTGACCACCCTGACTGGTGTTCCTGCCGGAAGTGGGCCGGCGGAAGAGGTCGCCTTCCAGAGCGCGCCGCTGACGAACACCATGCCATTCGGGTCGAGCGGCTCCCGGACCGTCCCCACCGTGCCGATCATCGACTCCTCGCCCGCGGCATATGGCAGGCGCCGGGCGGCGATCACCTTCCGCAGGATGAAGAGGAAGATCCCGGCGATGACCGCAACGGTGAAGAGCAGTAGCGGAATGTTGACCGCCTCGGAAAGAAATCCGGTATCGATCAGCAGCAATCCACCCAGCGTCATGGCGACGATGCCGCCAGTGGTCAGCACGCCATGGGTGACGGCCTTGAGGTCGACGATGAAGAGCAGGATCGCCAGCAGGATCAGGAGCACGCCGGCAATGTTGATCGGAAGGTTGAAGAGCGAGAGCGCGGCCAGCAAACCCGCGATCACGCCGACGACACCCGGAAGGATCAGCCCGGGATGGGTGACCCAGAAACCGATGCCGATGATCGCCAACAGAAAGAGCAGGTAGACGAGGTTCGGATCGGCGACCGCCTGCAGGAACTGATCGAATCCGCTCAGATCGTCTCGGTCGACCGCGGCGTGTGCGGTTTGTAGCGTGTACGTCTGCCCGCCCTTGACCACCTGCCGGCCATCGAGATCTTCGAGCAGGGTGTCGAGGTCACGGCTCTCGAAGTCGACGACACCGAGCTTGACCGCATCATCAGCCGGAGCGTTGATGCTCTGCCGCACCGCTTTCTCGACCCAGTCGGCGTTGTGATGGTGCAGCGTGGCCAGCGCCCGCGCGTAGGCGGCCGCATCATTCTCGATCTTCTGGTCCTCGATGTCGGTCGCCGCAGACTGACCCGAGGCGCTCGGGCTGGCGCTGGGTGCTGGGTTGCTGCCCCCGATGCTGACTGGGTGCGCCGAGCCGATGTTCGTGCCGGGGGCCATCACCGCAATGTCGGCGGCTTCGGTGATGTACATCCCGGCTGAGGCGGCGCGGGCGCCCGACGGCGAGACAAAGATCACCACCGGAACCGGCGCCCCCAGCATCTTCTTGATGATGTCGCGCATCGAGGTATCCAGGCCTCCGGGAGTGTCCATCGCGATGATCAGGGCGGTGTCATGACCCTGGACTGCCCGGTCGACGGCCGTCGAGACATAGTTGTCGGTGATCGGATTGATCACCCCGGTGAGGGTCGCCACCAGGACGTGGGGCTCGGCGGCTCGGGCGGGGATTGCGGGCACGAGCGCAGCCAGCATCACGGCCGCGAGAAAGAGCCGACCGGCCCTCTTCACGATCTGATGATAGGCCTGTTCGCGCGCGGGGTCGCCGATAGAATGGATCCGTGGCCCAGCAACCTGCGCCGCGCGTTGCGGACGACGAAGTGGCCGATTATCGAGCCCAGGTCGCCCGTTACCCACGTCTGTCCAACGAGGAGGAGCGTCGGCTCCTTGCCACTCACGGCCAGCAGCGGGACGCCGCCAACCGGACGTTGATCGAGCACAACCTTTACCTGGTGCTGGAGGCGGCCGAGGCCCGCAAGCAGCGGGGCGTGCCCTTTGGCGATCTGTTTCAGGAAGGGACGGTGGGCCTGATCTCTGCGGTTGAGCATTACAAGCCGGCCGAAGGCGACTTCCATGCCAGCCTGGTGCGCATCATCGACGCCACTATGGACGACGTCGTCGCCCAGACCGAGGAGGCACAGCGCAACGATGAAGCCTTCGTCACCGCCTGCCGGCTGCTCGAGTCGGCCCAGCGCCTGCTTTCAGGCCGGCTCGGACGATCGGCGACGCCGGCCGAACTCGCCAAGCTGCTGCAATGGGAGGAGCCCCGCGTCAACGTCGTCCTGGAGATGCTTCGCGAGGCCCGCGTCGTCCACGATCAGGAACTTGTCGACTACCTTGTCGAGCTGGACGACGTCGACGAGATTCCCGGGATCGAGGCCTGACATTTGGTCGTGACCGCGGAGCGGACTCCGCTCTACGAAGAGCACGTCCGTCTGGGGGCTCAGATGACCACATTCTCCGGCTGGGTGATGCCGCTTCAGTACAGCAGCATCCGCGATGAACATCGTGCCGTTCGGGAAGCGGTCGGGCTCTTCGACCTTTCGCACATGGGCGAGCTGCGCGTCACGGATGAGACGCTGGCCCAACGCGTGGTCAGCCGGGACCTCGGCAAATTGCATACCGGTCGCGCCCAGTACGCCGTCATCTGCAACGACGACGGCGGGATTGTCGACGACGTCCTCGTCTACGCGATGGCCGATGGCAGCCACCTCCTGGTGGTCAACGCTGGTAACCAGGACAGCGACTTCGACCGGATCCGGTCTCGATCTTCCTCTACCTCCGGGCAAGTGCCGGGCACGTCGTCCTCCTCCCCCTCTGGGGGAGGTCAGGGTGGCGGCGTTGGCGTCTTCAACGTCGGGCGGGACTGGGCGCTGCTCGGCGTCCAGGGACCGCGTGCAGTTGCCCTCGTCCAGCGCCTGGCCGATCAGGACGTGGCCGCGCTCCGCTATTACGCCTTTATCGAGGGCAAGGTGGCCGGCGTCGCCGGCATCATCTCGCGCACCGGCTATACCGGCGAGGACGGCTTGGAGATCTTCTGTGCCAACCTTGACGCGCCGCGCCTGTGGCGGACGCTGCTCGAGGAAGGCGGTAGCGACGGGATTCGACCGGCCGGGCTGGGAGCGCGCGACACGTTGCGCCTGGAGGCGGGGCTGCGTCTGTATGGCAATGACATCGACGCCGCCACGAACCCGCTCGAAGCGGGACTCGACTGGACGCTCAGCCTGGACAAGGATTTCATCGGCCGCGACGCGATCCTGCGCGCCCGCGAGCATGGCCTGACCCGGGTCCTGGTCGGGCTGCGAATGCTGGATCGCAGCATTCCCCGACACGGCTACCCGGTGGTCAACGACCGGGAGCGGGTCGGGGTCGTAACCTCTGGCAACGTCTCCTTTACGCTCGGCTACAACATCGCGATGGCCTATGTCCCTCCGGCCCTGGCCGACCCGGGAACGCGACTTGGTGTCGATGTCCGTGCGACGCCGGCCCCGGCGGAGGTGGTCGCGCTGCCTTTTTACAAGCGGCCTCGTCCGAACTGAGACAAAGGGAGAAGCCATGCCAGACCTGAGCGGGATGCGATTCAGCCAGAGCCACGAGTGGGTCAAGACCGAGGGCGACAGCGCGACCGTGGGCATCACCGAGTATGCGCAGTCGCAGCTGGGCGACGTTATCTATCTCGAGCTGCCGAATGTCGGCCAGACGCTGGACGTGGGTGCCCGTCTGGGCGTCATCGAATCCGTCAAGGCGGCCTCCGATCTCTATAGCCCGGTCGCCGGCCAGGTGAGCGAGGTCAATCAGGAGCTGAAGGATCACCCGGAGTACGTCAACGAGGATCCATACGGCAAGGGCTGGATCATCAAGCTCGGCCGCGTCAAGGACAATTCGGCGCTGCTCGACCAAAAGGCGTACGACGCGTTCGTGCAAGGTCAGTCCAGCTCGTGACCTATCTCCCGAACGCGGACGCCGAGCGCGCGCAGATGCTGGCGGCGCTCGAGCTGCAAACGATCGACGGACTCTTCAAGCACCTGCCCGACTCGTTGCGGATCGATCATGTCGACCTGCCCGAGCCGCTCTCCGAGGTCGAACTGGTCCAGTATTTCCGCGAACTCGGACGCCTCAACGTGCGGATCCCGCCCTCCCACAGCTTTCTCGGCGCGGGCGCCTCGCGGCGGTTCAGCCCGGCGATCGTCAACCAGGTCATTTCGCGGCCGGACTTCTACACCACCTACACGCCCTACCAGGCCGAGGCCAGTCAGGGCACCCTGCAGGCGACCTACGAGTTTCAGAGCATGATCACGCTGCTCACTGGTCTCGACGTCGCGAACGCGTCGCTCTATGACGGCGCGACCTCGCTGGCGGAGGCGGCCGCGATGGCGGTCGCGCACACTTCGCGCCAGAACGTGGTGGTGGCCGGGGCGCTCCACCCGGAATATGCGCAGGTGCTGGAGACCTACGCGCAGGCGCAGCATTACGAGATCCTGCGGGTGGCGAACGGACCGGATGGCCGGATCGATGCCGTAAAACTCGAGCAGGCTGTCACCGGCACCACGGCGGCGGTCATTCTGCAACAGCCGAACTTCTACGGCGTGCTGGAGGACCCGCAGCCGATCAGCGATCTCGCCCATCGGCAGGGCGCGTTGCTGATCGCCTGCGTCGATCCGGTTTCGCTCGGGTTGCTGACGGCGCCGGGGGACTACGGTGCCGACCTGGCGGTCGGCGATGGGCAACCGTTGGGGATCCCGCTTTCGTTCGGCGGCCCGTATGTCGGATTCATCGCCTGCAAGGAGGCGCTGTTGCGACGCATGCCGGGGCGGCTGGTAGGCGCGACCATCGACGACCAGGGTCGCCGGGGCTACGTGCTCACCCTGCAAGCCCGTGAACAGCACATCCGTCGCGAGCATGCCACCTCGAACATCACCACCAATCACGCGTTGATGGCGCTGGCGGCGACCGTCTATCTGGCCCACATGGGCGGCGGCGGCCTCAAACAACTCGCCGAGCTGAGCGCTCAGCGCGCCCACGACCTGGCGGCCGGGATGGTCGCGCGCAAGGGCTATCGGCTCGCTTTCGACGGACCGTTTCTCTGGGAGTTCGTGGTTCACACGCCCTATCCGGCAGAGCAGACGCAGGCCTTCATGCTGGAGCGCGGGGTGCTGGCGGGTCTTCCTCTGGGCCGCTTTTTCCCCGAGCTTTCCGACGCCCTGCTGATTTCTCTCACCGAGCTCAACCATCCGCAGGCGATCCAGCGATTTCTCGACGTGTTGCCATGAGCGAGCCGCTCCTCTTCGAGCTGGGAAGTCAGGACCGACCGAGCCCGCGGCTGCCGGCGGCTGGTGTCACGGCGCGACCGATCGATCAATTGGTGCCGGCCGGCCTGCTCCGGTCATCACCGGCCCCCATCACGTCATTGAGCGAACCGGAACTGGCCCGTCACTTCGGCCGCCTCGGCCGGCTGAATTACAACCTGCACGAGGGCCTCTACCCGCTGGGGTCGTGCACGATGAAATACAATCCCGCGGTCAATGAGGCGCTGGCTCGCCTCGATGACTTTGCCGATCTCCACCCCTACCATCCGCCGGCACGAGCCCAGGGCGCGCTGCGGCTAATGTGGGAGCTGGAACGGGCGCTCCTCGCACTGACGGCGATGGACCGGATGAGCCTGCAGCCGGCAGCCGGCGCCCACGGCGAGTGGACCGGACTGCGATTGATCCAGGCCTATCACCGTAGTCGAGGCGAGACCCGTGACGAGGTGCTGGTCCCGGACAGCGCGCACGGGACCAACCCGGCGAGCGCCACGCTCTCGCGCCTGAAGACGGTGACGATCAAGTCGGGAACCGACGGCCTGGTGCAGCTCGACGATTTCAAGAGCAAGCTGTCCCCCCGGGTCGCCGCGGTGATGTTGACCAATCCCAACACACTCGGCCTGTTCGAACGAGACATCCTCGAAATCACCCGGCTGGCGCACGAGCAGGGCGTCCAGATGTATTTCGACGGCGCCAACCTCAATGCCCTGGTCGGAATCGCTCGGCCTGGCGACATGGGCTTCGACGTGGTCCACCTGAATCTGCACAAGACCTTCTCCACTCCACATGGCGGCGGCGGCCCGGGGGCCGGACCGGTCGGGGTGAAGTCGCACCTGGTGTCCTTTCTGCCGGTGCCGACGGTGGAACGGACCGACGAAGGCTTCCGTTTCGACAACGACCGGCCGCAATCGATTGGGAAAGTCCGGTCCTTCTACGGCAACTTCGGCATGCTGGTGCGTGCTTACGCCTATATCCGTACCTACGGCAACACCATCAACGAGGTTGCCGAGAACGCGGTGCTCAACGCGAGCTACCTGCGGCATCACCTCCGCCGGTTCTTCGACGATGCCTTCGCCGGGCCCTCCATGCATGAGTTCGTGCTGACCGCGAAAAAGGCGAAAGCGCAGGGCGTCACCGCGAAAGACATCGCCAAGCGGCTGATCGACCTCGGCTTCCACCCGCCCACCGTCTACTTCCCGTTGATCGTCCCCGAAGCCCTCATGATCGAGCCGACGGAGACCGAGTCGAAGGCGACCCTGGACGCGTTCGTGAAGGCGATAGAACAGATCGTCGAAGAGATCGCGAAGGATCCGGAGGTCGTCAAGACCGCGCCGCATCAGGCGCCGGTGGGCCGCCTCGACGAGGTTCGCGCCGCCCGCCAGCTGGACCTGCGGTGGCGCCCGACGGCCACGGTCTCGGCGCCGGTCGCCGCCTCCTGACCCGGGCGGAAAATCCTGCCGTTTTTGGTTGCGGCGTCGACCGATTTTTGGGGCCAAATTGGGTATAATTTGAATACGCGATTTGCTGAATCCTAAGGAAAAAACGACGCCTGCCTATGACGCCAAGGCCATCCAGGTTCTGGAGGGTTTGGAGCCAGTCAGACGCCGTCCCGGGATGTATATCGGGTCGACCGATAACCGGGGTCTCCATCACCTCATCTACGAGATCGTCGACAACTCCATTGATGAGGCGCTGGCCGGCTTCTGCACCCGGATCGAAGTAACCCTCCACAAGGACGGTTCCGCCTCGGTCGCCGACAACGGCCGCGGCATCCCCGTCGACATCATGAAAGACCAGGGCAAGCCGGCCCTCGAAGTCGTGATGACGAAGCTGCACGCCGGTGGGAAGTTCGGCGGCGGCGGCTACAAGGTCTCAGGCGGTTTGCACGGGGTGGGGCTCTCGGTGGTCAACGCCCTCTCCGAGATCTTGCAGGTGACCGTCATGCGCCATGGAAAGCAGTACTCGCAGGAGTACCGGCGCGGCGCACCCGTCGCCCCGCTGAAGGTCACAGGCAAAGCGGATACGACCGGGACGTACATCCGGTTCTGGCCCGACTCCGAGGTCTTCGAGGAGCTCGGCTTTCACTGGGACATCGTCTCGCACCGGCTGCGCGAGCTCGCGTTCCTCAACAAGGCGCTGACGATTGTGCTGCGAGACGAGCGCATCGACCTCGACTACACCTTCTATTTCGAAGGTGGGATCAGCGCCTTTGTCAAGTATCTGAACCGCGACAAAGGCTCGGTCAACCTCCGGCCGTTGCACGTCGAGCGAGAGATCGACGGCAACACGGTGGAGATCGCGCTGCAGTACAACCAGGGTTTCACCGAGAACGTTCTCGCCTTCGCCAACGACATCAACACAGTTGAAGGCGGGAGCCACGTCACCGGATTTCGCTCCGCGCTGACCTCGGTGCTCAACAAGTACGCCCGCAAGGCCAACCTGATGCGCGAGCAGGATCCCAACCTGACCGGCGATGACGTCCGGGAAGGGCTGACGGCCGTGATCAGCGTCAAGGTGCGCGAGCCACAATTCGAAGGTCAGACCAAGACAAAGCTCGGCAACTCCGAGGTCCGCGGCCAGGTTGAGACCGTGTTCTCCGATGCCTTCACCCAGTTTCTTGAGGAGAACCCGCCGGATGCGCGGCGCATCATCGAGAAGTGCCTGGTCGCCGCCCGGGCTCGCGACGCCGCTAAGCGCGCCCGTGAGCTGGTGCAGCGCAAGTCCCTGCTCGAGTCGTCGACGCTGCCGGGCAAGCTGGCCGATTGCTCGGAACGCGACCCGAGTCTCAGCGAGATCTACTTGGTCGAGGGTGATTCGGCAGGTGGTTCAGCCAAGGGCGCGCGCGATCGGCGCTTCCAGGCGATTCTGCCATTGCGGGGCAAGATCCTCAACGTCGAGAAGGCCCGCGAGGACAAGATCCTCACCTCCGAGCAGATCCGTAACCTGATTACGGCGCTGGGGACGGGCATCGGCGAGAAATTCGATATTGGGAAGCTTAGATATCACCACATATTGATAATGACCGACGCTGACGTCGATGGTTCTCACATTCGTACGTTGCTACTGACTTTCTTCTTCCGCTACATGCCCCAGGTGATCAGTGGGAAATTCCTCTACATCGCACAGCCGCCGCTCTACAAGATCACGCGCGGCAAGCAGATCAGCTACGCCTACACCGAGGAACAGAAAAACCGCAAGCTGGCGCAGATGGACGGCAAGCCCGAGGTCGCTCGCTACAAGGGTCTCGGCGAGATGAACCCTGACCAGCTCTGGGAGACCACCATGAATCCCCAGAACCGCATGCTGCTGCGGGTCGAGATCGAGGACGCGGTCGAGGCCGACAAGATCTTCGATGTCCTGATGGGCAACGACGTCGATCCCCGCAAGCGCTTTATCCAGACGCACGCCAAGACCGTGCGCAACCTGGACATCTAGCCCCTCCCCCTCCGGGCTGTTTCCCCTATGAAGATCGCGCTCGACGCTATGGGTGGTGACTTCGCCCCCGAACAAATCGTGGCTGGCGGCGTGCGGGCGCACCGCGAGCTCGGGGTCGACGTCATCTTCGTCGGCCAGAAAGACAAGGTCGACGCGGCCCTGGCAAAAGCCGGCGCCGGCAAATGGGCGCAGATCGAGGATGCCCCCGAGGTGATCGCGATGGACGAGCATCCCGCCCAGGCGGTGCGGAGCAAGAAGGCATCGTCGATCGTGCGCGGGGTCCAGATGGTCGAGGATGGTCGGGCAGCCGGCTTCGTCAGTGCCGGCAACAGCGGGGCAGTGATGGCCGCCGGCCTCTTCGGGTTGCGCCGGATTCCGGGTGTGGACCGGCCGGCGATCGGCGCGGTGATCCCGACGGCGACCGGTCGTTGCCTGCTGCTCGATGCCGGCGCCAACGCGGACGCCAGGCCGGAATACCTGGCCCAGTTCGCCCGGATGGGAACGATCTACGCCGAGCGGCTAATGGACATTGCCACCCCACGAGTCGCGCTGCTCAGCAATGGTCAAGAACCGGGCAAGGGCAACCAGCTGGTCCAGGCGACCGAGCCCCTCCTTCGGGCGGCACCCGGGATCAATTTTGTCGGCAACATCGAAGGCAATGACATCTTTAGAGGCAAGGCGGACGTGATCGTCTGCGATGGCTTCACCGGCAACGTTCTGGTCAAGACGGCGGAAGGCGCCGCCGAGCTCCTGTTCCGCAGCATCCGGGATGCCATCAAGGGCGACCCGATCGCGTCGGTGGGCGGCTTGTTGATCCGTCCCAAACTCCAGGCGCTGCGGGCGCGGGTCGACTGGCGAGAATTCGGCGGTTGGCTGCTACTGGGCGTCAACGGCGTGACGGTGATCGCCCACGGCCGTTCCGATGCCAGGGCGATCCGGAGCGCGATCCGGGTCGCCCGCGATGCCGTGGATCGTCAGGTCATCGCAACGTTCGCCACTGCCTTTACCGACGCCGCTGCTGCGCCGAGAGGCGCCTCAACTCCGTCCGCGCAGCCTTTCGTAACATGACGGAAATGACGGGGAATGGGGTGCGGCCGGAGCACCGCGTGGTGGTGACCGGCATGGGGGTCCTGGCACCGAATGGCAATAACCTGGCGGAGTTCTGGGACAGCCTGATCGAAGGCCGCTCCGGCCTCGGGATCGCGACCACCTTCGATGTCTCGGATCTGCCGGTCAAGACCGTGGCAGAGCTGAAGAACTTCGACCCACGGAAATACATGGACTTCAAAGAAGCCAAGCGAATGGCGCGCTTCAGCCAGGTCGGCGTGGCGGCTGCGAAAATGGCGATCGAGCAGTCCGGACTCGAGCTGGACAAGGAAAACCGCACCCGGATCGGCTGCGAGCTGGGCACCGGAATTGGCGGCTTTAAGGAGATCTCGGAGGAGATCGAAGCGTTCGCGCTTAGAGGCGAGCGGGGTCCGGAGCGCATCTCGCCCTTCTTCGTCCCGCGGGTCATCCCCAACATGGCGTCCTGCCAGATCGCCATCCAGTTCGGGCTCGAGGGGCCGAACAACACGGACACCACCGCCTGTGCCGCGTCCACCCAGGCCCTGGGCAACGCTTACCGGGTGCTGCAACGCGGCGATGCCGACGTGATGCTGGCTGGCGGTGCCGAGGCGAACCTCTGTCGGTTCGGCCTGGCCTCGTTCGCCGCGATGAAAGTCCTCTCCACCTACTCGGAGGATCCGACCAAGGCGAGCCGGCCGTTCGATGCCCAGCGCGACGGGTTCGTGCCCGGCGAGGGCGCCGGCATGCTGGTGCTCGAGACGCTCGAACACGCCCAGGAGCGTGGTGCCGAGATCTTCGCCGAGATCATCGGCTTTGCCGTCACCGACGATGCCTTTCACATCGTGATGCCGGAGGAAGACGGCGATGGCCCGGCTCGGGCGATGACGAAGGCGCTCGAGGATGCCCACGTCGGTCCTCGGGACGTCGACTACATCAATGCGCACGGCACCTCGACCCAGTTGAACGACAAATCGGAGACCGCCGCCATCAAGCGGGTGATGGGCGATCGGGCCAAGCAGATTCCGATCTCGAGCACCAAGTCGATGATCGGTCACCTGCTGGGGGCCGCCGGGGCGGTGGAAGCGATCGCCTTGATCCTCTCGATGAATAACGGCATCGTGCATCCGACCATCAACCTCGAGCACCCTGACCCGGAGTGCGACCTTGACTACGTGCCGAACGAGTCGCGCCGCCATGAAATCAAGGTCGCGATGTCCAACTCGTTTGGCTTCGGCGGCCAGAATGCCTGCATCGTTTGCAAACGGTTTGACAGCAACTAGCTCCAACTCTTCAACCACGAGGTCAGCATGGAACCGCTAAACATCGGCACCGTCTTGCCGCTACAGCTCGAGAACGAGATGCGCTCGAGCTACATGGACTACGCGATGAGCGTCATCGTCAGCCGGGCGTTGCCCGATGCCCGCGATGGCCTCAAGCCGGTCCACCGCCGGATCCTCTACGCCATGCAGGAGCAGGGCATGACACCCGGCGCCCGCTACCAGAAATGTGCCGCCATCATCGGGGAAGTGCTGAAGCACTACCATCCGCACGGCGATACGTCCGTCTACGACAGCCTCGTGCGACTGGCGCAGGATTTCTCACTGCGATACCCCTTGGTCGACGGACAGGGGAACTTCGGGTCGATCGACGGCGACTCGGCCGCCGCCTACCGGTATACGGAGGCCCGCCTCGCGCCGATCGCCGCGGAATTACTGGTCGACCTCGAGAAGAATACGGTCGACTTCGGCGACAACTACTCCGCGACGCGGCAGGAGCCGCTCGTCCTGCCCGCCCGCCTGCCAAATCTGATGGTCAACGGCTCATCGGGGATCGCGGTCGGGATGACGACGAACATCCCGCCGCACAATCTCGGCGAGGTCTGCGACGCGGAGATCTACCTGATCGACAATCTCGAGGCCACCACCGAGGACCTGATGAAGCTCGTCAGGGGGCCGGACTTTCCGACCGGCGGGATCATCATCGGCCGCGAGGGGATCGCGGCCGCCTATGGCACCGGCCACGGCCGGCTGATCGTCCGCGCTCGTCACACTTTCGAAGAGGCGAAGAATGGTCGGGAACGGATCATCATCACCGAGATCCCGTACATGGTGAACAAGGCGACGCTGGTGCAGCGGATCGCCGAGCTGGTCGGTGAGCGAAAGCTCGAGGGCATCGCCGACCTCAACGACGAGTCGGATCGTCACGGGATGCGGATCGTGATCGAGCTCAAGAAAGACGCGCGGGCGCTCACGGTCCTCAACAACCTTTACAAGCACACCGCGCTGCAGACCACCTTCGGTGTGATCTCCCTGGCGCTGGTGGACGGCCGCCCGGTGGTGCTCAACCTCAAGGCGCTGCTCCAGCACCACATCGACCATCGCCGGGAGGTGCTGACCCGGCGCACCCGCTACGAGCTGGAGCGGGCTCGGGAGCGCGCCCACCTCCTCGAGGGTCTCAAGATCGCACTCGACAACCTGGATGCGGTGATCAAGACGATCCGCGAGTCGCAGGACGAGAAGACCGCGCAGGACCGGCTGCAGGAGCGGTTCAAGCTCTCCGAACGGCAATCCAAGGCGATCGTCGACATGCGACTTGGACGGCTGACTCGGCTCGAGCGCAACAAGGTGATGGAGGAATACGAAGAGGTGATCAAGCGAATCGCCTACCTCGAGGATCTCCTCGCCCACGAAGCCAAGATCATGTTGCTGATCAAGGAGGAGCTGGCCGACCTCAAGAAGAAGTACGGTGATCCACGTCGCACCCAGCTCGACTTCCAGGGCTCGGTCGAGCTCAACGAAGAAGACCTCGTTCCCAAAGAGGATGTCGTGGTGACGCTCACTCATCGCGGCTACGTCAAGCGGGTACCGGCCAGTACCTACCGGCCGCAGCGCCGCGGCGGCAAAGGCATCCTTGGCGCCGCACGCGTCGAATCCGATTTCGTCGAGCACCTCGCGATTGCCTCGACGCACTCCGACATGCTCTTCTTCACCAATCATGGCTCGGTCTTCCGCCTACGGGTCCATGAGATCCCGGACGTCAACCGCCAGTCCAAGGGACTGCCGGCGGCCAACCTGATCGACATCGATCCGAAGGACAAGATCACCGCCGTCATCGGCATCACCGACTGGGCGGAAGACCGATATCTCGTGATGGTGACCAAGCAGGGCACCATCAAGAAGACCCCGGCGCGACTCTACAGCCAGGTTCGGCGCAACGGCCTGATCGCCATCAACCTCGCGGATGGCGATGAGCTCAACTGGGTGAAGTCGAGCTCAGGCGCTGATGAATTGATCATCGCCACCACCGACGGCAAGGCGATTCGCTTCAGCGAAAAGCAGGTGCGGCCGATGGGCCGCGATACCCAGGGCGTTCGCGGCATTACGCTTCGGAAGGGCGCGCTGGTCGCGGGCTTCGATATCGTCCGCAAAGCTGCGCACCTGCTGGTCGTGTCGGCCAAAGGCTATGGCAAGCTCACGCCACTCGAGGAGTACCCGGCCCATTCGCGCGGCGGCCAGGGTGTCTACACGATGGCGATCACGGAGCGCACCGGGCCACTGGTGGGGATGCGGGTCGTGGTCAATCCCGAAGAGGAGCAGTTGATCGTGATCTCCGAAGGTGGCCAGGTGATCCGCACGCCGATCGAGAACATCCGGGTTGCCGGCCGGCAGACGCAGGGCGTGATCATCATGCGACTCGATGAAGGTGACACCGTGGCCAACATCGCCGGGGTGAGCGCGACGGAGGAGGCCGAGGAGTAACCCCCGCAGCCGTCGCCATCGCCTGCGCCGGCGTTGGCCTCATCGTGCTGATCTACGCGATCCAGTCGACCTGGCGGGCGTACCGCAAGACATCGCGCCAGGCGGCCGAGCTCTCGAATTACGCCCTCGAGGAGGCAACGGCGCTCGAAGAAGTCTCGGCTCGGCTCAACCAGCACGGCTTCGACCTGCAGCACACCTCATCGGAACTGTTTCCCAAGATCGAGCGGCTGACGCTGTTTTTGCAGCGACCGCTGATCGTTGCCGCCATCCCCTGGCTCCTCCGCCGGGCCTTCGGCCGACCCTACCGCCGCCGCTAGTGTGGCGGACCTCCCGCCCCCGCTTGCGGGGGAGGGTCGGGCTGGGGCCCGCGCTACTCCGCGACGACCCGGTCTTTGCCCGTGCGCTTCGCGGTCAGCAAGTTCTCGTCGGCCCGCTTGAAGAACGAGAACGCGTTGTCCTCCTCCGGCCGATAGGCGGTGACGCCGGCGCTCACCGTCAACGCTTGCGGCGGAACACCGTGGGCCTCGTCAGCGTAGGGGCTGTTGCGGATCTCCGCCAGCACCCGCTCGGCGACTCCCCGGGCAGTATCAAGGTCGCCCTCGGGGACGATGATGCAGAACTCATCGCCGCCGTACCGCACCACCACGTTGGCCTTGCGGCTGTGGCGAGCGATCAGGTCGGCCAGATGGCGAAGGACGCCGTCGCCGACGCCGTGGCCGTAGCCGTCGTTGATCACCTTGAAGTTGTCCAGGTCGAGCACGATCAGGGAAAGCGGCGCCTTGCTGCGCGAGGCGCGGCTGAGTTCCCGCTGCAGGCTTTCCTGGAAGAAGCGGTAATTGTAGAGCCCGGTGAGGCTGTCCGTCAGCGCTTGCTCCTCACTGGCGACGAGGCGCTCCAGCATCACCAGGCTGTTGACGGCCTGCGCGGCGAGCATCGACAGTAGGTGAAGGTCCGACTCCGGGTCGCGGCTCGACTCGCTAGCGTAGATGCCCAGCGTCCCGCGGATGCGATCCTGCTGTAGCAGCGGCGTGATCGTGATCGAGCCCTGCACGTCCTGGCGCCCGAGCAGGTACTGGGTCCACGGGCTCTGTGCGGCGTCCGGAACCGACAGTGGTCGTTTCGACTGCAGCACGAAATCGCTCATCTCGACCAGCAGACGGCGCAGATCGCCGGTTCCATTGGGTTCGGGGCCGGCAAAGGCTTCCTCGCGCTGGCCCTGGTCCCCGGCGAGAAACAGCAACGATGCTTGGCCGCGAAGGAGCCGGGTGCCCAGGTTGAGGATCATGTCACTCAACACCTCGTAGCTGAGGTTGGTCATGATGCTGTCGAAGGCCCGCAACACCGTGAGCTCGTCTTGGTGCTTGTAGTTCTGCGCCACGACGTGCTGGACCAGGGTGTGCACCAGGTTGGCTGCCTCCATGATGTCCGATTGCGAGACGACTGGTACCGACTGCACCGCCCGCATCAAGTTGTCGGGATGGACCGGGAGCGCGCGAGCCAGCTCATAAACCGTGGCGAAGTCGGGCTTTGACACGGCAAACGGTTCGCTGACCAGCCTGCCGAGCAGATGGCGGCCGTCACAGATAGGAATCACCACGTGGCCAATCTGGGCGCCGTCGTAGCGAAGTTGAGGTTCGTCGCAGACTGGCGGCACCGATGAGTTTGGCACCATCTCGCAGCGGCCGAAGTTCTGCATGATCAGGCAAAAGTCGTTCTGCGGCAAGCCAGGCGGGATCTGATAGCCGTCCGTGGAATCGGCACCCAGTGATATGCCCGTCCGGGCCGAGAAGTTCTGCATCGCGGCTCTCGTCACATCGTGGTTGATGATGTAGGAGAGCCGGACGGTGGCGGTTTCAGCAGTCAATAAAGATCACAGGTCCTGGGGGAAGCCGCGACTCGGACATTATAACCGTGGCTCCCGTAACATCTTTGTACAGGTTGCGCGTCGTTTCCGATATCCGCCGAACTGCCCTTGACAAGATTCGTTTTCACGACTTCGATGATTCGGAGTCGGCTGCGGCAAACATATGCATGATGTTCTTGTTCATTATCTAGAGGTCAACTTCGAGGAAATCGCGGAGCAGCTGGCTCGCGCCAGCGGCCTCGACCCGGGCCCGAAAGAGCGATCGGAGGCCGCTGAGCGGCTGCGGGAGCTGATCCGGCGGCTCCGCCGAGAAGCCGAAGCCTCACGCTCGAAGAATCACACGCCGAGGGTGACGGCCTCCGAGATGATCGCCGGCGTCAACGGAGAGCTTCGTCCCGAAGAGCGGCGTGTCCTGGACCACTTCTTCGATCTCTTTGCCCGGTCGATGGAGCGGACCCAGGCGGCATCCCTTCCCGAGCCGGCCGTCGCGGAGCCGGCTGCGGCCGAGGTGGAGGCTCTCCCGGTCGAGGCGTCGCGGGAATCGGCGGTCGCCGAAACCGAGGCGCCCAGCGTGACGGCCGAAGAGACGCTCATCGCAGAGGCTCCGGCGGCAGAGCCGCCGGCCGGCGAGGAGGCGCCTGCCTTGGAAATGCTGACCGCGGAGCCCAGCGTCGGAGAGCCGGCGCCAGTCGCCGAGCAGGAGCCGCCGCCCGTCCTCGAACCACCACCCGCCGTCGAGCCAACACCGGCGCCCGCGCCCGCGGAAGTCCCAGCGGCTCGCCTGGTTCCCGAACAGACGGCTGGCCCACTCCAAACCATCCTGCTTGCGGCAGCCCAGCAGGCCCTGGATCTCCTCCAGGTGGACGCCAGCCAGGTGTACACACTGGGCGAGCAGCGACGCTTCGTTCTCCGCGCCGGCGTCCCGACGGAGTCGCTCGCGGCGCCGGAAGGCGCGGCGGCCATCACCAGCGGGCTTCTGCGGCACGCGTTGGATCACAACGAGGTCCTCAACGTCGAGGACCTCTCCGGCGAGGACCTCACTCCCGACGAGGCCGCCTGGGTCGACGCCGGGTACCGAGGGTTTGCCGCCATCGCGCTGGCGCCGCCGCTCGAGCGGCCGGTCGGGGTGCTCGCCCTGCTCCGGCGGACGGGCTGGCGGCTTGACCGACGGGATGCTGTCCGTCTCGAAGACCTGGCCGTCGAGGCCGTCGCGGCGCTGCGGGCGAACAGCCTCGCCATCAAGGTGGCGGAGGTTGCGGTCCTCCAGGAGCGGCTGAACCTGGCCCGCGAAATCCACGACGGGCTGGCTTCAGACCTGGCGGCGGTGGTTGCGCTTTTCAAGTACTACGAGCAGCGGCGGCAACGCGACCCAGACGACGCCAGCCAGCTCCTGCCGCAGTTGCGCTCAATGACGGAGGAGATCCTGGCCGGCGCGCGCGACATCCTGCAATCGCTTCGCCCCAAGACGATCCAGTCCGAGGGATTGCTGGCGTCAGTCTTGAAGGTGGTCGACCAGTTCGGCCGAGTGAACCTGGTAGAGACGAACGTCAGCATCCGGGGCGAGGAAGACGCCATCTCGGCCGAGCAAAAGGACGTCATCTTCCAGGTGTTGCGTGAAAGCCTCTCGAACGTTCGAAAGCATTCCCAGGCCCGCAACCTGTGGGTGGTCCTCGATCTTTCGACGGTCCCTTGGGTGCTCACCGTTCGGGATGATGGCCGCGGCTTCGACGTCCGCCGGGTCGCCGAGGACCCCAAGAAGGTCGGCTCCTACGGCCTGGTTGGCATGCGCGAGCGGGCAGAGCTGCTGGGTGGAACGCTGGAGATCGTCAGTCAGTCGCTCGGGGGCACGCTGGTCACGCTGATCGGTCCGGCGGAACGGTCGGAATGAATCGGGTGCGGGTGCTGATCGCCGATGACCGACCGATCTTTCGAGCCGGCGTCCAGGGTATGTTGCGCGACTTTCCGGAGATCGACATCGTCGGCGAAGCGGTAACGGGTCGTCAGGCGGTGGAGCGATCCCGACGGCTCAAGCCGGACGTCATCCTGATGGACCTCAACATGCCGGAGATGGGTGGTATCGCGGCTACCCGGGCGATCAAGGACGAGGATCCGGAACGGGTGGTCCTGGCCCTGACCGTCTCCGAAGCGGAGGAGGACATCGTCGAGATGGTGGCCGCCGGCGCCTCCGGCTACGTCTTAAAGGATGTGGACCCGGTCAGCCTTGCCCGCAGCATCCAGGAGGCGCACGCGGGCCGGTTCCAACTCGACGACGGACTGACCCGGCGCGTTATCATGCGACTGGGCGCATCCCTCAAACGGCCCCGCCGCCCGCCAGCGGAACCGCTGACCGAACGCGAGACGGAGATCCTTCGGATGGTCGTCGAAGGCAAGGGGAACAAGGCGATCGCCAACCGCCTCAGCCTCAGCGAAGGGACGATCAAGTCCCACCTGCGCAATATCTACCGTAAATTGCGAGTCCAGACGCGAGCGGAGGCGGCCGCCCATGCGGTTCAGCTGGACATCTAGCGAACATCGGTTCGCTACCGAATGGCATAGGCGACTGCCTAGGCGATAGATTTACGCCCATTCCTGAGGCCGGTAGCGTGGTGAGCACCAAAGGGAGTCCTCTGCGCGGGTCCCGGGGAATACAAGTGGGGGTGGTCGCGATGAAGAAGTTACTCGTACTCGTCGTGGGCCTGCTCGGGGCTATCCTGGCAGGCGGCGCCGGCTGGCAGGGCTAGCCGCATTTAGCTAAAAAGGGCCCGGCCGCTGCCGGGCTTTTTGCTTCTTGCCGGAAACAGGGGCCCCCAAAGTTATCCCTTAAGATACTGGGGACTTTTTGATGCGGGGCAGCTGGCTGGCATCGCGTTACGCGTGGGCCGTGGGCGCCCTGGGTCTGGTCTTCTGGGCGTTCTCGGTTCAGCAGGCCGCTCCTTGGAGCCATGCGAGCCCGCACGATCTAGCGACCACCGGAATCTTGCTGGTGCTGACCGTGCTGTCGGCCTTCTCGCCTATACCAACCCGTGGTGGTGGCACCCTGACGGTAACGCTCGCCCCACTGTTCGGCGCGGTAGCGGTACCGCTCCCGGCGTGGGCCGTCATGACAGTCGCCGCGGTGGGCACGATTGACTCCCGAATTCCAGGGAAGCAAGTCGCCTGGCCGATCTTCGCCTTCAACCGCGGTATGTACATCCTCGCTGCTGGTATTCCGTCGCTAGCAATTCACCAAACCGGGCTCACCCTGCCGGGGTACTTCGCCGCATTGCTGCTGATGCTGTTTCTGAACACTGTTTTGGTTGGCAATCTTTTCGCCTTGATGCGCGGCACCTCGCTTACCGCAACAATTCGCGCGGCATACGCCGGCAATGGCCTCACCTACGTTGCATTGCCTCTGACAGGAATACTCATCGGCCACCTGCTGAGGGCACCGCACATCATCGATCAACTTGTTGTCTTCCTCCTGTACGGGCCGCTTTTAATCTACCGAGCAAGTATTCAGAAACAACGGCGACTTGACACCTGGTTACGAGACTCGTACATCATGCAAAGCCGCGTCGTTGACAAGCGGGATGGGCAGACATTCGGTCATTCCCAGAGGGTTGGTGAGCTTTCCGAGACCGTGGCGAAAATGCTGCACCTGAGCGAGGAAGCGTGTAACACAATCCGGGTTGGCGGGGTCTTACACGACTTGGGAAAAATCGCGATCCCGGACTCTATCCTGCTAAAACCTGGAAAGCTGACACCAGAGGAATACGAGATCATCAAGACGCATCCGGTCGAAGGGGCACAGATCCTCGCAGAGCACCCCGAGCAGAAGGAGGTGTCTGATATTGTCCATCACCACCACGAGCGCTGGGATGGCGCCGGCTACCCGGATCGCCTCAAGCGCGAAGCAATTCCAATCGGATCCCGAATTGTCAATGCGTGCGATGCCTTCGATACCATTACCCAAGCCCGCGTCTTCCGGCCGACCGTTAAGACACCGGCGGAGGCCATTCGGGAGCTCCGCCAACTTGCCGGAAGCTGGTACGACCCACAGGTCATCACCGCCCTCGAAAAGATCGTCGCGGACCGTTGGGGAGTAGTGATATCGCCGGCTCCGGTCAATCCGCCAGAGGCGACCGCAGGTTACCGGGAGGCTTTGTCGATTCGGCCTTTTCGCTTGATGTGGATCGGCCAAGCCGTTTCTTACTTTGGCGACATGATGAACACAGCCGGCTTGGCAATCATGCTTTACGTTCTGACCAGGTCAGCTACGGTGGTCGCGTTGGGACTTATTGCGAAAGCCATTCCCACCGTGGTCTTCGGACTAATCGCGGGACCGTTGGTTGACTCATTCAATCGACAGCGTCTCATGATCGTGGCTGATGTCATCCGCGCCCTATTAACGATCACGATCCCATTCTTCGGCGTGGTTTGGATGCCGGGAGTGTTCATTGCTGTCTTTCTCGTTTCGTCCGCCAGCGCGTTTTTCAACCCAGCTAAACAGGCGATGCTTCCGAATCTCGTTCCTAGCGCATTGCTGGTACGCGCAAACAGCCTCGTTTCGTCGTCCGAGAAGACCATGGAGCTGTTAGGTTATTCGCTCGCCGGCATAATCGCTGCAACAATTAGCTGGCTACCTCTCTTTCTTATTGACGCGGCGACGTATCTGGTCTCGGCCGTAACTCTGCTCGGAATTCAAGATGTTCCCGCCCGCCAAAAGTTCAAGAGGCTGCATCTTCGGGAAGACATTGTTGAGGGAGCAAAGTTTGTTTTCGCCAACCGGGTATTGCGGTCAACCATGACGCTGACGCTATTCGCGGCCGTCTTCTTCGGGATGACGACGACGCTCTTGATTGTTATGGCCTATGGTCCTCTTCATGCCGGGGCTAGCGGCTACGGGTTTATCGAGGCGGCCATAGGTGCCGGCGCAATTGCAGGCGCCGTGGTTGCGGCCGATCTGATGAGCCGGGCGAAAGCAGGCTTCCTCTTACTCGCTGGAGTGGCCGGCGTCGGCCTTGCCAATGTCCTGGTTGGTTTGTCGGGCAATCTCGCTGCAGCGCTGGTGTTCCTGTTTTTCGGCGGGATCCTCAACATGGTCTACTACATTCCAGTCATTTCGATCAGTCAGCGCGAGGCCCCTGATCACGTTCGAGGCCGTGTTTTGTCGACGCGGTTTCTCCTCGTCCAGAGTGGCTATCTAGCGGGAATGGCATTGGCGGGCCCCCTGAGCGGCCGGCTTGGCGCACCATTGATCTTTGTGCTGGGGGGACTTTTCCTCGTCCTCGCTGCGGCGCTGGGACTGGGCTCGCGTAGTCTTCGCAGCGCCTCGATGCGCGATGAGCATCCCGTTTCGCCTGCGCTGACCGCCACTGGCTAAGCATGTTCCTCTTCTTCGCGGTCATCGCGGCGGCGCTGGCCATCGCCGTCTTGATTGGTGGCGACGTCCGCCGGCTTAGCCAGCTCCGCATTCACCACGTTGAATTGCTGCTGGCCGCGTTCGCCGCCAAGGTCTCGGTCGCCCTCCTGGGAACGACGCACGCGACCGCCGCGGTCACTGCCGCCAGGCCCCTCAACGTTATTGGGGCAGTCCTCCTGCTGGCGGTCGTCTGGTTCAACCGGCGGATCCCCGGCGCCATCCTCTTCGGCACCGGGCTGACGCTGAACCTGATCGTGATCCTCACGTTCGGCGGCCGGATGCCAGTCCTGCTTCCCCACGATATCGACCCCAATTCCGCCGTGCTGGCCACCCTCAAGAGTGGTCTGGACCCACTCCATATCGCCCTCCAGCACCCACAGGGTCTGTGGTTCATCGGCGACATCTTCGCCATCCCGGGGATCGGCGGCCACTCCTCGCTGGTCAGCGTGGGTGATCTCCTGATGGCCGCCGGTGTCGCCTGGCTGATCATTCGCTGCAGCCAGCCCACTCCGTCACTCAAGCCGGCCTACGGGTCGAGCCCTTCCCCCTAGTCGCCCCACCACCCTTGGCGCATGCCGGGCCTCGAATTTCTCGTTTGAAGGGTTGATAATGCCGCGATGATCCAGCGCCGTCGCGTCGATGAACTCTGGCGAAGCCGCGACTTCCGCGCCCTGGTCTTCCTCGGGGTGCTAGCGGCGCTCTCCCTGGTCCTGGCGTTTGCGATCCGTGGCATCCTCGGTCCCTTTATCGTGGCCGCGATCCTGGCCCTGATCGTGAATCCGGCTGTCAACGCCGCCGAACGCCGCCGCGTGCCCCGGGTGGTCGCGGTCCTCGCCCTGTATGGTGTCATCGCTGCGGCGCTCGCGGCCGGCATCCTCTACCTGGCGCCGCTGGTTCGCCAGGAGTTCGTCGCGCTGGTGGCGCAAGGGCCGGCGATTGCGAGCTACTTCCAGGACCTGGCCGACAAGGAGCACGTTGTCTCGATCCTGGGCATTCCGATCGACCTGCGGCAGGCGTACAACGACTCGGTCCACAACCTGCCCACCCTGCTGGCCGGCCACCTCTCGTCGGTGGTCGAGAACGTTTTCATGCTGGTCAACTGGATCTTCCAGACCATCCTCGTCCTGCTGGTCGCGTTCTTCCTGATCAAAGACGCGCACGCCATCCGTCGCTTCTTTGAAGATCTGGTGCCGCACGGCTATCGCACCGATGCCCGCGATCTGGCCGCCGAGGTCTACCGCATGCTGGGGGCCTACATGCGTGGCCAGCTGGCCATCTGCGCCCTCGTCGGGCTAGTCACCGGCGTGGCGATGTGGATCGTCGGCGTACCCTACTCGCTGGCCCTCGGCATCGTGGCGGGCGTAACCGCCTTCATTCCGTTCATCGGACCCTTCCTGGGGGCCCTGCCCGCGGTCGCGGTGGCCGCCTTCGTCTCTCAATCCTCGGGCAAGATCGTTCTCGTCCTGGTGATCTATTTCGTGATCTCGAACGTCATCTACAACTTCATCTCGCCAAAGGTCTTCGGCGATGCCGTCCACCTCAGCCCGATGCTGATCATCGTCGCCTTCGTCGTGGGCGGCTACCTGGGTGGCATCCTGGGTCTGTTCGTGGCGGTGCCGGTGGCCGCCACCCTTCGTATCCTCTTCGAGTACGCCCACGAACGCGTCTACGCCTGAGCGGCCCTCGTTCGTCACATTCGCCCTGCTCTCGGATATCCATAGCAACCTCGAGGCCCTGGACGCCGTACTCGAGGCCCTCCCCAAGGTCGATCGCATCCTGGTATTGGGCGACATCGTTGGCTATGGTCCGGATCCAAATGCGGTGATCGAACGCTTGCGGTCAGTGCAGGCTCGCGGCGTTCGCGGCAATCATGACCAGGCGATGCTCGATCCCGGGCTACTTGCGCTCTTCAACTCCCATGCCGCGGCCGCGGCGCGCTGGACGCAGCGGGTGATGACACCGGAGAGCCTGCACTACCTGAACGGGCTTCCTTTCTTCGGCCGGATCGGGCGCCACCGGGTTGTCCACGGCAGCCCCCGCGATCCGATCTGGGAGTACATCCTGGACGAACTTCAGGCCGCGGAGATCCTCGTCCAGCTCGGGGCCCGATACTGCTTCTTCGGGCACACCCATTTGCCGCGGATTTTCACCGACCGCGGTGAGCAGATTCCGGAGGGAAACGACTGGATCGAGCTGCCGGCCTCGGCCCTGATCAACCCCGGTAGCGTCGGCCAGCCACGCGATGGCAACCCGAACGCGGCCTTCGCCGTGGTCGACCTGAGCCGGCCGGCGGTCCGCTTCGAGCGAGTCGCCTACGACATCGCGGCGACCCAGGCCAAGATCCGGGACGCCGGGCTCCCCGAGGTGGAGGCGGCCCGCCTGGCGCTCGGCCGCTGAACGTAGAATTGGGTCGCAATTCATGAAACTGGTCATCGTGGGCTGCGGCCGGGTGGGCGCCATGGCGGCCGTGGGCCTGTCTAAGGCTGGCCACCAGGTCACCGTGATCGACATCAATCGCCGGGCCTTCGACCGGCTGGGCCCCGACTTCAACGGGGAGATGGTGCTCGGCAATGGGATCGATGAGGACGTGCTTCGGCAGGCCGGGATCGAGACGGCCGACGGCTTCGCCTCGCTCACCAACGGCGACAATCGCAACATCATGGCGGCTCAGATCGCGCGGGAGATCTTCAAGGTCCCGCGGGTGATTACCAGGATTTACGACCCGATGCGGCAGGATGTCTATACGGAGCTCGGCCTGGATACCGTGTGCCCGACGCTTTCGGGCGCCCGGCAGATCCATGCGATGCTGAAAGGATGAGCGATCCCATGTACGTGATCGTGATCGGGGGCGGCAAGGTGGGTTACTACCTGAGTAAGCACCTCCAGGATCGGGGATACGAGGTGACCCTGATCGAGAAGGAGCCGCGCCGGGCCGAAGTCCTGAACTCGGTGCTGGGGGAGATCGTCATGGTGGGCGACGGCGATGAGATGGCCTTCCTGGCCACCACCGGGATGGAGCGAGCCGATGTCGTGGTGGCCGTCACCGGCGACGATGAGGACAACCTGGTCGCCTGTCAGCTGGCCAAGCGCAAGTTCCACGTCCCCAAGACGGTCGCCCGCGTCAACAACCCGGCGAACGTCCGCATCTTCAAGACCCTGGGCGTCGATGTCGCGCTGAGCGCGACCGAGGTGCTCCTGGATCTGATCGAGTCCGAACTGGCCGGAAAGGAAGCGGCCGGCAGGTCGGCTAGCAAGCCCTAACGCCTCCCGGGAGACAAGAAAAAAGCCGGCTTGCACCGGCTGTCCATTCTCGGCGACGTTCCGTTACGCTTTGCCGATCTTGTAGATCTTGGTCCCGCAGGTCGGGCAGGTCCCGGTAGTGGCGGGCTTGCCGTTCTTCATCGTGATGTGCTGCGGGTTCGAGATGTCAACCTTTTTCTTGCACTTCAGGCAATATCCGGTAATGGCCATAACACTCTCCTTTGCTGGCTTCTGAACGCCCAGGGCGCCCCCAAAATCCGCCTGATGATAGCACAACCTCTCGAATTCGACTTGTATTCAAAAACTACCCCAAAATCTGTGTCCCTCCCCCGCCTGCGGGGGAGGACAGGGTGGGGGGCTTCAGCCAGCGTAGCGAGCCAGGATGACGCTGGCGTTATGCCCACCGAGGCCGAAGGAGTTCGATAGCGCGACCTCGATCTTGGCGCGACGCGCCGCATTTGGGACGTAATCCAGGTCGCAGTCCGGATCCGGCGTATGCAAGTTGATCGTGGGCGCGATCACCTGGTCCCGAATCGTCAGTGCACAGACCACCGCTTCTACCGCACCCGAGGCGCCCATCATGTGGCCGGTCATCGATTTGGTACTGCTCACCGCCAACCGATCGGCGTGTTCGCCGAATACACGGTGAATGGCGTCCGTCTCGTATTTGTCGTTTAGCGGTGTCCCGGTGCCGTGGGCGTTGATGTAATCGACCCGCTCCGGCTCGATCTCCGCTTTGCGCAGGGCGCGGCCCATCGTGAGGAAGGCGCCTTCGCCCTCGGCGGGGGCGGCCATGTCGAAGGCGTCATTGCTCGAGCCGTAGCCGATCACTTCCGCGTAGATTCGGGCGCCCCGCCGGCGAGCGTGCTCCAGCTCCTCCAGGATCAGCGCGCCGGCCCCTTCGGAGATGACGAAGCCATTGCGGTCGCGGTCGAAGGGGCGTGAGGCTTGTGCCGGGTCCTCGTGCTGGGCCAGCGCGCGCATCGCGCAGAAGCCGGCGTAGACCACCGGAACGAGCGGAGCGTCGGCCGCGCCGGCCACGATGGCATCGGCATCCCCCCGCCGGATGGTTTCGAACGCCTCGCCCACGGCTCCACTGCCGGTTGCGCAGGCTGACACCACTGCCATGTTCGGCCCGCGGAGGCCGAGCACGATCGCGATGTGCCCCGATGCCGTATCGGTCAGCATGTTCTGGAGGAACGTGGGGCTGACCCGCCGCAGTCCGCGCTCCTGCAGCACACGCTGCTGCTCGAGCAGGACCGTGAGTCCGCCGGCGGCGCTGCCGAAAACCACGCCCACGGCATCGAGGAGGCCATTACGCGTGAGTCCCGCATCGGCGAACGCCTCCTGGGCGGCGACCACGCCCAGCTGCGCATAGCGGTCCATGCGGCGGAGCTCTTTCGGCTCGATCCGGCCGGTGGCGTCAAACCCTTTGACCTCGCCGTCGATCTGCACTGGATATTCACTGGCGTCGAACAGCGTCACCTTGCCCACGCCCGATTGCCCCTCCAGCATGGCTGCCCAGGTGCTGGGCGCATCCAGCCCGACGGGCGTGACCGCCCCGACGCCGGTGACGACGACCCGCCTCATCCCAACGGCGATGGCGTGAGGACCCGGGCGACTTCACGATCGTTCAGCGAGACGACCTGTGAATCCTGGCTGATGCGCCGAATCAAGCCGGACAGGACCTGTCCGGGGCCGATCTCGAGGAATTCCGCGCTGCCACGGGTGACCATCTCGACGACGGAGGCCGTCCACTGGACCGGCTTGAGGATATGGTCGGCGAGCTCCTTGCGGATATCGTCGGCGCTGATCAGGATCTGGCCGGTGATGTTGGCGACAATCGGAATGCGTGGTTGCCGCAATGGAAGCCGCGCCACGATCTCGCCGAACTGCGTGGCGGCCCGGGCCATCAACGGTGAGTGAGAGGCAATGCTGATCGGCAGACGCACCACCCGAGCCGCGCCCCTGGCGCGGGCAAGCTCGGTTGCCCGGTCGAGCGCGGCCGCTTCGCCCGACAGTACCACCTGCCCTGGCGAGTTCGCGTTGGCCACCGTGATCACGCCGTAGGCGGCCGCGTCCGCGACCACCGCTTCGACGAGCTGCCGGTCGAGCCCGAGCACCGCCAACATCCCGCCGGGGCGTTCCTTTCCGTTCTCCTTCATCAATCGGCCGCGCTCGCGCACCAGCACCAACGCGGTATCGAAGTCGATGACGTCCGCCGCCACCAGCGCCGTGAACTCGCCCAGGCTGTGACCGGCCACGTAGCGCGGCGCAATCACCTGACCCATCAGTTGCCAGCGCTCGCGCATCGCGTTCAGGCAAGCCACGCTGACCGTCAGGATTGCGGGCTGGGCGTTGATCGTGTCGTTCAGGTCCTGTTCGGGACCCTCGAAGCAGACCCTGGTCAGCGCGAAGCCGAGGATCTCGTCGGCCCGCCGAAAGACGCGGCGTGCCGTTGCGGATGCGTCGTAGAGCGCTTTGCCCATGCCCACGTATTGCGAGCCCTGTCCCGGGAATACGAAAGCCACCGGCCGGTCGCCGTATGGCGTGGTCATGCGGCCCTCGGTGTCAGGCGACGGACACCTTCCCTTTGACGTAATTCCAGGCTTCGCCGACGGTGCGAAGCTTCTGCGCATCTTCATCGGAGATCTCCATCCCGTATTCCTCCTCGAAGGCCATGATCAGCTCAACCAGGTCGAGCGAATCGGCCTGCAGGTCCTCGGTGAAGGAGGCTTCCGCGGTCACCTTCTCGACGTCGACGCCAAGCTGCTCGGCGATGATGCTCCGGAACTTGTCGAAACTCGCCTCGGCCATCCCTACCCTCCTGCTAGTTGGAGTTGCGGGCACCGTATCGGTGCCCAAATTTGGTGTATACAATAGCGAACTGCAAGCGGGGCTGGGGGAGCAGCTTTCGCGGGCTCGCACTGGATGTATTCCGGCACGTCACGATTGGTTACGGCGAGCTGGGATTTTGCAGATTCGCGGCGAATTCAGTGAACGGCCGTAACCAGGCGGAATAACGGGACATAAAATGAGGCGTGGCTTCAGCCTCGGTGCCTTCCCCGGCGCAGACACGCCGGAGGCTCGCTCTCGGCACCATCGCTGGTATCGGAATCAACCGCCCGCCCGCGGACGCGCCGTCCGCCCGGCGGGTTAGCGGCCCTGACCTCACCGGCGTCTCGTATCGCGTGCAGGCGGAGCATGGGCTGACAACGGCCTCGCTCGCGGCGGGGGCGGCTCGGGCGGCGCTCCAGGCGGCTGGCGCGGATCCGGCGGACCTTGAGATGATCATCGTGGGCACCACCACCCCGGACGTGCTCTGGCCATCGACCGCCTGCCTGGTGCAGACGGAGCTGAAACTGCCGATGGTGGCGAGTTTCGATCTCTACGCCGCCGAGACGAGCCTGCTTGCTGCCATCGACGTCGGCACCCGGTACATCACTGCCGGCGCGCGCGGCGTGCTCGTGATCGGCGCGGAGTCGGACAACCAGCTCGTCGATCTCCCGGGGCAGGGTGGAGCCGTCCACGGCCGTGCCGCCGCCGCCACCGTACTGACGCCGGCGGGCGGTGACAGCGGCATTCTGTCGACGCTGGTCGCCGGCGCCGCCCGGTCCGACGTCAATGGTGATGCGCAGGATCGGATCCTCTTGCACGGACTGGCCGATGGCGTCGACGAATGTTTGCGGAAGGCGAGCCTGACGATGGCTGAGATCGACCTGGTCATCGGCGAGCAGTCGGCGCCGGAGATCATGCAGGCGTGGAGCAGGGCCGCGGGGTTGTCCGCGAGCCGGGTTCTGGTCCAGCCGGCGCGGTATGGAGCGCTGCTGGCCGCCGCACCCCTGATCGTGCTGCACGACGTGGTTCGGGATGGCCGCCTGCATAGCGGAATGACCGCGCTCCTGCTCCAGTGTGGGAGTGGTCCGGCGTGGGCCGCCGCCTGCGTCCGGTGGGGTGGCGGAGGCCTGGTCGAATGGTGAACGGCGGGCGCGTTGTCGTCACGGGCACCGGCACGATCACCTCGCTTGGCCACACCACTCGTGAGACCTGGGAGTCGGTCAAGGCCGGTCGATCTGGCGTTCGCCGGGTTCAGGCGTTCGATCCATCGGAGATGCCGAGCAAGGTGGCCAGCGAAGTCATCGGCTTCAAGCCGGAGGAGCGCCTGGACCGCAAGGAGGCGCGCCGGATGTCCCGCTTCGTCCAGTTTGCGATGGTCGCCACGCGAGAGGCGTTGAACGAGTCTGGATTGCAGATCACCGAGGCAAATCGCGACGAGGTTGGGGTCCTGGTCGGTAGCGCAATCGGGGGACTGGAGCAGATCGAAGAGGCGCATACGATCCTCAAAGAGCGCGGCCCATCGCGCATCAGTCCATTCACGGTGCCGATGATGATCGCGGACATGGGCGCGGGCCAGATTTCGATTGCCCTCGGGGCTCGCGGGCCGAATTTCTGCACAGTTTCGGCATGCAGTTCCGGTGCTCACGCGATCGGGGAGGCCTTCGAGATCATCAGGCGGGGGGACGCGACGGCCATGATCGCAGGCGGCAGCGAGGCCTGCGTCACGCCGCTGGCGCTGGCGGCGTTCTGCGCCTCACGTGCGGTCTCGACGCGCGAGGTCGAGCCCAGCCGCGCGAGCTGTCCGTTCGACCTGGAGCGGGATGGCTTCGTGATGGGGGAGGGCGCCGGCATCTTGATCCTCGAGGAGCTGAGCTCAGCGCTTAGGCGGGGTGCGCCGATCATTGCCGAGATCGTCGGCTACGGGGCGACCGCCGATGCCAGCCACATCACGGCTCCCGATCCGGTGGGGGCCGGCGCGGCCCAGGCGATGAAGCGCACCCTGCACAAGGCGGGGGTCGCGCCCGAGGATGTCAGCTACATCAACGCGCATGGGACCGCGACCCAGCTGGGCGACGTCGCGGAAACGCTCGCCTTCAAAGACATCTTCGGCGAGGCCGCCTACCGGATCCCGATCAGCTCGACCAAATCAATGCTGGGTCACTTGCTGGGCGCGGCGGGCTCGGTTGAGGCAGTCATTTCGGTCAAGGCGGTTCAGGAAGGCGTCGCGCCGCCCACCATCAACCTGGAGCACGCAGACCCGCAGTGCGACCTCGACTACATCCCCGAGGGCGCCCGCGAGCTCGACATCAAGCTGGCGTTGTCAAACTCCTTCGGCTTCGGCGGGCACAACGCGTCGTTGCTGTTCAAGCAATTTCCGGGGTAGCCCTTGATCTTCCTCAGCGATTTCCTCAACGCTGAGGTGGTGGATCTCCGGCAGCACCGTATCGGAAGGGTCCGCGATCTCGTCGTGGTGATGACCGAGCCATTTCCAAAGGTCACCGGCGTGATTCTCAAAGGAAACCCGAAGGTGCAGTCGCTCGACTGGGCGGTGGTGCGAAGCTGGGACAACAAGGAGCTGAGCTTGAAGGTTGACGAGTCGAGCCTTCAGCCGCATGCCCGTGCCGACAACGAGCTCTGGCTTTCACGCCAGATCCTCGACAAGCAGATCGTCGACATGGACGGGCGGCGGGTCGTCCGGGTCAACGATCTCCAACTTTCGCAAGTCGACGGCAACCTGTTGCTGGTCGGCGTCGACATCGGGAGTCGCGGGTTGGCCCGCCGGGTGGGGCTCGAGGGCGTCGGTCGACGGCTGACGTCGGCGGCGCGGCGCGATTGGCCACAGAAACTGATCTCCTGGGAAGCGGTCGACCCGGTGAAGAGCGATGTCAGCTCGGTCAAGCTCCGCATCGCACACACCAAGCTGGCGAAACTGCATCCGGCTGATATCGCCGACATCGTCAACGAGCTGAGCCCGGACGATCGAAGTGCCGTTTTCGCGGCGCTCGATAACGAGAAGGCCGCCGACACGCTGGAGGAGATCGACGAGCCGCAGATGCAGGCGTCCATCCTCGAGCGGCTGGACGTCGAGCGGGCTTCTGACATCCTCGAGGCGATGGCCCCCGACGAGGCGGCCGACTTGCTGGCCGACATGCCGCGCGACCGGGCGCAGCTGTTGCTGCAGAAAATGGAGGAAGACGAGGCGCAGGATGTCGAGGAACTGCTGGCCTATCGCGAAGATACCGCCGGCGGCCTGATGACCACGGAATACGTTGGGGTCCTTCATACATTGACGGCCGCGCAGGCGATCGACCGCTTGCGGGAGCTCGAACCGGACGCCGAGTCCGTGTACTACGTCTACGTTGTCGACGAGGAGGAGCATCTACTCGGCGTGCTCTCGCTGCGCGACCTCATCGTTGCCCGGCCGGAGACCAAAATCCGCGATTTCATGATCAAGAACGTCATCTCCGTCCGTCTGGACGCCGGACCGCGCGAGGTCGCCGAGATAACGTCGAAGTACAACCTGCTGGCTGTCCCGGTGGTGGATGAGCACAACCGGATTCAGGGCATCGTGACGGTCGACGACGTGATGGAGCGGGTGATGCCCGGTCGAATGGGTGGCCGTCGCCGCCGCCGGATCTTCTAGAGCGGCCGTTTGACCTCGCCGAAGGCGCTCCAGCGATCTCTCGGAGCACTTCGGAGACGCCAGGTACGGTTCCTGCTGCTCTTCGCGGTCGTCGGTCCCGGCGTCATCACCGGGACGGTCGACAACGATGCAACCGGCATTACCGGGTATGCCCTCGCCGGCTCGCAATTCGGCTATGACCTGCTCTGGCTGCTGATCGTCACCGCGGTCTGCCTGGTCGCCATCCAGGAAATGGTGGCTCGCATGGGCACGGTGACCGGAAAGGGCCTGTCGGACCTGATCCGCGAGCGATTTGGCGTCGCCCCGACCCTGGTCGTGATGGCCATGCTCTTCATCGCCAACGCCGCCACGACTGTCGCGGAGTTTGCGGGGATCGCCGGAGCCTCCCAACTCCTATTTGGCGAGCTGGCGCGCTACCTCGCGATCCCGCTGGCGGCCTTCGCGGTCTGGTTCCTCGTACTGCGAGGCTCGTTCCGCAGCGTCGAACGGATTCTCCTTCTCCTCAGCCTGGCGTTTGTCGCTTACATCGTGTCGGCATTTCTCGCGCATCCGGATTGGGGACAGGTGGCGCGCCACACCGTGGTCCCCACCTTCCACTTAACGGCGCCGTTTCTCCTGATTTTCATCACCATCGTGGGGACCACCATCACGCCCTGGATGGCCTTCTTCCAGCAGTCAAATGTCGCCGACAAGGGGCTGCATCCCGACGACCTGCCCCTCGAGCGGGTCGATACCTACACCGGTATCCTCGCACTCAACGTGGTGGCGTTCTTCATCATCGTGGCGACGGGTGCGACCGTCTTCGCTCACCATGTGCAGGTCGACCCGGCCGACCCGTCAGCGTTCGCGAAGATCGCCCTGGCGCTGAAGCCACTGGCCGGTCACTACGCCGAGCAGCTCTTCGCGATCGGCCTCCTCAATGCCTCGCTGATGGCGGCGTCCGTGCTTCCGCTGTCGACGACCTACGCCATCACCGAGGCGTTTGGTTGGGAGCGGGGCATCGACAAGTCCTTCGGGGAGGCGCCGGCGTTCATCACGATTTACACGACGATGATCGTTATCGGCGCAGCGATTGCCCTCATCCCTGGCGCGCCGCTGGCATTGATCACGAACCTGCCCAACATCGTCAATGGCCTGATGCTGCCCTTGCTGCTACCCATCCTAATCGTGCTCGCGAACGACAAGCGAATCATGGGCCGCTATGCGAACACCCCCCTGTTCAACGTTTTCAGCGGGGTGGTGCTCGTCTTCCTCTCGCTCGTGACGCTAGCCTTCCTTGCTTCGATCATCTTTCCCGGACTGTTCAAGGCGTAGCTGGCGGTCGGCCTCGCGGCGGAACGCGGCCGCCGCCGCGCCGTCGAACAGAACGAACCGAACTTCCTCGAGAGAGGTCGTGGTCCTGGCGTGGGCGACGACTTCTTGCATCATGATCCGCGCGCATTCGTCCAGCGGAAATCGTGCGATGCCGGTGCCGACCGCGGGAAAGGCGATCGATCGGAGGTCTTTTTCTTTCGCGATCTCGAGACTGCGTCGGGTCGATCGGCGCAGGCTGTCGGCGGACGTGTGGCCGCCCAGCCGCATGCTGGCCGCGTGGATCACGAAACGCGCTTTCAGGTCGCCGCCGGTCGTGATCGCGGCGCCGCCGACCTCGACCGGTCCGATCTTCCGGCACTCAGCCTGGATCGCCGGGCCACCCGCCCGAGCGATGGCGCCGGCCACCCCACCGCCGAGCTCCAGGTCATTGTTCGCCGCGTTGACGATGGCATCGACGTCCTGTTGGGTCAGGTCCCCTTGCAGGACGTCGACGGCCAGCTGGTCCACCCGCCAGCTCATGACGCGGGCGCCGCCTGCCAGGCCATGGACGCCATCCGAGACTCGACGTCGGTGCGCGTGATGAACTCGAGTCCGCGGACGCTGAAGTGCTGGATCGTGAACGACGCCATCACCATCGCATAAGCCAGGGCGAGGCGCACCGTCTCCTCGTTCTCGACTTGCTGCTCGGCGAGGCAACCGAGGAAGCCGGCGGCGACCGCGTCGCCGGCGCCGGTGGGATCGATGGGAGGATCGACCGGCAATGCCGGCAGATGAATCTCCTCGGCGTGGCGATACAGGGTTGCTCCGCTGGGTCCTTCCTTGATGACCAGGCCTCGCAACCGGTAGCGGTGCCGTAGCAGCGGCGCCGCCTCCTGGATGGTTCCAACCCGCGCGAGTGCCATGGCTTCGGAAGCGTTGAGGAAGAGGTAGTCGAGCCTTTGCAGAACCGGTTCGAGCGCGTCCGGTTGTTCCCGGATGTAGAGCTTCATGGTGTCGCCTGCCACCAACCAGGGCCGGTCCAATTGCTCTAGCACGCGCATCTGATGGCGAGGCTCCATGCTGCCCAGGAACACGATGGGAATGGCCTTTTGATCGGGTGTCAGGACCGGTTTGAACCCTCGATACGCGCCTTGATCGGATCGTTCGTTGCGCGTGGTGCCGGTCTCGTAGTCGTGCTCGGCGAACCAGCGATAGGTCGGCAGCGCTGAGGTAACGACACCCCGTAGGTCAGCGCCCGTATCGCGCATCGCCGCCTGAAAGGCTGGCATGAAATCCGGGCCGGCGGTACCCACCACGGAGACCGGCGCAAACAATCGGGCCGCCAGCGTGAAGTAGGTGGCCGATCCGCCGAGGCCATCGGCGTTGACGCCCATCGGTGTGCGGACGTCATCGCGCGTTATCGTGCCGGCGACCAGGACGCGCCAGGGGTCAGGGCGTGGCATACGAGGCCCAATTCTCTCGAATCTCCCTCCCGCTGTCACGATTTCGCTCCCCCGCTCGCGGGGGAGGGTCGGGGGTGGGGGCCCTCCTCTACACCGCCAGCAACTGCGGGTCGGGTCGCGCCAGTTCGCCCTCGACGGCGGCGATGAATCGGCGAACCGCGGTCGGGTCGGTGACCAGCCAGGCGTCATCCGGACGGTTGATGTCCGGCCGGCAGATCAGCGCCATGGCGGTGTCGTCACCGAGGACCGCGCTGAACCAGACGTGCGACAGCCAGCCAAGACCGGGCTCGCGCCGGTCAGCCTCCTGGGGAAGGGGCGTGGTGTCTGGTGTCGTGACCACCGCGCGGCGTGCACTGCGTACGAGGCTCATCTCGGCGTCCCACTCGGCTCGGACCGCGGCCGGGTCAGGCCTTCCGAGGTAGACGGTATAGCGGCCCGGCCGCATGGTTGCCAGGCTCTCCACGACTCGACGCAGCAGCGGGACCGTCGAGACGTCGGTTACTGGACGGCTGCCGGGGGTGCCCTCGATCAGCGATGCCATCTCGCCCATGGGTTCAGGCTAGCACAGATCCGGACTGGATGCAAACATTTGTTCGTAGGCGACTGGACTCGCCCTTGCGGGCTACGGCTGGCGGAAGAGCGGGACGACGTTTGTCGGCCGGCCCCGCCGGCGGGCACGGGCGGCCAGCATTAGGTCTTCCTGCGCTTCGAAGAGGACCTCTGCTGTCCGGTCGACCGACCGATCGATGCCGAGCTTCTCGGTGTAGGGACCGTCGAGCTGGCCGAGGAGGTGGACGATGCGTCGCCAGATGTGGGTGGGAATCAGCTTGATCTCGCGCAGCCGGCACTCCTCAACCGCGCCCAGCAATTGATCCGTCTCGCGCAGCTGACTGCGTGGGGTGGGTGCGGTGCGCCGCTGCCAGGCCCAGAATCGATGCTGGGCGATTTCTAAAACGGTCCGTTCGATCATTGGCTCAGCCGTCATGATAATCCGGGTATGGGAGAGCGGGTTGAAAGCCAGGAGGTCTACGCGGGCAGGCTCTTTCAGGTGTTCAAGGACCGCGTCCGCCTGCCCAGCGGGCGGGAGACGACCCGCGAGATCGTGCGCCATCCGGGGTCCGTCGCCATCATCCCTCGGCGAGGCGACGGCCGTATCGTCCTCGTGCGTCAGTTCCGCTACGTGACCGGTCGAGAGTTGTGGGAGATCCCGGCGGGGACGCTCGACAAACCGGGAGAGGCCGTTCCGGATGCCGCCCGTCGAGAGCTTGCCGAGGAAGCCGGCCTCAAGGCCGATCGCTGGACCGCGCTCGGGAGTGCCTACCTGATGCCCGGCTACTGCGACGAACGGATGACGTTCTTCCTCGCCGAAGACCTCTCGCCGACCGAGGCGCATGCCGAGTTGGACGAATCGTTCAAGGTCAACCCTTTTGACCTCCACGACCTCCAGGTGCTCTGCTTGACTGGCGAGCTGCAGGACGCCAAGTCGCTGCTCGGCCTCGCCTGGGCCGGCGTGCCGCTCTGGGATCCGCCAGCCCCCAGGGGCTAGCGCCTACTCTTCCTCTTCGCCGCCCTTTGACTTCTGGTAGGCCGCGATCACGGTCTGGGCCGCGTGCGCCGGCATTTCTTCGTAGTGGGAGAACCTCATCGTGTACCGGCCGCGGCCCTGGGTGATGGACCGCAGGTCGATGGGGAAGCGGTACATCGAGGACAGGGGGACTTGCGCCTTGACCTTCTCGATGTGATCGCCGGACGGCTCCATGCCGGCGATCTTTCCGCGCTTGCCGTTGAGGTCGCTGATCACGTCGCCCATGTTGCGCTCTGGCACCAGGACTTCGACGTCCATGATGGGCTCCAGCAAGACGGGCTTAGCCTCCATCACCGCCTCGCGCATCGCCATCGCGCCCGCCAGCTTGAAGGCGATGTCCTTGCCGTCCACCTGATGGGTTGAGCCATCCAGCAGGCTGACCCTGATGTCGACCAGCGGATTGCCGGTCAGCACGCCCTGCTCCATCGTTTCGCGCACGCCTTTTTCCACCGAAGGCCGGAAGTTCTGCGGGATGGAACCGCCGAAGATCTTGTCCTCCCATACGAACCCCGTACCACGTGGCACCGGCGCGATCTCGATCACGCAATGGCCGTAGAGTCCAGCGCCGCCCGATTGCTTCTTGTATTTCTTCTCGGCCTTGGCGCTGCTGGTGATCGTCTCCTGGTAGGGCACCCGTGGCACAGACAGAGCGGCCTCCACACCGTACTTACGTTTCATCTTCTCCAGCACCACGTCCAGGTGGACGTCACCCATGCCGTGCACGATCGACTCCTTGGTGATGGGTTCGTGTTCCAGCGTCAGCGTCGGGTCCTCATCCACCAGCTTCACCAGCGCCGCGTTGACCTTCTCTTCATCCGCCTTGTTTTTGGCGGTGACGGCCGCGCTGTAGGTCTGCTCGGGGTACTCGATGGGCGGAAGTCGCAACGGATGATCCCGGCTCGAGAGGGTGTCGCCGGTGGCCGTCACCTGCAGCTTGCTGACGCCGGCGATGTCACCCGCCACAACTTCGGTCGCGGGCTCCAGCGCCTTGCCCTTGGGAAGGCCGATGGTTCCCGGACGCTCGGGCTGGTCTTTTGATGCATTCAGCAACGGGGTGCCGGGCGTCAGCACGCCGGACACGACCTTGACATAACTGATGCGACCGACGAACGGGTCCGCTGTGGTTTTGAAGACGAGCGCCGCGAGCGGCCCGGCGGGATCGGCGGCGAGAGTCTCGGTCTGGTCCGTGCGCGGATTCACGGCCCGCACTGGCGGCGCCTGTCGCGGCGATGGCAGGAGTGCCACGATGGCGTCCAGCAAGGTGCCGGCACCGATCGATTTTCCGGCTGCGGCGCACAGGACTGGCACGATGCTGCCGTCAGCCACACCCTTGGCGAGCGCGCTGGTGACCTCGGTGTCGCTCAGCTCTCCGGTGTCGAGGTAGCGCTCGAGCAGCGCGTCGTCGGTTTCCGCCGCCGCCTCGACCAGCGGCGAACGCCGCGATTCCACCTCAGCGGCGAGGTCGGCAGGGATCGGGATCTCTTTGGGCCGGCCCTGCTGGTCGAACTCGTACGCCTTGCGGGTCAGGAGATCCACGACCCCCTTGAATACGGCCTCGTGGCCGATGGGCGCCTGAATCGCAACCGGCCGGGGGGTGAACTCCTTGAAGCTATCGACCGCCTTCCAGTAGTCGGCGTTCTCCTTGTCCATCTTGTTGACGACGATCAGCGTGGGAAGGTTGTTTGCGCGCACCTGCTTCCAGGCGAGTTCGGTGCCGACGACGACCCCGGTACTCGCGCTCACCACGATCAGGGCGCCCTCGGCGGCGCGCAGGGCGCCATGGACCTCGCCCACGAAATCCTGGAAACCCGGCGTGTCGACAAGGTTGACCTTATGGTCGTGCCAGGTCACGTGCGCGATGGCCGTGCCGATCGAGATTTTGCGCTTGGTCTCTTCAGGTTCGAAATCGAAGGTCGTGTTGCCGGTGTCGGGACGCCCCAGTCGGTCGACCGTGCCACCGGCGTAGAGCATCGCCTCCGCCAGGCTGGTCTTGCCGTCGTGGCTATGCCCCAGTAGCGCGACGTTTCGGATCTTCTCCGGGTCGATTCTGGCCATCGCTTCTCCCTCTGTAAAGAGAGTGTAAATCGGAACAGGCTGTAGTTCCCTCCCACCTTGTGGGGGAGGGTCAGGCTGTAGTTTCCCTCCCCCTTGTGGGGAGGGTCGGGCTGTAGTTTCCCTCCCCCCTTGTGGGGGAGGGTCAGGCTGTAGTTTTCCCCCTTGTGGGGGAGGGTCAGGCTGTAGTTTCCCTCCCCCCTTGTGGGGGAGGGTCAGGCTGTAGTTTCCCTCCCCCCCTTGTGGGGGAGGGTCAGGGTGGGGGGTTACTCGACCGGCCCGAGCGGAATGATGTTGACCATCCCGCCGGCGGGGATTTCACTCGTGCCCTGCGGCACCACGATCAGACAGTTGGCATCGGCCATCGAGCGAAGCACATGCGAAGCCTGGTCGCCCGTCAGTCGCACCACGACCCGATCACCCTCGCGACGGGCGATGCCACGAAAGTACTGCTCGAGGTGGGGTGGATTGACCAGCCGATCTTCAGTCGTCGCGCTCAGCCGCTGGCGCTCGTAGTCGGTGCGGCCCTCCATCTTAAGCACGGCGGGTCGCACGAAGAGCTCCACCCCGACCATGGCGGAGACCGGATTGCCCGGAAGGCCGATCAACGGGCGCCCGTCGACGCTTCCTACGAGCAGCGGCTTTCCCGGGCGCACTGCCACCTGCCAGAAGTCGACGGCCTCGCGATCCTCTATCAAGGCCCGCACCAGGTCGTACGCCCCCATCGAGACGCCGCCCGTACTCACAACCAGGTCCGCGCGCTCGGCCGAACGGAGCCGCTCGACCAGGTCCGCTCGGGTATCGCGCGCCACGCCCACGTCAAGAACCTCGGCGCCCGCCTCTTCCAGCGCTGCCCGCAGCGTGTAGCGGTTCGTGTTGGTGATTTGCCCCGGGGCTAACGACTCGCCGGCCTCCCGCAACTCGTCGCCAGTCGTCAAGAGCAGGACGCGCGGCCGTCGGATGCAGCGGATCGTTCGACGCCCCACCGACGAGATGACGCCGATGAGGCCAGGCGTCACCACACGACTGGCGATGGCCAGGACGTCGCCACGATGGATGTCGCTCCCCGCCTGCCGAATGCTCACGCCGGGCTCGACGGAGGTACGAATCTCGACGTGACCATCGGCTTCGGCGGTGTCTTCCACGCGCACCACGGCGTCGGCGCCCTCGGGCAGGACCGCCCCGGTCATGATCCGGAGCGCGCTCGCTGGACGCACGCTGATCGGCGGCGCCACTCCGGCTCGGACCTCGCCCAGGATGGCGAGCCGAACCGGGGCGGTTGCAGAGGCGCCCGATGTATCAGCAGCCCGCACGGCATACCCGTCCATCGCGGAGTTGGTAAAGGGAGGCACCTCCCGGTCAGACCGAACGTCCTCGGCCAGCACACGGCCGTTCGCGGCGACCAGGGAGACCTCTTCGGCATCGAGCACGGCGATCCGTTCCAGGATCCGCTCGCGAGCCTGCGCGACCGTCAGCAGCGGTCGCTCTCCCGACGCCTCAAACGCTTGCATGGCACTCCGCGCCGCTCGCGTGGGCCGGCCCGCTTACCTATCGTTCCAGTGGCTGTTTTCGAATTCGGGCCCGCCGCCCTCGCCGTCAGTGACGACGTTCTGATGGAATCGTGCGGCGACCATCTGGTAGGCCATCGCGCGGGGAATTCCGAGCTTGGTGAGGGCCTTGACCTCATCGGCCATGACCTTATCGCGGGCGGACTCGATGGCCGCGATCACATCATCGATGGCGGTGCGGGTTTTCGCTCCGCCGCTCGCCCCGTTCTCGGCAGCGGCCTCGGAAGGAGTCTCGACCTGGGGTTCCTTCGCAGTCTTCGCCTTGCCGTCTTTGGTTTCTTTGGCCATGGAATCCTTCACCTTACCAAGTGGAATTGAACTCAGGCAGGTACGCTCAGGCTGGCGGCCCCGCGCCTAGCTTGTACCCGTTCCATCACGAACAGAAACGTTTCCTTGCCGAGCGCCGTGACGGGCGCGGCCAGGAACATCCCGATCAGGCCGAACAGCGACGCGCCCAGCAGGGTGCTGAAGATCAGGAGCAACGGGTGGACCTTGGTGAATCGGCCCAGGATCATCGGGGCGATGACGTGGCTGTCGACCTGCTGAGCGACCAGCGCGAAGATGCCCACCAGGATCGGTAGGGGGCTTCCGTCCGGCGTTTGGGCCAGCGCCAGAAGTACGGCCAGGGTGCCCCAGATCAGCGGTCCGAAGAACGGGATCGCCTCGATGAAGAAGGCCACCGTGCCCACCAGCAGGGCGGCCTTGAGGCCCATCACCCGTAGCCCAACCGTAACCACGACGCCGATGAAGAGGCTGATGATCAGCTGGCCGCGGACGTATTCGCTGAGGACCCGATCCCAGCGACGCGTCAATTCGCCCGCGAGGTTCTGCTGGGCGGGGGGCAAAAATCCCCGAAGCTCGCGCGTCAGGCGTGGCCCATCCAGCAGCATGTAGAACGTCAGCAGTGGCACCGCGACGAGCTCGAGCAGTCTGGGGAAGAACATCAACGAGGCGCTCACCGCGGCGGCCGCGGCGTCACCCAGGCCGCTGACGAAGTCGCGCGCCTCCTGGTCGAGCTGCTGCTGGAGGCTGGGTGGGAAAACACCGGTGCCGTATAGCGTGTTGCGCCAGCCCTGAAGCGTGGTGCTCAGCCGGCGCGCAATCGGCGGCTCGTGGCCGCCGCTGCCGAAGAAGACCCGGGCCAGCCGGTTGGCCTCGGCCGCGAGTAGCGGAGACAGGACGAGGATCGCCACCACCAGCACGCCAACGAAGGCCGCCAGCGCGAGAAACGCCGCCACTCCTCGCGGGGTACGACGGCCGCTCCGGCCTGGGTTGGTCATGGCGTTGACCGCTGGGAGCAACAGGTACGTCAGGAACAGGGCGAGCAGGAAAGGGAGGATGATCTGTCGGGCGAGGAAGACAATCGCCACCAGCAGCAGCAGCCCGCCGCCAAGCCAGACACCGTTGGGCAAGCGGCCGCGCCAGCGCCGTGATTCACCGGCAAGGCTGCTCATAGCGCGATTGTAGGGAGGGTCGTCGAATTGCAGACCCATGTAGGCAGTGCTACGGTCAGCAACGTGAATCGGGCGGCTCGCTTGCATCGGTTGCTGGTGATCCTTTCGGCCGCCACGGCGCGTCCGGGGATCCGAGCGGTCGATTTGGCCCAAACCTTGAAGGTCAGCACCAGGACGGTGTTCCGCGATCTGGCCGAGCTCCAGCGCCTCGGTTTCCCGGTGACGTTCGGCAACGGGTACCCGGCCCAGCAGGAGCTCTTTCGCCGGCGCCGCCGGCAGGAGATGTCGCAGGTCATGGCCGATCTGGTCGACCAGCAGCTCGAGGTGGTCCGCCGCAAACTGCCACCTGACGAGGCCGAACGGGTGGTGAACGAAGCTATCCAGTACCTGCCGATGGAGGCCGCCGAGGCGGTCACCCGCGCGCTGGCTCGAGCCGCCCGCCATTAACCCCTCCTCCTCTGGGGGAGGGCGAGGGTGGGGGGTAAAATCACCGCACCGGTCGGCTAGCTCAGCTGGTTAGAGCGCTTGGTTCACATCCAAGAGGTCGAGGGTTCGAGTCCCCCGCCGACCACACCAGAACCTCGCCTTTCACGGGCCGTTATTTGGTAGACTTACCAGCGCTTTCCTGCTCCGCTGCCGCCGCGTGGCCATAGCCGGAGCAAATCCCATAGGAAAGGAGGTAGCGTTTGTCCGCGTACGAGCTGATGTATATCGTCAGGCCAGAGCTTGACGATCAAGCGGTCCAGCAGGAGATCGAAAAGGTCGGCCAGCTGATCCAGACGAATGGGGGCCAGATCAAAAAGGTGACCCCATGGGGTAAGCGCCGGTTGGCGTATACCATCAAGGATCAGCGGGAAGGGCACTACGTCGTCGAGGAGTTCGATCTCGACCAGGCCAAGGTTCAGGAGGTCGAACGTGTTTTGAAAATTTCCGACACCGTCTTCCGCCATTTACTGGTTCGACAAGATGAGAGGAAGTCATGAACCTGAACAAAGTGATGCTCATCGGCCGGCTGACTCGTGATCCCGAAATGCGCTATACGCCGAGCGGTTCACCGGTGACGACGTTCTCGCTCGCCACGAATCGGTATGGCCAGGGAGCCGACGGTGAAAAGAAGGAGTACACCGATTACCACAACGTCGTGGTCTGGAACATCGGCAAGCGGAATCTGGCGGAGATCTGCGGGCAGTACCTGCACAAGGGCAGTCTGGTTTACGTCGAAGGCCGGCTGCAGACCCGCTCCTGGGAGGGCCAGGACGGACAGAAGCGGAAGACGACCGAAGTCAACGCCACCGAGATCCAATTCCTCGAGCCGCGCAGCCAGCAGTCGCGTGAGCCGGCCGCCGAGCCGGTCGAGACCGCCGTCGCAGCGGCCGCGCCTGCTAGTCATGGCGAAGAGGCCTCGCGCGACGTCGACCCGGAGGACATTCCTTTTTAAGGAGCGATTGATCACTCCCCATGCCACCACCGACCGATAAGCGCGACCGCAAGCCGCACAAGAAGGTCTGCAACTTCTGCGCGGAAAAGGTCCACCTGATCGACTACAAAGAGGTGTCGCGACTGCGCCGTTTTGTCAGCGAGCGGGGCAAGATCCTGCCGCGGCGGGTGACCGGGACCTGCGCCCGGCACCAGCGCCGCCTGGCGGTTGCCCTGAAGCGCGCGCGTCATGTCGCCCTCCTGCCATATACCGCCGACCAGCGCTAGAAGAAGCCTCGGGAGGCTCGAGAGCACACGCTGCGGCCGGGTGTCAGCACTACCGGGAATGGGCAGGCTGGCTCGGTGGTATCGCACCGTGACCGTCCCCTACCCTAGGGCAGTGCGACGGCTGGCGATTCCCCTTGCTATGGCTCTCCTCCTGCCCGGCTGTGGGCTGTTTGGTCCGGCGGCGAACGAAAACGAACGGACAGTGCTCGTCGACTATCACTACGACCAGTTCGCCGACATGTTCGCGTTCTATTTCCCACATCAGCTAACGGCTCGTCAGGGTGACACCGCCGTGTTCAAACAGGCCTGGAATGGAGAGGCGCACACAGTTACATTCGGCACGGCCCTGGACACTATCGGAAAGCCGGTTTGGGACTACATCGATAAGGACACGCAGCCCCCGCCCGATGTGCTGGGCGCGACGGCGCAGGCGGCCGACGCCGTCATTCCCTTCATGGTAGGGCAGCAGGACTTAAAGGTCCGGCAGAACGGGGCCGAGCCCTGTTACCTCGATAGCGGGACACCACCGACCGATCCCAACACTCCTTGCCCGAAACGGCCGCAGCCCGCCTTTACCGGCCTTCAGGCCTTTTACAGCAGTGGCTTCATTCCCTATCAGGGAACCGATCATGACAACACGTTCCGGGTTCCCCTTTCGTCTGACGCGAAGCCAGGGACCTACCACTATATCTGTCTATTTCACGGCCCCGGGATGAACGGAACGCTCACCATCGTCCCGAAGAATGCGGCGATCCCTTCGCAGGCCGAGGTCAACAGAAAGGCTCAAGCGGAAGTCGACCAGATCGCTAAACCTCTGGGCACGGCATTCAGCCAGGGCAAACAGGGCCACTATCCTGTCAAGCTAGTGGCTCCCTACAAGTTCGTCATCGCCGGGTATGCGGATCCCACCCAGCACAGCCAGCATGGCTTCGGCTCGGTCAGCGAATTCTTACCGAAGACCATCGACATCAAAGTCGGGGAGACGCTGCACTGGCTCGTGGTTGGCGATTTGCATAATGTCGCGTTCGACGTCCCACCCTACTTCCCTGAGTTCACGGTGAAAAAAGATGGCACGGTGGAGTGGAATCCGCAGGCAGTCGGGCCGGTCGCGAGCCCATCGCTGGGCCAGTCTCCATTTCAAGGGCCTGGGTCCGGGCAGCTTCCAGCGGAAATCGTGCCGCAGATCACCGACGGCGGCAACTACGATGGCTCCCACTTCATTTCCTCCGGCCTGGGCGGTGGCGGACCCGCGGATATTGGCTATAGCCTGACTTTCACAAAGATAGGAACCTATAAGTACGCCTGCCTGATTCATCCGGCCATGGTGGGGACAGTGATCGTCCACTGACGTGATCGATCGCCATCTCCGGCATCGGGCAACAGACGTCCTCTTCTTCTCCTTTCTGGCTGTTTACACTGGCTACGCGATCGTCGCGCTGGGGCTCGGGGTGCTGGCCGCGATTGCGAGCTTGTCCCCGGACCTCCATCAAAACCTGCATCTCTACGGATTCGATGCTCAAACCCTCGCCGAGCGAGTAGCCCAGGCGGTCGCAGTCGCCTCACACCGGGCCGAGTCCGGCATCCAGCTGGTGCTCGACTACGGCTTCAGCCTGCTCAACCTCATCCTCGGTCTCTACCTTTTGTATCTCCGGCCGCACAATCCAACGGCGCGCTTCCTGGCGATCGGCATGGTTGGGACGGCGGCGATCTTCAACTTGCAAGCCCTGGATGTCTATGCCGCGCTTCAGTCGACGACCGTCGATGCGGCCGTCCATTACGCCTTCGAGTTGATCGCCATGCTGGCCTATCTCTATGCGTTGCTGACTTTCCCCGACGCTCAGCTCGTGCCGCGCTGGCCTCAATGGGCCCAGGCGATCCTCTACCTACCAGTCACCGTTTTCGTCGCCGTCGTCCTCTACTCGCTACAGGCGACACAGCTCCGGATCGTCACCATTGTCTTGTTCGGGCTGGTGATCCCCGCGGCGGGCGTCCTCGCGCAAGCCTACCGATGGAGTAACCCGCGGACGGCCGAGGAGCGGCAACTCTCTCGACTGCTGTTCTTCGCTCTGCTTCCAGCGGTGATAGCCGCGCTGCTCGTCAATCCAGCGCAGCTGCCGAGCGTCCTGGTGCCCAGCTTCCAGGGTCGAGCCCTGCAGGAGGTGCCGGTCACCTTCTTCCGAGTCTTCCAGCCGGTCTTTGCCATCATCCCGATCGCGCTCTTCATCGGCATCGTGCGCTACCGGCTCTGGGACATCGACCGGATCGTGAGCCGCACCCTGGTATATGGGTCGCTGGCGGTCTTCGTCAGCGCCGTCTATATCGGGGTGGTGGTCGGGATTGCAAACCTGATCGGCACCCAGCAGCACAATCTGCTGCTTTCACTGGTCGCCACCGGCCTCGTGGCACTGGCCTTTCAGCCGATGCGTGATCGGGTGCAACGGCTGGCGAACCGGCTGGTCTATGGAACTCGGGCGACTCCTTATGAGGTGCTGTCATCCTTCTCGCGCCTTGCCGAGTCGTTTACCTCGGAGGACATCCTGTCGCGCACGGCCCAGATCCTGTCGGAGGGCACTAGTGGTACGGCCATCGTGTGGCTGAAGGTTGGCGATCAGCTCCGGGCCATGGCGCGCTGGCCGGAGAGCGCGGCGTTGCCGGCGGAACCGGTGGCGTTCGCGTACGATCGGCTCCCGCCCTTTCCCAACGCCGACATGGCGATCCCCGTGCGTCACCAGGGGGAGATGCTCGGCGTCCTCACCATCCGCAAACGCGATGAGGCGCTCACGCCCGCGGACACGAAGCTGGTCACTGACCTCGCTGCCCAGGCAGGCCTGGTACTGCGTAACGCGCGCTTGACGGCTGACCTGCTCGCTCGGCTCGAAGACCTGCGCCTTTCTCGCCAGCGCCTCGTCCGAGCTCAGGATGAGGCCCGCCGCCGGCTGGAGCGAAACATTCACGATGGCGCCCAACAACAGCTGGTCGCGATCAAGGTCCGGCTCAGCCTCGCCGAGCGGCTGATCGAGAAGGACCCGGACAAGCTCAAGCGGTCGCTGGCCGAGCTCAAGGACGATACGGACGAGGCGCTCCAATCGCTTCGCGAGCTGGCCCGCGGCATCTATCCGCCGCTGCTGGCTGAGGGCGGCCTGTTTGTGGCGCTCCAGGCGCAGGCGCGAAAGTCGTCTGTCCCGATCAGCATCGAAGCCGGCAGCCTGCAGCGCTACGCGCCCGAGACGGAGTCGGCCGTCTATTTCTGTTGCCTGGAGGCGCTCCAGAACGTGGCCAAGTCGGCGGAGGCCAGTACCGCGACGATTCGGTTATTCGCCGAAAACGGACGGCTCGAGTTTGCGATTCAGGATGACGGCAAGGGTTTCGATCCCAGCCGCACACACGAGGGTTCCGGGCTACAGAACATGCGGGACCGGCTCGAGGCGCTGGGTGGAACCCTGTCGATCCGCAGCGCACCCGGAAAGGGAACCGAGGTCAGTGGCACCGTTCCCGTCGAACCCATTTCAATGACAGGGTCGCCACAAGCACCTCACTTCGTCCTGCAACCGGACGCCGAGCCCTAGATATTGATTTCTTAACCTCGAACCGTATACTCGCATGGTAGTTGCGTCTGCCGCGCCTCCCGGTCGCGCTCGCGGCCGGGGTCGTCTTGCTTACGTCCATGCCAACGGCTCGGGCAGCGGCTTCGGAGCCCTCATTCGTCATGCCTTCGCCGTATGTGATCGCTATCGACCCCGGGCATGGTGGCAGTCCCACCAGTGATCCGACCCAGTTGTGGGATCCGGGGGTCGTGGTTGGCGCCATCATGGAAAAAGACATCACGCTCGATCTTGCCATGCGTCTGCGCACGCTGCTGCAGAAAGAACGGGTCAAGGTGGTCCTGACCCGAAGTGGCGATCAGTACGTTGAGATTTCGGAGCGCTGGAATCGCGTGCAGGCGGCCGGTGCACGCCTCTTCGTCAGCCTGCACGTCAATGCGTTCGACGGCGATTCATCGATCAACGGCGCCACGATTTTCTATCCAAAGCCGGACAGCCTCCCCTTCGCGCAGGCAGTCGATGCCGGTCTTGCGCAGAGCCTCAAGCCCTACGAGATCGCCGATGACGGGATCGCGCCAAAGCCCGAGCTGTGGGTGCACTCCGACATTCCGACCGTGACCGTGGAGCCGGCGTACCTGACCAATCCGCGGGAGGCGTCGCTCATGGAGCAGGGCGATTTCCGGGACGCCATAGTGCAGGGGGTCTTCAGCGGCATCGTGGCGTCCGATCCCCAGATCGAGGCGACGAACCAGCAACTCGCCCGCGCCGAAGCGGCTGCCGCTTCGCAACGTCAGGCTGAAGCCGCTTCCGCAGCCGATGCGCAGCGGACGGCGACCGCGGCTCGCTGGGGCGCGATCGTGGGCGCCATCCTTCTGCTCTGGATCGTGATGCGCATCGCCATTCGCCGCCAGGCACGGCTCGCACAGCCGCCGCCGTATCGCCGCCGGAGTTACCGCCGGCGACGATCGATCTCCCGCCGCTTTTGACCGTTGGCGTGCAGGCTGGACGCTAAGCTAGGCGGATGGCTCAAGGTCCCCAACTCCGTATCCCCGGTCCCACGCCCGTTCCGGCTCGCATCCAGCGAGCGATGGATGCGCCCATGATCAATCACCGCGGGCCCGAGTTTCGCGCCCTTCTGCCCGAACTCGAGTCCGGCCTGCGGTGGGCCTTCCAGACGGAAAACGACCTCTTGATCCTCCCAGCCAGCGGTACCGGTGGCATGGAGAGCGCGGTCGCCAATCTGCTCTCACCGGGAGAGCGCGTGCTCGCGGTCACGATCGGAGCCTTCGGGGATCGGTTTGCCGATCTGGCCGGCGCCTTTGGCGGCGACGTCGCCCGCTACACGCTGCCCTGGGGCGAGGCGGCCGACCCGGCGGATCTGGACGACCTGCTCAGCCAGGAACCGGATGTCGCGACCGTCCTCATCACGCACAACGAGACGTCCACCGGCGTGACGAACCGGCTGCAAGCACTCGCTGCCATTGTCAAGCGACATCAACGGCTGCTGGTGGTCGATGGCGTCAGCTCGATCGGGTCCATCGATTTGCCGGTCGACCGATGGGGCGTTGATGTCGCGATCACCGCCTCGCAGAAGGGATGGATGCTCCCTCCCGGCGTCACGATGGTGAGCGTCGGCAAGTCGGCCTGGGAGCGGCAGCGCAGCGCGAAGGCGCCCCGGTTCTACTTCGACTGGGACCGCGCCCGCAAGATGCAGGCCAAGGCCATGACCTTCACCACGCCGGCGCTGAGCATCCTCTTTGGTCTGCGGGAGGCGCTCCTCATGATGCGCGAGGAGGGGTTACCGGCCATCTTCCAGCGGCACCTCCGGGTGGCGGCCGCCTTCCGTGCGGCGGCTGCGGCCTTGGGCTTGCGGCTGCTGGCCGACCCAGAGGTGGCGTCGCCCACGGTGACGGCGATCCATTTTCCCGAGCCGCTCACAGGCGAGAAGTCGGAGGCGGTCTTCAAGTCCTGGCGTGACCTTGGTCTGGTGGTCGGCGAGGGCCAGGGCCAGCTGGCGGGCAAGATCTTCCGGATCGGTCATCTCGGCGCCGTTTACGAGGACGATGTGGTGGCGACGGTCGAGGCGCTCGAACGCGGTCTTGAAGCGAACGGCCACCCGGTCACGCGCGGCGCGGCGCTCGGGGCGGCCCGTCGCGCGCTGGAGTCGTCCGAGCCCAGTCTCGTCGCCTGAACTACGTGTCCCGCGTTCTCGTCGCCGACCCGATCGCGGAAGCGGGCATCAACCGGTTGCGCCAGCACGCTGAGGTCGACGTCGAGCTCCGGCAAAGTTCCGCGGCGTTGGTCGCCCGGATCCCTGACTACGACGCCCTGATAGTCCGTAGCGAAACGCGGGTCGATGCCGGGGTGATCGAGGCTGGCCGGCGCCTGAAGGTGATCGGTCGCGCGGGTGCCGGCGTGGACAATATCGACGTCGACGCGGCAACCCGGGCCGGGGTGCTCGTCGTTAATGCGCCGTCTGGAAATACCATCGCGGCCGCGGAGCACACCATGGCGATGATGCTTGCGCTGGCACGGCACATTCCACAAGCCGATCAGGCGGTGAAGGCCGGCCGCTGGGAACGCTCCCGATTCCTCGGGACGGAGCTTCGCGACAAGGTGCTTGGTGTCGTGGGCCTTGGCAGTATCGGCCGGGAGGTGGCTCACCGGGCGCAGGCGTTTGGGATGCGCGTAATTGCCACCGATCCGATGCTCTCCGAAGAGCGGGCCTCCCAGCTCAACGTCAAGCTGGTCCCTTTCGACAAATTGATGGCCGACGCGGATCTCGTGACGCTCCACGTGCCGCTCACCCGGGAGACACATCATCTGATCGACGCCCGCGCCCTGGCCATCGCCAAGCCGGGCGTCCGCTTGATCAACGTGGCCCGCGGGGGCATCGTCGACGAATCGGCCCTTCGAGACGCCCTGCGCGATGGCCAGGTCGCCGGTGCCGCGCTCGATGTCTTCGAGCAGGAGCCTCCCGGTGAGAACCCCCTGCTCTCGTTGCCGCAGGTGGTGACGACGCCACACCTTGGCGCCTCGACAGAAGAAGCCCAGATCAGTGTCGCCTTGGAAATCAGCGACCAGGTCATCGCCGTGCTGGACGGGGGCTTACCGCGATTTGCGCTCAATGCCCCGGTGGCGCTGCCCGAGGCCATGGCTTTTCTTCGACCGTTCATCCCGGTTGCTGAAGGCATCGGTCGTTTCTATGCGCAGGTCGGCCGGCAACCCGCCAGCCGTCTCCAGGTCGGCTACACCGGCGAGATCGCCACGTACGACTGTTCCCTCCTCACTGCGGCACTGCTCACGGCATTCCTCAGCCGATTCAGCGCGGAACGCGTCAACCCGGTCAATGCACGGACAGTCGCCGCCGCCCAGGGCATTACCGTCGTAGAACAGCGCGACGTGCGCGCCAGCGAGTTTGCGAACCTCATCAGCCTGCAGGCAACCGGCGACCAGGGTACGACTCGAGTCGGCGGCACCCTCCTGCTCAACGAGCCGCACATCGTCACGTTCAACGATTTTCGGATCGACCTGGTGCCGCACGGCACCTTCCTGATGAGCTGGCATGCGGATCGACCCGGTGTGATTGGCGCTATCGGCACCCTCTTGGGACAGAAGAACATCAATATTGCCAGCATGCAGGTGGGCCGCGACCGGCCTCGCGGCGATGCCGTCATGATCCTCTCGGTCGATGATCCGGTCCCGGAGTCCATCCAGGCGGATATCCGGCGTATCCCCGGGATGGCTGACGTGCTCACCGTCACGCTGTAAGACGGCGTTGGCGACGGTTCGCCCGTTCCAGGGCATCCTCTACGACCCGCATCGGGTGGACGTTGCCCGCGTGGTCGCGCCGCCGTACGACGTCATTACACCGCGCGACCAGCAGCGATACTACCGCGAGGATCCACGCAACGTCGTCCGCCTGATCGCCGGCGAGGTGCGACCGTCCGACACCGCGGAAGACAACAAATACACCCGGGCGGCCGGGTTCTTCAACGCCTGGCTCCGTGAGGGCATCCTCCGTCGCGAAACTCGCCCGTGCCTTTACATCTACCGTCATCAATTCCTGGATCCCACCACCGGCAAGACCCGAACCCGACTCGGCATCCTGGGCGTGGTCGAGCTTGAACCGCTCGGTCGCGGTGTCCTGCCGCACGAGCGGACTCATGCCCGGGCAAAAGCGGACCGGCTGTCCCTGACCCGCGCGGTGGAAGCCAATCTGAGCCCGGTCTTCGCCCTCTACGAAGATCTGCGGTCGGCGGTACGGCCGATCATCGAGGCAGCCATGTCCGAAACGCCGCGACTGTCGATCACCGGCGAGGACGGCGATCAGCACACCGTCTGGTCGTTGTGCGTCGACCATCGGTCGCGGGAGCTGACGGACATCGTCAGCGCCTCCCGGCTCTATATCGCCGACGGCCACCATCGATACGAAACGGCGTTGAACTTCCGCAACCGGCAGAGGATCGAACATCCCGCCGCGCCGGCCGATGCGGCCTTCAACTACGTGCTTATGCTGCTGGTCGATGTCCGGGATCCTGGACTGACGATCCTGCCGACCCATCGGCTTTTGCGCGGTCTGGAGGGGTTCGACCCCACCGCGCTGTTGCGCCGCCTGAGCAACCGCCACCGCGTGGTTCGGCTGGCGAGTCGTGCCGCCCTGCTCGCCGCGATGCAGGAGCCGACTCCCGGCCATCGGATCGGCATGGCCCTCTCGCCATCTCCCTCGCCCCCTGCCGGGGAGAATCGGTCCGGCTCCCCCTCCCCCCTTGCGGGGGAGGGTCGGGGTGGGGGCTTCTTCACCATCGACATCGAACAGACGCTCGCCGCCGACCCGGTCTCTGAGCTAGACGTGTCGGTCTTGCATCGCGAGATCCTGCTGCGCGAGTTCGGCCTGGATGAGGCGGTTCTGGAGCAGGAGCGCCATGTCAGCTACTCCCGTGATGTCGGGACCGTGCTCGACCAGGTTGCCGCCGGAACGGCGCAGGCTGCGTTCTTGCTGCGTCCGCCCGCGGTTGCTGATGTGGTGGCTGTCGCGAATGCGGGCCAGGTGATGCCCCAGAAGTCGACCTATTTCTACCCCAAGCCAGCGTCCGGGCTCGTGTTCAACCCGCTGGACGCCCGTATTCGAATCACGGCAACCTGAGCCGCTAATCCCTTGTGGAGGACGGCAAGCTCGGGACTCTTGATTAATCTCCTCCCCCCTTGGGGGGAGGGTAGGGTGAGGGGTACCGATTTGGTCGGTCGCTTTGTTTCATTTTCGTGAGTCGATTCGGCTTGCCCGCGCCCGGCGCCTTGGTTACTATGCTGAAACCGATGAGTGCCAAGCGCGTCGTGATCTACATGCCGGACGCCCTGGTCGACGCCCTGAACCGGGCGACATTGGCCTCGCCGCACAGCCGGAGTGAGATCATTTGCGCCGCGTTGCAGCGATTCCTGGCTGAAGGCGCGGGCCCCGAAGCCGCCGATGCCGGCAGCCCGGATGAGGCCTTTTTCGACCGGGTGGCGGAGATGATGCAGAGTGGCTTGTTACAGCCAGGCGACTTCGCCGACCCGGCGTCCGAGGAGCCGCGGCCCAAGAGCAAGCTCTGGATCAACTAAAAGCGGCTCGAGCTGAGCGTTTTCTTGGGTTCGAAATCCGGGTATAAGTAAGTCGACATGCCCGTCTATGGATATCGCTGCAGCCGCGGCCACCATTTCGAAGTGCAGCAGCGAATCACCGAAGCCCCGCTGAGCCAGTGCCCCGAATGTGGAGCGCCGGTAACGCGCGTCTTCTACCCGGTCGGCATCATCTTCAAGGGCGGCGGTTTTTACAAGACCGATTCGCGGGGGTCCAGCGGTGATGGCGGCACCGCACCGAGCGACGCCGCCAAAACCGAGACGAAAACCGAGACCAAGGCCGAAACCAAGGCACCTGCTAAAACAGAGAAGAAGACGAGCACCAAGGAAGGAGCCGCATGACCAAGAACCTTCTCCAGGTAACGGATCAGAATTTCGAGACCACGGTCGCGGCCGCGCAGCAGCCGGTGCTTGTCGATTTCTGGGCCACCTGGTGCGCTCCCTGCAAGATGCTCAAGCCGGTGATTGACGAGCTCGCCGCTGAGTACGAAGGCCGGGTGATCGTTGCAGAGGTGGACGTCGATGCCAACCCCGTGATTTCCTCCAAGTTCACCGTGCTCAGTATCCCGACGCTGATCCTGTTCCGGGCTGGCAAACCAGCCGAGCGCATCGTCGGGTACAAGCCGAAAGCTCACCTCCGGCAAAGAATCGACGCCGTTCTGTAACCTCAGCCCAGCACGGGGGTGCATGGGCTCAGGTGGGCTCCACGGTCTTCAAAACCGCTGCCCGGCATCCTTGGCGATGTCGGGGGACGGATCGTTCCCGTCGCGCCCCCGCCAATTCTCAATTCGAACTGGATATAGCAGATCGACAGATTTCACCCACCAGCGCTAACACCGGTATGCGGCTGAGCAGGCGTTCTGTAGCAACCCGCGTAGCAACGCCGACCATCGGTTTATAAGACCGCTGCTCGGCATCCTTGGCGATGTCGACAGACGCCCGTTCCGGTCGCACCCCCGCCAGCGTCCTGGTCAGCAATGCACCGCAGGCTTTAGCGGGCACCTATTTGTCAGTTGGTTTGTTCCAGGACCTGCTTCAGACCGGTCCAAATGGTCCGCTCCTGGCGCTCGCCCTTGAGCCGAATCAACGGGCCCATGAGCATGAGGAGTCCTCGCGGCTGAATGTCCCATGTCCATGTCATCCGGGTACCCCTCGGCACTCGCTCAAAGAGCAATTCTCCCCTGATATCCATGTTCGATAGGTGAGTCGTCCTCAGCGATCCGCTTGGGTCGCTCGAAGGCCGTGAACTCAATCGTCATATCAGCCGTGCCGCCCAGGCCGGTCATCACCGAATGAAACTGAGTCCCAACGCCGATCGGACCGGGCGAGATCTTCTCGGCACGCGTCATGTGCGAGTTGTATCGAGGCTCGTTGCGCTCGTCCGCGACGAAGTCGAATACCTCCTCGAGCGGTCGATCAATCACGATGTTGCCTTCAACACGCATCGATATACCTCCTCCTCAGACCGCCGACTGCGTAAGCCGGCTCGCCTCGGCCCCAGGAGCACCTGAGGCGGTGGCCTTCCGCCGAACCATCACGATCCCAACGACGAGGAACCAGATGAGCGGTGGGAAGTTGGCAATGATGGCGGGCCCCCATCCGCCGGCGTTGTAGAAGCCGCCGTAGTCAAGCGGCCCGGCGTAGATCGCCGGCACCGAGATGACACATAGCGCTGCCGCGAGGTAGGCGATCCAACCAGTCCAGCGCGGCAGGATGCCGGTGGAAAAGGTGGCGTAACCGGCGGCACCAACAAACAACGCCGTGATGACAAAGGCGATGGGGCCGTTGTAGATCAGCAGTGTACCATCGATGAGAGCTCTCACAGCTGACGCATCTGCGTTGCCCTTGAGCGTGTCCAGCGCGGCTCCGCCTTCCAGCCCATTGGCGACAAGCGTGACCCCGATCCACACCGCGGCGGCGCCGAAGAGCAGCGTGCCGAGCCAGCTCGACTCGCGTCGGGCCTCACGGACGAGGTAGGCCAGCCGCGCCGCAAAGATCATGAACGCGACGTACAGGCCAAGATCGAGCAGGATGCGCGTGAAGACGGCAGTCTGGCTGTTGTAGAGGTGCTGCGCGTACGCAGCACCGTTATAGGCAGGCGGCGTTCCGCCCATCGAGTAGAGCGGGAACTGGGCCCAGGACAGGGCCACCACCGCCAGACCAAACACGCCCGTCCAGCGCCAGAAGCTTCCCTTCACCGTGTTCGGCCCGTCTGCGGAATGGATTTTCTCGCTCGTTTGCACCGTCATCGTTGCCATAGCCTTTCCTCCCACCGCGAGGGCCGCGGATTCCTCGACCATCTCATGCTTGCTCAGCTGCCACCTGATCGCGAGAGCCGAACGGCCTCCGCTACACAGGGCCTCTGGCAACCCGGCGGCGAATTGACGCATGGGGGGTCCGAAACAGCCGACCCCAGACAACTGATGGTGTCCTAAGGGCCGTCATCAGGGGGACCTTCGCCCCTGTCCGGCACTCAGGAGGAGCCACAGGCTAGGACACGTCCAAGGTCCTAGGCTGCTGATGTCGCCTCCGGTAAGCGGCCGTGACCAACTGGGCCAATGCCATCGCTCATTGAGGTAGCAGTTATGGAAGTCACCGTTCGCAGGTCGCCATCCAAATCGATCCGAGCAGACGCGAGACGCAAGGCAGTCGCCCTGACTGCCATCAAAACCGTCCACACGCTCGCCTGGTTTTCGATTGAGTCGTGCATGTTGTACCTGCTCTACGCCGGGTTCAGAAAGAAGTCAGACCGCCGCGCTGCGATCGCCGGCGCGGTCGTCGCTGGCGAGAGCCTGATCTTTGCCGGAAACGGATTTCATTGCCCCCTCACGAAGGTGGCCAGGGACCTCGGCGCCGAGCGCGCTGGTGTTACCGACATCTTCCTTCCACGTTGGTTCGCCCATTACCTCCCGGTGATCCACGCGCCCTTGCTCGTCCTCGCCGCGTGGCTCCACGGAAGAAACCTTCGTGGCCGTCATGGCCGCGCGCTCATCGAGAACGAAATTGATATCAAGAGATCTCCCGAGGAAGTCTTCGAGTACTGCAGCGACCACACGCACGAAGTCGAGTGGAACCCAAAGATGCGCATGGTCAACAAACTTACCGACGGACCAATCGGGGTCGGCACTCGTTATGAGATGGAGTTCATTCCTGGCCGGCCCTTGATTGCCGAGTGCGTGCGCTTCGAAAGGCCGACGGCATGGACCATGGAGGGGAAGGCACTCGGAATGGATCTCAGCCTCGGAGGTCGGGTGACGCCAACCAATGGCGGCGCTCACCTGGTCCTTGAGACGGGATTTCAGGCCAAAGGGCTGCGTGCTCTGGCTTTGCCACTGATCAAACGCCGCATGTGGCCGGAGTTCGAACGCGATGTCCACACGATCAGGTCGATATTGGAAGCTCGGACTCCCATTCCTGCCACGGAGGGCGCAGGTGTGGTCTATAGCTGAAGCCCCACCCCTGTAGGAGGAGGACTCTTTAAACGATGGCGCAGACACATGTCGATCTTCATTCTGAGTTGAAGGACGGGCGTGCGAATCCGTTCACCTCGCCCAGGCGGCATGCGGTTAGCCGCCGCGGTTTTCTGAAGACCGTGGGGGGAGCGTCGGCCCTTGTGGCGGTGGGTGCAGCGGGAGCCGCAACCTGGCGTGCTGTCGACCAGGGAGTGTTCAGTACGAACCAAGGGCCAGCCTACGACGCCTGGCAAGCCTGGAACGATCAAGCCGGCGGGGTGGCGCTCAACCTGGTCCGAGCCGCGGTGCTGGCAGCAAGCGCACACAACAGCCAGCCCTGGCTGTTCCGACTCGCCCCGAACCGGATTGACCTCTACGCCGCCACCGCTCGGAACATCGGAACGATGGATCCGCTGCGGCGTGAGATGTACATCTCGCTTGGCTGCGCCCTCGAAAATGTGGTGTTGGCGGCCAATGCTCATGGCCTGGCACCCGCGGTCCAGCTGATGCCCGACTCAGGTGACCCTACTTTCGCAGCGCGAGTCGACCTCGCCCCCGGTGCGACCAATCGGTTGGCGCTTTACGAGGCCATCCCCAGCCGCCACACGAACCGAGCCGGATATGCAGCAAAACCAGTGGCATCGCAGACGCTGAGCGCGATGGAACCGCTGATCGACAGGCCCGAGGTCGGCGTCGTGTGGCTCACGACCGACTCCCAGAAGCGAGCCTTCTCCGAGATGACGATCCGGGCCACCGAAGCGATCATCGCCGACCCCCAGCAGGCTGCCGACGACTTCCCCTGGTACCGCTACGATTGGAGCGAGCTGCAGGCCCACAAGGATGGGCTGACCCTGGACACCTCGGGGGTCTCGCCACTCATTCGAACGTCGGCAAGCTCCTGGGCGTGTCACGGGACCAAACCGACCAGGGCTGGGTCACGTCGACCCGGGACACCCAGTTGCCTACTGCGGCCGCCTTCGGCATGCTGGTGGTTCGCCAAGCCGGCGACAACGCACAGCGTATCCAGGCCGGTCGCGTCTGGCAGCGAATGCACCTGTGGGCGACGAGCCAGGGTCTGGCCATGCAACCGCTGAACCAGGTGGTGGAGCGGGCTGATCGGGAACAGACGGCCGGCCTGGCCCCCCACTTCAGCAACAGCGTCGCCGCGATGATCCTGGAGGACGAGTGGCATGCCGTGATGCCCTTCCGGATCGGCTGCCCGACTGTGGACGCTCTCGAAAGCCCCCGTCGGCCGGCCGAAGATGTTGTCGTTCGCGGCTAACTGAGAGGAGGACGTCATGGATGGGATTCGGCGAAACGGGTTGGAAGGGCTCCTCGTCATTTTGGGTGGGCTCTACGTATATGTGGGCATCTACGAGACCGGTATCCCACGACTGACTGGGATCCTCGGCGGACTGATCATCGTAGTCTCGGCCTTCGTCGGAATCCGCTGGCGAGTGATCGCAGGTGGTCTGCCATTGCTGGGGACGATTCCCCTGGCCATCGCCTCCTGGTGGAGCATCGTGACGCCGCTGATCGCCGGGCTTGCGCTCCTGCTCGGCGGAATCATCCTTTCTCAAAAGCGCGCCAGGGCGATGCTCGTCGCGCGACGATAGTCGATCCCGGCGACGACTCAAGCTGCACACGCACGTTCGCCCGCCGTAGGTCCCGAAATCCAGGTGCCGTTGGGCCCTGCCGATGAGTCGTCGCCTCGCACAGGCTTGCCGGACGACGACAGCAGCCGACCGCGCCCCGAACCGAGCGATCTAGGAGGTACCCAATCGTGCAAGCCGTAGCAGCGGGTCGCCGGTCTCTTCCCGTGGAGGTCACACCGTCGTCGATCGTGAATCGGCTGGGCTTGTGGTCGGCTGGCGCGGCAGCCGTGTTCGGCTTGGCGTTCGGGATCGCCGTCTTCCTTACTCTCCTGTTCTTTCCCCAGACCACCTGGAACGGAGATATCCGAGCCTTCGCCGCTAGCTACAACCCGCTCGCGATGGCCCTGGGGGTGGTCCCATCGATTCTATTGGCGCCGGCTTTCCTCGGGCTCGTCGTGGCGGTTCACTACCGGACTGCGGCCGCAAAGAGACCGCTCACACTGTTCTCGCTGGCGCTCGCGACTCTCTACGTCGCCACCGTGGGGATGAACTACTTCCTTCAGCTCACCGCCGTCCGTCAGAACCTCACGGCGGGTCACACGGAGGCGATGGCGCTGTTTGCGATGGGGAACCCGCAGTCGGTCTTCTGGGCGCTCGAGATCCTCGGCTACTTCTGGCAGGGCGCCGCCGCCATCCTGATGACGGTGTACTTTGCCGGGACTGGCCTCGACCGCTGGATTCGGTCGATGCTGGCCGCGGTGTTCGTCAGCGGGGCCATCGGCGTGGTCGCCGCCATCCGTGGGGTCAGCTCTTTCAGCGATCCAGTCTTCGCCGCCGGGTCGGGCATATGGATGCTCTGTTTCCCCGCGGCCATGATCCTCTGTGCGATCCACTTCCGGCGCTTCGGCAGCCCACCTCGAGGCACAAATCGATGAGTCCGCTGGGTCGACGAGAGGACCAGATCGAGATGTGGCCAGCTGGGTCCGGCACCTTCGCCGGCAGCATGCCTGCTCCGGTGGCGACGCGGTGAAGATGCCGCCAAATAAGGAGTGGATGCAATGCTGACCTTCAGGAACGTCTTGGCGCTCGGGGTCTTCCTCTTCGGGACAACCTTCTTATGGTTGACCCCTTCGTTCGTCGGCAAGTCGGCGACGGGCGCCGCCTGGGCAGTCGCCCAGGCCCTGGCGATGGCCGCCATTCTCGGCTTCACCGTAGCCGCCTGGGGGATCTTTAAGGCTGCTGGCTGGTGGGAACTCGTATTGGTCGTCTCGGCCCTCGTCGGGATGGCTTCGATCATCCCGTACTGGATCGGTATTCAAAGCGTGAGCGGTGCCGTCGATTCCGCGGCGATCGAGAACGTTGTGGGCCACGTTACGGGGGCGGCGGTCGTGATCGCGGTGTTGCTGATTCATCCGGCCGAGCATTGGGTGGTCGGAAGGCTGTAGACAGTGCGGCGATCAAACGGCTCTTGGGCGCCGAAGGAGGTATGTCGATGAGCACATCTGCTGTTACCCGACCTCGAACGATTTCTGCCCGCCCAACTGCGCCTAAACCCGCGACGTCCCCGTTGCCACTGACACCTTCCCTGCGGCAGCTCGGCTTCTGGTCGGCCACCGCGATGGCGACGACCTACATCGTCTTCTTCCTCAGCTCGAGTTTCGCGCTCGGTGTCTTCCTCAAGGTTCCATCGGATCAGATCATCCCGATCAGTGCCTCGATTCTCATCGCCCCCTCGTTCGTCCTGCTAATGATCAGCATTCACTACGCGGCGCCCGAGGCGAAGAGGATCTGGAGCCACGCGGCGATCGCCTTTGCGATCCTCTACGCCGCCTTCGTCTCCATCGTCTACATCACGATCCTATTCGTGGTCGAGCCGCATGTCGTTCACCACACGGAGAGCGACGTGGCGCCCTTCCTCTTCAACCATGGGACCTTCGTCCAGATGCTGGACGGGCTCGGCTACGCGTACATGAGTCTGGCGGTTTGCCTCACCGCGCCGCTCTTTACCGGCGGGCGGCTCAACAACTGGATCCGCCGCATTGCGATCGCGAGCGGACCAGGTGCGCTGGGCGTGCTGGTCTCCTACGTGGTCTACACCGGACCGCTGACACTCCTTGGGATCGGAGCCTTTCTGGTCCCCGTGTACGCCGTGCTGCTCGCCATCTACTTCCACCGGGTCGGACTTCGCGTGGACGTCAAATGACGGTTCAGGTCAGGGCAGGGCGCCCGACACCCGCGGCTGAGCGGGCGAGTCCGACAAATGCATCTGCCAGCAGGGCGGCGATCCGACCGGGCCCTTCGTCAATCAGTGTGCAGTCCCTTACCGCGGCGCGGATCGGGATGTGGTCGGCCGTCGGCGTCGCGGTCTTCAACCTGTGGTTCTGGGTCGGGTTCATCCTGTATGAGCCCGTCCTCCAGGCGCCGTGGCGAGGGATGAATGTGTACGTGGCCACGTTCGTGCCGTCGCGGTATCTCGCCTGGGCCGTTCCGGCTTTTCTCTTTGCGCCTGCCTTCCTGACGATGATCGCCTGCCTCCATCAGTGGGCAAACCAAGACAAACGCACCTGGAGTCTGCTGGCGCTCGTCTTCGCGCTTCCCGGCGCGACCTTGATGGCGGCGCTCTACTACATCCAGATAACGGTTATCCCTAATGATCTCGTTCACGGGTTGACCGATGGGCTTCGGCTGTGGATCTACGCCCCGCCCTACCCGTTCACGTTTCCCGGTGCGCTAGAAGGCGTGGCATACGGCTTCGAGGCCGTGGCCTTTCTCCTGGCCGCTCAGGTCTTTGAGGGCGGCAGTCAGCAACGCTGGCTGCGCTGGACCTTCCGCGCGACCGGTCTCTCGACGCTCGTCGTCTTCACCGATCCACTATTCCGCCTCCCGGTCCCTTTGGTTGTCGCGGACGGGGCGCTTGGACTCATCTTGCTCAGCGCTGCGCCACTTCTACTGGCAAACCTCTGGAGGCGGACGATCAAAAGCAGCGGCCTGAGACCACACTAAGCGAGTTGGAACGCGGGAGGTACGCAAGATGAAAAAGGCGGTCGCAGCGGCCACAGTCGGTGTGATTGCGGGCATCCTAACCGTCAGGAGGTTCAAGCGATGGGGTGCTACCTCCGACGAGGTATCGCGGGCTCTCCCTGGTGATGACCAAGTAACGCACCCGTTAGTGGCAACCACACGGGCAATCACGATCCACGCTCCGGCGGATGCCGTGTGGCCCTGGTTGGTGCAGATGGGATGGCATCGTGCCGGGTGGTACAGCTACGGCGCGATCGACAACGATCACTTGCCGAGCGCGAGTCACATCATCCCGACGCTGCAGGACCTCCACGTTGGCGACTTCGTTCCCGAAGGAGTTGGCGTTGGCTGGACGGTCACAGCGCTCGAGTCCGGGCATCTCCTCCTCCTCACCAAACACGGAACTATGGCTGGTGTGGACTGGCTGGAGTGGTGCGACAGTAGCTGGTTATTCCTCATTGAAGAAATTGATTCAGAACACTCGAGACTCGTAGAGCGCGCCCGCACGGCCATCAAAGTCAAACCCAACACCAGGGCAGGGGCCGTCGCCTCGACCCTGTTCGTTGGACCCGCGCTCGCCATCGGCGACTTCGTAATGGCGCACCGCCACATGAGGGGAATCCAGCACCGGGCAGAACGTCTTTGGCACGCGGCTTGTTGAGCTCGTGCCCTTCGCCAGTCCCTGAGCCTGCCGCCCTTTCCACCTCCGTCACGCCCCGCGAGAACCTTGCGCATCGTGGCTGCCAGTGGTCAACATCGAGGCGGTTTTGAAAGCAACCTTGAAAGTGGCCGCTGACCGGTTCAAGGCGGGGGCACGGACGCGACGACGGCGCCGAGCGAGAACTACTCAACCCGCCGATTCCATATCTCGAGCGGGAGGAGGCGAAGACTTCACGCGAGATTGCGCTCGTTGCTCTGGAGCCAGCCCGGGAGTAATCGTCCTGAGCGCTAGCGCGTGCCGCTGACCACCCGCGACACAGACTCCACCCGGTAGCCTCCGTTTTCACGGAAACGCTCGATGGCCCTGACCAGTGCCCCGTCGAAGCCGGCCTGCTCCTCCGCCTTCAGTTCCCCGACGATCGCCCGGCAAATCGGTCCTTCGCGCAAATATTCGAGTAAGGACTCGCGGTTGTCGGTCCGGACTTCACCAGCAACGTCTTCGACACGGGCTTCGAGAAAGCCTGCGGATTCCAGCTGGTAAGCAAAGTCAACCTCGGATAGGACGAACGCGGTGCGCAACGCGGTGGAGGGCAATCGCAACAGGCGCTCTTCTTCCGCCACGGCGATAGGCAGATCGAAATAGCGATTCAGCTCCTTGGGAGCCCACACCATGAAAGAAAGCCGGCCCCCAGGGCGCAAGGCCCGACAGAAGCCACGTAATGGTTCGGGCCATTGCGGCAGGAACTGCATGACATTTCTGCCGATCACGGCATCCAGCGTGGCATCGTCGAGCTCCAGACGGGCTCCATCCATCAACCGGACCTCGATGTTGTCGAAGCTGGAGTCCCCTGCCCTGGCACTGGCCTGTTCCACCATGCCGGGGGAAGCGTCAATGGCGAGCACATGACCGCCGGGTTGGACGCGCCCTGCCGCCAACACCGCTGTGACACCTGGACCGGTGCCAACGTCGAGGACCAGGCTGCCAGGGCGCAATCGAGCCACGTCGAGCATTCGAGTTGTGGCGTTACCGAGCAGCGCGGATCGCACGGCCGTCCCGCGCTCGTAAGCTTGCGCCGCGTCTTTCGACTCAAAAGGCCGGAAAAGCGTTGACATCCAGCCAGTCTTACCATTTCGCCCTCCCCTTACCGCGCGAAGGTGATTGCGCTGTCAGCTCATCGTGACAACAACTTTGCCGAGGGCGCGGCCCTCACCAACGTAGGCGAGCGCCGCGGGTACGTCGTCTAGTCCGAATGTTCGGTCGACGTGGACGCTGACATCCCCCGCGATGCAAAGGTTGGCCAGCGGCTCGAAGTGCGCTGGGCCCTCCTTGACGATAAGCATTCCCATCCGGCGATGGGTGAGCCGGCCGACGATTGAGCCGACCGTCACAACGCGCAGTAGTGCTGGTACGGTTCCCCCGACGCATCGGTAACGGCCGCCGTGGGCGAGTGCACGGCGGTAGGCGAACACCGACCGATGAGCGACGAGATCGAGGATGAGGTCGTATGGCTGGTGGTGGCGGGCAAAGTCCTCGCTTCGGTAGTCGATCACCTCGTCCGCGCCGATCGACCGCATGAAGTCGAGCTTGCCAGCGTTGTCGACACCGGTCACGTGCGCACCCAGTCGCTTGGCCAGCTGGATCGCAAAGGAACCCGAGCCACCGCCTCCTCCATTGACAAGGACGCGACGGCCGGCTGCGGCACCTTCGGTCCCTTGTAGCGCGATCGCGCCCGCCTGGGGGATCGTCGATGCCTCGACGAATGTCAGCTCCGGCGGCTTGCGCGCGAGCGCCCGCTCGGCGGCGACGGCGTACTCAGCGAAGCCCCCCTTCAGCCAAAGGTTGTCGCCGTAGACCTCATCACCAGGTCGGAACCGCGTCACCCCGTTGCCGACGACGTCGACCCAGCCCGCGATATCCGAGCCGAGTATCCGGCGAGCCGGTGCGCGCAACCCACCCAGGCGCGAATACAGCGGCGAGCCGCGCAGTGTCTCCCAGTCGCTGAGGTTGACCGATGTTGCGACAACTTTGACGAGCACCTGTCCCCTCCCGGGAGACGGCATCGGAACGTCATCGATCCGCAGCACGTCGGGATTCCCATACCTGTCATAGACGACCGCCCTCACCTGAGTCTCCCAACCTCAAGAACTGCGTCCGATATCCACCGCTACGGATCTCTTCGAGGTCATCGTCGGCCGGCACACGGTCCCACCTGCGTCGCTTATCGGCGGCATGCGCCACCTATCGTCATTGGAGGAGAACCTTGTCCATGGCTGTCACAACCATAGGCCAGCTGATCGAATCGATCCGCCTCTTATTTCTCGTCCTGGTTCTTGTGCCCCTTCGCCGAGGCGAGCTCTGGGCCTGCTGCACCTGCTGGGTCCTGCTAATCGCTTACGTCGGCTACACGGTGACGACCGCGCAGGACGGGTCCACTAGTTTTGCCTATAGCCTCGTTGCCGATGTGGGCTTACCGGTGCTTCTCGTCGTCCAGCTTTCGCGGTTCGGGCGAAGAGAGGACCCAACCCTACTCAACGTTAGGAAACTGACGGTCGGGCAGCCCCGCCGGGAGGTCGATCTACCGAAGCTGCAGCGCCGCGCGGTGCAGCCCTCGCTGTCGGCAACCACATTCGGCCGTAAAGTTCAGACCTAGGATCTGACCAACGAGCGAAAGCCGTCAGAAGGCGAGATTGCGATCACATGCTGTAGCCGCAGTCACCGCCCGTGGCGCTCACATTGAATTAGCGGTCGGAACTCAATATGGCTCTTGAACAAGTTCGAGGCGCGCCCTACGATGAGTGGCAGGAGCGGCTCGATTTAAGGGGCACGGCAGCAAGGAGGGGACCAGCCGATGCCCTGTTGGTGTCGACGCTAACGAGGGTGCCGACGGATCACGACTCAATACTTGCGGAGGACCCCGCCATGGCAACCACCACCACGACCCAGACCGCAACCACCGCTACTGCGGCACGCCCGTTCCGCGTGGAGATTCCGCAGAAGCAGCTCGACGACTTGCGCCGACGCCTCGCCGCGACACGCTGGCCTTCCAAGGAGCTCGTCGCTGATCGGTCGCAAGGTGTACAGCTGGCGACGATCCAGGAGCTTGCCCGCTACTGGGCCACCGATTACGACTGGCGCAAGTGCGAGGCGAAACTGAACGCGCTGCCGCAGTTCACGATCGAGATCGACGGGGTCAACATCCACTTCATCCACGTGAAGTCGCGGCAGGAGAACGCGCTGCCGCTGGTCATGACGCACGGCTGGCCCGGCTCGGTCATCGAGCTGCTCGAGGTCGTCGGCCCGCTTACCGACCCGACCGCGCACGGCGGGGAAGCGAAGGACGCGTTCGACCTCGTGCTGCCGTCCCTGCCCGGCTATGGCTTCTCCAGCGAGCCGACCGAGCTCGGCTGGAACCCCGGTCGCATTGCGCGCGCCTGGGCGGAGCTGATGCACCGCCTCGGCTACACGCGTTATGTCGCCCAGGGCGGCGACGTGGGCGCAGCCGTCACCGACACCATGGGCCGCCAGGCACCCCAGGGTCTGGTCGGCATCCATATGAACTTGCTCGTGACGGCGCTGGGCGGCGCCCCGCTGCCGGCGGACTCCGAGCAGGAACGCGCGGCGCGCGACGCACTCGCCGCCTTCCGCACCAGCGGCATCGGCTACTTCATCGAGCAGAACACGCGGCCGCAAACGATCGGCTATGCCCTACTGGATTCTCCAGTCGCCCTGGCGGCCTGGATGCTCGACCACGACACGGACGCCTACTACAAGATCTCCCGCGCCTTTGTCGACGGGCAGCCTGCGGGCAATCTCACCCGGGACCACATCGTTGACAACATCACGATGTACTGGCTGACCGGCACCGGCACCTCGGCCGCCCGGGAGTATTGGGAGAGCGGACAGGCCGCAGCCCATGCCGGCGGGCAGGCTCCTCTCAAGGTCTCGCTCCCTGTGGGCTTCACCACGTTCCCCGGCGAGATCTGGCGGACCCCCCGCAGCTGGGTCGAGAAGAGTTACCCCAATGTCAGCTACTTCAACGAGGCCGAAAAGGGCGGCCACTTCGCCGCCTGGGAAGAGCCAGATATCTTCACCAAGGAAATGCGGGCCGCATTTCGGTCGGTGCGCTAGTGAGGCACCCTTCGCTGACTGAGGAGGCATGAACATGGCCAAGAGCAAGGTCGACATTCCGCAAGGCCCGGGCTCCGTCTCGGGTGCACCAAATCTACCTGCGGGATTCACCGACACGTTTACCAGCCGATTCGTCGACACCGGTCAAATACGGTTGCATGCGGTCATCGGCGGCAAAGGCCCGCCGCTGCTGCTGGTGCACGGCTGGCCCCAGACCTGGTACGCGTGGCGGATGGTGATGCCGCCCCTGGCGCGAGACTTCCAGGTGATCGCGGTCGACCAGCGCGGTATCGGGCTATCGGACAAACCAACGGATGGGTACGACCCCGGCACGCAGGCCAATGACCTGATCGGGTTGATGGACGCGCTCGGCCAGCAGCGATTCGCGTTATACGGAACGGACGTAGGCATGCCGCTCGCTTACGCTGTCGCCGCGGATCACCCAGACCGAGTCGTCCGCCTGATCGTTTCAGAGGCTCCGCTGCCAGGCGTGTCTCCCTCGCCACCGTTGTTCCTTCCGCCAACGCTCAACGCCCGGCTGTGGCACCTGGCCTTCAATCAGCTTCCCAAGATCAACGAGTTGCTCGTGAGGGGACGCGAGGAGATCTTCTTTGGAGCCGAGCTCGATGCATCAGCCGGAACCAAAAAGCTGCCCGACCACGCCGTCAGGTATTACATCGACACGCTCGCCGCCGACCCGGACAACTTACGCGGCAGTTTTGAGTTCTACCGGGCATGGGTGGCCATGACCCAGCAGAACGAGCAGCGCAAGGCGCGGCGCCTGACCATTCCGGTCCTGGCGATCGGCGGCGCCGAGTCCAGTGGCGAAAACGTCGCGATGACCATGAAGCTCGTCGCCGACGACGTGCAAAGCCTGGTGATTCCCGACTGCGCCCACTGGGTGGCAGAGCAGGCTCCCGACGCGCTGGTCGCGGCGGTGAGCACCTTCCTCGCTCCATATCGCGAACAATTCGCCGCGGCTCAGCCGCTCGCTGCAAAGAGATAGCCACGAATCGCTGACGTCGATCGCATGACCAAGGAGTAGGCAGCCATGAAGACCAGGCAGTTCTTTTTCGGTGGAAGTCACCCGGCCGGGGTCGAAGCGCCGAGCGAACCGGCGAAGGTTGATGACCAGCTCATGCGCCAGCTCAAGGCGAGGGCTGCGGAACTTCCCGTTGAGAGTCGGATGCCGTCGTTCGACGGCGCGATCAGCTGGCTCAATTCCGAGCCGCTGACTCCGGAGGATTTGCGCGGCAAGGTCGTCGCCGTCGACTTCTGGACCTATACCTGCGTCAACTGGCTGCGGACCCTGCCATACGTGCGCGCCTGGGCACAGAAATACGGCGCCAACGGTCTGGTCGTAATCGGGGTGCACACGCCGGAGTTTCCCTTCGAGCGGGACCTCGACAACATCCGAAAAGCAGCCAGGGACATGCGGGTCGACTATCCGATCGCGGTCGACAGCGATTACGCGATCTGGCAGTCGTTCGACAACAACTACTGGCCGGCTCTCTACGTCGTGGATGCCCAGGGACGGATTCGCGCACACCATTTCGGTGAGGGCGCCTACGACATGTCGGAGATGATCATCCAGCAACTGCTGGCCGACGCGGGATTCACCGGATTCACCGATGACCTCGTGTCGGTTCAGCCGGAGGGCACCGAAGTCGCGGCCGACTGGCAGACGCTCGAGTCAGGGGAGACCTACACCGGCTACGAGCAGGGCGACAATTTCGCCTCGCCGGGCGGAGTTGTCTCCGACAGGCCGAACACTTACGTCGTTCCCAACCGGCTGAGGACGAACGAGTGGGCCCTGTCGGGGAACTGGACCATCGCTGCGGGCCCGGCAGTGCTGAATGAGGCGCACGGCCGCATCGCATTTCGCTTTCACGCTCGGGACGTCAACCTCGTGATGGGTCCGGCCAGACGCGGCAGCTCCATTCGGTTCCGCCTGACACTCGACGGTAAGCCGCCCGGTGCGGCCCATGGAACCGAAATGGACGACGACGGCCAGGGAGCCGCGAGCGACCAACGGCTCTATCAGCTGATCCGTCAGCGCGGCGATATCGACGATCGCACCTTCGAGATCGAGTTCCTCGAACCGGGCATCGAAGCCTACTGCTTCACGTTCGGTTGAGTCGGTTCGGTGCAATGGTCACGAGGCACCAAGGGGGAGGGCGGGGTGCGTCGACGGAACCGGGTGGTGTTCGAGTTCATGAAAATCTTTCGCTGTAACGACGGAGGCCGGATCGCCGAGGAGTGGATCCAAACCGACATCGGAGGGTCCTGGACGGCTGTGCCGAGGGTCAGTGATGCGCGACCGCTCGAACGCGGCGTTCCATGAATGGACGCATGACGCCTGCCGGTTGGCCAGCGATTGGCGAGACGCGGTTGGCAAGACAAGGTGCGGCTGCGCTAGCTACTCGCCAATCGCTCCGATGACGGTGTCGTCCGGTGACGCGATCTTCCAGATGAACGCGTGACCGGACGAACTCTTGATCAGTTCTTAACCGCGCGCGAAGCCCCGCGGTTAACTGCGACCTAACGGTTTTTCAGTCCACCAGATCGAGTCATGACCCGAACGGAAGCGGCGAGCAAAGCGGTCGACCTTGGGCGTGATCATTGCCACGGTCGCCAACAATGGCCAGCTGATCACCGATCTATTGCGCCGCCCGCTCATAACGGCTTCGTTGGCACCTTCCTTCGCATCGTTCTCGGCGTGTACTCTGGAATTGATGTCCGGCTTGTTTCCGGTTTATCGCGAAAGTGGTCGGGAAGGTCTTCGTTAATTAATGCCACCAGCCTCCGGGCAAACTGCTCTGGTCCTCAGAAAAGCCCTACATAAGGGCACGTGACGCCGCGCGCCCGATGGATTGCCGTCCCGTCATCGCAATACAACGATACTGCCGAGCTAGGGCATGCTCGAATTGGGCGAAAGGAGCTTTAGTCCGTGGCGGATTCGAACCTCGATCGGGTTGGCTAATTAACCGTTAGGTCGAGGCTAAGCGCGCGCCTTCGCGCACGGTTAAGAACTGATCAAGAGTTCGTCCAGTCGCGCGATCATCTGGATGAGGGCAGATGATCGAGACGCCTGGACGGAGTCTTGTTCGTCCCTTAACACAGCCTCTGACCCCTGGCGTCCCGTTAGGGTCTGCACGGTGGTCCGGGAATCGATACTGTCAGCAACAGAAATGGACGACACCCCGATTCCAATCACACCACGCCCAATGAGCATCGAGGAGCGCTCGATCCTGGCGCGGCTGCTCGAGTTCGATTTTCCCGGCTCGGAGGGCCTCCGAGCTCAGGTGCCGTTCGTTTCAGTCGTTGGGGTCTGCCCCTGCGGTTGTGTGACCCGTGAGCTTAAGGTCGATCGGGCCCAGGTGCCGCCTGCGCCCGGAGTAAGCAGCCCCATCCCCCGAGAAGCAGAGATCCCCGCGCGGGGCGGCGACTATGGGGGCGGGATCATCGCGTTTGCCAAGGACGGGTACCTCTCGTCGCTGGAGGCCTACTCGCACGACGTGGAACCCATTCGTAGTTGGCCACCCATGGATGTCCTGATCTTTAGATCCCGCGGCAAATTGTGAAAAAGATTGCTGCTAAGCACGCCCATGGCAGCGGCGTGGTCATCGAAGCAATTGGCTTGGTTCGGATAGCCGCAACCAGGGAGCAGGAAATTGCGTGCGCCGCTGTGGGCGGGTTCCTTGGCCTGACTTCTATTACCTCGATGGCCCTCCGGCGAAGGTTGGGGCAAACAAGAGCCTGATCGTCAGACCGAGCGCCGTGGCTCAATTCTGTCTTTCAACATCTCGTACTCCGACCGGAGTTTTTCTACCTCGGCCTTGAGCGTCTTGTGGTTATCGCGCCAGTGTTCGGCCTCCTTGCGAGCTTTATCAAGCTTCTGGCGGCATTCGCGATAGGCTTCCTCAAGATCAACCGGCCAGTTTCCGGAACCGCGTTCTATGCGCACCTCCTTGACGCCATCTCTGCCGGCATCATGGTAGCCGCCTCATGACTCGCCAGCATGTTGTCGAGTCGCCGGCCTATCGGCAAAGGCTCGTAGGTCCAATCCCTCTACCTGATGCACGTGCCTGTAACGTCCTTTAAAGGCGAGCAGCCGTGAAGCACCTGGTCCGGAATCACGCACGTGCTGACCAGTAGCTTTGCGACTCAATCGGGTTTCAGGGCAACCCCGACTCAGCGAAGAGTCTCAGATACTCGCGCGCCTGCAATCGCCCGTGGGGGAAGTGGTCATTGGGCATCTCGATTGGCGAACGGAGAACCTGCGCGCTACCGCCGGCCTTGGCTGAATGGCGCCGAAGCAGGCTGGCTAGGCCAGCCTCGGTCTGCGAGGCTCAGCTGACCTTCAGAAGGCGGCGCCGCTTAGGCGCAATGAGCTTCACCTGATGCTGGTTGATCCGATGAAAGCGCACCCTGGCGATGTCTCGCCCAGGGATGGCGATCCGGTTCTCAGTCCACGGGTTTGGGAAATGCACGACGTCGGCGAACATCTCGCTGGAGTCGAAGATCCACCGTACGAGCCATGCAGCCGAGAGCGTGCTGTAGTGCGGCTGCCCATCTCGGTTCGGCGTGACCGCACCGCTGAGGTCGAGGCCGGCTGGCTCGGCTCCGCTTACATTGCCTCGGCTGTCAAGTTTGATCCTGACGCGATCATTGCCGTACATCGCTCTCCATAGCGCCTCAAAATCCACGCCCTGGACGCTGGAACCCACGGCAAGGATGAAGGGGATTCCGGCGTCCTTCAGACTGTGATACCGACCGACCTTGGTCTCAATGTCCTTCTTGATCGATGCGACCCCAGGATTGGTGACCACCGGCGCGCTGGCATCGATGGCGACAATGCTCTCAAGGTTCTGTGAGGCCGGAACGAGAACGGCTCTCAAGAAGGCCTTGCCAATCGGGATCTCGAGTTCGTGTTCCACCGGCGGCAATCCAGCGATCGCCTTTCTCACCGTCGCCTCGATGAGGCTCGGGCGAACCGACTCGAGGCCCGTGCTGGGAACCCAATGCGGAATCAGGTGCCATGGCCCCGAGATCCGATCCAGCCGCCGCATGATGTCGCGGCGCCGATGGATGAGCGGATTCACCTTCTCGACAATAGTCGTTGACTCAAAGACGACTTCCTTGCTGAGGCGTCCTACGCGGACTGCGAAATCGGGCGTCTTTCCACCCACAGGCAGCCCTATCGGCTCCTGCTGAACGGCGCCGAACTTTCGCCTGAGGACTTCGCGAAGCACTAACTCCGAAAACGTGCCTGGGCAGCTGCTCTCCCCCAGCAGATCGGTTCGGACCTTCGACTGAAGGGCCGGCGGATCAGCGCGGACCCACGCATCTACGATCCTCCTCAGACGAGCGGCGACGGGGTGGTCGAGGAGCAGGTGGTCGCGCAACGTCGCATAGCGCGGCAGACGCTGCGGCAGCTGAACGCCTTGGAAGATCGATGGCGGCATGCCGGATCTCTTGATACCCAGGCATGGACCGATTCAGTCGCCCGCCAGAAATCGGAGGGGCTTAGTACCCGTTCTCCAAGAAGCTGCTTGGTGGAAGACTTCTGGGCTGCCCCCCAACCGTGCGCATTAGTGTGCTTAGATCGTATTCACAACCGGAGGCGGCATGGTCGGGGGCCCGGGATTTGAACCCGGGGCCTCATGGTCCCGAACCATGTCGGTTGCATATCCTCGAGTGTCCCGACAGCTCCGCAGGTGCCCGCCTGAACTCAACTTGCCGCGCCTTGGTGTCCGTCCGTGTCCTCCAAGAGCCGCCTGGTGCCGGGAATCTGTGCCCCGGCTGTGCCCCGGCGATGGTCCATTGAGCCGTCAAAAGCCGACCCCCCTTTTCCGTGGGAAGGACATACGGATCCGAGCGTGCAAATCGTGGATGGCGCATTAGGGACGGTGTCGGACCTTTCCGGTGTTTGGGGTCTTTCTACCGGTTACTACTGGTGGCGACCGCTA
>Ga0207684_10000102_pt1 | contig 162120 bp, 138 predicted proteins | sample KBSK5501metaG_FD_184342 | JGI IMG/M metagenome (GOLD analysis project Ga0207684, IMG submission 184342) | Corn, switchgrass and miscanthus rhizosphere microbial communities from Kellogg Biological Station, Michigan, USA - KBS K5-50-1 metaG... | ecosystem: Host-associated > Plants > Roots >... | reverse complement strand
TGACCGGCGGGTCCGCCGGCAACGGCTATGCTGCGAATCGTGACCGCGCCATTCGCCGATGAGAGGCCGCGCGCGGGCCCAGCGGCGAAGGTGATCTGCGCTCCGTCAGGCGACCAGGCCGCGATGCCGCTCAGGATCGTCTCGTTCCGCGCACAGGTCAGGAGCGTGCGCAGCTCACCGCTATCGAGCGTAGCGATCACGATGCTTTGGTGTTTGCCGTCAGATTCGGTGCTGTAGAAGGCGACTTGTGTGCCGTCGGGCGAGAGCGTGAACTGGGAGTCGAAGTTGTTAAGCAGCCGCACTGGCGGTCCGCCGAGAACCGGAATGCGGTAAAGCGCACCGTCCGGGTTGCGTTTGTCGAAGACGACGTAGTAGATGTGCGAGCCATCGGGCGAGAAAGCCGACCCGCCGAAAATCCTCTTTTCAGGCTCCAGGAGCCGGATTTCGTTGTTGGTGTCTCTCTGTTTGACATACAGCGTTCCCGCGCCGGAGGTGTGGTTTTCAAAGTAGGAGATGAATTTCCCGTCCGGTGAGATGATCGCGCCTAAGGCCTTCCCGGAGTTGGTGACGCGAGTCATCTTCATCTCGCGCACTGGCGCCACGGCGCCTCGCCGATCTTCCGCTTGCCGGCCTGACACTGCCCGCCACACGGTGATCGCGACCCCGCCCATAACCATCAATACAACGGCAAGCAAGGCCAGGGTTGTTGGGCTCCTGAGGAGGCGCGCGCCATGGTGTGGGGCGCCGAGCGCGGTGGCGCGGGACTCAACAGACCCTTCGGATAGGTACGACGGTCGGTCGCTCGCCTGCTCCTCAATGACGATATGTGCCCTGGTGCGCTCGATGACCGCGACCGTTTCGTGCTGCACCTCGCGGAGGTCGGCAACAAAGCGATACCCGCGTCGCGGGATTGTCTCAATGTACTTTGCGCCGTTTTTGTTCTCGCCTAGAGCCTTCCTCAATGTGAACACGTGATGCGAAAGATTCGCCTCTTCCACGAAGCTGTCGGGCCACACCTGTTTCATCAACTCGGCTTTTCCGAGTATGTGGCCGCTGTTTTCCACGAGCGCTACGAGGACATCGAAGGCTTTCGGCGTCAGCGGCACAATCTCGCCATCGCGCAGCAAGACATGCTCTTCCAGGTCTAAGCGGAACTGGCCGAACTCATAGAAGTTGTTCGCCTGCCGATTCATAAGAGCAGAAATAAATCGTCAACAAATCGTCGAGAAAAAATTGAGAACTCCTAAAGGACTTCCGCGCCGATGAGAAGTAATCTCCGCCCCGTGTTGAGGCCGAAAACGCTTCGGTCTGACAGCTCTGACTCGGCTCATTGTAGGTCAAGGCCGTGGAAGGAGCAATACAATGAACAAACTCATTACTGAAGGAGGAGCAGACATATGGCCGAGATATTAGACAATGATCTTCTCGATATGACTGGTGATTGGAAGATCACCTACCGGATCAATGTTGATGCGAGTTTCACCTTCCCGCCAGCTCATTCCAATACTTACGGAGTCCGCCTCGTAGATGCAGGGGTGGGTAGTCACGGAGGCAGGAAATTCAAGGGAAAGTACAGTGACCCGCCGTCACTGAAGGCAGACTTCGAGGGCGAGACATTTTATAATCGCCGCGGCGTGCAGTTGGTGCAGATGCTGGTGTTCAACGATGGTCTCCGGTATTTGGAAGTGCTTAGCGGGAAGCACGTGATTGACCATACTGATCTTAGGAAAATCTGGATTCTTGGTGCGTGGTTCAATGTCGGGAACGCGGGCAACGGAGAGCCTCATGCTGGGAGTGGTTTCCCCGGTGTCTTTGAAATGGTGAAGGTCACGACCGCAAAGAGACGAAATAGCTTTGCTGATCTGGTAAGGCCTTGGGCATGAGATGTGAACATCGCTAAGGAGGAAATCATGGCGTTGGAGCTTGCATATCACCACGACAAAGACGGCAACCCGATCAGCGGCTCAGTCGATGCCCTTATCAAGGGTATTTCGAATGGCCGCCAAGTCCGAGCCGTATTGAAAGATAACATCGGATTCATTGCTTACAACTACTTCTCGACAGTCCGGGTCTTGAGGAAGCCGAAACTGGTAAACGCGGTTCTGCCGGTTCGTCCGGCTGCCAGCGACTCTGGCGCACTGTTCGACGTCTTTGGACTAAACGTGGCGGTTATCGATTCAACCGGGATGTACGCGCGACGAGACGGACTAGGCGCTGACGGCGTCTTTTCGCGCCAATATGAAGTGAAGTGGTTCCTGGATTAGAGACTCCGAGATGAACTTACGCTAGTTCAGGACAGGATGGAGCGTTTGTTCCCGGAAACAGGGTGTTCTAACTCGCGCGACCACTACCGGAGAGCGAACGCGACGAACGTGGATGGTTTCGGGGCCGATTGCATGGAGAAACTTGGCTACAAAGAAAAGAACCGAGCTAACCATCGAGATTGATCGAATGATTGTAGTAAGCAGCCGCGCAGTTTTGGTGTCGGCTTGGTGCGCAAAGTGTCGTCAGCGGGTTTCGATGGCGTCGGCCGACGAAGCAGCCCGAAGCGCCCGAGTCGGCACCCGAACGATGTTCCGCTTGATCGAAGCCGAAAAGGTCCACTTCAAGGAGACGACTGATGGCCGGCTTCTGGTTTGCCTGAATTCGCTTCCGTCTGCTGATGATCGCAGGTCCAGTCAGGCAAGCTCACCTGTTAGATCCTGAACCTGACTTTGACGTCGCGGAAGGGCAGCGGCTTCATGTGACTCTTATGTTTATTTCAATGTCGCGAACGTGCGGGTGAACTCAGAACCTCGAACGCTTCGGAGCATCTTGCGTCAGGCTGGCATAAGCGCGCGGATGAGCCCCAAAGACGCCTTGGGTCGAACTATGACCTTTGATCTCTGCACGTCTCGGTGCCGAGAGAATCTAATGGCCTAGATCACGCCAGGATCGCGACTACTTCCTTCTGAGGCTCCCCGCCCGTGACTCGCGCCTCATTATCGCTCACGTAGACATCGATCTCGCTTCGGACTCCGAACTTGCCTTCAAGATAAATGCCCGGCTCGATCGAAAAACACGTTCGAGGAATCAACACGCGCTCGTCTTTAGTCTCGAGGTTGTCGATGTTCGCGCCGTTGCCGTGGACCTCGGTGTGAATGCTATGACCCGTGCGATGTATGAAGTACTCGCCGTAGCCCGCTTTCTGAATCACCTCGCGGCAAACATCATCCACCTGCCAGCCGTAAATCGTGCGGCCCGCGGCGAATGCCTCTTTGACGAAATCAGTCGCCGCATCGCGGCCGTCTCGCACAATGTTGAAGACTTTGGTTACTTCATCAGGAACCTTGTCGCCAACGAACGACGTCCACGTTATGTCCGCATACACGGCGTTCGGGCGGTCGAGCTTCGCCCACAGATCGATCAACACGAAGTCCCCTTTGTTGATCGCCGAGTGGTGCTCGCGAGCCGGCCCGTAGTGAGGCATCGCGCTGTTGGCGTTAACCGCGACGATCGGCGGATCTTTGCTGAACATCCCCCGGTCGGCGAAGCAATTCAATATGTATTGCTGGATGTCGTATTCGGTTGTCGGCGTGCCGGCGGTGATTCGCTTGCCGATTTCAGCGAACGCGCTCTTCACCGATTCGTAGAGCCCGCGCGCGGCTTCATCGTGCATAGCGAGTTGCTCGTCGCCCCACGCGGATTCAAAACGCTGAACGAGATCGGCCGACGATACTATCTCGACGCCAAACGAGCGGAGCAATTCTATGGTGCCGGCGTCGACGCGAGAGAGATAAGGGATCGCTGCGTCCGCCGAATACTGCATCGCGATCCGCGGATGCGCCGACGAAGCGGTAAGCGTGCTCTTCAGATGACTGTGGAGCTGTTGCCACGGGAGATAAATCAGCTTCTTACCCGGCAAATGATCGAGCACGTCTCGCTCGATCGAATGAAGTATGCGAATCGGCTCGCCGGATTGCGGAACGAAATAAAACCAGCGGCGTGTTGCCATGTGGCCTTCGGTTGGTATCGCGAGAATGTTCGCGGCGATGGGATCGCTTCCGCGAAAACTGTAGAACAACCAGCCGTCGAGCTTTGCGTCTTTGAGAGCCTGCTGAATCGCTTCAATCAAGATTGCCTCCGGTGAGTCGTGAATTATGTATCGATGACGAGCCCTCATTCTACAACCCCGCTCACCGAGCCTCAACCTTGACCCAAACGGCGCAACCGCCCGTCGCACATGGGCGTATTAGCAAAGAATGAACGCGGGCGCGCAGTTCGATCGTTGGCGGCGCAATCCCAGGGCTATGTTATATTCAGTCCTTCGAGGAATCGACGAATGAGAAGGCGGCTGATATTCACTTTTGGCGCGATTTTCTTTGCGTTCCTTCTCATCTATGGCGGCAAGCGCTTTTACAATTCGTTCTCGCTGCTCGGAATGGAAAGCAGCCCCGGATGGACAACTCGCCAGTCAGGCAACCAGGTCCGCGTTGGTCAATTGCGAAACGTCGATCCCCCGGGAGCGGTGCGCGAAGGCGATGAGGTTCTGGAACTAAACGGCCGGCTCATCAAGAGCGCTTCCGACGTCCCCGCGCTCTTTCACGACATTCAACCGGGCAGTGCGTACACGGCGTTGATCAGACGCGGCGCGATAACGTTTGAGGTTACGCTGCGGTCGCAGGAGATCTCTCTCCTTGCGTGGATCGTCAACGGCACCGCCAGTCTTGTCATCCCGAATATTTTTCTTTTGACGGGGCTGATAGTTTTCATGCTCAAGCCCGACGACAAGCAAGCGCTTTTGCTTGCGCTGATGTTTGGAATGTTCAACGGCGCGCTGCTGGCCTTTGATCCTGCGTATTCGGCGGAGTCGCCGTTGCTGGTTGCGATAATGCTCACCGTGCATCTTGTGTCACTGTTTTTGTGGCCGGTGTTCTTTCACTTCTTTTTGATCTTTCCCGAGCCGTCGCCGCTTGTCAGGAGAATTCCGAGGCTTGAAGGCTATCTGTATCTGCCTCAGCTTCTAACGATCCTGCCCTATTTTGGTTTGTCGAGTGTGCTCGAGGCTTTTGCGCCGGAGCATGCGCCCGCATTTCGGTCGCGGCCGATCGTGCTCGTCAGCATCAGTATCGCGGTCGCGTATGTCGCGGCGGGATTGCTGTCGCTGCTGGTCAACTATCAACAGGCGGGGCGCAAATCGAGGCGGAAGATGCGCGTGGTTGTTGCGGGCAGCATCGCGGGATTCCTGCCGATATTTCTATTGATCGCACTTGCGATCATCTTCAATTTGCCGCGCACCAGTCCGCTGCTTCAATGGCTTGGAATCGCGGCGCTGTTTTCGTTTCCGCTGTTTCCGTTGTCGTTCGCATACGCGATCGTGCGGCATCAGGTTATTCCGGTCAGGCTGATACTGCGCCGCAGCGTGCGCTACCTCCTGATTTCGCGTGGCTTCATTATTATTCAGGCGATCGTCGTATTCGGACTGCTGAGTTTTCTTCTGACCGGCAGCCGGTTGGCAACAATCGATAGTCTGGGCGAACGCGCGGACATTGTCGTTACGATGGCCGCGACCGCGCTTGCGATAGCCGGACTGACTTTCCTGAATCAGCAAGTGATGCCCATCATCGATCGTAGGTTTTTCCGCGAGTCTTACGATGCACAGCAGGTGTTATCGGAGCTTGGGCTTGAGATGCGCAAGGTCTCGACGGTCGCGCAGTTGCTCGAGCGAGCCGTGGCCAAGATCCAGGATGCGTTGCACGTCGAGAACGTGACGATATTCCTGCGCGATCTGGAGAGCGGTGACCACGTCTGTGCGATTTCATCCAGGATCACGGCTGCGGGACTCGACTCGTCACAGGATCGCGAACTTGTGCTCGCGCCAAACGGTCCGCTGGTGACGCGAATGAGCCGGTTCACCAATCCGGTTCCGGTGGACTTTGATCGATACAGCCCGTGGGCTCAAAAAGTGTTGTCCGCCGAGTTGTCTATGGACGATCTCCAAAGACAGGAGAACGCCACGCTCGGGCGCATTCGTTCGGCGTTATTGCTTCCGGTCGCGACTAAGGATGAGCTGCTCGGCATTGTGTCGCTTGGTCCGAGGCTGGGCGATCTGCCGTTCTCGCGTGACGACCGCCACCTGCTGATGGCGGTAGCTCTGCAAATGGCCTTTGCGATTCAGAACGCGGAGCTTGTTCAGGAGATCGCGGTCGAAGAACGGCTCAGGCATGAACTCGCCATCGCGACAACGGTTCAACAGCGATTGTTTCCCGAGCATCCACCGCAAATCGATTCGCTTGATCTCGCGGGCGTGTGTTATCCGGCGCGCGGAGTCGGTGGGGATTATTACGACTTCATTGAGCTCGAAGACGGGAAGCTGGGCATCGCGGTAGCTGACGTAGCGGGGAAGGGAATCTCCGCGGCGTTGCTGATGTGCAGCGTGCAGGCGTCGTTGAGAAGCCAGGCCCCGACCGTGAACGGCAACCTTACGGGTCTGGTCTCGTCAATGAATCATCTGCTTCACGTGTCCACCGATGCGAGCGCGTACGCGACCTTCTTCTATGCTCAGTTTGAAGAATCAACACGATTGCTCACCTATGTGAACGCCGGTCACAATCCGCCGATGCTTGTGAAAGCGGGGGCGAACGTAAAGGCGCACGGCGTTGGGATGGGTGCGTCGGCCGCGCCGGACGAGATGGTTCTCGAAGAGGACGCACATTCGGATGATGTAACGCTCCTGACAAAGGGCGGCCCAATAATCGGCGCCTTCCAGGGCTCGGGCTATGAACAGGAGACGGTTCAACTGGAACGCGGGGACTTGCTGGTGGCCTATACGGATGGAGTGACAGAGGCCCGCAATGGCGATGATCAGGAATTCGGCGAAGAGAGACTCCGCGCGATAGTCAATGTGTCAGCACATGTACGCGCGCAGGAATTGAGCGAGCGAATCGTGCAAAGTGTTCGCGAGTGGTGCGGAGATGTTCCCCCGCACGACGACCTGACGCTGGTTGTAATGAGGGTGAGGTAGCATAGACTTCAATTGGTGTCCGCCAGACTCGAACACTCGCTTCGGGCCACACACAAATCAAAGTCTATGCTACATGAGGATTGATCTTCGGATTCCCGAGCGAACTAACTTCCCACTTCTGAAATCTTGGTAACCTTGATCGTGTCGCCGTCGACATCGCCTTCAACGGATACCTGAACGCCACGCTCCGCTTTGGTGTTCTTTAGAATCTCGGCCGCTTGCTTGTTGCCGGCCGCATCCAGCTTATAGAGTTTGCCGTCCGAGTAGACGGCGTAACCGCTCTCGGCGCATTTCGGCATCTGCGCGCATTTGACGGTGTGGTTCTTGACCTTGTCCGCGCCGTTTTCGCCGGCCGCACGACCCGAGCATGCGTTATCGATGATGTAGCCGGTGAGCTTGGCGCTCTTCGCTCCTGCGAAGGCCACACCGGCCAACAGTACGACCAGTCCGAGACCTAGAAACTTTCGAGTCATATTGATTCTCTCCTGTAGGTTTGAAGTTGCGAGTGATCCGACGGAATGAAACTAACAATGTTCAGCGGGCGCGTCAATGCGAGCCCATACCGGCGAAAGAACGAAGCCGCTATCCCTGCCCCTGACCTCCCACGAGCGCGAAGCCGTGGACATCAGTTAGCCTGACATACAAGCGATCGAACGTGGCGTTTGCGAGGTGATTGGAATAGTGCTCCACTGTGACATCGTTGATTTCAATCACCTCGAGCGAAGAACCCGCCTCGGCCTGTGTGCCGCCGCCGCCGCCGATCAGTCCCTGAGCGAAAGTCAGCCCGATTCGTCCGCGCACCACTCCAAAAGTTGTGTATAAGGCGAGGTGTCCAAACGCTTGCTCGCCTTTGGATGAAAGAGATGCCTTCAGCAATGCGATCAATGCATCGACGGTTGTGGGGGTCGTGATGTCGCTCATGGTCGAGGCTTGATCTTACGGAAAAAGTGCATTCACTGCAAAGCGGAAAGCAGGCCGGATAAAAAGCGGTGAACCGATACCGGCAATTCGGGAAAAAGAAGAGCCGGATGGACCGGCTCTCAAAGGCACATATGAACGGCAGGAGGCTCAACTATTTGTCTGGTGGTGGCGGTGTGATTTGGATCAACTTAGCTTTGCAGTTTTCCATGGCCCCCTCACACTCGAAGGTTAGTTTATCACCGGCCTTCACATCGCCAATCGCAGCCGCATTGCCTTCCCTGGTGATCTTGGTTGTGGCACTGATCAGCAGATGAGTCTCGGCTCCCGAGTCATCCTTTACGACGATCTCGTTCTTACTCTGATCGATTGACACAACATCCCACACGCGCGCTTTGGCGGTAGCCTTCTCGACAGCCTTCTCCGCCTTTTGATCAGGCTTCTTTGGCGCCTGCTTTTCTGCCGGTGGTTGCGGCGGCGGTGGTTCCTGAGCGCTGACTACACTGAACAGACCAGCACAAAGAATTAGAGAAACAGCCAACAAGAGTTTTCCCATTTACCCAATACTCCTTTCTCGTAGTGTTTTGTTATTGATTTCGCAATGTCTATGCCAACGCGGCAACGGTCATTGCGGCAAATGAGCGGTCCTCGAAGCCCTGACTGTTTGATTTGCCCACAGTAAAGATTTCACCAAGCCTGGTAAAAAGTGCCGTATCGAATCTGAACGCTTCGCATTTTCAGCCGCTTGCGCTATACAATGCCGCTTCAGCGCTATCGAATGCCTTCGGAGGATGAATAAGCATGCTGCCATGCAATCGTGACTGTGTGAATGAATTCGGCACCAGGCGGCTCACACGCTTTTTGCTTATCGCACTCGTGCCGATCTTATTGGCTGCTTCATTACTTAACTCGAGCGCTCAAACACAAACGCCGGCGGAGCGAACTGAGCGTTTTCGAAAAATGTCGATCGATGCCGAGACGAAAGGTTTGGCTGAGCCGTTCAAAGGGATCTCAACCAACGGTCAGGTTATGCCCGGGCTCTTTGCGATTCATTCGACCGGGGTTTCAACAGAACCCGTTCACAAGGCGGCGGACGCTTTTCTTTCGTCGCTGACTGTGGAACAGCGAGCGAGGACTGCATACGGCGTCGATGACAACGAATGGCGAAAGTGGATGAATCAACACTTTTATGTGCGCCAGGGCGTAAGTTTCAATGAGATGACTGATGTTCAACGCGAGGCCGCGTTTGCGTTGATGCGCGCGTCGCTCAGCGCCAAAGGATTGAAACAAACGCGCGACATCATGCGGCTCAACCATACGCTCGGCGAATTGAACAACAACGACTTCGAGCAATACGGCGAGTGGCTTTACAACATCACCGTGATGGGCACGCCCGCTTCGAAGGAGCCGTGGGGATGGCAGCTTGATGGGCATCACGCGATCATCAACTATTTCGTGCTCGCGGATCAGGTCGTGATGACTCCGTTCTTCGCGGGGTCCGAGCCGGTGATTGCTACTTCAGGAAAGTTCAAGGGCACGAGCGTCCTTCAGGATGAACAGAACAACGGTCTGTCGATGATCAATGCTTTGAGTGATGCCCAGCGCAAGAAGGCAATTATCCAGGTTTCGAAAACGGGCAACAACAACCTAACCGAAGCTTTCAAAGACAACGTCGTTCTGGACTACGCTGGAGTGCACGCGTCGGAACTGTCCAAGCCGCAGCGAAAACAGATGCTCGATTTGATCGCGCTGTATGTGGACAACATGGATGACGGGCACGCGAGGGTGAAGATGGATGAGGTGCGCCGGCATCTGGATAACACCTGGTTCGCGTGGATTGGAGGGACCGATCCCGCGAGTGTTTTCTACTATCGAATTCACAGCCCGGTGATTCTGATCGAGTTCGACCATCAACTGCCGGCGAACCTCAGGCATCTAGCCAAAGATCCGCGAGTCCCAAATCACGAACACATTCACGTCGTCGTGCGCACGCCGAACGGGAACGACTACGGGAAGGATTTGTTGAAGCAGCATTATCAGCAACACAAACACGGCGCCTAAGGTGAGATGATGAATACAGTTTGTGCTGAACTAAAAAGTATCCGCACAGTTACTGACCTTTGCATTTTCCTGCGCGTCGCAGGTCTCGCGTGCGCGTTGTTCCTGGGTTCGCTCACTGTTCACGCTCAGGAAATCACCTGGCCTCAGTTCCGGGGGCCGGACTCAAATCCCGTTGGAGCGCATGCGCGGCTGGCCGATCGCTGGTCGAAGACCGAAAACGTCGAGTGGTCGCTCGAGATCCCAGGGCGCGGATGGTCGTCCCCAATCGTGACCGGTGGCAAGGTGTTCGTCACCACCGCCACGACAGAGGGCAAGTCGAAGCCACCGCAGATCGGGACGGAGTACAGCAACGAGTATGTTGCCGAACTGCAAAAACAAGGGCTGTCGATGGACCAGATCCTTGAGCGCGTAACAGCTCGGGACATCGAACTGCCGAAAGAAGTGAAGCTCCACTACTTCCTCTATTGCCTGAATCTGACGAGCGGCAAGGTTGAATGGCAGAAGGAGTTCTACACCGGACAGCCGCCGGGCGGACGTCATCGCAAGAACAGCTTTGTTTCAGAGAGCCCCGTCACTGACGGGAAGTTTGTTTACGTGTACGTTGCGAATCTGGGGCTGTGGGCGTTTGACATGCAGGGGAAGCCGGCGTGGAACACACCGCTCGAAGCAAATCCCATTTATCTCGACTTCGGTACTGGTAGTTCGCCCGCGCTGATCGGGAACCTGCTGGTGATTGTGAACGACAACGAGAAGCAACAGTACATTGCGGCCTTCGACAAACAGATGGGCAAGCAGGTCTGGCGCACGAATCGCGATATCGGCGGCAAGGGTCAGCCCGTGCAACGATCCGGTTGGTCGACGCCTTTTGTCTGGCGGCACGCGCTGCGCACCGAAGTTGTTACCATCGGTCCGGGGGAGGCGATTAGTTACGATCTCGCGGGGAAGGAATTGTGGCGCTTGTCGGGAATGGCGGCGACGCCGATTCCGATGCCCTTCGCTTACGGCGGACTGCTGTACATTGACGGCGGCCGGGGACGGCCATTGTTCGCGATCCGTCCCGGCGCGGCGGGAGATATTTCGCTTGGAAAAGATGAGAGCTCGAACGCGTACATCATTTGGTCGCAGGCACGCGCCGGGACTTATCTGCCGTCGCCCGTTGCCTACCAGGGCGGCGTGTACGTGCTAACCGAGACGGGAATCCTGAGCCGCTATGATGCAAAGACTGGTACGATGACTTACAAGACGCGGATCGACCCGGCGGCAGCGGCTTTCACAACCTCGCCCTGGATCTACAATGACAAGCTGTTTTGCCTGAGCGAAGAGGGTCAGACTTTCGTGATCGCGACGGGCGAGAAGTTTCAGTTGCTGCACGTCAATGATCTGGACGATATGTCGCTCGCGTCGCCGGCGCTTGTGGGTGAGCGCCTGCTGATACGAACGGAGCATCGACTCTATTCGATACGCCGTCAGAGACTAGCGGCCGGCGCTGGAACCCCTTCGACGAAGTGAAGCGGCCGTGAATAATTTGCGACGGATTGTTGCTCGTTGCCGCGCTCGCGATTCCACTCTCGCAAGACTGCTGATGAGAAAATGAGACAATCAATTGTCCATATCGCATTGGTGGTTCGAGACTACGACGAAGCGATCGAGTTCTATACGAAGAAGCTTCGTTTCACGCTCGTCGAAGACACGTATCAACCTGAGCAGGATAAGCGTTGGGTGGTGATTGCTCCTCCGGGATCAATTGGAACCACCTTGTTACTCGCCAGAGCTTCAAAACCCGAACAGGAATCGTTCGTCGGCAATCAAACGGGTGGGCGAGTATTCCTATTCCTCAACACTGATGATTTTTGGAGGGATTACAACGATATGGTTTCTGTGGGTATCAAGTTTGTGAGAGAACCCAGGAAAGAAGAATACGGTATGGTCGCGGTATTCGAGGATTTGTACGGAAACCTGTGGGATCTGCTACAGCTCGATGCCAGACATGCGCCGGACTCCAATAAAGAGGATCTTGATGCGAGTTCTTAATCAACTGTTCGAAAACAATCGTGAGTGGGCAGCGGAGATGACCCGTCGCGAGCCGGACTTCTTCTCGCGCCTGTCGCGCCAGCAAGCGCCTGAATACTTATGGATCGGATGTTCGGACAGCCGTGTGCCTGCTAACCAGATTGTCGGTTTGGTTCCCGGCGAGATGTTCGTTCATCGCAATGTCGCCAACATGGTGGTGCATACCGATCTCAACTGTCTGTCGGCCATCCAATTCGCCGTTGAGGTGCTCCGCGTCAAGCACATCATCGTGTGCGGGCATTACGGCTGTGGCGGGGTGCTGTCGGCCTTGCGCGACGAGAAGCTGGGACTCATCGACAATTGGTTGCGCCACGTTCAGGATGTCGGCGCCAAGCATCAGGGTCAGCTCGCCCGCCTGCCTGACGAAGCACAGCGTCACGATCGATTGTGCGAGTTGAACGTGATTGAGCAGGTGGTCAACGTCAGCCAGACAACCGTCGTGCGGGAAGCGTGGGCGCGAGGCCAATCGCTCGCGGTCCACGGCTGGATCTACAAGCTTGATGATGGATTGCTTCGCGATCTTGGCATCTGTGTGACGGCGGAAACCGAGTTGGCCGGTTGCTACGAGTCAGCGCTCGCAGTTGCCGCCGAGTGACTTACTATTTCGCATTGCGCGCCTTCGATCACAACTCGTCCAGAGCCGCGCCCAAACGTTCGAGTCCACCGGCAAGCATTTCCGAATCGCAGCCGAAACCCACGCGAATGTGAGCAGGCATATCGAAGTACCGGCCCGGCACCACTGACGTTTCGTACTTCTCGCGAAGCAACTTGCAAAGCTGATCCGCGCTTCCTCGCATCACTTTCGGCGCGATGACCGTTCCGAATCGCGGCCTCACGACTTCGAGATCGTCACGGGAATCCAAAAACTGATCGATCATCACCCGATTCTTTTTCAGCAGAGCTTGAGCACGCGCGCTGATGCGTTCGAGACTGGCGAGAGCGATCACGCTCAACCGCTCGGCCGGATGCGCGGGAATGTTCCCGAAGAGATCGTTCAGCCGCCACATTGTTCTCGCGAGTGAGGGCTCGGCCAGTATCCATCCACATCTGATTCCGCTCAGGCCGTACGCTTTCGTCAGACTGCCGGTCGCGATGAATTCATTTCCGAGATGAACCGACGACGGCGGTGCTTCGTCGAACAGCGCTTCGAGATAGACTTCATCGACCAACACTCGAGCCCCAACGCCGCGCGCGATTTCTCCGAGCTTCATGAGAGTTTGGTTGTCAGTGGAAGCACCGGTCGGATTGTGCAGATTGGTGAGCACGATCAATCGCGTGCTTTTAGTTACCGCGCTGTCGACGCTGTCGGGGTCTACGCGAAACCCGTGATCCATTCGGCGCTCGAAGCGCTTCACATTTGCGCCGAGGAATCTCGCGATTCCAATCAGCGGATCGTAAGCCGGGCTCTCGATCACGACGTCGTCGCCGGGCGCAAGCACCGCAGCCATCGCAATGTAGTTGGCCATCGAAGTCCCGATCGCGGCAACGACGTTATCGGGCTCGACCTTGCACTTAAGCGCGAGCGCTTGTTGAAGCGGCTCGTATCCGTACAAGCTCGGCCCGCTCAACTCGATGTCCTCGATTGTTACCGGCAGGTCCGCGATTGAATACGGAATGACGCCGCTGGTTGCCAGGTTGAACTTTGCCTGCGAATGCAACTTGGCCCACTCGATGTACAGGGACGCATTCACGCGTCTTGGGTTATTCACGCTTGCCTCTCGCTTTCCAAAAATAGTAGACGGGGACTCCGGCGACAAGGATCACCACGCCAATCAGGCTGTTCCTCGGGTCCTTGTAGATCGCGCTCGCCGCGACAAGCCATTCCGCGATGATGAACAACAGGATGACGATGGGATTGACTTTCCTCGCGTAACCAGACGATTCGTTCGCATTGCCTCGCCGAAGCGCAAACAAACACGCGGCCGTGAGTCCGAAGAAAATCGAATCAACCGAGACAACATAATTCAATATCTGTTCGTACCTGCCGGACATCGCGATGACAATCGCAAGCGCCCCCTGCAAGGCTATCGCAACCGCAGGGACGCGGCTGCGTGGATGTAGCGTCGCGACTCGCTTGAAGAACACTCCGTCATCGGCCATCGCGAAATAAACTCGCGGCGCGGTGAGCATCCCCTGACTCAAGAATCCAAGCGTCGAAATAGCGATGCCGATCGCGATGAGGCGCCGGCCGCGGTCGCCAAGCGCCAGCCACATGACTTCAGACGCCGGTGTCTTCGAAGCTGCGAGGCCTTCGGTGCCAAGCGCGTGTATGCAAACAAAGTTGACCGCTAAATACAGAATGATCACTCCGACCACTCCGATCAACAATGCTCGCGGCAAATTCCTGCGAGGCTCGCGCATCTCGCCGGCCACGAAGCTCGCCGTTTGCCATCCGCCAAAAGCAAACAACACCGGAACCATCGCGGCTCCAAACGCAGTCAGCAATCCGAGATCAAAGCGCGGCGCTGTTTCAATCGAAGCTAACGCCGGCCGCGAATTCACAGCCAGGCCGAAGCCAATCAACGCTACGATCGCCAAAATCTTCAACACCATCAGCACGCTTTGAACCGCGCTGCCCGCGCGCACGCCGAGACAGTTGACGATCGTGAGCGCCGCAAGCGCAATCGCGGCAATAATCCAATCCGGCAAGCCAACGTGCGTCAGGTCCAAAAAGTATCGCGCGAAAGTCACCGCGACCGCGGCCATCCCGCCGCTTTGAACAACCAGCAGCAAAGTCCATCCATAGATAAAAGCGGCCATCGGGTGAAACGCTTCGCGAATGTATGCGTACTGTCCGCCGACTTGAGGCCGCAACGCCGCAAGCTCGGCATAGATAAACGCGCCCGCAAGCGCGATCAGTCCTCCGGCCGCCCACGCGCCAAGAATCAATTCCGGAGTGTGGACGACTTCGGCGACCACGTGCGGATTCATGAATATGCCCGAGCCGATGATCCCACCCATCACCAGCATCGTTCCGTCGAACAGGCCGAGCTTGCGGGCGAGTTGTGCGGGATTCGCGGTTGCAGAAAGCGAGATGGATTCAGGTTCGAATGCGCCGGGTGGTGGAGTCAGAGTGATTTCTCCTCGCGCAATTCGCGTCAAGCCTTGCTTGTGGTCTGCAGCCGTTCACGCATTCGCATTTGCCATTTTGTGCGCGGGACGTCTTCTTCTTCAAACTCGCTGAGCGCTTCCTTCAGAGTTTCGCCGCCGATCTGCCGAGTCTTCAAATAGAGCAGCGCGGTAAGCGTGGCGATGAACGGAACGAAAAACATATTGAGCGCGGCTGTCATCATTCCGGTAATGCGAGCGGTTAACAATCGGGCGTGCTCGGCGCTGGACATCTTGAGGGTGACCGCAATGAAGGCGGCCGCGGCCGACGCGATAATGGTTGGAATCAGCCATTGAATAAACAGAATCACGATTACGGTTCGCCGCGCTCGCTTGACCAGCGTCTTTGATCGCTTCAGCGCCGCTTTCCCCCGCAATCCTTCCATCATCACAACGGGAGCGGCCAGTGAATTGTTGATGAACACAATGACGCCCGGGATAACGAAAAGGCATAACCCGATAACCGCCTTGATGCCCGCGCGAAAGAGCGTAGTCAACAGTGGCTTCAATCTCTTTCTCACGGCCTTGTACGCGACACGCACAGAGAGCGGCCGTAGCGGCGACAGGAAAATCTGAGTCACCAATCGTATCGTAACGCCGGCTATTATGGCGTTGATCAGAAAGTTGACCACGAAAGTGATCAGCCCAAGACACATCTCCATTATGCTGGCGGCAGACGTAGTGACGGTGACCCCGTTGCCGCCGGCGATCTGCGTTTTTGTTGTTCCCATCGAGCCGTTTATCAGGAGCGCAGCCTGGAGCGCGATGAGTGGAAGGTACATCAGGAACGTGACTCGAAAGAACTTCGGAAAGTGCTCGACATACAAACCGAAAGCTCGGCGCATCAACGCGCCCGTTCCTTCTGAGCTTGCGCGCAACGCGCTGGCGAAACCGGCCGCCGCCGCCGGGCGCTCGGCCGGGTCCTTTGCAAGCGCCGACATTATTACTGCCGCCATTTTTTTGGGGGCTTTGCGGCGCTTCTGTCTTAGCGGAGGCGGCGGAGTTATGAGGTGGCAGAGCATAACCTCCGCGGCTGGGCCGGTGAAGGGGCACTCGCCGGCGAGCATTTGATAAGCGATGACTCCCAGGCTGTAGATGTCGCTGCGGGTGTCGAGTGATTCGCTTCGGCACTGCTCGGGCGACATGTAGAGCGGCGTTCCGAGGATCGAGCCCACACGCGTAAGCCCATCCGCGGGCATCGTGTGTCGAGACACATTCTCAGCCGTCGTTTGTCCCATTATTCGCGTTGCCGCCTCTTGAGCCGGCGGTGGCGAATGAAGTTGAGTTGCCGCTTCGGATGCATCGTTCTTTGCGGGGGCGACGGCCAACTCCGAGTTGCCGGAAAGAATGAGCGTCTTGTGCTCTTCGGGGGCCACTCTCAGTGCTTGAGTCACCGCCTCCGAAGTATCCGTGGAGTGTGCGGAGGTCCCGTCAATAACCTCCGTGGTTCGCCCGGTGACCGCCGTTAAAGCTTCCGGCCTCGCGGAATCTGGCCTGGGCGGGACCGCTGGGAAGACTGGGTCAGCGCCAACCTGGACCTCGCCCAGCTTGGCGAGACCGAAGTCGAGAACCTTGACCGTGTACCCACCCCGGCGATTCGGTTCGAGCCAGATGTTATCCGGCTTCAGATCGCGATGAACGACTCCGTGTTGATGGGCTTCGTCCACGGCCGAGCAGGTCTGCTCGATAATATCCACCACCCATTCGATTGGAAGCTGAGACTCTTCGGCGAGGATGTCGGCAAGCGTGCAGCCGTCAAGATACTCCATCACAAGATACGCGATTCGATCATCGCCCACGCGTGCGAAACCGAAGTCAGTTACATTCACTACGTTTGGGTGATGCATTCGGCCCGCCGCTTTCGCTTCGCGTCTGAAGCGTTCGACGAACTCGTCGTTCATCATGAATTGCGGGGCGATGACTTTGACTGCAACCGGACGGTCGGTTCCAAGGTGAGTAGCCAGATAAACCGATCCCATCCCGCCGCGTCCGAGTTCTCGCTCGATGCGGTATTTCTCGTCCAGCACCTCGCCTGTCAGTTGTGTCAAAGCCATTGTGTCCTTGCGAGTACGCGGATGAGTCTTCGGTTCAATCTGTTGAGATCGATTATCCTTTGGTGACCTTTTTAACGACGGGGGAAATGATATTGGGCGGCATGTGGACCGTCAAGGCGAGGCTAGTTGCCTGTAACGAGACATATCGCTAGCGAAATGCATGTTACAAGCAACTAGTCCCGTCATTGAACGCTCGGAAGGGAGCTACGGGTATTAGCCACGTGATGGTTGAACGGCCCCACAAATCTCGAGGGTCACCAGCCGTGCCCGATGGTCAACTCGACCGTTTGTTCAGCGGTACCGCGATAGACTGTCATCTTGATCTTGCTGCGAGGTTTCGCTGCGTGAATCCGGCGAGCGAGTTCGTCAGGGGTGCGAACAATGTGTTTATCGAATTCAGTTATCAGATCGCCTTGCTGCAAGCCCGCAAGGTCAGCAGGACTATTGTCGATTACGCGATGAACTTCCAAGCCCCACTTCCTGGTTCCCGCAACACAGCATCGGCGCACTACATTGCCAGTGCCGAGAAAGCCCTGGTCGCGAGGCTCGATCTTTGGTTGAAACGGCGGCACGGATTGACTGGCGACTCTAATCTTTGAAGTCACCGGCTGATCATCGCGAATAACTTTCACTCCTACTTCGGTCCCGGGCTTTAGCGTGCTCAACGCCTGCATGAGTTCTCCGCCGTCGCGTATCACCTGGCCGTTCAATTCAGCGAGCACGTCGCCGGCTTCGATGCGGGCGACCGCGGCCGGGCTGTCATCGCTGGTGAGGCTTGTAACAAATATGCCCTGGGTGTCCGGATACTCAAAAGCCGAAACCACGGCGGGTGTAAATCCGAGCGCGTTTTGAACGGCCTCCTCGAGCGCTCGTCGAGCCGCTTCGATTTGCCTGGCCCGTTTGTCGAGCGCCGCCTTCTTGTTGCGCTCGGCCTGTTCAATTCTCGCGGCACGGCGCGCTCGCGCTGCATCACGAGCGATTGTTATCCCGCCTCCGACGAAGACAAACAGCAACACTAGAACCAGCAACGATACTGCCTTTCGTTCCATTAGGCTTCTGATAAACGATCTTGTAAGAGAAAGAGGACCGGAACCTTTCGCAAGCGGGAAGGTCGTGCCTGCGACGTAGACATCTGATACCGGCGGGGACGCTTCCTGAACACGGCCTTCGAATCGATGCGTGTCAGCGAGGTCTTCCACCGAAGCCGCCGCGGGTGCTCCACAGTTTTTGCAAAAGCGATCAACGTCGAGGATGCTGGTCCCACAGGATTGACAGTTTGTCATCACGCCCTCCCTGATTTGCCTTGGGTTACGACAAGCGGAGGGGTTTTGTTCGAGCTGAAAGAGTTCGATGGCGCGGCGAGATTCGAGTCGAGACTTATTGCTTTTGTTTCATGGCTTCCAAGAGTTTCTTAAAGGCCGGGTCGTCGCGAATCGAATCGAATTGCGAATCGGCTTCGAGACCCGCTCGGTTGCGGAAACCTTTTTCGGCGGCCTTACTCAACGCATCAATCGCCCGCCGCTTGTTACCTCCCAGCGCGTACGCGGATGCAAGGCTATACCAGATTCGCCAGTTGTCGGGCATCACCTCCGCGTCGGTCTCGAGACTTGCCGCCGCGAGATCGTACTTCTTCGCGAACAGAAGCATTCTTGACTGCTCGAACGATGACACAAGAAACTGATTCAAGACTCGCCGCGCAAGTGCACGCTGCGGTGATTTCTCCTTCGCATCCGATTTGCGTTTCAACTCGGAGATGATTCGTCTGAGGTCGCCAATCATTGATTCCCGAGTTGGCTGATCGCCGCCGGGATCATAAGCCTGAGGGGTGGCGCTCTCCGGGCTGCCCTCACCCAGCTCGGTGTTGAGCGCGCGGCCACGCAGCTTCGCGCGCAGACCAAAAAGTTCCTTGAGCCGCCTCGCTTGTTCTGACTCCTGATCGCGGTCCCTCGAGAGCGCTTGCTTGACCGCCTTCGAGTCCTTCAGCAACGCAATCTTCTTTTCGATTTCAGCCGTCGCTTTCAGATCCTTGAAATCAGCGGCGATGTTCACATAAGTGAGATACGCTTCATAGAGATCGCCGGCCGTCTCGCTCTTGCTTGCGGATTCCCCCGCCGACGCGAACAGGCGATCGATAAACGATTCATCGCGGGCGCGGCGTCCGGATTTCATTGCTTGCAGCTCAATCCATTCGACTGCTCCGAGGCAAACATCGCTTGGCGCCCAATCGTGTCCGCCGTCAAACACTTCTATGTGATGAGTGACTCGCGCTTGCTCTAGCAAGCGATCCAGCCGCTTCATCTCGGGATAGTTGAAGTCCTCGGTCCCGACAGTTCCGTAATAAACATAGCCAAGCGTAGAAGATGGATTCACACCCTCGACGAAACCCGCGCCGCATCCGATAACGCCGGCCACATGACCCGATAACCAGACCGCAAGCGCCGTGGCGGCCCGCGCTCCGCCTGAAAATCCGGTCAGGTAGACGCGCTTTTCGTCGATCGCGAATCGAGCGGTCACATCGGCGAGCATGGCTTGCGCGGCATCGGCCGACGCTCGCATGGGCCCGTTGCGAGAGTTGTTCGAACCGCACACGATGAACCCGTAACGCTCGGCCGCTTCCTTGAACCGCTCGACTGGCAGATTGCCGCGCGCGCCCGGGTCGAAGGCCGCGATCAAAGGCCAGTTCCGATCCGGCGAATATTTCGAAGGGAGATACAAGGCGTAGGTCTGCTCGGAGCTGTTCTTGCAGACAACACCCTCAATGATTCGGCCCGGCTGCGGTTCATCGCGTGTGAATGCGGCAATCGCGGCTGCTCCCGGAGCGGCGGTCACCGAAGCCATCACCGACAATAATGTAAGGGAGAGAATGGATTGGATTCGCATCGAAGAAAGAATGCCAATCACGCGCCGACCTTGCAATCTTCGAACTACCCTCTTGCTACGTTGCTGACCGTGGATGCTCGCTAACGTCGTTCGTAGTCCGGCCTTCAGGCGGAAGTTTGTATCTTACTCACGTGTCCTTAGCGCAAGGTACAAACTTCCGCCTGAAGGCCGGACTACGAACGTCTAATCCATATCTGGCCAGATGAGTTGAAACGTGGAATCATATCGGGCATGCCTCCTCCCGCGAGTTCCGGCGATCAGCCGGCGGCCCCGGCCGATCAAGTCGAACGATCGTCATTCTCGGCTCTGCGTCATCGCGATTTCAGATTGCTCTGGATCGGCCAGATGATTTCGGTCACCGGCACCCAGATGCAATACGTGGCGATCAACTGGCACGTCTACCTGCTGACGAAATCGCCGCTCGCGCTGGGCGGAGTTGGTTTGGTGCGAGTCGTCCCGATCATTCTTTGTTCGCTCCTTGGAGGCGTTGTCGCGGATGCGGTAAATCGAAAGCGATTGATGATCGCGACGCAGTCGATAATGTTGATATGCGCGGCGCTGCTTGCTGTATTGACTGCTTCGGGCTTGAGCAGCGTGTGGCCGATTTACCTGCTCACCGCGATTGCCTCCGGCGCGCTCGCATTCGACAATCCCGCGCGACAAGCGATGTTGCCTACGCTTGTGCCAGCGCGGGATTTTCCGAACGCAGTCAGCCTGGGCATCGTGGTCTTCAATTCGGCGATGATTGTAGGCCCGGCGCTCGCGGGAGTTCTGTTGAGCATTCGAGGCCCGGCGCTGATCTATGCTCTCAACTCAGGGTCCTTCATTGCGGTTATCATCGCGCTGCTGTTGATGAAGTCGAGCGGCGGCGCGGGAACCGAACACGAGCTAGCCAGAATAAATCTAGGCGCGCTTCGCGACGGGCTTCGCTTTGTCTGGCGCACTCCGATAATCGTCGAAACTATGACGCTGGATTTTGTCGCGACCTTTTTCGCATCCGCTACGGCGCTTCTGCCGATCTTCGCCGCGGAGATTCTGAAGGTGGGCCCGCGAGGACTTGGTCTGCTTGCGGCTTCGCCCGGCGCGGGTTCGATCATCGCCGGCCTGACGATGGCACGGCTCGGGACATTTCGACGACAAGGAAAGATCGTTCTGGGTTCGGTCGCAGTCTATGGCGCGGCGACGATTGCCTTTGGGTTATCGCCGTGGTTTTGGCTCTCTCTATTGATGCTCGGCGTCACGGGCGCGGCCGACACTGTCAGCACAGTGCTGAGACAGACGATTCGACAACTGGTCACGCCGAATTATCTGCGTGGCCGAATGACTTCGGTGAACATGATTTTTTTCATGGGCGGGCCGCAGCTTGGCGAGCTTGAAGCCGGAGTCGTAGCGCAGTTGCTTGGCGCGACGCTGTCAGTGATCACGGGTGGCGTAGGTTGCTTGATTGCGGTTGCCGCGGCAGGGTTATGGGGAAAAAATCTGGTTCGTTACGACGGCATTGCAGAACACGGGCTCGCCACTACGGCTGACGTAATGGATGCCTCAGACTGATGTTTCACTTTGCGCCCGGCGCGTAGTATCCCTGGCGCGCGCGCAATCGAAGCTCGCTGCGTTTGGGAGCGCTCACCCGTAGCTTGCGGAATCCTCCGTCAGCTCGTTCATCAGTCGAGTAGTAACTCAAGAGGTATTGCGCCTGAAGCTCCTCAGCGATCTGCGTGAACACAGCTTCCAGATCTCCAAGCTTCGCAGGAACGAATGCCTTCCCCCCGGTCTGTGAGGACATCGCTTCCATGTAGCCCTGACCCTTGACGCTGATTTGGTTCAGGCTCAAAGACGAACCGGTCGGGTTGATCGAATAGAAAAGGCAATCGTTCTTTTGCAATTCGCGAAGCGCGTCGTTGAGCTTGTAGTGTTCGCTGTAGTTTTCCTCTCCATCCGAAATAACAACGAGGACCCGGCGGCTTCCGGGCTCCGCGGTCTTGCCGAGATATATCGCCGCTTCAGCGACTGTGTCGAAGAATGCTGTAGGTTCCTTCACCGGCACGATCGACATCAATCCTGTGGTAGCTTCGTCGCCGTTTGTCGTTCGAGTTTTAATCAGCTTTGGTGTAGTGCCGATAGAATACACCGACACCGCATCGGCCGGCTTGAGCACGGATTTGATGAAGCGAACAGCGGCTTGCTGCTCGAATGCGAACTGTCCCTGAACGCTGCCGGAAACATCGAACAGCAACGCGATCTCGACCGGCACCTTTCCAGGCTCGCCAAGCGAGGCGATCGCTTGCCGCCGCCCTTCTTCCTCAATCACGAAGTCTTCAGCGGTGAGGTTTCGCACGGGTCTCCCCAAACCATCCGAGGCTGACACCGGCACAAGAACTAAACGAGAGGATAACCGAATCGCGTCATCCTGATCTTGCGCCGCTGGTTTAGGCGGTTTGGTTTCTTGTTCTTGTTGCGTTCTGCACAGAGAGGTTGGAGTGAAAGAAAAAGACAGGATTAGAAAGATGGCTGGCAGTAATGAACGCAAGGTCCGCTCCTCCCCGTGGCGATCAAACTTCTTATGCTGATTCTCAGCGCGGCTGATTTCAATCATACCTCACTTGGCGATGACGAACAGCTAAAAAGCATTGAGACGTGATGCCTGGCTCAAACGCTCTTCGTTCGCTGGAATCGTATCGAGCGTCGAGTCAGGAATCACGTCTCGAGTGTTGCTCAGCAAACTACTTGGAGCTTGCCGGACGATCGACGTTCACCGGGTTCGTCAAACCCTTGCTCACGAGGATCGACACTTCGGTGCGCCGGTTCTGCTTGCGCCCGTCGCGAGTCGTATTATCAGCGATCGGCATCGCCTCGCCGTATCCGAACGGCAATACGATTCGCCGCAACGGAATTTCCTTCTCGGCCAGGTATTGCATAACGTTCTGGGCGCGCCGCTGACTGAGGACGCGGTTTGAGTTCTCGGAACCATCGGCCGATGCGAATCCGCGCACTTCGATCACGAATCCCTTTTCGGTCTTTGCCTCCGCCGCGAGCTGGTCCAGCGTAGCCTTAGCCTCGGCGGACAACACGGCGCTGCCGACTCTGAAGTTGATCGACTCGGTCTTCTTCACTTCGTAGTCATCGAGTGACGAGATTCGATCGTTGGTCTTGTTGACGCCGTCAACCGCGACATCGGCTGTTTCCTGCGCTGCGGCCGCGCCGCCCTTGGCGAGATTCGCTACCTGCGCCAACTCATCAAGCTGGCCCGAAAGCCGCTGCGCGTTTTGTTCGGCAGCAGTCACGCGAGTCTCGGCTTCACCCAGTCTGTTTTCAACCGGCACTACGGTCGAGTTGACCGAGTCGGCCACGCGAAGAGCATCGCTGGAGAATTTGATTTTCTCGGCTGTGAGCGTTCCCGCATCGCCGTGGCCTTCGACCTCGACGTACAGCCCGCGAACCAAATTAGCCGAAGTGTACTTCTTGCTTCCGCGGAACGGATTGCTCTTCTTCTCTTCAATCTTTGCATTGCTCGCCAGACGCACCGTCAATTCGGTTCCCGCCTGATCGCGCATCCGAAAGCCCTGGTCCTCCTGCTTGAGGATGATCCCAGTTACTTTCATCTTGCCACCGGAAGTGGTCTGTGCGGCAACCGGCATGGCCAATGCGACCAATAACACAACTAAGGGACTCAAGAACGATATTCTTTTCATAAGATCCTCCTGCAGCCTTAATGGCTGAGATTTGTTTTGGCATGGATTTGTGATGACCAGGTCGTTAGATGACAAACTGAATTCAACTTCGGACGAAGAGTAGAACCCAAGACCCGCCACTGTTCCGGGCTCGCGTTCAAGGTGGCTCGTTCGGCTCTGAACCTGATCATCGCCAAGGCTATGTGCAAAGGACGTGCAAGTGGCGATATGGCAGGCAAAGCGCCGCTATTGAAAGAAATGGCAGGCGACAAACATGCAGGGCAGTTATCAACCGTGTAGTTTTTTCAGCATTCGGCTGAACAATGAATTATTTTCGTGCGACCAAGGCGAGGATCAATCACTCGTTCGAAGAAGGAATCGGGGTTTGAGCTTGATCAGGCTTAATCAGAATCCGTAGAGCTTCTTCGCGTTTTCGCGAAGCGCCATCCGCGCGAATTCCAATGCTTGCGCGCGAGTGATCTCCTTATCATTCATCATGCCCGTCAGCGCCATCGCGAGAGCTTCGCGCGCGGTCTTCACCGCAAGCCATCCGGTTTCTTCCCAACTGATCTCGCCGCCAACCGGCGATGCGTCGGTGCCAAACAAAATCTTCTCGGGATAGTACTCGAGCCAGTTGCGAAGGTTTTCAGACAGCGCGCGCGGGTAGAGCAACAGGTCCTGCGCCGAGAAGTCAGCCCAGACATTCGGCTTGCTCAACATCCCGGCCGTCGACTTTGTGAACGGGTACCCGCCATGCACGATGACGAAGTTCGTCTTGCGCAAGGTTGGATCGTTCAACGCCGAGTCAAGCAACAAAGGATTGCTGCCGCTTTGCACGTAGCTTCCACCGCCGCCGTCGAATACGTGTATGTGGACGGCCAATCCAAGGCGGCCGGCTTCGCGGCATACGAAGCGAAACAGAAAATCCTGAAGCAGCTTGTAATCGCTCGCCGGCGGCTCGCCGCCCTTTACCCATCGCGCGTACACGCGAGCCGCGCCGCTTTCGCTCGCTTCGTTAAGATCCAGTGCGCGAAGATAGGCGATTTCAAACTTGACCGCAACCGCGCCTGCTCGCTTTTGACGCTCGAGAGTCGGCGTGACGACCTTCGCCGCGTAATCGCTGAGCGAAGCGGGCAACCCATCCATTTTTAGATCCGCGAGGTAACGCTTCATCAATCTTTCTTCAGCCGGATAGAACGCGCGGTAGTCGAGGTTCATTCGCTTCGCGGCGTCGTTGTTGAGCGGAAAGACTAACGCATCGACATAAGAAACCCAGCGAAAACGAGGCGACGCGAGACCCCGGCCCATCGCTACGCGGTTTGCGAGCATCGTCTCAATTCCCAACTGATCCAGCACCCACGTTGGATACCCGTCGCCACGCTCGCGCTTGATTCGATTCTTGATCTCAGCCAGCTCGCGCACGTGAGCTTCACTCATGTCCGAATATTTGTATCCATAAAGCGCGCGCCACGCAGCGGCGAATTCGAGATTGTCAGGCCGATAGCGCAGCATCAAAGGAAAGGGTTCGAGTAACTCGAATGGCAGCGCGTCGTATTCGTGATCTTCCTCGCCCGCGCCGACAACTCGCGTCACGTGAGTGTGATTGTCGACCGCTTTGATCCTGGAAATCTCGGCCAGCAGCGCCGGATCAGCGGGCGATTGCGCTCGAGATGAAGCCGGAATCGCCAGTAGGAGCAATGACAGTAGCGTGAGGGTCTTCTTCATGGGCGGAGACAATATCAGCCGAACAGTGGAAGGGTAAAGTGAGGAAGGCCGAACAATCAGATGCCGAACGCTTTGCGTCAGTGCTCGCCCCGAAGAGGGTGCAGGAATCATCTGTGAAACGAAGAGAAGCTAACGCTTGAACAGTGAACCCTGAACTCTGAACTCTGAACTCTGAACGCTGAACTCTAAACCGTGAACCCTGAACTTTACTTCTGCGCTCACAGACCGGTCCTTCGCTCCAGCTCTTCAGGGTATCTGGCGCCTTGCACTTCGATCTTTGAAGCGGCGTTATCAATCTCACGGAGATCGCCGGAGGTAAGTTCCACTGAAGCTGCTCCGATGTTCTCTTCAAGTCGATGCAGTTTCGTCGTGCCTGGTATCGGAACAATCCACGATTTCTGCGCAAGCAGCCACGCGAGCGCTAACTGCGCCGGCGTTGCGTTCTTGCGCTCTCCCATCGATTTCAGCAGATCAACCAGCGCCTGATTGGCTTTGCGAGCCTCGGGCGTGAAGCGAGGAACGATGTTACGAAAGTCGGAACTATCGAACTCTGTGTTTTCATCGATCTTCCCCGTAAGGAAACCTTTGCCAAGAGGACTGAACGGAACAAAGCCGATTCCGAGTTCCTCGAGGGCGGGTAGCATTTCCTCTTCGGGCTTTCGCCACCAAAGTGAGTATTCGCTCTGGAGCGCGGTGACAGGATGAACTGCGTGTGCGCGGCGGACCGTTTGCACTCCTGCTTCAGAGAGCCCGAAGTGTTTGACCTTACCTTCCTCAATCAGCTCCGTCACCGCTCCGGCGACGTCTTCGATTGGCACCTGGGGATCGACGCGATGTTGATAGAACAGATCGATGTGATCGGTCTTGAGACGTTTGAGCGACGCATCGGCGACCTCCTTGATGTGTTCAGGCCGGCTATCCGTGCCGCTCTGTCCGCCCGTGTCGTTAAACTTGAAACCAAACTTCGTCGCAATGACGACCTGGCCGCGAAACGGAGCGAGCGCTTCGCCTAAGAGTTCTTCGTTTGTGAACGGGCCATACGCTTCGGCAGTGTCGAAGAATGTTATGCCGCGTTCTACCGCCGCTCGAATCAGTGAGATCATTTCCTGCCTATCGCCAGCGGGACCGTAGCCATAGCTCATGCCCATGCAGCCAAGCCCGAGTGCGGATACTTCAAGGTTGCTGTTTCCGAGTTTGCGCTTTTGCATTTGTCTCCTTTCGATTACTCAGATTTTAGAGAAACCATATCAATGGAGAAGCGATACTTCACATCGGACTTGAGCAATCGCTCGTAGGCTTCGTTTGCTTTTTGGATGGGGATGACTTCGACGTCGGCGGTGATGTTATGTTCGCCGCAAAAATTGAGCATCTCCTGGGTCTCGGCGATACCGCCTATGTTAGATCCGGACAGACTGCGGTTGCGCATGATCAGTGAGAACGACGAAACGGCGAGAGGCTTTGGCGGCGCACCTACAAGTGTGAGGTTGCCGTCGCGCTCGAGAAGGTTGAGATAGGCATCGATGTCGTGATCGGCTGACACCGTGTCGAGGATGAAATCGAAGCTGCCGGCGTGCTTGGCCATCTCGTCGGTGTTGCGAGAAACTACGACTTCATCGGCGCCGAGCCGCAACGCGTCTTCCGTCTTGTCGGGCGAAGTGGTGAAGACAGCGACGTGGGCTCCGAACGCGTGAGCGAACTTCACGCCCATGTGACCCAGTCCGCCGAGACCCACGACGCCAACCTTCTTGCCTTTGGTCACGCCCCGGTGACGCATGGGTGAGTATGTGGTGATCCCGGCGCAAAGCAGCGGCGCGGCTCCGGCAAGATCAAGGTTCGATGGGACGCGCAGCACGAATCGTTCATCGACGACAACGCTCTCTGAATAGCCGCCATACGTGACACCATCAAGGTGCCAGTCCGGAGAGCCGAACGTGAGAACCATGTTCGGGCAGAACTGCTCGAATCCCGCTTTGCACTGGGCACACGTACCGTCCGAGTCGACCATGCAGCCGATGGCGGCAATCTCGCCCGGCTTGTACCTGGTGACTCCGGAGCCGACCTTCGTGACGCGGCCGACGATCTCGTGACCGGGAACAATCGGATAGACCGTGGAATTGTGGTCTTTCCACTCGTTACGCACCGAATGGAGATCGGAATGGCAGATGCCGCAGAAGAGGATCTCGATTTGTACGTCGTATTCCTTTGGATCGCGCCGCGCGATCGTGGTGCGAGCAAGCGCACCCGCGATCACAATTATCGTTGATGAAATCGTCAGGGGTACAGTCGGGAGAGGGTCCGGCTAACGCGCTGGTTCAACCGCGGCAGTTTCATACGGGCTCGCCGTCGGCTCGGAAGCCGATCTGGGCGGCTGCTCATTTGGTGAATTGCCGCGGAATCGGATCGAGGTCAGGCTCGACGAAAGACTCGCGGGCGTCCGATGAGAACAAGACACTGGCGGAGTAGTGCGTGAGCATGATCTTGCTGTCGAGCAAAACCTGGTTTTTTGCAATAAAGTCCTGGAAAGACGTACTCGAGGATTTATCCATGAAGTGCCGAACCGCAAGCACCCATGCACGAGTGATTGTCTCGTGGAACTTGGAGCGCGGTATTCCGTTGTGTTCGATGAAATTCAGGAGGCCTTCGCGCATCCTCTGAACAGCGGGCTCGACGCCGGATTCGACGAGATAGATGTAAGCAAGCCGCACGTGAGCCTCGTGATTGAACTGCGACGGCGGGACCGTGCAGGACTCGAAGGCCGAGCGAAAGTTGCTATCGTCCTGGGATAGTTCGTGCGATTCCACCATATGTCAAAATGTCAAACATTACCCCGCGGTTTCGTTTAATCCAACTCGGCTAGTCTGGCTCGGACCAGATCCTTCACTAGATCGTTATCGATTTTCCAATCGACAGGTATCTGAAAGCAATTCTTCATTACCACAAACTTCTCCAACCTCATCTTAAAGTCTTCAATTACACGAGGACTCCACGCTGAAAATGTTAGATGGTGCTTGTAGGCACAAATGCCCACTACGTACTTCCCATTCCGGTGAATGGTAGGAACGTTCCAGGAGATTTTGGACTCTAGTTCCGGAAATTGTGTAAGAATAAGATCAAGTACGGACCTGAGGGTCCTTTCTTTCGTAGGGTCCACTGAGTCCAAATACTCCTCAACTGAATTGAATCTTGGGGACTTCTTTTTTCCCCCACCGGCTTTTGTGGCTCGTTTCTTCATAGAGGTGTTCAAGCGCCTTGTATTTACGATAAAGGTCAGCGGGGCTAGCTGCGCTCCTTCGATAGGCCCGATCACTTTGAACGTCGCGCGCGAATCACCATCCAAGTCTTCCGCGCGATGAATAGCGTGACCTGACTCAGGAGAGCCGCCCCAATTCCAGAGAGGTAATATGCACCGAGCCATAGCGCAACGCCGATAATAGCGAAGATAACACCTGAATACATCCAAAATCCCGAAAGGATAATTAATGGAACGAAGACAAACCGGACCAGAGGGGCGTAGTTTGGAATCTCTTCAAACGGACTATAAATATAACCAAGTATCGGAATGCTCAAGACAAGATGAATGCAGCGAAGAATCGAACGTTTGGTAGCACCACTAATCATTTAATCCCTTTCCATTGAGAATTTGCTGCATACACTTTTCAACCCTTGCCTCTCGAGTTCTGGATTGTTTGGGCGCGGAAAAGTGTAGAATGTATGCTCTTTGCCGTCCTGGCGTCAACGCATCAAAAGCAGATTTCAACGCGTGGATTTTATCCAATTTGCTTTGAAATTCTTCGGGAATGTTGAAATCTGTAGTCTTTCTGAAATCGACTTTCAAACCGGCCTTTTCCACTTCAATGGCTTCACGAATATAGGCCTTCAAGATCGGTTTCATCTTAATTATTGATCGAATGTTGGTGAACCGAATCTGGCGCGCTGCCTGCACATTCTTCGTCTGTTGGATGAGGATGCCATTGGGATCATCTAACAAGGCCCCTTTGAAAAACAAAAGAGCACAGTATTCTTTGAACACATGAATTAGAACTACGTTTCTTTTCTGAAACGTGTAACAAGGAACACCCCACTTCAATTCTTCGGTCAGCCCGCAGTCAAGAACGATCATTCTCAACTTCTCCAATTCTTCCTGCCACCGTTTGGCTTTGTTGAAGTAGAATTCAACCTTGGGATTCATCCTATTCATTTATTGATCCTCTGATATAGAAGTGAGCTCTAGCATGAGGGATGCGTCTCACGGTTGCTCTTTCATTTCTTTTCCGAATGGAACATCCAGCGATTTCCGAACTTGTCATTCAATGCGCCGTAGAGTCCGAAAGGTTGATCGCCGAGGAGGTCGGTTACTTCGGCGCCCTCCGAGAGTTTGCCGAAGAGCGATTTCGTATCGTCCGGGTTCCCTCCGCTGAGGTAAAGGCATACTGCATTGCCCTGAATTCGTTTCTGGTTGGGCCGAAGCCAATCGGACGCCGAAATGTCAACGGCCTTGCTCTTGAGTCTTGCGCTGACAATTCGCCCGTGCATCGCGACAGGAAAGGCGGCCTTCATTGGAGAATCGCCAACGGTAGTCATGGTCAATTCGCCGCCAAAGATAGCATGATAGAAAGTCATGGCATCCTTGCAGGTGCCGGCGAAGAGCAAATAGGTCGTGAGCTGCATTCTTGAATCCTCCGTTCCGCTCGCCCGCGTTGTCACAGTGTGAGCTGACACGTCTTCATTAGTTGTGGTACGGGCATTGACTGTCAGTGCAATCACTAATAACGCAAAACTGAGAATCTGTTTCATGGCTTATCTCCGATGTTAAAAACTGCTTGGATTAATTTCTTCCGAGTCACCGAAGGTCCTAACGTTCTGGAGTTTTCTCTGTTGGCCGGATGCGGCGACGTGGCAGGCGCGGATTGTGACCAGCAGCAAACCGAGCCTGACTCCAGCCGACACGGTCTTACGGTTTTGAAAGTTCATCGAAACCTTTCTGTGAATGAAGGTCACCGCTGATGCGAACGCTTATCCTACTTCTTGCCCGCAGGCTGTCCCTGCGATACTTGAACTGAGTGCGGCTATCTCAACGGCTTCAATCCTTCCAAAAATAGCCGCTCGTTTCGGTAGCATGGATCCTTCAGGCCGGATTCGCCGAGTTTTCGAATCTTCGCCGTGGTCAAGCGCCAGGAGACAGACAGGACGTCGCGCAACGCGTCCGGTTCGATGCGCGGCAGACGCACCAAAATGAGAGGATAACGCCGATAATAGTCCGTCAGGTAATACGTCTCAGACGCATCCTCCATGAGCCGTTCGCGCGCCTCCAATCCGTACCTGACAACGAGCGTGTCCGGTTCGGCCGAGGGATGCGTAGCGAGGCCGGCCATGAAGCTGCCGCCAACTTTCAGTACCGGTGATCCGTCGTACTTCGTGGTGGCTTCGACATCCGGCAGCGTGAGTCCTACGGCCCTGACCATGTCGAACGCATCCGCCTCTATACGCTTTGGCGGTCTATGTTTCATCGACTCAGACTCTCCGTTATGTTTCCACTCATCTGGCGTGCGCCGGAATTGCCGCGATGTTCATGAGGGTCATTGCCCGGCCGGTGGTTGCCAAAGTTCAACCTTGTTGCCTTCCGGATCCATTACCCACCCAAACTTCCCGTACTCTGAGTCATCGGTCTTCTCAAGCACGTCGCAGCCTTCATCGCGGAGTGCTTGAAGAAGCGCTGCCAGGTCGTCCACGCGATAGTTGACCATGAAAGTCGACTTGCTTGGTGCGAAGTGCTTGCCGTCCGCTGGACCGATCAACCACGCCGTAGTCCCCCTGGCCGGGTTGCCTTCGGAGTCAGTCCACTCAAAGGCTGCACCGCCCCAGTCTTGTACATCTATGCCCAGGTGAGTCTTGTACCAGGCACGGAGTGCCTTCGGATCCTTCGCGCTGAAGAATATGCCACCAATTCCAGTTACTCTCTTCATGTGATCCTCCTTCATCTGATCCCCCGAATCGAGCCGGACGCGAATGGTCGCCATCCGATGCCTAACGGCTATGCAGGATGGGAGCAAAAGCTCCGGATAAACATCGCGATACCGCCCGCGATGGCTGCAAGTATGATTCTCATTTCTTTTTCCTAAGTGGTGGTTATCAGTTTACCTCCCAGGATCGTCATTGGAATTAGGAGCGCCGTAAAGATTACGTGATGCCAAATGGGAACATACTGCCAGGACATAACCACCTTCAGTAAACCAAGGGCCATCAGCAGAAAGCCGAGGACTAGCGGCGCGCGCGTGTGTTCACCGGCGATCAGCGCGGCCAGAAATCCGGACATCACCGAGACTATTGAACCGAGGACAATCTGTGTGAGAAGGAGCGTGGTGTCCGCTGTGAACTCGCCGCCATTTTTGAGGGCCGCTTCGAACGCGCGTTGATGAGAGCCGAACCCCTCCCGCCAAATGGCCGAGAGAATCTTCTCGCTTCCGACCCACACTATCACCCATGCAAAAAATCCGGCAATCACGCCCAAAACGATTCGTACCATAGATTTCTCCTGTTCCTATCGAGTCGGCAAAGTACCTCGCGGACATCAGTTGTGTCGTCATACTTTCGAATGATTTCACGGGTTCAGGCCGAAAATAATACGCCAGTTTGGTCGAAATGACCTCAAGGAAAGCTCATGACTGGCCAGACTCATTATGCGCGCCCTTCTTGCGAACCATGAAGATGAGTGTCAAGGCTAGGAAAGCGAGGCCGAGGAGCGGCTTGTATGAAGAGAATGGCCGGCTCAATATCCCCCAGATTACGAACAACGATGCGACGGCCACCGCGAATAATGAGAACAGCGAGCGCGCACGCGGCCTCCCGGTTTTGAGCACGGACGCCCGGAGCCGGAGTAGTTGTTTCTCGTGCTTGCCCTTGCAGGCGAAGGCCATCGGACCAACACTCGCTCCGCACTCCTGACACAAGGCGCGCGAGCAGACGGCGCAGAAGCTTATGCTGTCACGGTGCGGATGACCGAAGCATTTGATTCGGCCTGTCGGTAGCTCTCGATCCATGATAAGCACCCAACGCAGAGATCACGCGGCAGCGCTTTTTGCGCTCGCGCGCATCACCGAGTTCGGTTGCGTGCTATGTCGATGCGAACGGGTTGAGAATGCGATGCCCCGCGATCCAGTCGAAGTCATCTACGTTGCGCGTAACGAGCGTAAGATCATTTGTGATTGCTGTCGCCCCAATGAGGGCATCACCGAGAGTCATCTTCCGTTGTTGACGCATCCGCACGGCTTCGCTGATGACAAGGTCCGATACTGCCAGAATTCTCGACACCCTAGAACTCCTCGAAGTGCGTGCGTTCATTCCCGGAGATCCGGTGGTATCCAGGACCTCGACAACGCTGATCGCGGAAACCGCCGGCGATTGCGCTGCAAAAGGTCCCGCAGATCCGCGTGTTCGGGCTGAGCAGCGTAGATAATGATGTTGCTGTCGAGCAGCATAGTCATCTTCGACCGGGGACCTCACGATCCTCGCGCTGCTCGCGCTGCCACTGTACCGGATCAGTTATCGAGGGGACGCCACCGTCCAGAGCGAGGCGCTCTAAGGCCTCAGCCATGCGTCGGCCACTCGTCTCCACTACAGGCTGGTTGAGAATGGTCACGAATACCGTGAGCGCTCCCTGGCTTTCAAGCTCGCCAGGCACATCGTCCTCCCACTCGATTCGATCACCTCGAAGAGTCCCTCTGTAGGTTGGGTGCATATCGGTTACCTCACGCAGCCATGCTCCCACTCCGCTCGGCAGATGACAAGCACTGAAACCCTTTCGCTCAAGCAACCAAATGCTCGAACTAACCAGACTGCGGAGGGCCTTGCCGTAGCGGGCCCGGTTGAGCGAGGGGTAGGCGTCGCTCTCACGACGGGTATCGTCTTCGCATCTCGGCCACTGACGCTTTGACGAGTTTCTCAAGGACTCCGGCGTCTATGTCTGAGAGCCTCTTGATGTAGAGACAGACCTTGCCCGTCCTGTGCTTTCCAATCTGCTGGAGGAGTTCCTCGCGGGACTCAAAACCTTCTGCGATGTAGACAACAATCTCTGGCCTTCTAAACGAGAACCCGGCGAGGCATGCGTCGCCTTCGTGCCCAGTCTTGTACCGGTAGTGGTAGCTGCCGAAGCCAACGATGCTTGGCCCCCACATCTTTGGCTCGAATTTCGTCACTCTCTTCATGAGTGCGGATATCGCCGCACAGTCGGCTCGGCGACGCGGATCCTCGATGGTGTCGAGATACTCCTCAACGCTTGCTTCCGTCTGCTTCGTCTTCAGTTCAGCCATGGAACCTCCGATCGAAAAGGAAGTGGCTTGCGACGCCTAACGCAGAAGCTCACATGCCCGCGTCCACACGGGGAGCCTGAAAAACAGAACGACCTTGCGGGCGCGGGTCGGGTGGAGCGCAATGTTAGGCAAACGGCAAGACCGCCCCTGTTCTCCCCCGGAACCGAAACGGCTGGTCGCCGATACCAAAGCCGGCAAGGTCAAGTTGTGGGGCTGACTGGTGCCCTCCCTACAGCTTCAGCCTGATAGTCCAGCGGCGCGACAGATCAGTGTCGCAGTTGAACTGAAGAGCCGTCACGTTGTTGGCGGTGCTCACGCCCCCGGCAATCGTCAGGCACTTGTTGGTCTGCACGTTCCTGAACTGGTAGACGCCGCTGCCGGTCACGTCGCTGATCCTCCAAGTGCGCGACGGATGGCTGTCGCAGCTGAACTGAAGAGCCGTCACGTTGTTGTCGGTACTCACGCCCCCGGCGATCGTCAGGCACTTCCCTGTCTGCACGTTCTTGATCTGGTAGATGTTGCCGCCGGCCATCTCTTTCAGCGTCCAGCGGCGTGACGGATCGCTGTCGCAGTCGAACTGCACGGCTTCGACGTTGTTGGCGGTGCTCACGCCCCCGGCGATCGTCAGGCACTTGCCGGTCTTGGCGTTGACGAGCATCACCTCGTTGGCGATTTGTTGGGCGCGGGCGGGCTGCGGCAGCGCGCCCATGAAAGCCACGGCGAGAACAGTGGCGCACGCGATGGGCAGGATGCGCCGCGTGGTCTGATTCTCCGGTGCATTACCGTTTTTCATACCATTCTCCTTTCGCGCCTTGTGCGCGGGTTGTGGGGCTGGCGCGTGCAGAGCCTTCAGCGATCACCCTCAGCGGTTAAATCCGCTGTGAACTGATTCCCGATCACCTGACGACGCGACACCCGTTTCAGTGATTGAGGCCTAACGGCTCAGTTAACCGGGCCGCGCCTGAAGCATTGGTGACAAGTGAAGTCTCCGTTGGCGCGGCTCCGGTTGAATAGGTGTTAGGCGACGCCGTCACACTGATGCATCGCTTGTTTACCGGACTCGATGACGATTTCATGTGTCCGTGGTTCGAACGCCAAATTTACTTTCTGGGAAGGTAAGTTCGTCACCCGCGCGGTAGACGAGTGTTGCAAAACCTGCCGACTCGAAATCTCGAGAACGCGCGATCGCTTGATCATACGTGTCGTCGACGCTTACAAGTTCTCCGTGTGCGATGACGACATAACGACCTTGATACTTCTCGCCAATCCACGGCTTGGCGTTCTCATAGAATGCCACGTTGTCCGCCAAGTCAGCATCGAGACGCCGCTGCTTGTCCTTTGGTTCCTCTTCTGGCTTATCGGCCTTGGTGAAAGTCATTTTCTTATCAGATAGATTCCAAGTGATCGTTACATCCTTTAGGTTATGTAGGAAGTTGGCACCAACAAGGTCGTCTTTCGCGCCTGAAAACAAGATTGTTTTTTCGACCTCAGTATCGAGGCCAGTCACTTTTACCGTTCCCTTGCCATGCTCTGGCGTGATCTCGTTCCCTTGGTAGTCTTGCGACTTGCCACTCTTCTGCTTGTTCTTGAGCTTGTCCTTGATCTTATCCCAGTTGTCTTTGTTGACTGTCACTTCACCACCACCACCCGTGCCTGTAAAGCCCGTATCGATGATCGCCTTTTTCTTTTGGCCGGCTACTTCCACGTCCAGCCAGTACTCGCCTTTATCGTTGGCCGTGACCGTGATTGATTTTCCCATTTCGGTGTCCTCCAAGTAATTGAGGCGTTAATAATGAACTGCAGACGCTGACTCTCGGTACGTTATGCCCATACTTCCGTTGTGACAACTTTCTCTCCGAGTAGTAGCTCTAACTCTTGTTTATCTGGTTCCGCATAAACCGGTCCGACTTGGTCTCCTTCCGTATAAGACCGATCCTCGGGCTCTCCGGAAATCACTTATCATCAGCGGTTGCGACTGCCCACCTCATGATTCATGTTGTTATACGGTTCCGCATAAACCCATCACACCTCTATTCAAAGCGAATCCGCGGGGCTCTTTACTCCTCGGCCTCCACAGTTCAAGACGTGTGTGTAGACCGGTTCATTTTCGATTTGCCATTTTCCATTTCTCATTTTCCATTTTCCAGGAATCATGCGAACGAGGCCTCCGTTCGATCGGCGCGAATATACACCGTAACGAATTACGAAACAAGTAGCATGCATTTCAGAATACCGAGGTGATGGATGTGACGAAAAGGCCGGTCTACAACTCAATCCGATTCGATAACGCCTTGTGCATAGTAACTTCGTCCGCGTACTCGAGGTCCGATCCCACCGGGACTCCCATCGCGATGCGAGTGATTCGCATGCCTAACGGCTTGAGCAGCTTGGTTAAGTAATTTGCCGTCGCTTCGCCTTCGGTGTTTGGATTCGTAGCGAGGATGATCTCCTCCACTTCTTCAGTGCGAAGCCGCTCGAACAGGTTCTTGATCTTTAACTGATCCGGGCCGATCCCGCGAATCGGAGACAACGCGCCGTGCAGCACGTGATACAGACCTCGATACTCGCGGGTCTTTTCAACTGTCACCAGATTGAACGGCTCTTCGACAATCAACAGCACTCGCCGGTCGCGCCCGGGACTCGTGCAGTAACGGCAAGGATCGGCGTCGGTGATGTTATTGCAGATCGAGCAAAAGATGATCTTGTCTTTTACTTCCTGAATCGCGGCGATCAACGCATCCGTTTCTTGCGTGCTTGCGCGCAGAAGATGAAACGCGAGGCGCTGAGCGGATTTGGCTCCGATGCTCGGCAGCTTCTGAAGCTCGTCGATGAGTTTGGTGACTGGTTCTGCGTAGTCGAGCATCGGTTTACCAATGTCGTGGTGCGCGTGGTTTATTCAAGCCGCCCCATAGTGTCGTCGGTTATGCCCAGGTCGCCAAACTTCGAGCCGAGCTTACCCTTCAACGACTCATCGGCTTTTCTCGAAGCTTCGTTGACCGCGGCGATGATCAAATCCTGAAGCATCTCGACGTCGCCGTTCTTGACTGCTTCCGGATCGATCTTGAGATCGACCAGTTCCTTAGCGCCGTTCATCGCGACCGTCACGACTCCGCCGCCCGCGCTCGCCTGGACACGCACGCGTTGCATCTCGCGTTGCATGTCTTCCTGCATCTGCTGGGCCTGCTTCATCATTTCCTGCAAATCAAATCCACCTGGTAATTTCATAAGAGTCTCCCGTCAATTGTCCGATTTTATGACCTCGATGATCTCGCCGTGAAACTTGTCGGCAAGCGCCCGGAGTTTCGGATTGTCACTCGTCTGGGCTTGTGGTTTTTCCTTGCGTTGAGGCGGCGCTTCGGGTTCCGCTTCGCCCGCGATCGAAGCCTTCAACGTGAGCCTTCGGCCAAGAGCCTCTTCGCAGGCGTCCTCGATGGCTATGCGTTTGTCGCGAGCTTCGATGTCAGTTTTGCATTTCGCGTCCTCAGTTGCGTAGGTCACTCGCAAGTAATCGCCGTCGATCGAGATGGTTCCCTTGTCGAGCGCGGTAACGATCATCATTTTGCGTTTGGCTTCGAGCGCGCCTTTTATTCGATCCGCATCAGTGCCCGCGGTCGAAGCACGGTGCTGTGGCGTGGTTGCCGGCGCTTTCGCCGGCTCCGGAGGTGCGGCGGGTGAAGCCTGCCCGGTCGCACTCTGCGTTGCGGGACTCGCGGCAGCACTGGTGCTCGACGGAGTAGAGCTTGATTCGGCGGATGAAGCCGGTGTGTCTGTTTTCGATGGCGGCCTGACGGAAGTTGATTGCCGTCTTGATGACTGAGGCGCTGGGCTTGGCGTTCTTGTTGCCGAAGACCCGCGAGGCGCGCCGGAATATGCTTGCGGAGCCGGGCTTCGTTGCGGCGCGGGACCTCGTTGTGCCGGAGTGCCTCCGAGCCGGGATTCCAGATCGCTGATGCGAGCGATTGCGTCTTCCAGCAGGTGCAGCCGCCGCGCGTGCGCCATCTTAACCAGCGCGAGCTCGAGTTGAAACCGTGGCTGCGACGTGAATCGAATGTCCTGCTCGGTTTTGGTCAGGATTGAAAAGAAGCGAAGAAGATCCTGCTCAGAAAAACTTTCACCCAAAGTCTTCAGCGACGACGCTTCGGTTTCGGGCAATTGAACAAGCTCGGCATCGAAGCCCGCGATCTTCACGACGAGCAGCGCTCGAATGTGCACCATCATCTCGCGCAAAAAGTTTCGCAGATCATATCCACGCGAAACGATCCCGTCGACCATTCGAAGAAGCCGCTCCGAATCCTGATCGGCGATGGCCTGAACCGTCTCGTTCAACGTTTCCAGATCGACCAGCCCCAACGCACCGGACACATCATCATCGCCGATCGTTGTGCCGGCGAAGCTGATCACCTGATCGAGCGCCGACTCGGCGTCGCGCATCGAGCCTTCGGCGGCGCGCGCGATAGCGAGCAACGCGGTCTCGGTGATCGTGATGTTCTCGGCATTCGCTATTCGGCGAAGCTCACCAACAATGTTCTTCAAGGTGATCGCGCGAAACTCGAACACCTGACATCGCGAGAGAATCGTATCCGGCACCTTGGCTTGTTCGGTGGTCGCCAGAATGAACACAACGCGCGGCGGAGGCTCTTCGATCGTCTTCAACAACGCGTTGAACGCGGAAGCTGAGAGCATATGAACTTCATCAATGATAAAGATCTTGTGGCGGTCGCGCGCGGGCGCAATCGTGATCGAATTGATAATCACGTCTCGCACATTCTCGACCCCGGTATTGGAAGCCGCATCGATCTCAAGCACGTCCATCGAATTCGATTTCGTGATCTCAATGCACGATGGACACTCGTCGCAGGGAGTTGTGGTCAGACCGGTCGCGCAGTTGAGCGACTTGGCCAGGATGCGCGCAGTCGTGGTCTTGCCGACGCCGCGGGGTCCGGTGAACAGGTAAGCGTGATGAATGCGATTGTTCTTGAGCGTGTTCCTGAGCGTGCGGCTAATCGGATCCTGCCCGATCACTTGCTCGAAGGTTTGGGGCCGGAACTTGCGCGCGATGACGTGAGAGTCTTGCATTGAATAAGTGGTCAGGCTCCGGAGAGGCCGCGGCACATCCGAGGACCGCTACCGTTGCTCCGTTCCCGGCCTGGCGGGGTTTGCAGCCTCGCGATTGCACGGCGTCCGGAGCCTGATAAGAAACAGTGGGCAGTTGGCAGTGGGCAGTTGGCAGGAAGACTTTTCTGTTTACTGCTCACTCCCACTGCCCGCTGCCAACTGTTTTTGGCGGAGAGGGTGGGATTCGAACCCACGGTACAGTTTCCCGTACACAGCATTTCCAGTGCTGCCAGTTCAGCCACTCCTGCACCTCTCCGTGGAATAGTGGGCAGTACGCAGTGGGCAGTTGGCAGCAGGGTTCCGCCGCTCGCTGTCTACTTTCTACTGCCCACTGCCAACTATTCTTGTGGCGGAGAGGGTGGGATTCGAACCCACGGTACCCTTACGGGTACAACGGTTTTCGAGACCGCCCGATTCAACCACTCTCGCACCTCTCCGCATGATCTGTGCTTAACGTCTTTCGAGAAAAAAGGATTGTAGCATCCGCCGACAATCGCTCTCAAGGATTCCACCTTCTACGCTCACTTGATGATTGAGAAATTCCGCCGCGCAAATGCCAAAATGAGTTTCGACCGCGCCTGCTTTCGTGTCTTTCGCCCCGTAAACAAGCCTCGCGACGCGAGCGTGAACCAGAGCGCCGGCGCACATGGCGCACGGTTCGATGGTCGAATAAATAGTCGAGCCAGTGAGTCGATAATTGCCGAGCTTCGCGGCGGCTTCTCTCAAAGCGACGATCTCAGCGTGAGCGGTCGGGTCGCTTGTGGCGATCACGGCGTTGCGTCCTCGCCCTATCACTTCGCCTGCAAGCACGACGATCGCGCCGACGGGAACCTCGCCGGCGTCATGCGCGGCTTCGGCTTCTGCGAGCGCTTCGTGCATGAATTGTTCGTCGGCATTCTCCATGATGGGTTTCGGCGAGCTAAGGTAATCGCGAATGGTAATGGCCGGCATGATATGTGTCAAGAAAGCGGGCCGCACGTGACTGGTTCGGTGAATAAATTCGGTGAAGAATACCACCGGCTAACGAGACTCTGTGAAAAGTTCGTAGTCCGGCCTTCAGGCGGAAGTTTGTAGCTTGCACTCACGCTGAATTACGAACTTCCGCCTGAAGGCCGGACTACGAACATTGCGTTTTGGACACAGCCTCTAACGTCGGTCATATCTCTTTTTTCGAAAGCCAGTTTCAACCACACCCGACGACTGGGTTTCGTCAATTGCGATTACCTGGTTCGCAGGGCAGAATCAACCAACCAATGTTGTTGAATACCAAAGGCGGGCCGCTTTATTACGAAGACACGGGCGACGGACCTCCGATTGTTTTCGTCAGCGGGTGGGCAATGTCGTGCGAATGCTGGCGGCCGGTTGTTGGATCGCTCAAGCAATCGCACCGTTGCTTGATCTACGATTCGCGCGGCGTCGGGCGTTCACAACCGGCATCTTCAATCGCGAACTTCGCAATCGAAGATCACGCCGAAGACTTGCATGAGATTCTCGATGCGGCCGGGATCTTCGATGCGACGATTGTCGGTCACGAGATCGGCTCGCGTGTCGCCGCCGCGAATGCCGATCGCCATCCTCAGGACGTCAGCTCGTTGATCGTTGTCAGTCCGCGCGCCGGCATGTCTCAGGATGATGTGAAGAACCTCGCGGTGTTCACGCCAGCTTCGCTCGCGCTGCGTGAACTGGCGGCGTATCCGCTTATTCGCAATCTCGTCGCGAGGCGATTCCGCCGGGCGCCTCAGCCTTATCGCGATCGGTTGTTCGCCGACTTTGCGGAACTGAGCCCGCGCGCGGCCTACGAAACCGCTATGTCAGCGTCCTCCGGCGAGGCGGCGGCGGTGCTTGATGAGATGATCAGCCGCACCTCATCCCCGGTGTTGTTTGTGTGCGGGGAGAAAGACAAGAAGGGCGCCGCGGAAGCTCGCAGACTGTTCGCGTTGGCCCGGGCAGGGAAGCTCGCGACGATGCAAGACTGCGGATTCATGCCCATGCTAGAATACCCGCGACAGTTCGCGAAACTGGTCAGGGATTTCATTGCGGTCGATCCACGCATCAACAAACGGGCAATTCAAAAACGATGAGCGTCGAACTCGTGAATGAAATAAGAGACGACTCACAGCCGCCGGAAACCGCGGATGCGAGAGCACGAACTGCGCCGTACGCTTCGAAGAAGCTCGCGGTGCTTGCATTTGCGGGTCTCTCGGCGTTGTTCCTGATCAGCGCATTCTTCAAGCCGTCCACTGGTGAGTACTTCACGATATGCGGATTCAAGAACCTCACCGGACTGCCGTGTCCGGGATGCGGATTGACTCATTCGTTTTGCGCGCTCACGCAGGGCGACATCGCCGGCGCCTTCGCATTCAATATGCTGGGCCCGCTGCTTTATCTTGCGTTGATAGTTTTGTGGATAAGGTCGATGTGCGTGCTGCTCGATCGAACCGAGCTGGTGCGTAGATACGATGAGTTCGCGGCGCGTTTCAGTCTTGTGCGAATGTATGCGATTGCGTTTGGGGTTTACGGCATCGTTCGAATTGTCTATCTACTGATGTTTGATCCGTTGCCGCAGAGTCCGTTATCCAGGTTTGTCGCAAGCCTCATACGTTGACGGCGATCACAGCAGGCCCATTCGAACCAGAACCGATCTCGGCCAAATCTCCAGCATCAACCCGAACGGATCCCGAATGAGCATTCGATCGGCGGTCTGATCGATCACTTCGATTTTGTATTCGGTGAGCCTGCGCCCAAGCGTCGCGAGGTCGTCATCGTCTACGGTGAACGCGAGATGGTCGATCTCGAGTTGTGCGTGTTGTTGTTCGCGTTTCAGGAATCCGATTCTGAACGCCGTTCCTATCTTCAAATACGTGGCGTCGATTTGAAAGCCATTTTCCTCGGCTTCAGAAATCGTGCCGGTTGCCGGGACGTTGCTGCGCCGCGACGCGTCCCGGCGCATGTATACGCGCGCTCCCAGGACGATCGAATAAAAGCGTTCGGCGAGCTCCAGATCGTCACACGGGAGTTCGAGATGGTGAAATGAGCTGTTCCTGAGCATTGCGTTCATTACGAGATCGTGTTGAATGTGTCATCGAAGTTCTTTGCCACGAAGTCACTAAGAACACGAAGCAGCACAAAGGTTAGCCTTGTGATCCTTGGTGTCTTAGTGACTTCGTGGCAGAGCTCTCAATATCATGTCTCAACTAACAAATCACGAGCGCCGTCGTTGTTCGCTGCGAAAGAGTCGTTCGATCTCGGGATCGTGAAGGCGTTCGCGGTCGGCGTGACGTTCCTCTTCCTCGCTGGCTCCGCTTGCGCGCCTCAGTAGACTCAATGCGCGATCTCGGACCTTCTTTATCTCTTTGCGGCCGTCTTCGAATTGGATCTCGACGGCTGCCGATTCGCCCGCGCCGAGCAAGCGGGAGACGGTGCCGTACAGCATGCCAGCCGGCATCGCGTAGCTGATCTCGTCGCCTGTTTTGAAATCTGTTCGGTGACCTTTATTCATGCAAAACCTCTTTTGCGGATTTCGGATTTTGGATTGCCGATTTTGGTTTTCGGATTTCGGATTTTGGATTGCGGATTTGTGATTGACGGATTTGTGATTGACGGATTTGTGATTGACGGATTTGTGATTGCGGATTTCAAATTTGAAATTTGAGATTTGAAATAATGTGAAATCTGAATTCTCAGATTCGAATCCATTACCGACCTTCGCACTCCGCAATCCTCGATCACTCAATCCTCGATCACTCAATCCTAAATCCTCAATCCTCGATCACTCAATCCTCGATCACTCAATCCTCGATCACTCAATCCTCGATCCCTCAATCCTCGATCCTCAACCCTCAATCCTCAATCCTCACTCCCTCACGCTGAATTCGCTTCAGTCACGGTTCTCATTTCCGTCGCGTGATCCCAATCCTCATCGAACACGCGCTCGATCTTGCGCGCCATCGCGTCGTCTTCCACGATCATGCCCACTTCACGCCGCCGATCCAGGCTCACCGGGCGCAGATTCTGACTCCCGATGAAGAAGCGGCTGCCGTCAACCACGATACACTTCGCATGCAGCTTGTAACGAGCGAGCTTGCGCACATGATAGTTAGGTACAACCTCGTCGTACGATGTGTCTTCGCTGATTATCTTGATGTTGCATCCCATCGATGCCTTGCGCAGCAGCAGCCCGATCGCCTGCTGGTCTTCGACTTTCGCATCGAGTATTCGAATCGTGCGTTCAGCGGAGTTGAGTAACTCGATCATTTTCTGGCGGCTGTTGTTCGGGCTAATGGCAAGCGGCAAGTCGCTGGGCTTGTATACCTCGCCCAACCAGTCCGAGTCGAACAGGCGGCTCAACTCGGTCGCGATCTCCTTATCTTTTATCAGCAGTCCAAAGTCTCGCGCGTAATGTAGATTCTTCTGAGTCGGGTTGAAGGTCAGAATCAGTGACGTTTCGTTATCGATCGTCATGATCTTGTAGTGATAACGCTTGATCTTTTCCTTGCGCGCTCGCGGTACGCGAACTTCTATTCCAACCTTGGCGAGCTCTTCGGACAGGCGTTTGTTTTTCTTGGTCCAGCCCTTTGATGCCGGAGCGACAAGCGCCTGAACACTCACCCCTCGCGAGACCGCGTAGGTCATCGCTTCGCGAACGATCGGGTCGTTCATGCGAAAGATTGTCATCTTGATGCTGGCCGTGGCGGCGTCAATCGCATCGACGATCGGAAAAAAGCTGTCGCCAGGTTGCACGATCAGAGAGAGATTTTGAACCCTGGTGTAAGCGTCCATCGGCGTGACGAGTGACGATAAATAAGATCGGCGGTCTGCGCCGCAAAACGGGAGTGCAACGCTGGAGCTAAGGTTTACCACACGCCCGGAGGCAAGTCCAGGCACGGGCACTAACAGCACGAGATCCAACTCGGTTGATATTGATGGGCGGCGATACGCGCGAGATTGAGCACGGCATACAGGCATCTGCTCACCTTGACCGTACGTATCAATCGCCAATATGATGCACCCCGGCGTTGTTACTGCTTCCTGGTGGACGCGACCAACCGCGGTCCTTATTTTACGAGCTCGGGGAATCGGTGCTCGAATCGACGAAACCTCTAAACGAATCGGATAGATTTGAATCCCCTTTATGAACTGGAGACAGCATGAAAGCAGCTAAGCGAATCATCACAAGCAAGTCAATCGCATTCTCTTCAAAGAATATTTTGCGCGGCGGCTCGGCGGCGGCAATTCTGAGCGTGGTTATTCTGGCGTTAGTAGCGATAGCCGTCAGCCGGATACCGGTGAGCCGAGCCCGCAGCGCGGCCATATCGAAAGCGCGCCTCAGCAGTAACATCTCTATTAATGCCGCCGGACGCGGCAAGCCCTGGATCAATATGACTGACGGGCACGACCTGGTTACGGCTTATGAGGGAGGCGATGACCAGGTGGGCGCACTGGCGAAGTCTGACGCGCAGCCGGTCGCGCTTGCCGCCGCGGACTTCGACGAAGACGGTATGCCCGATCTCGTCACGGGATATGCGTTGCCCAGAGGCGGAGTGCTTACATTGCACCGAGGCAATGTTGATTCGGTTTATCCGACTACCGACGCCGCGAGACGCCGAAAAGCCGAAGGTACGTTTAGCGACGTGCCGTTTCTTTCGCCGGGCCACACGGTGGATGTAGATTTGGCGCCTGACTTCATCGTGACCGGCGACTTCGACGCCGATGGTCATCAGGACATCGTTCTGGCATCGCGCGAAGACAGCTCGCTCTTTTTCATGGCGGGTGACGGGACCGGGAAATTCAAATCAACTGAAGCCATCGTGCTGGCCGGCCGGATCACCGCCCTCGCCAGCGGTGATGTGAATAGGCGAGATGGGCTCAGCGATCTGGCGGTCGCCGTGGACGCCGCTGATTCGCCGAAGCTGCTCGTGTTCGAGGGTTCGCGCGGCGCGGTAAAGAGCATTCCGGAATCTTTTGAATTACCCGCGCCGGCAAATGCGATAAACATCGCTAACCTGAACGACGCACCCGAAGCCGTTATTTCGGTTGCGGCCGGGTCTGACTTGCTGCTTATCCACGGACGCGATCGCAAGTTGTTTCTCGATGAACAGAGCCGACGCGACGTGCCGAACGCGGAAATTGTTAGCCGTCATTTCGATTCGAAGATTATGTCGCTCGCTTCGGGCGATTTCATTGGCGATCTTGACCTCGACCTCGGAGTGTCCTTTGAAGATGGAAGCGTGCAACTTGTAAGCGAGGCCCCCACGCGCGGCTCGATAACTCAAACCGCCCGCTCCCGGCACGATGTTGTGATTGAGAGTCTGGCGTCGAATCCAGGCTCCGGCGGCGGAAAGCTCTTCGGCGCGAGACTTTCTTCGCTTTCCCATGAAACTCTCGTGATGGCTGATCGAACCAATCGCGAAATGCACGTTTGGATCGACGACGCTGATCGAAGAAGCCGCAATGATCCCACCCTCACTGCCGCCATCGGCGAGCGAGAGAAACCAGTCACGCTGAATGTGGACGATGAACCGGTCGCCGTGCTGCCGATGCGATTGAACATCGATGGGATCAGCGATCTGGTAGTGCTCCGGAAAGGTCATTCCGCGCCGGGAATACTGGTCTCGATTTCTTCGGTCAAGGGCGTATGCAACATGAGCGATTGCGGCTCGATCGGTTGCGGCTCGCTGAGGGCGGCGATACTCGATGCGAACAGCTCACCGGGCGCCGATATGATTGTTTTCGACAGCGGCACCTTCGATCAGATACCAACGGTTACAATCAGCACGCCGCTGCCGGCGTTCACTGAAGCCGTGACAATTGACGCCGGGCAAGCCGCGAATGTCTGCGGTTCAGCAGCGGTGTCCGGTGATCCCGCACCGGCTGATTTCAGCCCTCAGGCGCTCGTCAAAGTTCAGGTGATGTCCAACAACAACGTGAGTGACGCGGTGACCGTCGGAACCAGCGGCTGCGTCGTCAGGAACTTCGTGGTGAATCGAGTCGGCAACGGCGTGCATGTGTCAGGCGGCAGCCAGAGCATAGTCGAGCGCAACTTTATCGGAGTCAACACCGGAGGCAGCGCCGTCAGTCAGAACTCTAATAAAGGCGTATTCATCGACAACTCGGCGAGAAACACGATCGGCGGAAGCGGTCAGGCGGCGAACGTGATTTCAGGTAACTTGCTTGGCATCGACATCAACGGGGCAAACGCAAACGACAATGTGGTGCGGTTCAATAACATCGGAGCGAGCGCGTCTGGCCTTACCGCGTTCGGCAATCGCACCAACGGTGTGCGAATCACGAACGGAGCGTCGCGCAATCGAATCGGTGGCTCTGTTTCGGGCGGCGTCGATAACCTTGTTTACGGAAGCGCCAATGACGGCGTCAGCATTCTGTCGGGAACGGCAAATCTGGTCCAGGGGAATTGGTTTCAAATTAACAACGGAAACGGTATAGGCATCCTTTCTTCGAGCAACACAGTTGGAGGATCGGGCCTATCGCTCTTGAACTTTATCTGGTCAAGCGCACTCAACGGCGTTGAAATAAGCGGCGCAGCCACTCTCAGCAACGTGGTCCAGGGAAATCGCATTGGGATGGACTTTGATCAGAGTGGCAATCCAATCGACTTCACTGGCGCCGCTTTTAGACACAACCTCGGTCACGGCATTGCAATAACCAATAACGCTCTCAGCAATGCCATCGGCGCTTCAACTGACGTGAATGCCGCGAACTTCATCGCGTTCAATCTGGGTGATGGAGTCTCGGTGGTGTCAGGAACCGGGAACAGCATTCAGATCAACTCAATCTTCTCGAATGTGGGTCTTGGAATTGATCTCGGCAACGACGGGCGCGACATCAACGATGACAAGGATCCCGACGCGGGCGCGAATGGTAAACAGAACTACCCGGTGCTGGTTGCGGCGAACATAACGATAGCTTCCGCAAAACCGCTCGCCGAGGTTTCTCCGGCATCAACCGTTTCGATCACGGTGACGCTCAACAGCACTCCGAGTCAGAATTTTGACGTCAAGTTCTATCATTGTTCGAATCCCTGCTCCGCAAGCGGCGACCAGTTCGCGGGCTGCATACCGAGGTTTCTTGGGACGAGGACGGTGACCACGGGCGCTGATGGAAATGTCAGTCAGGAGTTTTCATTTGATTTGGGCAGCGGCGTGAGCACGGGATTTCTCAATGCCACTGCGATGAACACAGCCACGGGCAACACCTCCGAGTTTTCAACCTGTGCGCAGATCGGAACATGTTCTTTCACGATCAGCGCTCCGACGGCTTTAGTTGGAGCGGCGGCAGGCAATGGCAGCTTTACGCTGACCACGCAGACCGGTTGCGCGTGGACCGCAACCAGCAACGCAGCGTTTCTGACGACCACAAGCTCAGGCACAGGAAACGGAACGATCAATTATTCCTTCACGCAAAACAGCGGAGTGGCTGCGAGAGTCGGCACAATCACCGTGGGCGGCAAGACTCACATAGTCACGCAGACAGGGGCGGCCGCCGGACCCGCGATAACCGATGCCTGCAGAGGCGAAGGCAAGCAGTTGGTAATCAACGGCTCGGGATTCATTGAGGGCGGTAAAGTTTTCCTGAACGGCGAACAGGAAAAAACGCTCTTCGTGTCATCGACTCAGATCATCGCGAAGAAGGCGGGCAAGCGCGCGGCAACAGGAGACACTCTGCAAGTGCGAAATCCCGACGCGACTCAGACTCAGGTGTTCGCGTATACCAAGAATAGTTGTTTCGTTCAGTAATCCTCGCCAAGAAAGCGGCAAGCGAGCGCAAACAGACGACACTGTGAAGGTGCGCAACCCCGATGGCTCGGAGACTGCTGTGCTCGTCTACACTCGGAACAATTGCTCACCCTGATTTGGAGTGCGGCGACTTGTCGCCGCTTTTCGCGTTCGCCCGTCAAGAGGCTCAGGGATCTGCTACGCTTCTGAAGTCGGTTGCATCAATGAGAGGAAAAGCGGCGACAAGTCGCCGCACTCCATAGATAGATTGCGTCCCGCATGAAGGAAAAGCGGCGACAAGTCGCCGTACTCCGTAGATAGATTGCGTCCCGCATGGAGGAAAAGCGGCGACAGGTCGCCGCACTCCACAATGGAATCGCCCCCTCTTAAAGATTGGCCGCACGCTCCAGTGCATCGACTCACATCGGACGGCGTCTACATGGTCACTGCGGCGACGCTTCACAAACAGCATCTGTTCAGCGACGCATCGAAATTGGCTGTGCTCGAGAATCAACTGCTCGCTCTTGCAAAGAAATACAACTGGCAGTTAGAAGCATGGGCGATCTTCGCTAACCACTATCATTTTGTGGCGAGGGCGCTGGTGGGTCCGGCGAACCTTCGGAAGTTTCTGACTCATCTGCATGCGGATTCGGCTCGCGAGTTGAATCGAGTGGAGCAGACAATTGGACGGAAAGTCTGGTACAACTTCTGGGACACGAGGCTCACTTATGAACGTTCGTACCTGGCTCGGCTGAATTACGTTCATCAGAATCCGGTTAGGCACGGACTGGTCGCAGTGGCGAACCAGTATCGGTGGTGTTCAGCGGCTTGGTTTGAGCGGACGGCAACACCCGCGATGGTGCATACGATTTACAGCTTTAAGACAGATAAGCTCAAAATAGATGACGACTACTGATTTGGAGTGCGGCGACTTGTCGCCGCTTTTCCTAACGTAATTCAAAAGATCGACGAGAACCCCAAAACCGACGGTAAGAGCGCCGCACTCCAAGGATAAACAGGACGGGCGATGCGAAGTCTAAAAGCGGCGACAAGTCGCCGCACTCCAGACGTGAACTAGGAACGTGGTCGATGCGAAGTCTAAAAGCGACGACAAGTCGCCGCACTCCAGACGTGAACTAGGAACGTGGTCGATGCGAAGTCTAAAAGCGACGACAAGTCGCCGCACTCCAGACGTGAAATTAGGAACGTGGTCGATGCGAAGTCTAAAAAGCGGCGACAAGTCGCCGCACTCCAGACGTGAACTAGGAACGTGGTCGATGCGAAGTCTAAAAAGCGGCGACAAGTCGCCGCACTCCAGACGTGAACTAGGAACGTGGTCGATGCGAAGTCTAAAAGCGGCGACAAGTCGCCGCACTCCAAACGTTAATTAGGAACGTGGTCGATGCGAACCAATAGCGGCGACAAGTCGCCGCACTCCAAAGGAGACAATATGTCGCGAATACACTCCGCGCCAGTGCCGCGAATCATTGTCGTTATAAGCATTCCCCTCCTGCTCTTACCTGTGCTTACGGTTCGATCGGCATTCGCGCAAACAACTTCCGGCACTCTGATCGGGCAGGTGTTTGATAACTCGTCGAAGCCAGTCGTTGATGCGAAGGTCACAGTACTCAACGAGAACAACGGAAACATCCGCGCGACTCGAACCGATCAGAACGGTACTTACACTGTCCCTTATCTCGTGCCTGGGTTCTACACCATCACTGCGTCGATGCCCGGTTACGACGGCGGTCCGGTCACTAACTATCGCATTCCTCTCAACGCGATTACTCCATTACGGCCTCCCGATATCACGCTGAAGCCGGTAACAACCACCGCACCCGCGCCAACTCAACCCGCTCCGGCTCCCGCGACTGGCGCAACCGCGCCGCAATCCGAGCTTGAATCATTGATCAACACGACCGACTCAGCGAGGCGAGGGAACTTCACCGAACGCCAAATCGAATCGCTTCCACTCGGAGGCACTACCGACATGCGCACCTTCGATGAGTTCGCGTTGTTATTGCCGGGAGTCGCGCCGCCGCCTTACACGCCCGGTGTGCGAGGACCCGGAGTGGGATTTGGCATAGGCACGGCCGGACAATTCGCGGTCAACGGCATGCGAGCGCGGTCGAATAACTTTACGATCGACGGGTCGGATAACAACGATCCGGATGTCGGCGTTCGCCGCCAGGGATTTGTAGCTTTGGTGCCACAATCCGTCGAGTCGATTCGCGAATTTCAAATCTCGACGCTGTTGTGGGACTCGGAGACCGGCCGCAATTTCGGATCTCAGGTGAATGCAGTATCCAAGGAAGGTAGCAATAGGTTTCACGGACAGGGTTACGGGTTTTTCACTGATTCAAGTCTCAACGCGAAAAACTTTTTTGATTATCTGGGCGGGCCGTCGGACGGAGAGGACCCATTCACTCGAACTCAAGCGGGGTTCGTTCTGACGGGTCCAATCGCGAACGATCGCAGGCAGTTCTTTGGAAGCTTCGAGCATCAGAAGGTCAATGCTTCGACGGAACAGCACTTCGCTACGCCGGCGCTGGCCGAAAGAAGGTTCCTGGGGTTGCCAGTTTTTGGAGTGTTGAAATTCCGGCCCGATTCTTTCATCAACGAGTTCTTTGGCGAGACCCTGGGTGGCACTCCCGCCGGAAGAAATGTTTTGTCGTTCTATCCTGCGCCGAACAATCCAGGCGGGCCCTATGGCCGCAACACGTTTACTGAAGTTCTTCCGGCGGATGGGAGGGGAACCATCTTCTCGCTGAAAGGAACACACCGGCTCAATGATCGAAGCACCTTGTACGCGCGATACAATTTCACGGATGACGGCCGAGTTCTGCCGAGCGTTAACCGCGCGCTGCGATCAACGGTGATCGCGAACACGCGGACGCAAGACCTGTCGTTGATCTTCGATCGCGAGCTTGGAAGCCGATTATTCAATCAGGGACGCTTTTCTTATGGCCGAACGCGGCTAGAGTTCACGCCGCATCCCAGTAGCCCGTTTGTCTTTTCAAAAGACTCAGTCGAACTCGTCAATTCAAGCGCCGGCGAGCAAAGGGTTCCGTCCTCGACGGGCCCGATCGGCGAGCTGCTGGTCGAGCCTTACAGTCCGGTGGGCGTGAACGCCTACTCGTTTCCACAAAAACGCGCGAACAACACATTTCAGTTTGCCGACTCGCTGTCGTTGCCGATCAAGCAGCATTCGTTCAAAGTTGGCGCGGACATCAGACGTGTGCAGCTAAACAGTCTGCTCGATCGAAACTACCGGCCGCAGGTTGTCTATGGCGGGGCGTTACTGACGACAGGCAGGCTGACTGTCACGACAGATGAAAACAATCCGTTCACCTTCACTCCTGAGAGCAAAGGCTTTCTCTCGGGTGTGCAGTTGGCGAATCTCGGGTTGCCGTCTTCGATCTTTCAGTCGATTACGCTCGGCGTGCCCGACTCGACGATTGGGCTTCGCATCAACGAATACAACTTTTTCTTCAATGATAGCTGGCGCGTGAAGCCCAACCTCACGTTGGACTACGGTCTCAGATATGAGTACAACAGCGTGCCGAAGGAAACGAATCAGCGAATCGAGAGCGCGCTGGCGCTCGACAATCTTCCAACGCCGGGAAGTTCGCCAGCCGATACGCCCGCGCGCACCGCGGCGTTCAACGATGCTGTAAGTGCATATCGTCGCGTGGCCGGTGATCGCAGCGGAATCTATGACCCCGATCGAAACAACTTTGCGCCGCACATCGGATTTGCGTGGGACCCGGGTAAGGATGGGAAGATGTCGGTGCGAGCCGGGTACGGATTATTTTACGATGCGATATTGGGAGCGGTTGTGAGCCAGTCTCGCAACGTGTTTCCTACCGAGATACCGGTAAACATCGAACCAGCGTTTACAGCGTTTGATGTGTTCTCGCTGAACAATCCGAACACGCTTATTTTGCGCGACGGCCGCAACGGGGCGCCGATTTCTCCAATCCCGCTGATCGCTCCCGGAACATTGAATCAATTCGGCGGCTCGCCCGCGGACTTTGTCGCGCTGATCGGCGAATTGTTTCGGCAAAACAAACTCGGGGGCGGTCTCGCGTTCACATTGCCGGATAAGAACCTGCGAACGCCTTACGCGCAGCAATGGCATTTGACGATCGAGCGCCAATTCCTGCGCGATTATGCTTTATCACTCGGGTACGTGGGTACGAAGGGAACGAAGCTCACGATTCTGACGACCCCGAACCTTGGACCCAACGTCACGCCGTCCGTGCAATTCGCAAACAGCTTTGCGGGATTCCCTTCGGGGTTCCCGTTGCCGCCACCGCTGGTGCTGGCCGAATGTGGGCGATTTCAGGAAAATCAAAAGTGCAGCATTCAACCGAACCGGCCTGAGTCTTCACTGGGCGCGTATCAGCTTTTCAAGAACGCCGGGACTTCGACTTATCATGCTCTTCAAGTCGAGGGGCGCTCGCGATACAAACATGGTTATGCGTTGACGGTCGCGTACACGTGGTCGCACTCGCTTGATGATGCGTCGGATGTGTTTCCGATTGCGGGCGCACCGATCCTGGCTCAGGACTCGTTAAACCTTCGACTCGAACACGCGAGTTCGAACTTCGATATTCGTCACCGCTTTGCTACTTCATTGATATGGGATCTGCCGTTCTATCGGAACACGAAGGGCGGCGCGATGTCGCGGTTGTGTGGGGGCTGGCAGTTGGCGTCGGTGTTTCAGGCTTACACGGGTCAGCCGTTTACGCTCAATCTTCCAAACGATGCCAATCGCGATGGCAACTTGACCGATCGCCCCGCGACGACGGATGGGCTGGTCTTTTTCGATGGGCACGGCCGGCGGCGGGTGGCGATCGCGAATAGTCGCGACATTCCTAATTTCTTTACTCCCGGTGTCGATGGATTCGTTGGAAGGAACACGGTGAGGGGCGACGCCTTCGTGAATTTGGATTTGGCATTGAGTAAGGGATTCACGATTTCAGACAATCAGCGTCTCGATTTCAGAACCGAGTTTTTCAATGCGCTTAACCGGGCTAACTTTGGGATTCCGATTCGAACGTTGGGGAGTCCGTCGTTCGGGTCGGCGGTCGAGACCGCGAATCCCGCCCGCGTTGTTCAGTTCGCATTGAAGTATAGCTTCTGAACGCAACACGATTGATGAGAATTGTCGTGGGCGTGCTCGCACGTCATTAGGGCATTGGTTTTCCGGGCGATGTCTTTCTAATATAATGCTGGCATAAGGAAGCCATCGGAATGATTAAGTGTGGAACATGCGGGGCTCAAAACCTCCCGGGCGCAAGGTTCTGCCAGATGTGTGCAGTCACGCTCTCACCGGAAAGCCCTGAGAGCTCCTCCGTAACCAACGAGCCGGGATCCTCGCTTGCAAACACCGTTGTTTTTTCAGCCGATCGATCGGACAGGTTGATCTGTCCGGTCTGCGAAGCTTCGAATGACAGCGACTGGATCTTTTGCCAGCAGTGCGGCAGCAAGCTTGGATCGACCCCAAGCCCCGCAGCTCCGATTGAGGGCGAAACGCTTCCTTCGCAGAAACCGGCGCTTTCTACTACGATTCAAGCGTCAAACCCGGCCGCCAAGCCTAAACCCACCAGCGGCATCTCGTGTCCGAAGTGCTCGGAGCAACTGGTCGGCGACGCTGCGTTCTGTCATAAGTGCGGAGCGGTGACCAGCAACGCGCGCACTGTTGCAATGTCTTCCTTCAAACCGGCGCCCAATGCTCGTCTGCTGTTGATCGTCGATGGTGAAGCGACCGGCGACGAATTCGAGCTCAAGGGGGACACTATTGTCGGCCGCGTCGATGGGGACATCACATTTCCGCACGACGACTACATGTCAGGCCGGCACGCGAGCCTCATAAGGCGCGACGGCAAGTTTGTGTTAGTCGATGAGGGCAGCCGCAACGGGTCTTTCGTGAGGATAAAGAAAGAGGCCGAACTGAAGCCCGGAGACTTCATTCTGCTCGGCAAACAATTATTCAAGTTTGAGATGTGACAGATTCGCGATAAGCTTTGACACAGCAATGAACACTCCGCCAAAGGACATTTCAGTTTCGGTATTCGCGCGAACGGATACCGGGATGCAACGCGCCGGCAACGAAGACGCATTCCTCGTGGCCGATCTCACGACGGGCAACGTAGGACTGGGCGCGAAGATGAGCACTCACCGTGTCGGCAGTCGCGGCAGCTTGATGGTTGTATCGGATGGAATGGGCGGGGCAGCAGCGGGCGAGATTGCCAGCGCGATGGCGGTTAAGACGGTTCGCGAAGCACTGATGGAAGACTTACCGGAGACGGCAATATGCGGGCGACTGAAGATTGCAACCGAAAGGGCCAACGAACGCATTTGGAAATATGCCAATGAGAATCGCCAGTTCATGGGAATGGGCGCGACCTTGACAGCGGTTCTCGTGCTCGACACTTCGGCCTACATTGCGCAAGTGGGTGACTCTCGCGGTTATCTGGTACGTGGTGATCAGGTCAAGCAACTCACCAAGGATCAATCGTTGGTGCAGCTTTTACTCGATTCGGGCGCAATCAAGCAGAATCAGATTAATTCCGTTCCTCAAAATGTAATTATGCAGGCGCTCGGCACAAGCGCAACGGTAGAAGTCGCAATGGCGTCGGTCGAGCTTTGCAAGGACGACCTGTTGGTTGCTTGCACGGATGGCTTATCCAACAAGGTCACTGCTGAAGAGATCGGCGAGACATTACGCGGCGCCGAGAGCCTGAACGCCGGATGCCGGCGCCTGGTTGAGATGGCCAATGAGCGAGGCGGCGAAGATAACATAACGCTTATCGCGGCGCGCTTTGACGGCGAAGCGTTGCATTCGGCCGCGCAAACGAACTCGATCACCGGGAGTTTCAAAGTGCTGAGTCAGGGGTGCTTTGATGGCAATCTGTTGGAAGCCGGGAGCAAGTATATTTCAGGCGAATCGACGGCTCCGGATGTAACAACCGCAGTGCTTGGCGCTCTGCCCCCGCCGGAATCAAAGCCATCACGCTCAAAAGATAATCCCACCGACAAGAAATGAAGTTCGCCCTGAAGGTTTGATATTCACATCTCACTCGGAATATCAGAACGAGATGATTCGTGACGCCCGGCGAATGTGAATAGTCACTCGCGTGTCTTCAACGGGGCCTGACGACGAGCTCATCAATTGAGAATTTCTCTCGGCCGACGTTGCGGAAGCCGATGCCGCCAAGGAGGAAGGTGCTGCCGGGATCCTGAAACGATCCGAGATTCTGGCGTTCGCCGCTTTTGGCGGGTGTGATCGTATGGTTGATGAGATTGCCCTTTGCGCTGATGTGAATCTCGTATTGGCCGTCCTTAACGATGTCCACGATGACCGTGTTTGAGAGATAGGGCTTGCCTGGATCGAATTCATTGTTGTGAACAATGTAGGTATTGAACTTGCCGGGGAACAATCCCTCTGGTCCCGAAAGGTAGAACAAATAAAAGTTAATCGAGTCTTTGATTCGAACTGCCCATGCGGCGCCGCCGGCATTTCCCAGTTTGAGGTGGAAGTTCATTTCGAAATCGCGATAACGAATGTTGGTTGGCATACACAATGACTTCGCGTTGTCGAACTGAAGCCTGCCTCCGGCAAAGCTGACGCCGGATGCCGGCATAGTCCACAAAGCTGGTTTCGCGACATCGAAGTCATCACTGAACTCAGCCGAGGTCGGGAGCGGGACCAGCATCCTTTCAATGCGAACAGGCTGATGGTACTTGAAGTCCTTCTTCTCGGTGTATTCCTGAAAATCCTCTTTCGCCAGCTTGATTACGTGGCTCCCGATCCTTATGTCGGTTCGCTTGAGCAAACCGTCGCTGGTTGTCTTGCCTTTCGGTTCGCCATCTACGTATACACTGGTTTCCGGATCGGTCTGGACCGTAAACTCGACCGTCGCAGGTTCGGGATTAAACGTCCACAGATACTCGACACTCGGTAGAATCCTGAAGCGTCTTTCGAGCGGCACGTAATCCGGGTGTCTGTAGGATATCGTGTGTTCGCCCGGAATCAAGTTATCAAGCTTGATCGTGTTGCTCTCCTTCTCGAGTTCGAGTTGATCTTGTGGGACTGGCTTATCATCGAGCAGGACCGTCGCTCCGTCGAGAGATGGCCCGATCCTTACCAGTCCATACTTGGACACCAGAGCGGCGCGTATCACTTCAGAAGTTCCGCTTTTCGGGATGACCTTGCGCGTGACCGGTTGATAAGTCCGGCCGGCGGAGACCGTAATCGCATAGCTTATTCCGGCACGCAATTCCTTTCTGAACTCGCCGTTGATTGCGGTCGCGGCGCGCTTGCCGTTAATGCTGATTTCAGCATTCGGAGGTTCGGTCAATACAAAGATCACACCGAGTCCGGACCTTGACGCGGCTCCCGAGCCGGTAGGCGATCGCGTGATGGTTGTGGGAGTACGCTTGCTTTCCTTTATCTCGCCAAGGCTGGAAGGAAGAAGCTGTGCGCTCGCGAAAGGAGCGCGCCCAGGAAGCGTAAGACAAATGCCCGCCGCCGCGAAAATCGACAGGAGTTGTTGCGATCTCTGCCGATAATTGTTCTTCATTTCATGATCATTATTAATCATTATTTCAAAATGGCTTGACCAACGAGGATGTTGGGGAGGATGTCACTATTTCACAGCGTCTTTGGCGCACCGGAAGCCCACCCATACATATTTTTTATTGGGCTCATCCGCCCATCGAACATACGTCATCAACTCATCTTTGTTGAGATTGTATGCGCCTCCGCGAAAGACTTTCAACCGCTTTGATTGAGTTGGAGCGCTTGAGTTCGGATACGGCTTGAAGTCATCTTCCACCCACTCGGCCACGTTGCCGGCCATGTCATTTACACCGGACCAGCTTCTGCCGTTGGGATAAGAGCCGACGGCGCGCGGACGGTTCCGGCCATCCTCTTTCGAGTTTGAGCATGCGAGCGACCATTCATCGCCCCATGGATATACTCGATGCTCGGGTCCACGGGCGGCGTACTCCCATTCCGCTTCGGTCGGCAGCCGCTTCCTGGCCCATTCGGCGTAGGCCTTGGCGTCGTCCCAGGTCACATAGCTTACCGGAAGTTTGGTGTCACCCGGTTCGAACTCGCCGCCCGTCCAGTTTGGCGGCGCGGGGTGGCCCGTTTCCTTTACGAATCGATCGTACTCTTCGTTGGTTACTTCATTTGCGTCGAGGAAAAAATCATTAACGATGACGTCGTGCACCGGCCGCCATTCGGCTTTCGCGCTGGAATCGTTGGTTCCCATTTTGAGAGTGCCACCGGCCACTCGCACCATGCCCGGAGGCGTTCCGGAGGCCGCCGCCGTCGGCGCAGCGTTGGTTGCCACGGTGTTTGTTGGCGAAGACCGGGTAACGATCACGCTGATCGTAACGGCGACAGCAATGACAATCGTCGCTACGAACGCGTAAAACTTCATGTTGAATGTCCGAACATGAGTTGCCGCAACGGAACCGCCTGAAGGAGCCCGCTCATTCGCCGAATACGCGTGCGTCCCGCCGCGAGCCGCATCATCGGCGGCCTTACCCGAAGCTTTCGCCGCAGCCTGTCGCGAAGCCGGATCGCCGATTGCCAGCGTAGAGTCACTCGATTTTACGCGTCGCCCCGAAACATCTGGCGTGGCATCGAACGCTTTAGTGCCGCCTTCGGCAGCGGGCTTGCGCGCCGGTTTGCCTCCCGGTGCGGGGATCGCTGAATTCAAGGCGAAGGTCGAGTGGGGTGTATCCTTACCCAGCATTCCGACTCGAATGCCCGATGCATACAAAGCCGCTTCCAGTTCCTGTGCCAATTGGACCGCCGACTCCTGCCGCTCCTCGCGCGCCTTTGCAAGCGAGCGTTGCACAACGCGTTCGACCGGCTCGGGAATATCCAGCCGCGACTCACGCAATAGGCGCGGCCGCTCGTTGTTATGCTTGAGCACAACCGCAAGCGGAGTCGCACCGTCAAAGGGCACGTGTCCGCTGAGCATTTCGTACAGAATAACGCCGAGGCTATAGACATCTGATCCGGCGTCAAGCTCTTCGCTGCGGCACTGCTCGGGTGACATGTAAAACGGTGTGCCGACGATCGTGCCCTTCTGTGTGAGATTCACCGAGTCGGTGCTTGCTTTCAGCTTGGCAATACCGAAGTCGAGAACTTTGACGTGAACCGCTTCGCCCACTGCATTGATCAGCCAGATGTTATCGGGCTTCAAGTCGCGATGAATTATTCCCCGTGCGTGGGCCGCCGAGACCGCCGCGCATGTCTGGCTGAGGATCAGGAATGTCTCTTCAAAATCGAGCTGCCGCTTTCGCTTCATCTTCTGGCGAAGGTCCTCGCCTTCAAGGAACTCCATCACCAGATAAGCTATTCCTTCTTCCTTTGTGACGCCGAAGTCGGTAACCGCGACTGCATTTGGATGCCGTATCTGTGCCGCGGACCGGGCCTCGCGCCGGAAGCGCTCGACTGCGTACTGGTCGGACGCCAGATCCGGATGAAGTATCTTGACCGCAACCGTGTTTTCCATCTGCACGTGGGTTGCGCGATAAACGGTGCCCATTCCGCCTTCGCCGACTTTTTCATCGAGTCTGTACTTGTCGTCGAGCAGCAGGCCCACGAATTCGTCCGCCGCGCTCTTATCCTTAAGCGGCGCGCCGTCGAAGGGACAGAACACAAGTTGATCCTTCAACTCGCGTTTACAGTTCGGGCATTGTTTCATCCGCCGCGCTCCAACCTTGCAGAAACCGGCTTCAAAATTGGAATGATCGTACAATACGCACATGGCACTGTCAAACAATTGATCTTTGTGAATCGACAAGGAGTAACCGCTATCGCCGGTTACGTAATTTGGCTATAATCCAGCCGAGGATTTCTATGGAACAGGCGATGGAAAGACGCAATACTAACGGCTTACTTGACCGCATCGAGGCCCGCGATCCATTGACGTTTGAAGAGTGGCGAGAGGTCGAAGACACCGCATCAACCGAAGTCCTCGGGCGGCTGGCGGACCAGTTGCGCAAGGCACTGCACCCCGATGACGTTGTAACTTACGTCGTCGATCGGAACGTGAACTACTCGAATGTGTGCGTGTCGGTGTGCACCTTCTGCGCGTTTTATCGCAAGCCCGGTTCGCCCGAGGGCTACGTCCACAGCTACGAAGAAATCTTCAGCAAAGTCGAAGAGATGATCGAGCTGGACGGGAGCGGCGTGCTGATGCAGGGCGGGCTTCATCCCGATCTTCCGCTCGATTATTACACCGGACTCTTGCGCGAGCTGAAGTCGCGATACAAGATTCATCTGCATTGTTTCTCGCCGCCGGAGCTCGATCACCTTGCGAAGATCACCGGGCTTGGCGTCGAAGGAGTGCTGCGAGAGCTTCGCGGCGCGGGACTTGATTCTATTCCGGGCGGCGGCGGCGAGATTCTGGTCGATGAGATTCGACGCAAGCGGCGCACTCATTGCAACACCGAAGAGTGGCTGAACGTGATGGACGTGGCTCACTCGATGGGAATCCCGACTACGGCGACGATGATGTTCGGGATGGGCGAGACTCGCGATCAGCGGCTGATGCATTTCGAAAGACTGCGCGAGCTTCAAAATCGCAACCCGGGTTTTGTGTCATTCATTCCGTGGACGCTTCAGCCAGACAACACACCGATCGGCAAACGTTTTCCTGATCGCATTCCCGGTGATGAGTACCTGAGGTGGCTCGCGATCGGGAGACTCTATCTCGCCAACATACCGAACGTGCAAGCGTCATGGCTGACTCAGGGGTTGGATGTTGGCCGTCAAGGTTTGCATTATGGGGCGAATGATCTTGGCAGCACGATGATTGAAGAAAACGTGATCACGCCGGCGGGAGCGAATCACCGTGCTACAGAGATGATGCTTCGCGAGGCGATTGTCGCGGAGGGGTTCACTCCCTGGAAACGAAGAGCGGATTACGTGAGGCTCACCGCGTAACGTCATTTTCCATTTTCCATTTTCCATCTTCTATTTTCCATTTGTCATCTGTCATTTCCTATTCCAACGGCCCATGACAATATCAAATGATATATGGAAAATGTTGTGCTCTTTGGCGGAACCATCATGAAAATGAAGCCTGAAGAATCGGTATCACAACAAGAATCGCTTGGCGACATGAACGCCGAAGACTTTCGGCGCTACGGACATCAGATCGTCGATTGGATCGCAGAATACCTCTCTCATCCAGAGCGCTATCCCGTCCTGTCTCAGAATCAACCGGGCGGCGTGAAATCCGGTTTACCCTCGAGCGCGCCAGAACATGGTGAAGCCTTTGAAGCGATGCTCGCGGATCTCGATCGCGTCATCGTTCCAGGTGTGACGCACTGGAATCATCCCGCGTTCTTCGCATACTTCCCGAGCAGCGGTTCCGGCCCGGGGATTCTCGGCGAATTGCTGAGCGCCGCGTTCAACGTGAACGCGATGCTTTGGCGGACCTCGCCTTCGGCAACCGAGCTTGAAGAAGTCACGCTGGATTGGTTGCGGCAGATGATTGGGCTCTCGAATGACTTTGAAGGAGTGATCTATGACACTGCTTCGATTTCAACGCTGTGCGCGATTGCCGCCGCTCGCGAAGCGGTCCCCGATCTGCGAGTGCGCGAGGATGGACTCGCGGGCGCGAAGCTGCGGATATATGCGTCCGAGCACGTTCACTCATCAATCGACAAGTCGGCGATCACTCTTGGCATTGGTCAGGCCGGGCTCCGCAAGATTCCCTGCGACTCTGAGTATCGAATGGAACCACGCGCGCTGGAACTCGCAATAGCCGGCGACCGCGCGCGTGGGTGGCAGCCTTTCTGTGTTGTCGCGACAACCGGAACAACTTCGTCGGCCAGCATCGATCCCGTCGCTGCGATTGCCGGCATTTGCGAGCGCGAGGGCATGTGGCTGCACGTTGACGCGGCTTACGGCGGGTTCGCCGCGGTCGTGCCTGAGATGCGCTGGATCCTTGAAGGCGCCGATCGCGCAGACTCATTGGTCATCAACCCGCATAAGAGTTTATTCGTGCCGCTCGATTTGAGCGTGCTCTATTGCAAGCGTATCGATGTGCTTCGCAATGCGTTCAGTCTCGTTCCCGAATATCTTCGCAGCGATGAGGGAGACGAGGTCAAGAATTTCATGGATTACGGTCCGCAACTTGGCCGGCGATTTCGCGCATTGAAGCTGTGGTTTGTGATGCGCTACTTTGGAGTCGAAGGCCTTCGCGAGCGGATTCGCAATCAGCTCGCGATGGCGCGGGAGTTCGCGGGATGGATCGAGCAAAGCGATGACTTCGAATTGATGGCGCCCGTTTCGCTTGGCCTTGTTTGTTTCAGGGCTCGGCCTCATTCAATAGATGAGCAAGCAGAGCGCAGCCTGAAAGAGAATCCCAGAGTCCCGCATTGGAGCCGCGACGTTGAGTATGTCGATAACTATCTCGATATTCTCAACGAAGGCCTGCTTGAAGAAGTGAACCGAAGAGGCAAGGTGTTTCTGTCGCACACGAAGCTTAACGAAGCATTCACTCTGCGGTTGGCCATCGGAAACATTCGGACGACGCGCGAGCACGTTAAGCTGGCGTGGGACGAATTGAACGCTGTACTGCGAGGATAGGGGATTGAGGATTGAGGATCGAGGATTGAGAATTGAGAATTGAGAATTGAGAATTGAGGATTGAGGAATGAACAAGCGATTCTCGATCTTCGATTCTCGATCCTCGATTCTCTATCCTCCATCCTCACTGGGCGAAGCTAATCGATTCGATATCGCTCCAACGAACTTCTACTTTACTGGCAGAGCCGAGCTTTACCGCGACCGAGTCTCCGTTCAACGAGAATTCCTTACACCTGAGATCGCTGCCACCCTTGAGTCTTATTCGAATCGAGTCGCTGTCGGTCGCCGATGAACGAATCTCGGCAGTATCTTCGGGCGCGATGACCGCGTAGCTCTTTGCTTCGCCGCTCGCGTCCTCGGTCATCGCGAGCCGCAGCTTGCCCGTAGCATCATCGCGCGAGAGAGTGCGCCCGCGAACAGAGCTGCCGTTCTTGAGCGAGATTATGAATCCTGCAGCGCCGGTGTCTTGAGCAAGCATGGGCACGCTGAGCATCAGGCAGATCGTGATGATGACGAAGGTTGTCTTTAGTTTCATTGGTCGCGTTTCTTTTCGTAAACGGATTTCAGTTTGGCCAGGTAGTCTTTTCGATCAACGGCATAGTACACGGCGGCAGGTCCCGAATCAACCAGCTTGCTGACGGCCTGCTCGAAGGCTTCGGATGGATCGTCCGTATTGATTTCATTCGCCGCGAAGTATCCAATTCGACGCAATCTTCTGATCAATTCCTGAAAGGTTAGCCGCCCTTCAAACGTCCGCCCCCCATGCGTATGCGAACGTGAGAGCAGATGCTGAACCAGAATGACGTCGCCATAGAGCGCGGGCGAGACATATAACCATGCGTTTTCGTAGCGCCAGTTGTCTTCGATCTGTCTCGAGAGCTGAACTCGCGCAACGCCGTTGGCAAGGATGTGGTCCCAGTCGTTGGAGGGAGCAGCGCGTTTGATATGTGAGACGGCGGCGTCCAGAAGCCAGCGGTCGTCTTCAAAGTTCAAGCTGCGATTCAACCGCTCGAGCCACTCAGAAAAAATTTGCATCTTGGTGCGCTCGGGGCTCCAAAGCGCAAACTGATCGGATTTCTTTTTCAGCGCTGCCCAGAGTTTCTTGCGGTCTTTCTCGAATGAGGGGTTGGCGTCGATGCGGATTGAGTGAAACTCGGCGAACCAGCGCTTGGCGCCGTTGCAGTATGGACAGTGATCGATTCCGGGTTCATCAAAGAAGTGAGGCCGTGATGTCGCCGCGCCGGTGATGTCTACTTCTTCAGGAGTGTGCTTCTTCAGTTCGCTGTAAGCGGTGCGCGGAGTCAGCTTAAGTTGTTTGGTGAAGACGTCGAAGGCGCACTTGAGGCATATCTTTAGATCGGTTCTTGAAACAGCGGAGCTGGGGATTGAATCAAAATTGACTTCGGTTGTTTTCATAAGGGCAGCGGGCAGTTCGCAGTTGGCAGGCTGTTCTTGACAGTGCACGTCAATAGGCTGTTGAGTAGGCAGTTATCACTTCCGGGGCGTTCGGATAGATCGACGACTCTTTTACTACGACCACCAACTGTGCACACTGCCTACTGCACACTGCCCGCTGCCAACTGATGGATGGGGATGGTGGGAATCGAACCCACACAAGGTTACCCTTAAAGGTTTTTGAGACCTTCGCGTCTGCCTGTTCCGCCACATCCCCTCATGATGAATGTACTGCCGGTTGCGACAATGGCTTCAAAGAAGAACAGATTCTACTTGCGGCGAGCGGCGAGCGTCAACGGACGAGTCTGAGCAGGATATTTCGAATGGTAAAGGCAGCAAGCGCCTCGGCGCCTGCTGCCTTCCGGTAAGGATGTAACCCTAGAGTTTGGGATCGCGAGGAGCCTCGTCGATTTGGTCGACATCAGTAGCCAGCGACCCACCCGGCGAAATGCCGTGTTTGCTGATTTCGTGCGCAAGGTAATGCTTCATGACGCTGTGTTTGCGGCCGTACGCGAAGTAGATCAGCAGACCTACCAACAGCCAGATGATCAGCCGCCACCAGTTTTCCGCCGGCAGCGAGAACATCAAAAGCAGACACGTCAGTATCCCGAGAATAGGAACCAGCGGAACGAGCGGCGCGCGGAACGGACGCTCGGCCTCCGGATGTGTTTTGCGCATGACCATCACCGCGCCGCAAACGATCACGAAGGCGAACAGCGTTCCGATATTCGTCATTTCGGCCAGCAGACTGAGTGGCAGAAATCCGGCCATCGCTGCAACGAACAGACCGGTCAGAATCGTCGACTTCCAGGGCGTGCGGAACTTTGGATGGATATCTCCAAAGAAGCCTTTTGGCACGAGTCCGTCGCGAGCCAACGCCAACATTACGCGCGGCTGGCTGAGCATCATCACAAGCAGCACTGAGGTGATGCCGGTCATCGCGCCTGCTGCGACAAGGTATTGCATCCAGGTCAAGCCAACATGTTTGAAGGCTTCCACGACCGGCGCATCCTTGTTGATGTCCGGGGTGGCCACCATGCCGGTCAACACCGCCGAGACAGCGATGTAAAGAACGGTGCAGATGATAAGAGAGGAGATGATCCCTATCGGCACATCCCGGGCCGGTTGCCTCGCTTCCTCCGAGTGGACCGATACCGAGTCGAACCCGATATAAGCGAAGAAGATGATCGCCGCGCCTGCAAACATTCCTAACGGTTGTCCTCCCTCCGCAGTCTGGCCGAATAGAGTCTTACCGAAGAAGCTGATTCCTGTGTACCCGAACGGTGCAAACGGATGCCAGTTCGCGGTGTTGATGTAGAACACTCCGATTCCGATTACCATCAGCACGATCACAAGCTTGATGGCAACCATCACAGCATTGAAGCTGGCGCTTTCCTTGATGCCTTTGACGAGAACTACCGTGAGGATGAAGGTGATCAGGATCGCAGGCAGATCGAAGTAGGCGCCGGTGGCGACGAATCCCGTATGCGGGCAATCCTTTCCGACGCTCACGCAATAGTCGAACGGGCCCTTTGCAATAACGGCGGGCAGCTTGGCCGGTATCGCGGCAATACCTTCGTGGAATATGGGGATGAACTCCTGAAAGTGGGCCGACCAGCCATGCGCCACGGTAGCCGAGCCGACAGCATATTCGAGTATCAAATCCCAGCCGATTATCCAGGCGAAGAGCTCTCCGAGCGTTGCATATGCGTACGTATAAGCCGAGCCGGCTACCGGAACCATCGACGCAAATTCCGCGTAACAAAGCGCGGCGAACACGCACGCAAAACCCGCGACGACAAATGAGAGCATCAGTGCAGGTCCGGTTCTATCGTGCGCGGCAACGCCGGTAAGGATAAAGATACCAGTGCCGATGATCGCGCCTACGCCCAAAGCCGAGAGTTGGACCGGGCCGAGAATCCGGCGTAATCGATGCTCGCCTGCCATCTCCTCCAACAGCAGACTGAGCGGTTTTCTCGCAAACAGTTGGTTAGCCATTCACATGCCTCCCGCAAAAGATATCGTTAATGATCGATCTTGAGCGACACTGATAACTCGTCGCCGAATGCCTGCTCGTTATCCTTCTTCTGATTCAGACGTGGGCATCGCCTCGCCGGCTTTTCTCCAGATGAAGTACACCGGGATGCCGGTCGCGATGATGATAAAGCCCGGCCACGTCGTCGCCGTCTGATAAATCAACAGCACCGCGAGTATCACAGCCGCGCCGATGATATACAACGCCGGAATGATTGGATATCCGAACGCCCGATATGGACGCTCAACGTCCGGACGCGTTTTCCTTAGTCTGAAAACGCCGGCGATGGTCAGAATGTAAAACACCAACGCCGCTGAAATCACGTAGGTCAACAGATCGCCATAAAGATTACCGTAAGTAGGCGCGCCCGTCGCCGAGTCAGTTCCGGTGATCGTGCGAGGCAACACCAGAGCCGCGGCCCATATGCCCTGGATCACAAGTCCCCAGGCCGGCACACGCTTGTTGTTGAGTTCTCCCGCTGATCTAAAGAAGAGGCCGTCGCGCGCCATCGCCCAGTAAGCCCGCGCGCCCGCCAGGATCAAACCGTTGTTGCAGCCAAAAGTCGAAACCATGATGAAGACAGCCATGATCGTCGCGCCCGCGCCGGGAAAAATCACATCGGCGGTCGCCGAAGCTACGCGATCGCTTGGGACGGTTTGAATCGTCTCAAACGGAAGCGTTACCAGATAGGCAACATTTGCCAGCAGGTAAAGCGCGATGACCAGCATCGTTCCGAACGCGAGCGACAACGGAATATTGCGCTTCGGATTCTTGACCTCGCCTGCCGTGAACGTGATGTTGTTCCACGCATCGGCCGAGAACAGCGAGTTGGTTTGTGAAACACAAATACCAACGAAGAGCCCAAACGTGGTGATCGCGGTCAATCCGCCCGGTCCAACGTCCTGAAGCTTGCCGCGGATCGCCCAGAAGTTTCCGAAGTTGCCAGACACCGCGGTCCCGCTCGCCAATCCCACCACAATGCCGAGCACAATCAGCGCAATCAACGCGCCGGTCTTCGTTATCGTGAAAACGTTCTGCACTAACTTGCCGAGCCTCAAGCCGCGAGTGTTCATGAAGGTCAGCAACACGATGAGCAACACTCCTACAAGCTGTGCCGTCGAGAGTGAAATTGCATAGCCTGATCCTATTCGAATCGGCGCGATGAGATAATGGCTTTCAGAAATCCATGGAACCATAACGCCGAAGTATCTGCCGAATCCAACCGCGACGGCCGCGATGGTCCCCGTCTGAATCACCATGAACAGTGTCCAGCCGTAGAGGAAACCCCACATCGGCGAGAACGCCTCGCGCAGATACACGTATTGCCCGCCCGCTTTCGGCATCATCGCTGCGAGCTCGCCATAGCTGAGCGCGCCGACCACCGTCAGCAGTCCGGTGACTACCCACGCGACCAGCAGCCAGCCGGGCGAACCTACCTGCCGGGCCATGTCAGCCGAAACGATAAAAATGCCCGACCCGATCATCGAGCCCGCGACGATCGTCGTTGAATCCAGCAGGCCTAGCCCGCGAACAAAGCCGGTTGTTTTGTCTGCGACTGCGACGGTCGAATCAGCCATTCATTTCCTCCGAAAAGAGTCCGACAGACTTCAGTTTGTCGACTGTATCGCGAAATGGGCTCGTGGAGTTGCCGCGACAAACTGAAGTTTGCCGGACATCGCCCTTGCCTCAAAGATTGTGCTTCGCAAGCAGCAAAAAATAAATCAATGTAAGAGCTATCAGCGCTGATGAAATGACCACACTCGAAGATGTCACCACGGCGCCCTCGCTGCGAGCCCGCATCGCTCGCTTGATGACGATCGGACACAGCACGAACGCATTCAATGCGAGCGGGACGATCAGAAACCACGAGACTTCCATCCACGGGGCAAGTTTGAATACTTCGCCCACCGCGCTCGCAGCTCGGACCCCTGCTTCAGCTCCAGCCTTCTGTGCTTCAAGCCACACATCGAATCCGCGCATGAAAACCAGCAGCGCAATCCCGATGATCGCAAGCCACACGCCGGTCAGCGCCGTGTGTGCGTCGTGTGCGGCCGGATTCTCGGCGTGTTGCCGGCCGGTCAGGCGGCTGCGCACCGCGCCGTAGCCAACATAAATCACAAATCCGAAATTCAGCCACGCCGCGAATCGCAGCCACGAAGTCGGCGGCAGATAATAAATCAAATAAAGGCACGAGACGATGCCGAGGATCGGGATGATCAGCCCGCCCGGCACGCGAAATGGTCGGGGACGGGCCGGGTCTTTTATGCGCAAAACGATTATGCCTGCGCAGACCAGAATGAATGCGAACAACGTCCCGATGTTCGTCAGATCAACCATCTCGTCGATGCTGGCGACCGCCGCGAACACGGCTACGAAGACGCCGGTAAGAATCGTAGACACGTGCGGCGTCCGGTATTTCGGATGAACTTTGTAAAAGACCTTCGGCAACAATCCATCACGCGCCATCGAGAAGAAGATTCGCGGCTGCCCGAGTTGAAACACCAGCAGCACCGCCGTGTGCGCGATTACGGATCCAAACGCGACGAGTCCAATAGCCCATCCCAGATCAGTGTGAAACACCTGGCCAACATGCTGGAGGGCCATCGTCAACGGCTCCGCTTGCTCCGTCGCAAGCTTGGCTTTCAGTTCAGGATATGAAATCAACCCGGTGAAGACCAGTGCGACTACAGCATAGAAGATCGTGCAGATGATCAATGAAGCAATGATCCCTATGGGCAAGTTGCGCTGTGGGTTTCTTGTTTCTTCGGCGACGGTTGAGACCGCGTCGAATCCGATGTAGGCGAAGAAAACTATCGCGGCGCCCGCGCTGATACCCGCGAATCCCATCGGCGCGAACGGCTTCCAGTTGGCAGGCTGAACGTACGTGAATCCAATGACAATAAAAAACGTTAGCACCAGGATCTTGAAGCCGACCATTACTGCATTGAACCTAGCGCTCTCGCGTATGCCCCACACAAGAACCATCGTGATCAGCGCGACGATTGCGACCGCGAGGACATTAAAGATAATCGGCTTACCGAATATGTGGGGCGCGTTTTCGTAGACGCCGGGCACCTTGGCCGCGGTGCGATAGTCCATCGATATCCAATCGGGAATGATAATCCCGTTCGGCGCGATGCCCGGTATGTGAAGACCCGCAACCAGCGTTTTGAAGTAATTTGCCCAGCTTATGGCGACAGCGATATTTCCGACCGCGTATTCGATGATCAGGTCCCAGCCGATGATCCACGCGATCAATTCGCCAAGCGTCGCGTAAGAGTATGTGTAGGCCGATCCCGATATCGGGACCATCGACGCGAATTCGGCATAGCAGAGAGCGGTGAAGCCGCAGACGACAGCCGTAATCATGAAGGAGAGCATCAGTGCCGGACCCGCGCCCGGCCTGTTTGCGTCGCCTGCCGCCGCCGTCCCGATCGTCGCGAAGATGCCCGCGCCGATGATCGCGCCTATGCCGAACAGGGTTAGTTGAACCGGGCCAAGTGCGCGTTTGAGTTGATGCTCGGGTTCCTCGGCATCGCGGAGAATGGAATCGAGCGACTTGACGCGGAACAGCCCTCGAAACGTCAATGCTTTGACGCTCGGCTGATCGGTCTGCTTGGTTTCCATCCGATTGCGTTCCCCTCTTAGTTTGGCTTAACGCGAGCCCCTGCCTGAGGTCGAACTTTTTGAATCAATACGACTGACACTGATGACGCTGGCAATTTGGCGATTGAAGCGCCGCGATTATTACGTTTAACGCGCGGCGATGTCAAGGATCAGACTTGGACAGGACTTTGCCACCAAGACACTAAGGCACGAAGATGCACCAGGCTTCTTTGGGCAGCTTAGTGTCTTTGTGGCAGATGGCAGCACGCACCATAGTCGTGTATATTCGCTGCTTTGCGCATGCCTCGGTATTCGCAATAGAATTAACGAACTTTCATAATACGGAGGGGACATGGAACAAAAGGGATTCACGTTATGGTTCACCGGGCTTTCGGGCGCCGGCAAGACAACGCTTGCTCGACTCGTAGAGGAGGAATTGATCGCGCGTGGGCACAGGGTCGAGGTGCTCGACGGAGACATCATTCGCACTAATCTTTCAAAGGGACTCGGTTTCTCAAAAGAAGACCGCGACACAAACATTCGCCGCATAGGTTTTGTCTGTCATCTGCTTACAAGAAACGACGTGGTGGCGATTGCCGCCGCGATTTCGCCCTACAGCGAGATTCGCAACGAGGTGCGGCAAGAGATCGGCGCGTTCGTCGAGGTCTACTGCAAATGCCCGATCGAGGTGCTTGCCGAACGCGACGTCAAGGGCCTGTACAAGAAGGCGCTCGCTGGTGAGATCAAAAACTTCACCGGCGTGGATGATCCCTATGAAGAACCCGCCGCGGCGGAAATAGTCGTCGAAACCGATCTCGAAGCGCCCCAGCAAAGCGCGCAACGAATTGTTTCGAGACTCGAGGAACTGGGCTGTGTCGCGGTGCGCGAAAAGACTTACTCGTTGCCGGTATGATTCGAGCGGCGCAGTGCATAAGGATCACAAACACAAACGCTGATTTTGAATTTGCGATTTTGGATCTTAGGTCAGAGCGCGACTCGATCCGCAGGTTGAGCACAATCCAAAATCCAAAATCCAGAATCCAAAATCGATAATGAAGACCGTAATCATAGGGCTGGACGGCGCAACGTTCGACATCATGAAGCCGCTCGCGAGCGCGGGCCGTTTGCCGGTTTTATCCCGCTTGATCAACGAAGGCGCGAGCGCGCCTCTGCGCTCGACCATCCTCCCAAACAGCTTTCCGGGCTGGGCCAGTTGTACGACGGGCACCAGCGAAGGAATGCACGGCGTCTTCTCGCCGTTCATCAAGAATGCCGGCCAGTACAACGTTCGCGCGATGAGCGGGCGCGACATAATGACGCGGCCGGTATGGGACATCCTTACCGCGCACGGCGGACGTTCGATTGTGTTGAATGTTCCAACGACTTATCCGCCCGAGCCGATCAACGGGTTGATGGTAACCGGGATGCTGACACCGGGCCTTGGTTCGGAATTTACTTTTCCGGCTTCGCTGAAGAATGAACTGCTGGCGGAATTGCCGGATTACATAATCGAGCCCGAGCGAATCCCCGGCAAGCACGCGCGCGCAAATGAATTCAGGCGCTCGATTGAAATGCGCGAAGCCGCGCTGCGTTCTTTGCTTCGCCGAGGCGCGTGGGATTTTCTGATGGTTGTGTTTTCGGTGCTCGATCGCGCGCAGCACGATTACTGGTCTGACATGGACCCGGCTCACCCGAGGCACGATCCAAAAACGCCGCGCGAGTTCCGCGAATTCATTCTCGAGATCTACGAGCGATTGGATGCGGCCGTTGGAAGACTTCTCGAACAATTGCCAGCCGAGGCTCGCGTGTTTGTTGTGTCCGATCACGGATTTTGCTCAGAGCTGTTCGAGGTTCGAGTCAACGAGTTATTGGCAGCGGCGGGATTGCTCGCATTCAAGTCACCAGGTTCTCGCAAGAGCGTGGCGCGCGTGAGAGAGTTCAAAGGGAAAATCGCGCGCAGGTTGACTCCAGCCTCGAATGGCAATTCGCTCGAGCGAAAGGTTGAGCATGGCGGGGCGTTTCTTTCAGAGATTGACTGGTCGCGAACGCGCGCGTTCTTTGCTCAGGACAAAGGTGTGTGGGTGAATCTCGCGGGACGCGAGAGTGAGGGCATTGTTCGCGAATCGGAATTCGTAGGCGTGCTGGAGGAATCTCGCAGCGCGCTGCTTCAACTTACCTCCCCTGAAGACAACGAGCCGGTGTTTGAACGAGTGCTGCGGCGCGACGAAGCTTTCAACGGCGCGTGGTCGCGCAGGCTTCCGGATTTGGTGATGATCCCGCGGCGCGATGAGTACGTTTACAATGAGCGGCCGAGCTACGGTGACGTGATTGTTCCGGCGGACTCGACTACAGGCACGCATTCGCGCGACGGGATATTTATTGCGTGGGGGAAAGGGATCGATAACGCGGTAACTTTCGCAACGCCGCCGAACTTGCGCGATGTTGGCCCCACGGCGCTCGCGTCGCTTGAGTGCCCGCTTACGGATGACATGGACGGCCGCGCATTGATGGAACTCTTCAGTGGCGGCACGCAACCGGCGAAGCAAGGTAGCTCGTACAAGCAGACGCCGGCGGACGAGACTGCGACTCGCTCGGTGTACAGCGCAGAAGAAGAAACTGTATTGCGAGAAAGGCTTCGCGCATTGGGATACATCGAGTGAACTGCAAGGGAATTGAAAATTGAGAATTGAGAATTGCAAATTGCAAATTGAGAGAGTTGAGCGGACGGGATCGTTCGCCTCCGGCAAATTCTCAATTTTCAATTTTCAATTTTCAGTTTTCAATTCTCTCCCATCAAGTGTTACTGCTCAGTCCCAATGCCAGACTGTCGCATTGCCGCAATTATGAAGATCCTGGTTATAGGTCTCGACGCAGCAACCATGGACCTGATTGGTCCGTGGGCTGCGGCCGGTCATCTTCCGGTGCTTGCGGCGCTCTTGCGCGAAGGTGCAGCGACTCCGCTTCTATCGACTCCAAACATGCACAGCGCGTCGGCGTGGACTTCGATCCTGACGGGACTGAATCCCGGGCGTCACGGGATGTTTGTTTTTTCTGATCGCGATTTTGCGACGGGCAAACAAGTTTTCTTCAAAGGCGGCGATCGCACGGGCGACCTGATCAGCACGCATCTGGCCGCCCGAGGGCTCACATCGGGATTCGTGAACGTGCCGATGACTTATCCCGCCCAAGCTCAACCCGGCGGCTTCGTGATCAGCGGACTCGACGCGCCCTCGTTGAACGAGCACGCGTTTTCACCGGCGGATCTGCGCAGTGAGCTGTTGGGCAAGTTTCCCGACTATCGGTTTGCGCCTGGGAATCTGGGCGATTTGATGAGAGCAGGGCGCCTCGACGACGCAACGGCCGAGTGGCTGAAGCTAATCGAGGTTCAGACCGGCGCGGCGGAGTACTTGATTGCGGCCAGACCCACCGATTTTTTCATGATGGTGTTCACCGCAAGCGACTGGGGCGGTCACAACCTTTGGAAGTTTGCGGAAGACGGCAATGTCAACGGAAGCAGTCGTCTTCTTGAAATCTACGGCGCGCTCGATGGGGCGATTGCGCGTTTGATGAATCACGCCGGCAGCGACACACAGATCTACGTCATATCGGATCACGGGATGGGAGCGCACACCGGAGCTTCTTATCATCTTGCGGATTGGCTCGAAGAGAATGGTTACATGGTTCGAAGTAAGCAGACGGGTCCCCGTCATTCGATGATGACCGCCGCGAGCCGGGCCGCGCAGAAACTGTTGCCTGTTTCAGTCAGAGAGCGAGTGAAAGCGGGCCTCGGTGAGGCTCGCATCGAACGGCTGCGGGCCGCCGAGAAGGATTCGTTCTATTCTTCAATCGACTGGGAACACACCGTGGCTTACACCGAGCCCGGCCGCCACGTGATCAATATTAATCTCGAAGGGCGAAATGCCGCGGGCACGGTTCCATCCGGCGATTACGACAGAGTCTGCGGGAAACTTAGCGACGATCTCTCTCGATGGAAAGACTCGCGCGGTATAAGGGTGGTCGATCGCGTTTTGCGACGCGATGAAGCTTACTCGGGGCCGTTCACGGAGCGAGCCAGTGACCTTTACGTCTACTGGAATTTCGAAGCGCGCGTCGGAGAACCTCCCAGTGAGGTTCGCGCTCGCGGATTCTGGTGGAGCGGCGATCATCGACCCGAAGGCATTCTCATTTGCAAAGGGCCGGGCATTCAGCGAAACGCAAAATTTGCGACGCCCAAAGTCTACGATCTCGTGCCGACCATTATGTACGGCGCGGGATTGCCGGTTCCCCACGGGCTGGATGGGAAGGTTATTCAGGACGCGTTCACCAACGAGTTTCGCGAGTCGCACGCGATTCGAATTGCATCCGCGAGCGCGCGGCAAGATGCCGGCAAACTAGCGTTGAGCGCCGATGAGGAGAAGATGATTGAAGAAAAGCTCCGCGGTCTGGGCTATCTGTAGGAGCCTGTCGGGAAAAAGAACTCTGCGCGTTTTCTCTGCGTTCTTGGCGCCTCTGCGGTGAGCTGTTTTTTTCGAGCAAATTCACCGCAGAGACGCAGAGCGCGCTGAGGCTACGCAGAGAAAAACTATCTTCCGGCAGACTCCTGTAAGAGGATGAGTGAAGATGAAGGCTGAGCCAGAGATCAAGGATCACGATTCGGTGAATGTCGCGGCCCAGCCTCATACCTTGATGTCCGATTCTCAATCCGCTTCGCGTCACGCGGCACATCTCGCGCTGATTCTCATCGCGATCGTCGCGATGTTTTGGCGGGTTTTCTTTTTCGGTGAAACGCTGATCGACGTCGCGACCTTGAACAACCAGCTTCCGTGGGGTTATCACGCCGGGCAAACCGACTACGCGTACAATCGACGCGATCTGACTGACACATACGTCACTCGCGAGTACTTCGTCGCGGCCGCATATCGAGACGGCGAGTTCCCGTTGTGGAATCCGTACACGATGGCAGGGCATCCGATTTACGCCGACGGAGTCACGCGAACGCTGTCGCCTTTTCTTCTGTTCTACAAATTCTTTGATGTGCCGCTTGGGTATTCGCTTGCGCGCATCACTGAGCTGATGCTTGCGGCGATGTTCATGTATCTGTTTCTGGTCGCTATCGGCGCAAGCGGCAACGGTGCATTGATTGGATCGCTTGCGTTTACCTTTTCCTCGCACTCGATGCTTCATCTGACGGGACTCGGCTGGTGGGGAGGCTTCTTGTGGATGCCGTTGATTCTGTTGTTCGTGGATCGGGCGATCACTCGCAGGAGCTACGTGCAGGCTATGCTTGCGGGCGTGTGTCTCGGCGCGCAATTCTTTTGCGGATATCTACCGAATCAAATCTATTTCGTCGGTGCGGTCGTCTTGTATTACTTGTTCTTCGCGTTCGCGAAACGCGGCGGCGAAGCAACCAGAAGATCGGTTGGACCGGTGCTGGCTATGATGCTGTTAACGCTCGCGGTTGGATTGATTCTATCGGCGACACAGTGGGTGCCTTCGCTAGAGTTACTGTCCTACTCGAACCGCAAGATCGTTGGCGCGGAGCTTGGGTATGTTTATTTGCCGCCCTGGTACGCCGCGACGCTGTTCTTCCCGAACCTGTTTGGCGCGGCCTATGACGCGAAGGCGTTGACTCTGTTTACGGGTCTTGGTGTTTCGCACGATCACATTTTGTATCTCGGAGTAGCGGCGCTGTTGCCGTTGGGATTCAGTCTGTTGTGGGTGAGATCGACGAGGAAGTCCAGGAGCGTGGATGCTGAGGTTGATACCAGGCTAAAGCCTGAACTCAATGCGTTGATCAGTGAACGCATGGTCTTCTTTGTGATTCTCGCGGTGATTTCGCTGATCGCGATGATGGCGGCGCCGCTGTATGTTCCGATCACGCGATTCATCCCTGTGCTTCAATTTATTCGCGTGGCGGTTCGCGCGGGAGTTTTGTTTCTGTTCGCCGCGGTTGTGCTTGTCGCATTTGGAACGGATTTACTTTTCGCGTCGAGCCGTGAACTGCTTCGCCGATACGCACGTCTGTTTCGAAGAGCGGTTGATGTCATCGGCGGGTGTGTGTTGTTGGCGGTGATTGCATCGTACGCGACAAAACTTTCTGGACTGGCAGTCGATGAAAGTCAAAGAGGCCGTCTGGCCTTCATTCGCAAGACAGCGCTCCTGCTGAGTGCCCAATTCACACCCCCGGGCGCGAGCATATTGGTTCCTCTCGGACTCTTCATGCTGCTCGCGTTTCTTCTGTGGTCATTTGCTGAACAGCGATTCGCGCGCAAGGGCTTGCTCATCTGCCTGATTGGATTGTTGATTGTCGATTTGTATTGGGCGAGCGGCCAGTTCAATCCGGCGTTCGATCGGTCGCGAGTGTTTCCAAAGACTGAGATGACCAGCTTCATTCAATCGCTTCCGCCGGGACGAGTGTTGGTTGTGCCCTCCGGCTTGGAAACTAATCGCCGAGTCTCAAGCGATGCCCCCGAAAAGATCATCGCGCCGCCCAACACCTTGCTGCCTTACCGGATCTCGACGGTAAGCGGAAAGAATCAGCAATTCCCGCGCTGGTATCGCGAATACGCCTCGCTCATCGAGCCTCAACAGAACCTGAGTCACGTCGTGTTCGACCAGCACCGCTCGCCTTTCTTCGATCTGCTGAATGTCCGGTACGTGATGACTCACGAGTCCTCGGCGCCGCTCGACGGGTATGAGTTGCGTTCGAGCAGCGAGGGCGTGTCGCTTTACGAAAACAAAGACGCGATGCCGCGAGCTTTCTTCGCGAAGAGCGTGACTGCGGTCAACACCGCTGCCGAGCCGCTCGCACTAATGCGCGACCCAAACTTTGATCCTCAAAAACAGACGGTCGTCGAAGCGCCCGGCACCCAGCAGCGCGAGTTTGCCGGCGGCGGATCTGCGGCAATAATCGAAGACAAACGCAATCGTGTCGTGATCGAAACCGGTAACGATCGCGAAGGAATCCTCGTGCTCAGCGATAATTTCTATCCTGGTTGGCGAGCAGCCATCGACGGTGCGCCAACTTCAATTCTCAAGGCTAATCACACAATGCGAGCGGTCAACGTGCCAGCGGGCCGCCACGTGGTATCATTCGCGTTTATGCCCGCGACGTTTTTCGATTCCATGTACGCAAGCCTCGCCGGAGCCGTGCTGGTGCTCGCTATTCTCATCGGTTCAGCTTTCAAACGAAGACGGGAGTAACGCCACGCTATACGACAAGATCAAAAAGACCGTCAAACACACTCTGATTTTTGGAATCGGCAGCGTGGTCAACAGTGCATTCGGGTTCATTCTGGTGCCGGTGTACACGCGCTTGTTGCGAGCGAACGAGTTTGGAGTGCTCTCGCTGCTGACGATCACGCTAACGCTGGTCACTCTGGTGTTGAAGTTCGGTTTGAATCACGCGTTCTTTCGGCACTACTACGAAACCGAAGACCCGGAGCATCGACGGAGGATCGTCGGCTCGACCTTGATATTTTTACTGGTGTCATCCGCCACGGCGACAGCTCTGTTGTGGAACTTGTCTCCTCGGATATCCGCCGCGGTCTTCAAAGGCGACAGCTCGCGCGCCGAATTGATTCAGCTTGTATTTCTGATCAGCTTCTTTGAAGTGATGACCTTAATCCCTGATTCGATACTTCGGGCGAAGTTCAAATCTGCGCGGTACTCGGCGCTGAACATTATCGCGTTCGTGTTTCAGCTAGCTCTGATTTCCTATCTGGTTATTTTTGTAGAAGCGACCGTCACCAACGTGCTGATCGGCAGGCTCGCGGGAACAGCCTTTGAAGCGTTGCTGTTTTACGCGATGGTCGCCGGCGATCTGAGCCTCAAATTTTCAATGCGCGAGCTTCGCGGGATGCTTGCGTTCGGCGTCCCGTTGATCTTTGGCCAGATCGCGTTTCATTTGTTCATGATGATTGACCGGTTCTTTCTGGAGCACTACACAAACAACCGAGAAGTGGGCGCGTATTCGATGGCCTGCACGTTGGTATCGGTCGTTTCTATTCTTGTCACTGTTCCATTCAGCCAGGTATGGACGGTAATGCGCTTTTCGGTGATGAACGAAGAAGGCGCCGAAGAATACTACGCACGCGTGCTGACCTACATCGTCTTCGTGAGCATGTTTTTGGCGCTCGGCGTGTCGGCGGTCGCGGGCGATGGGCTGACTCTTTACAGCTTGAAGAGCTACTGGTCGGCGGCGGCGATCATTCCGCTGCTGGGGTTGTCGGCGGTATTCGATTGCGCGTCAAGAGTTCTCAACATCGGGATTACTCTGAAGAAGCGGACGATTTTTGCGCCGATCGTTATTGCTGTCGCGCTTGTGGTCAACGTAGGTCTGAACTTCGTGCTGATCCCTCGATATGGGAGCATGGGCGCGACAATATCGACGCTGGTGTCATTCATTTTGTTTTGCGGTCTCCGGTACTGGGCGTCGAATCTCTTCTTCAAGGTCCGATATGAATGGGGCCGGGTCTTCAAGATTGTCGCGCTCGGAGCTGTGCTGATCGCCGCTTTCTACGTCAACGATATGCTGCGTGGGGATCAGGTTTCTGGAGATTCGCCGAACAGGCCGCGGCTGTTTCTCTCGCTCGCGATCAAGACAACGCTCGCGCTGTCATTCCCGCTGCTGCTGTTTGTCTTCAAATTCTATGATCCGCGCGAGCTTCGGCGCGCCGGGGAGGTTTGGCAAAAAGTGAAAACGGCGCGGCGGCGACCGTTGGCGCAAACGTGGCCGGCGTCCCCGGTTGAGCAGCGCGAAGGTGATCAGCTATAGTTTCCGATCTTTTGTTATGGCCAAAAAAGTTCTATTCATAGGTCTGGACGGGGCGACGTTTGATCTGCTGGATCCTTTGATGAATCAAGGCTTGATGCCGCGGCTCGAGCAGTTCATCTCGGAAGGCGTTCGCGGTCCTCTCGAAACCACGATCCCACCCATCACTCCAACAGCGTGGGTTTCGTGGATGACCGGCAAGAACCCAGGCAAACACGGAGTCTTCGAATTCCTCCTCAGAAGAAAAGGCAGCGGGGAACTGCCCGATACCCCTGTAAGCTCGCGGTCGCGCGACGGACTCCCGTTTTGGGACCTGCTCGGGCAGATGGGCAAGCACGCGATCGTGACCAATATGCCGTGCACGTATCCGCCGATGATGGTCAACGGGTTGATGATCTCGGATTTTCTTACGCCGCGCGGCCGCCGCGACTTCACTCATCCAGCGGGTTTGCTCGAAGAGGTCGAAAGTAAATTCGGACCGTACGAGTTATACATTACCGAAGTCTACACACCAGGCAACGTCGATAAGATCCTCGATCAACTGTTCACCGAGCTCGAATACAAGACCAGGGTGAATCGTTATCTGATGGAACAGTACGACTGGGATGTGTTCGCGACTCATTACTGGAGCGCGGACAGGTTTCAGCACGAGTTATGGCATTTGCTCGACGAATCTCACCCGTTCTTCGATCGCAAGGAACACGACGCGCACGTAAACCGCATCCACGATTACTGGAGAGCGGTGGACTCGATGTTCGGCGAGTTGTTTGATGCCGCGGGCGATCAAACAACGGTTTACATCGGTTCGGATCACGGGTTTGGGCCGATCAAAAAGTTTCTGTGCTTCAATGTGTGGCTGATCCAGGAAGGGTTGCTGGTGTTGAAGCGAGACGCGATGACGTTGTTCAAGCGAGCGTTGTTCAAGCTCGGCCTGACGCCGGATCTGGCGTATCGCTCGGCGATGAAGATGGGCCTCGCGCATTTGCGATTGTCGGTCGGCGTGACTAATCGGTCTAAGCTGATGACGCTTGCGAATGCGATGATGCTTTCACTCGAAGACGTGGATTGGTCGCGCACGGTGGCTTTTTCAAAGGGGAACTACGGCCAGATTTTTATCAACCTCAAAGGACGCGAAGCGAACGGCATCGTCGAACCGGGCAGCGAATATGAAGCGACGATGCGCCGGATCACAGACAAGCTTAGAGCGTTGATGGACCCCGAATCTCATCAGCCGTTGATCGGACCGATTTGGCGCCGCGAAGATTTGTACACGGGCCCGCACAGCGATGAATCGCCCGACCTTCAATTCCTGCCCGCGGACATGTCAAACAAACCGCTCGGAACGCTCGACCTCACCTCGAACATGTTCATCACGCCGGTGTACGGGAACTCAGGCGATCATCGAATGCACGGAATACTGATCGGCCGCGGCCCGGAGTTGCGGCGCGGCGCGCGAATCGAAGACGCGCGAATCATCGACTACGCGCCGACGATTCTTCATTCATTCGGAGTCGAAGTTCCCTCGGACATGGATGGGCGAGTACTGGAGGAAATGTTTACGGCGGAATACATGAGCGCGAATCCCGTGCGAATGTCTGACGCGCCGGAACTTGAAGCGTTGCAACCCGCCGGCGCTATGACCGACGAAGAGAGTGACGAGATACGCCAGCGATTAAGGGCGTTGGGATACCTAGGGTAGTGATTCGTGATACGTGATCTGATCACGGATCACGCATCACGCTTCATTCGCACTATGCCATTCGAAACCATCTCCGCCGTGCTTCCGGCTTATAACGAAGAAGAGAACATCGAGTCGGCGGTCACGCGGCTTGCCGACACGCTTCGCTCACTCGGCCTGCGCGATTGGGAGGTCATAATAGTTGATGACGGCTCCGTGGATCTAACCGGTTCGATCGCGGACCGGTTAGCGGCGGAAGACCCCGGCCACGTGCGAGTCTTTCATCACAGTCCGAATCGCGGGTACGCCGAGGCGCTAAAGTCCGGCTTTACCAACTCACGACACGAACTGCTGTTCTTCACCGATTCGGATCTTCAGTTTGATGTCGGTGAGATAAAGCACCTGCTGCCGCTGATCGAAGACGCGGACATCGTTTGCGGATTTCGCATCTACAGATTCGATCCGCTTACGCGTTTGGTTTTGTCGTGGGGGTTCAATCTGCTGGTGCGAATGATGTTTCGAATCGGCGTGCGTGACATCGATTGCGCGTTTAAGCTTTTCAGGCGCGAGGTCTTCGACAAGGTAACGATCGAGTCGAAGAAGTTTTTCGTCAACGCCGAAGTGTTGGCGAAGGCAAGGTTCTTCGGGTTCCGGCTCGTGGAAATAGGAGTGCGTCACTATCCGAGACCCGCTGGAAGATCGACCGTCCGCGCAAGCCACATCTTCTCGACGCTCGCGGAACTCGCGCACATCTGGATGAACATTCACTCGAAGTCTAAGCCGCGTGATTGATGGTATGTTGCGAACGCAGGAAGCTGAGCCGTTAAATTCTCGACGCGGAGCCGTCAAAAAGCATTGGCGGCTGAATCTGCGAGGACTCGCTCAGGTGCTTGTGGGGCTCGTTGCGCTCGGGTTTGTGTTGATCAAATCGGATGCCCGCGCATTGATCGAAGCCATCAGGCACACGCGGCTCGCCTTCTTGCCGTTGGCTGTCGCCGCTTCGTTCGCGGTGACCGGGTTGATGGCCTACCGCTGGGGGATGATCCTCGCCGCGCGCCGAGTTCGCATCGAGACACGGCGCTTGTTCGTTTACTACCTGATTGGGATTTTCTTTACGAGCTTTGTTCCCGGCGGCGGCATAAGCGGAGACGTCGCGCGATTGATTTACGTCGATCGCCACGCCCGCAACAAAGCATTGGTGCTCTCGACTCTGGTCTATGAGCGAATGATCGGCGTATTCACGTTGCTATTGATCGGATTTGCGGCGACGCTTGCGACGCGTGTGTACGCGCAAACTGACCGCGTGATCTACATTGGCGAAGCGGTGCTTGCGATCTCGTTCGCAGCGATCGCGATCCTGATGAGCGGCTTCGTCACATCAAGACTCGCTCGAATCTTGAGGGCAATAGGCGCGCGTCTAAAGGCCGCGCGAATCGGTGAAGCCGCGGCACGAACGCTCGAAGACATTTCAAAGCTTCGAGGCGACGTTCCATTGCTGATCCGGACTCTTGTGATCTCACTTGTGATTCGAGTCGTTTGGAGCCTTGGCTGCTACGTGATCGTGCGGGCGATGGGATTGCCGCTCGATGTGTTCACGCTGTTCGCCTTTATCTCGCTAGTTGATCTTGTTCGGTTGATGCCGATTTCGGTTGGCGGACTCGGCGTGCGCGAGTGGATCGTGATAGCGCTTTTTGCAACGGTGGGAATCTCACGCGAACAGGCGCTGACGTTTTCGTTTCTCGCATTCGCTCCGATTTATCTGAACGCGATCGTCGGCGGGCTCATCTACGTCGCGGCCGCGAAATTGCGAAGGATCAAACCAGCAGGGGAAGCCGAGGCCGCCGGTTGAGCAGTTATGAATCTCAAGTTGCGATTTGCGATTCGGCTGATGAAGTGGGGAAACAGGCACCCGCGTTTTGGCGGCAAGGATTGTTACACTGAGGCATTTGTGAGGCCCGCCGAAAACGAAATCAGCATCGCCACGCGCCGCGAGTTCGAGGATGGCGACGGGTTCTTTCGAATGTTTGAGAATCGATTCCGTGTTGAAGACCTCGGCGGAAAAGACGTGCTGGATCTGGGTTGCGGACACGGCGGCCGCACCGCGTATTACGTTATTCACGGCAGGCCGAAGTCGATCGTCGGGCTTGAGATCAACGTGCCGCGCATCAGCGTAGCGCGATCCTCGGCACGGATGCTCTGCGACGATGAGGATATGTTCTTCGCGGCGGGGTTTGGCGAGTCAATGCCTTTTTTGGAAGCTAGTTTCGATTCCATCATCAGTTACGACGTCTTCGAGCACGTTCGCGATCTCGCGCTCGTTCTCGATGAATGCCATCGCGTGCTGCGGCCCGGCGGGCGCCTGTACGCGCTGTTTCCGCCGTACTATGGCCCTCGCGCGCATCATCTGGACTTCGTCACCACGATTCCGTTTCTGCATCATGTGTTTTCGCCGGGCGTGCTGGTCGAAGCTGCAAATCACATATTGAAAGAGCGGCCTGAGTTGAGAGATGAGCCGCTGCCAGCGCCGGCCCAGTCCTACAGCGGGCGAACCGTGTTGCCGCGACTCAACGGCACGACTGAACGAGAGTTTCATTGCATCGTCGGCAAACTGCATTTCAAGGTTAACGAGATCACGTTGGTTCCGTTTGCGTCGGGGCCGGGCGGCCGATTGAAGAAACTGGTTCGTGCGTTTTGCCGCGCAATGTTGCGAATGCCGCTTCCATTCACTCGAGACATCTTCGTTGGAACGATTCGGAGTGTTCTGGAAAAACCGTGATCGAGCTTTGTTGTTGATGGTCTGAAGACAAATGGAATTGAGCCACACAGCAACGAGATCGGATGCGAACGAAACAAGCGTGCTCGCGCGTGGTCTCATCGCGCCGTTGATTGTGTTGCTGGTGACTTCGATCGTATACGGCGCGATTTATTTTCGCGAAGACTCGATTCCTGCCGCGATTGGCGCGAATCTGGTTCCGGCCGAGCGCGTGTTGAAAGGCGAAGTACCGTATCGCGATTTCTATAAGATTCAGACGCCGGGAATACTCCTGCTCAACGCCGCGCTGTTCAAGTTGTGGGGAACATCGTGGATAACGGCGGCAACCGGGGTGCTGATTTTTAAAGTTCTCACGATCACGCTGATTTTCTTGATAGCGCGTCGTGTTTGTTCGTTGAAAGCCGCTATCGCCAGCACCACGCTTGCGCTGTTGTGGCTTGCGCCCGGCGGTCCGTTTCGCCCCGCGCCGATTCAATACGAGATGCTGTTCGTGATGGCGGCAATCTACTTCGTGCTTCGATGGTTAGATTCGAGAAGCGTCGTTCAGCTTTTTGCCGCGGGTCTTGCGGTTGGAATGGTTGCCATCTTCAAACAGAATGTCGGAGTGTATGCGGCGCTCGCTTTGATGCTTTCGATTTTGCTGAACGCGCAAGATCAAACGAATACGAAGGAAACGAAGCAGAGCGTGGATTTACTCAAGGCGGAAATCGTGACCGCGATCGGAATCGCGATTCCTCTTTCGGGCTTGTTCATCTACCTGGTGAGCAATCGGGCGCTTGCGGCGGCAATTGACGTTTTTGTTCACGGGCCCGGCGAACATCTTCAAACGCGGTTCACGGGCTACGCGTTGCCAGGGTATTCGTCGATCATCCTTCTTGCTGCCGTGATCTTCGTGTTGCTCGCGTCGAAAACTGTTCAAAGATGGCCGATGCGCAAGCGACTGGTTTTATCGCTCTTGGCGATGGGAGCTGAGATCTGCGCGGCGATTGCGCCGCAGGCAGCGATAGACAATTCGATCTATTGGTTTTCACCGGCCCTGTTTGCCTGGGCCGGTTGGCTCTATGTTCGCGAGAAAAGAAATCACGGAGAGGGCGCTCAGCATCAGAGAGGCGTTTTGCTGATCCTCTTGCTGTTTGCGCTAGCGGCTTACGGCGAAGTCTTTCCGCGATCGGTGCGCGGTTTGGTTATCGGCGCTCTTCCGCCCGCGTTTTTGCTGCTTGGTTTTGTGCTTGACCGCAAGAGAAGCGCGCACGAGTCTCACGATGCCGCCCAGGTAACGCGTAGCTTCGCGCTTGCCGTCGCAACGATTGTGCTGATGATCTTTGCTTGTAGAATCGAGCTGCCCGAATACTTCTCAATCGACAGTCAAAGCGGTGTGCGATTCAGGGCCGCCACCGAGTTAAGCTTTGATCGCGGACGTGGAATCCGTCTGCCCCCGGATCGCGCCGCAGAGGTCAATTCTCTGGTAGGTGCCATTCAGTCGCAGGTCGAGGAAGGCGGATACTTTTTCGCTCACGCGCTCGACGCTACAAGTTATTATTTTTTGGCTGATCGAAACAGCCCCACCGGCGCGACGCTTTGGAACGATACCGGCACAAACGAGCGTGAGCGAATTCGTACGATGGATGCTTTGCGCGAAAAGAATGTGCGCCTGGTCTTAACAAGCGAGCAAGCGATGAATGGCGAACCTTACCAGCCGCTGCGCGATTATCTGACCAACGATTTTCATTTTGAGCAATCGATAGGCAAGACGATTCTGTTGGAGAGGAATTATTGATGGGAGCGACCAGCACTGAATTCGAGCAGGAGGGCGGCGATGTATCGAGGTCTTAGCGTCGCCGTGGTGATGCCCGTCCACAACGAGCGGACTCAAATCAAACAAGCGATCGCGCGCGTGCCGTCATACGTCGATCGCGTCCTGGTGATTGACGACGGCAGCACCGACGGGACCAACAGGGTGCTCGCCTCGATTCCCGATCCGCGGATCGAGGTGATCACTCATCAGCGGAATCGCGGTGTCGGCGCCGCGACCAAGACCGGCTATGAGCGTGCGTTGGAGATCGAAACTGATCTGATTGCGGTGATGGACGGCGACGGGCAGATGGACGGCGAAGACCTGTCCCGACTACTCGACCGGGCGATCTCGGGAGTCGACTACGTAAAAGGAAACCGCTTCTTGAATGCGATAAGCGTCAGGGCTATGCCGCGCATTCGGTACGTGGGAAATCAGTTCTTCAGTTGGCTGGCGCGCCGCGCTGCGTTGTTTGAGGGAGCGCTCGATGCACACTGCGGGTACACAGTCATTCAACGACACGCGCTCGAACGGCTTACTCTGGGCGAACTGTACGATCGATATGGCTTTCCGGCCGAGATGTTTTTCGCCGCAAGAAGAGCCAACCTAAGAGTCGAGAGTGTCGCGGTAAAAACGATCTATGGCGGCGAGGTTTCCGGCATCAATCCGTTCACCACGATTCCGGCGATACTGTTTCTGATCGCGAGAAGCTATCTTCGAGTCAGGTCTGCGCGGCGATCGGCTAATCCAGCGTTCAAACCCGCAGGCGCGGAACCGGCCAGGCATCACCTTGAAGCGTAAAGACAAACCAACGCTGTTGCTTTTGACGAGCTCGTTTCCTCGCGGGCCCGGCGATGAAACGTGCGGCTACATACGCGACTTTGCTCGAAGCCTAAGCAGGGAGTTCGATGTAGAGGTACTCGCGCCTCGTGACAGTAAACCCGTTGAATGGACTACGAACGAATTCAGGCTGCGGCGTGCGTGGTCGATGTTGCCCGCAAGGGTTGATCCGTTTACGTCGGATGCGGATCTGAATCAACTCATCGATAAGGGATTATGTGCGAAGCTTGGCGCGGTTGTCTCGCTTGCTTGTTTTTTCATTCACGCGTTTGTGCTCGCGTTGCGATGTGATGTCATCTGCTCGCAATGGCTCGTGCCGTGCGGATTCATTGGCGCGATGATCTCACGAATAACCGGAAGGCCGCACATCGCGGTCGAACATTCGGGAGCGATTCACGTTCTGAGGCGAATGCGTGGTGGCCGTGGCGTCGTCCGCTTTATCGTCGCGAACAGCTTTCGCGTGATCACTGTGAGCGGCGACTTGAAACGCAAGCTTATCGCCCTGTGCGCGGAAGCCGCGGCGAAGACACGCGTGATATCGATGGGCGTGAATGTGACAGACGAGAATTTCGCGAACTACATTTCTAACAATCACCCGCGTTCAATTTTGTTCATCGGCCGGCTCACCGAGATCAAGGGACTGGATGTGTTGTTGAAAGCTCTCGAAGGCCGCGACGATGTTGCTCTCACAATCGCGGGCGACGGTCCGCTTCGCGAAGAACTCGAGCGAATGTCGCGTGAGCTATCGGTGCGAGCCTCGTTCGCAGGGCACGTAACGGCTGAAGAGCGGCGAGCATTACTCGAGAAGTGCGATGCGGTTGTCATCCCGTCGCGTGAACTCGCGGATGGCCGGTGCGAAGGAACACCGGTAGTCTGCCTCGAAGCGATGGCCGCCAGCCGGCTTGTGGTTGCGTCGCGAGTCGGCGGTCTGGCTGAATTGATAACAGATGGGCACGACGGCTTGCTCTTCGATTCTGAAAATCATCGAATGCTATGCGAGAAGTTGAAGACGGCTCTCGCCGATGATAGTTTGCGTGAGAGGATCGCAATGAACGGGCGCCGAGCGATCGAATCCTACAACTGGACGGCAATTGGCGCGAAGTTTATCCGGATACTCAACGACTCACTCGACAACTCACTCGACAATGGTCCAATCACCCACCGTCAAAGACGCCGAGCCCCTGCCGGCTAGCGATGTCGCAACAGTCGCGGGGCGCGGCGCGATCTACATAACGCTTGCGAAGCTCTGGTTCATGGCCAGCGGCTACGGCATCGCAATCACGCTGACGTATCTGCTCACCACCGAAGAGTACGGACTGTATCGAGTTGTCATCAACGCAGTGTCGATCGTCAACGCGGTGATTGTCACTGGCACATATCAAGCAGTTTCCAAATATGTTTCGCAGGAACCCGAAAAGGCTGACTCGGTAAAATCAAAAGCGCTCCGGCTGCAGTTGATTGTGGGCGGTTTGATTGCCGCCGGCTTTTTTGCGCTTGCGCCCGTCGTGGCGTATTCATTACACGATTCACGTCTGACGAATTATCTGCGGCTCGCGTCGTCGATCACGCTCGCGTACGCGTTCTACTCGGTGTATACGGGTTACTTCAACGGCCAACGAAAGTTTCTGATTCAGGCGAGCGTCGACGCGACATATTCCACGCTGAAGTTCGGCTTGATAGTTTTGCTCGTGTGGCTCGGGTTCGGAGTGTTGGGCGGCGTGGGCGGCTTTGCCCTCGCAGCCGTAAGCGTGCTCGCGGTTGCGGCGGTCATCGGACGCGGGAATGCAAAGCAGGGCGATGTCAGCGGCGGTCAGTTATTCAAATTTCAATCCTACCTGTTGTTATTTACGTTCGTGCTGACCCTGCTTCAGAAGGTCGATCTTATGTTAATCAAGGCGCTGTCCTCGGCGGACGCGACGGTCGCCAGCAACAACGCGGCCTACTACGGCGCGGCGATCGACCTCGCTAACATCAGCTATCAAATTATCATCTCGGTCACGTTCGTCATCTTCCCCCTTGTTTCGCGGTCCACGTTTGAAGAAGATCGCAACCGCACACAGAGCTACATCACCAACACGCTGCGATACTCGCTGATGATAATGGCGCTGACCGCTACTTTGTTTTCCGCGAACGCGGGCGAGGTGCTGCGCGTTGTCTACCCCGCGGTCTATCAAGCCGGAACCGAAGCTCTGGGAATCGTCGCATTCGGAATGTTGTTCTTCGGGTTGCTGTACGTATTGACGACGATTATTTCAGCCAGCGGCCGTCCAACGGTGTCGCTGCTGATAGCCGCGATCACGCTTGGGGCAAGCGCCTTGCTAAACGCTCTGTTGATTCCGAAGTACGGGCTGGCGGGAGCGGCAATCGGAACGACTGCATCGATGCTTGCCGGCGTTGTCGCCGCTTCTGTATACGTAAGAGCCAGGTTCGGGCGGTTGGTATCAATCGCATCGGCGATTCGAATCGTGGCCTGTGCCGGGGTGATCTATGCACTGTCGAGACTCGCCGCGCCTTCTTCGAAAGTCATGATCCTTGCGCAGCTTGCGGGATTGGCGCTTTGCTATTTTGCGTTGCTGTTGGTGACCGGAGAGATCGGACGCAAGGACCTTAAGCTGATCGCTCGCGTCGCGGGCCGGTGAATGCTGCACGCGCCTCGGAATGAGCGCCGGATAAATTTGACGTTTCGCAGCCTGAATGGTTGAATAAGGAACTTGGAAAAGCCCGCATCTTGCGGGTTGTGAGACGCTCCGGACATCGTTACAACATTGATGTGATCAGAGGAGCGATTGAGCCAGTCAGCAGCATCCGCGCTATCGGAGTTTCGCGCGTCATCAAGATCAGTGACGGAACCGCGCGCACAGAGCGTTGCTCCCGGTCGTGCCGGGTTCCCTTCACGCGTAACGCCACGACAACCGTGCAATCCCCGCACAACGGCTTCGAAGGGCGCGCCGCGCGCTCAGTCAATGTTCGGTTGAACGACCGATACTCGGTGCTTGAGGAACGATGAGCCAGATCTTTCATCGAAGCACTAATTTCATATCGAAAGTCAGCATCTTCGGCGCGATCTTTTTCATCGGGATCGTCATCTGGCTGCTGCTCGAATTCAACCGGTCGTCCTATTACACTCAGGCATTTTTCCCGCGCGAGCAGCCGGTTCAATTCAGCCATAAGCATCACGTGGGCGATGACGGCATCGATTGCCGCTATTGCCACACAACGGTCGAGAAGCAAGCCTTCGCCGGTATTCCTCCGACGAAGACCTGCATGAATTGCCATTCGCAAATCTGGGCGAACAGTCCGTACCTGGAACCGGTCCGCGAAAGCTGGCGCACCAACAAGCCCATCAAATGGACACGCGTGCATGACCTGCCCGACTTCGTTTATTTCGATCACAGCATTCATGTGAATAAAGGCGTTGGGTGTTCGACCTGTCACGGTCGAGTCGATCTGATGCCGCTGACTTATCAGGTTGCTTCATTGAATATGGAGTGGTGTCTCGAGTGTCATCGGAACCCGCAACAGTTTATTAGGCCGCGCAAGGAAGTGTTCAACATGGAATGGCCGCCCGCGGTTTGGGGGCAGAGCGACGACAAGGAGTGGCATCAGGATATCGAAGGCCCGAAGCTCGTTAATGAATACAAACTTCGCAACACTGACGTGCTGACCAGTTGCAGCACGTGCCACCGTTAGAGGATCGAGGATCGAGGATAGAGGATAGAGGATCGAGGATAGAAAATGGCGGAGTTGGTGAGATTGATCAGCGCGATCGGCAAGCGAGGACACAGCGATCCTCAATCCTCAATCCTCGATCCTCGATCCTCGATCCTCGATCCTCAATCCTCAATCCTCAATCCTCGACTCTCAATCCTCGATCCTCGATCCTCGATCCTCGATTCTCAATCCTCGATTCTCAATCCTCGCTCATCAGGCAAAGAATACTGGCGAAGCCTCGAGGAGTTGGCCGACAGCGAAGAGTTCCAGGAAGCTCTTCACCGAGAGTTCCCGGAGAACGCAACCGAGTGGAATGATCCCGTAGGGCGCCGGCGCTTTCTCAAGCTTATGGGCGCGTCGTTCGCGCTAGCCGGACTCACCGCCTGTACTCGGCAGCCGACTGAATACATCGCTCCATACGTTCGCCAGCCCGAAGAACTCGTGCCCGGAAAGCCGGTTTATTTCGCGACCGCGATGCCGCTCGACGGATTCGCGACCGGGTTGATCGTCGAGAGCCACGAAGGCCGTCCCACCAAGATCGAAGGCAACAAGGATCATCCAGCAAGCCTCGGTGCGACCGATGTTTTTTCACAAGCGTCGGTGCTCGGCTTATACGATCCTGATCGATCTCAAACACTCACGCACCTCGGTGATATTGTCACGTGGTCCGCGTTTCTTGGAGCGGTCGCGCCTGCGGTCAACGCGCAAAAGGCGATGGCAAATCCGCAACCGCCTCGCGCGGGATTGCGAATCCTAACTGAAACTGTCGCGTCGCCGACGCTCGCTTATCAGCTAAAGACTTTGCTTGCGACATTGCCTACAGCGAAGTGGCATCAGTACGACGCCGCTGGCCGCGACAATGTTCGCGAAGGCACGCGCCTGGCGTTTGGCCAATACGCGAATACGATTTATCGATTCGACAAGGCGGACGTTGTTGTCTCGCTTGATTCGGATTTTCTGGCGTGTGGACCGGCAAGCTTAAGATATGCTCGTGATTTCGCCGCGAAGCGACGACCGAACGACGGCAAGATGAATCGACTGTATGCAATCGAGAGCACCGTGACCAACACGGGCTCGGTTGCCGATCATCGCCTGCCGATGAAACCTAGTGAGATCGAAAGCTTCGCTCGCGCACTCGCGAGTTCATTGGGAGTGCAAGCGGCTTCATCGTCGATGGACGAGTCTCGCTCGAAGCAGATTGCGGCGATCGCGAAAGATCTTCGAGAACATCGTGGGTCGAGCATTGTCATCGCCGGAGATTCACAGCCACCGGTTGTTCACGCACTCGCTCACGCAATGAATTCAGCGCTCGGGGATGCCGGCAACACGGTGATCTACACCGATCCAGTCGAAGCGAATCCTGTTGACGGCAACGCGTCTCTGCGAGAACTGGTCGCCGATATGAATGCCGGCCAGGTTGATGTGTTGCTGATACTGGGCGGCAATCCGGTTTACAACGCGCCTGCCGATTTGGATTTCGCCGCGGCGATTCGCAAGGTGCCTCTTCGAATTCATCTGAGTCTCTACAAAGACGAAACAAGTGAGTTGAGTCAGTGGCACATTCCTGAAGCTCACTACCTGGAAACGTGGAGCGACGCTCGCGCGTACGACGGCACCGTATCGATTATTCAGCCGTTGATCGCGCCGCTTTATTCGGGCAAGTCCGCGCACGAAGTGCTGGCGGCGTTTCTCGGTGAACCCGAGCGCACAGGGCACGACATTGTCCGAGACTATTGGCAGCGCAGGTTCTCCGCAGGGGGACAAGAGCCGACAGCCCCCGCTGCATCCAAGGCGCAAACGGGAACTCAAAGCGATAAGACGCAGCCGGCAGCGACTAGCACGCCATCGCAAGCATCCGCAGCCGCGTTCGAACAATTCTGGCGCAAGTCACTTCACGACGGTTTCGTCGCAAACACCACTCTTCAGCCGAAGACTGTCGCGATGAAGGCAGACTGGTCGGCTCAACTCCCCAACCCCCAACCCCCAACCCCCAACCCCCATCTTGAGATTGTGTTTCGACCCGACCCGACGATTCACGACGGGCGATTTGCCAACAACGGCTGGCTTCAGGAATTGCCCAAGCCTCTGAGCAAGTTGACCTGGGACAACGCTGCGATCATCAGTCCGGCGACCGCCGCTATGCTTGATGTCGGAAAGAAAACGAATGACATCGCGACGAATTCGATGGGGCGAATCGGCGGAGAGATTCTCGCGGATCAAATCGAGCTTCAGTATCGAGACCGCAAAGTCATCACGCCGGTGTTTATTCAACCGGGGCAGCCCGACGGAGTCGTGACGGTGCATCTCGGTTACGGACGGACATCCTCGGGGCGCGTGGGAACGGGTGCGGGATTCAACGCATACTCAATTCGAACTTCCGACGCGCCCTGGTTTGGTTCGGGGCTTCAAGCTTCGAAGACCGGCGAAACGTACTCGCTCGCAACGACTCAATCGCATCATCTGCTTGACGCCGAAGAAGTGGGCGCGCGCGACATCGTTCGATCAGGCACGCTCGAGGAATTCAGGAAGCGGCCGAGCCTCGCGCCCGAAGGCCTGCACGAATCGGGTGAGCCGGCTTCGCTTTATCCGAAGATCGAGTACAAAGATTACGCTTGGGGAATGTCGATCGATTTGAACTCGTGCATCGGATGCAGCGCGTGCATTGTCGCCTGTGTCGCCGAAAATAACATTCCGGTGGTGGGCAAGGAGCAGGTTGCTCGCAGCCGCGAGATGCATTGGCTGCGAGTCGATGCTTACTACAAAGGCGGTCATCAAAATCCCGAGACTTATTTTCAGCCGGTGCCGTGTCAGCAGTGCGAGGACGCGCCTTGCGAAGTTGTTTGTCCGGTCGCGGCGACGGCTCACAGCGCCGAAGGCTTGAACGACATGACTTACAACCGTTGCGTCGGCACGCGATATTGCTCGAACAACTGCCCGTACAAGGTTCGGCGCTTCAACTTCTTACTTTATCAGGATTTCTACACCGCGAGTTTGAAGATGATGCGCAATCCGAATGTGAGCGTGCGCAGCCGCGGCGTGATGGAGAAGTGCACATACTGTGTGCAGCGAATTCAGAAAGCGAAGATCGATTCCGAGAAAGAGGACCGCAAGGTGCGCGACGGCGAGATCGTTCCGGCGTGCGCGCAAGCGTGCCCGGCTGAAGCGATTGTCTTTGGCGATATCAACGATCGCGAAAGCCACGTGGCGAAACTAAAGACTGAAGAGCGGAATTACAGCTTGCTTGGAGAGTTGAACACGAAGCCGCGAACGACTTATCTGGCGGCAATACGAAACCCGAATGCGGAATTGGCGGAGAAGAAATGAAGCACAAGTGTTCAGGGTACTGGGTGTTCAAGGTACCGGGCGTTCAGAGTACCGACTTTAGTCGGGTAGTGGATTTTGAGTTCTCTAAATTTTGAAGAGCACTACCCGACTAAAGTCGGTACTCTGAACGCCCGGTGCGAGTGAACGCCCGAACGCGAGTTAAACGATGCAGGATGAGATCCCAGATCGAAGCGAGACGACAATATCACCGCCGTCGGTAATCGGCGCGGGGCAGACGTTCGCTTCGGTCACAGACAAGATCAGCTCGATCGCGCTTGCCCGGCGAACGCCGCTCGCGTGGTTTATCGGCGCGGGGATTTCATTTCTGCTCGCGATGATGTTGTTCTACACGATCGGCTACCTGGTTTTGACAGGCATCGGAATTTGGGGCAACAACATTCCGGTCGGTTGGGCGTTCGACATCATCAACTTCGTCTGGTGGATCGGCATCGGTCACGCGGGCACGTTGATATCGGCGATTCTGCTGTTGTTGCGGCAACAGTGGCGGACTTCGATCAATCGATTCGCGGAAGCAATGACTCTATTCGCGGTGGCGAGCGCCGGCCTGTTCCCCTTGCTGCACACGGGCCGTCCGTGGCTGGCGCATTGGTTGTTTCCAGTTCCGAACACGATGGGCGTTTGGCCGCAGTTTCGAAGCCCGTTGATCTGGGATGTGTTCGCGGTCTCGACGTACGCGACCGTGTCGGCGCTGTTCTGGTTTATAGGATTGATTCCCGATCTCGCGACCTTGCGCGATCGCGCTCGTAAGAGAGCGGCCAAGGTCGTCTACGGAATTCTGGCGATGGGATGGCGAGGCTCGGCGAGGCATTGGCACAGATACGAGACCGCGTACTTGCTTCTGGCCGGACTTGCAACGCCGCTGGTTGTGTCGGTTCACACGGTTGTGAGTTTCGACTTCGCGGTGGGCATCATTCCGGGATGGCACGCGACTATCTTTCCGCCGTATTTTGTCGCGGGCGCGATCTATTCCGGCTTCGCGATGGTGATGACGCTGGCGATTCCTCTGAGAAAGTTCTATGGGCTCGAGAACTTCATCACGATGCGGCACCTTCGCAACATGGCGAAGATCATGTTGGCGACCGGATTGATCGTCGGCTACGGCTACATGATGGAGACGTTCACAGCGTGGTACAGCGCGAACACGTATGAAGAATTCATGATCAGGAATCGAATGACCGGGCCTTATGCGGCTGCGTACTGGTCATTAATCCTTTGCAATATTTTGCTCCCGCAGATCCTTTGGTCCAGGCGGGCGCGCGGAAACGTTGCGCTGCTGTTTATTATTTCAATCATCGTAAACATTGGAATGTGGCTCGAGCGATTCGTGATCATCGTGACGAGTTTGCATCGTGACTTCCTGCCGTCGTCGTGGGCGATGTATCAGCCGACCGTTTGGGATTTCTCGATGTTCATCGGCACAATCGGGCTCTTCCTTAGTTTGTTATTCCTGTTCATCCGATTCCTTCCGATGATTTCGATTTTTGAGATCAGAACGATTCTTCCGCAAGCTGAAGTAAAGGAGGCGGGAGACTGATGAGCAAAAGGCTATACGGAGTAATGGCCGAGTTCGAAGAGCCTACACGAATCGTGATCGCGGCGCGGCGCGCGCACGAAGAAGGCTATCGCAAGATGGATGCGTATACGCCGTTTCCCATCGAAGAGCTGACCGAAGCGATCGGGTTTCATCATACGAGGCTGCCGCTGATCGTGTTGATCGGCGGGATAGTCGGATGTGTTGGCGGATTCTTTCTGTGTTATTGGGTATCGACGATCGCGTACCCGCTCAACATCGGCGGCCGCCCGCTTAACAGTTGGCCGTCGTTCATTCCGGTGACGTTTGAATGCACGATCTTGTTAGCTGCGCTCGCGGCAGTGTTCGGGATGTTGGCGTTGAATGGATTGCCTGAACCTTATCATCCGGTGTTCAACGTGCCTAATTTCGAACAGGCAACGCGCAATCGTTTCTTTCTGTGCATTGAAGCGACCGATCCGAAGTTCGATGTCGAGGGCACGACGACGTTCATGAAGAGTCTTGGTGCAAGAGAGGTGAGCGAAGTTGAGTATTAGAGCGGATCGCCACGAAGACACGAAGACACGAAGGCTCACGAAGAGACTTCGTGCACCTTTGTGTCTTTGTGTCTTAGTGGCAGTCTCGCTCTTCTCGATAAGCTGCCGTCAGGACATGCACAATCAGCCCCGGTATCGAGCGTTGCGCCCGATCGATCAGGTTGGCTCGATCAACGATGAGCGTTCCGCGAGGCCACAAGTCGAAGGCACAGTTGCGCGCGGTCAATTAAGAGAAGACGTCGAGTTCTACACTGGAAAACTTGCCGGGTCTCAGGCGAACGCAACGCCGAGCTCGGCTCAAATGGCTGCGGCATCCCAGACTGCGGCGACGCAACAAGCCGCACAAGAAGGCCGCGCTGCCGGGGCGCCCGCGCCGAGCTATCAAGGTTTCGTCACTGAATTCCCGATGCCGATCACCGCTGCTGATCTCGATCGCGGACAGGAGCGCTTCAATATTTACTGCTCGGTTTGTCACGGCCGGCTGGGCGACGGCTCGGGCATGATCGTCAAGCGAGGATTCAGAAAGCCTCCCTCGTTTCATGACGAGCGGTTGCGCAACGCGCCAATCGGTTACTTCTTCGACGTCGAGACCAACGGGTTTGGAGCGATGCCCGATTATGCTTCGCAGATTCCACCCGAGGATCGCTGGCGAATTATTGCTTACATTCGCGCGTTGCAGTTGAGTCAGCGAGGAACGCTTGCCGGCGTGCCCGCGGATCAACGCGGCAATCTCGACGGGACCGCCGAGAAATCAGGAGAGCGCGAGCGATGATCGAAACGATCGACAAAACTCCTCCCGAGGTGGGCGGGTTTCAACAGCGCGCGTTGATCGTGGGGATCGCCGGCGTTGCGATATGTGTGCTCGGCGCGTTCTTCAATTCGGAGCAGTTCTTTCGATCGTATTTGCTAGCGTATGTGTTTTGGGTTGGCATTGCGCTCGGCTGCTTCGCGATCCTGATGCTGCAGCATATGTCGGGAGGCGCTTGGGGGCTGGTGATCAGGCGACTGCTCGAATCAGCGACGCGAACCTTTCCGCTGCTTGCGGTGTTGTTTATCCCGATCGCGATTGGCGTCCGCTCGATCTACATCTGGGCCGGGCCTCATGCCGGCGAGGGCAATGAAGCGTTGCAGCATGCACTGGATCACAAGGCGCCTTATCTGAACGTGCCATTCTTTATTGGACGCGCGGTATTCTATTTCGCGATTTGGATTCTCCTCAGCTACTTGCTCAACAAATGGTCGCTCGAGCAGGACCGGACCAAGCACCGGCCGCTCACGACGAGGCTTCAGGGGATCAGCGGGCCGGGACTCGTGCTGTACGGATTCACCGTGACGTTCGCGTCGATCGACTGGATTATGTCGCTCGAGCCGCAATGGTTTTCAACCATCTTCGGAGTGTTGGTCATGGGCGGACAAGGCTTATCGGCGATGGCGTTCATCATCGCGGCCGTAGTCGTGCTGTCGCGATACAAGCCGTTGTCGGAAGTGATCAAGCCTTCGCACCTGCACGATCTTGGGAAGTTGATGCTCGCGTTTCTGATGCTGTGGGCGTATTTCGGATTCTCTCAGTTCCTGATCATCTGGTCGGGCAATTTACCCGAAGAGATTCCATGGTATGTGCGAAGACTGCAAACCTCGTGGAAGTGGGTTGGGCTCGCGTTGGTGCTGCTGCAATTCGCGCTTCCGTTTGTGCTGCTGTTGTCGCGCGACTTGAAGCGCAATTCGCGAAGGTTGGTGACAGTCGCGGTGGCCGTAATCGTGATGCGCCTGGTGGATTTGATATGGCTGACAGTACCCGAGTTTCATGAGGGCGCGTTTCGAATTCATTGGATGGATTTGCTGATGCCTATCGGTGTCGGCGGATTATGGCTGGCGTACTTCGCGTATCAGCTCAAGCAAAGACCCCTGTTGCCGATGGGTGATCCATATTTGGAAGAGGCGCTCGCGCACGAGCACGGGCACTGAAGCGAGAGATGTGAATGACTGATCATCACACAAACGAAAACTTGTCACACGGCGTTGGCGTTGGCCACGAATCGAGCGACTTAAAAATCGCCCCAGTCGTGTGGTTCGTGATCGGGTTGAGCGTTGCGACCATAGTGATCGGATTTCTGGTATGGGGTTTATTCAGCACGCTCGGCGGTCGCGAACAACGTTCTTCGGGATCGGCATCACCGCTGGCCGGCGAGCGACAGAAGCTGCCGCCCGAGCCTCGGCTTCAGCTTGCGCCGTCAACGGTCGAGCAACTCGAAGGCAACAAGCCGCCGAACCTGAAGGAGGATCATCCGCTTCAGGAGATGAAACGTCAGCGTGAGGAAGAAGACAGGAAGCTGAATGGCTATGGATGGGTGGATGAAAAAGCCGGAGTCGTTCGAATCCCGATTGATGAAGCAAAGAAGCGATTGTTGGAGAAGGGAATTCCGGCGAGGCAGAAATGAAGTTGATAGGCATGGATCAATTTCAAATTCAAATCGAACGCTCGAGCCCGCGTCGCATCATTCAACGCGCGACTACCGCATGGTTCTTCGCCGCGTTCGTTCTCAGCACGCTTTCGACTTGCTCTCCTGTGCTCGCGCAAGGATGGGCGCAGAAGCCGCCGCCGCTCGCCAGCGAAGATCCGTCGGGCAATAAGCTGCGGATGCTCGAAAACGTCGGCATCGACCAGCGACTCGGTGAGCAACTCCCGCTCGACACAAGCTTTGTCGATGAGAACGGAAATCAAGTCAGGCTTGGCGACTATTTTGGAAAGAAGCCCGTTGTGCTTGCGCTTGTTTATTACACCTGTCCAATGTTGTGCAATCAGGTGCTAAACGGATTAACCAGCGCATTGGATGTGGTGTCGTTCGATATCGGGAAGGACTTTGAGGTTGTTACCGTGAGCTTCGATTCGCGCGAGACCCCGGAGCTTGCGCGCGATAAGAAACAAACGTACATCGACTGGTACAAGCGTCCGGGCGCGGCCCAAGGGTGGCACTTCCTGACCGGCGATCAGGAATCGATCACAAAGCTCACCGAAGCGGTCGGATTTCATTACAAGTATGACCCGGCGACAAAGCAGTTCATTCACGCAAGCGGGATCATGCTCGCGACGGCCGAAGGCAAGCTCGCGAGATATTTCTACGGAGTCGAATACGCGCCAAAGGATTTGCGGCTCGGGCTGGTCGAATCATCCGAAAACAAGATCGGCAATCCGGTCGATCGCCTGCTGCTGTACTGCTATCACTACGATCCGGCATCGGGCAAATACGGCGCGGTCGCAATGAATATTCTCAGGCTTGCGGGCGCGGCAACCGTTCTCGGATTGTTAGCGATGATGCTCTTCCTCAAACGAAAACGGCCTGTGGAAAGCGCAAGCGCTGGAGGAGTGATTTAGTCGATGCAAGTGCCGGTACCGTTTTCACCAGACCAGGCCTCGAGTTACTCGGGGCAAGTCGACGCGTTATACGGATTCCTATGCGCATTGACTTTTCTGGTTGGCATAGTCATTTCGTTGGTGATCATCTACTTTGCCATCAAATACCGGCGGCGCGACGAGACCGAAGTAGGAAAGCCGATCGAAGGTTCAACGAAGCTCGAGCTTGCGTGGAGCATCATCCCGTTCTGCATTTCGATGGGTATCTTCGTTTGGGGGGCCAGTCTTTACTACAAAATGTATCACGCGCCCGGCGAGGCTCTGGAGGTTTATGTCGTAGCAAAGCAGTGGATGTGGAAGTTTCAACACCTTGACGGCCAGCGCGAGATCAACGAGCTGCACGTCCCGGTAGGCCGCAAGGTCAAATTGATGCTGACCACCGAGGATGTCATTCACAGTTTCTTCGTCCCGGCGTTTCGCGTAAAGCTCGACGTCGTGCCCGGCAAATACAGCACGATGTGGTTTGAACCTACGAAGGCCGGCCGTTATCACCTGTTCTGCGCCGAGTACTGCGGCACCAGTCATTCGGGGATGATCGGCTGGATCGACGTGATGGAAGCCGCCGAATATCAGTCGTGGCTTTCGGGCGGCGCCGGCGAAGGATCGCTCGCCTCGTCGGGCGAAAAACTCTTTCAGCAACTTGCGTGTAACACCTGCCATCGTTCGGACGCGCAGGGACGCGGACCTGTGCTCGAAGGTGTCTTCGGAAAAGAAGTTCAGTTTCAGGACGGGCAGCGTTTGATCGCCGATGAATCTTATATTCGAGAGTCGATCATTACTCCGAGGGCGAAGGTAGTCGCGGGGTTTCAACCGATCATGCCCACGTTTCAGGGGCAAGTCAGTGAGGAGCAATTATTACAGCTTGTCGCCTACATAAAGTCGATTGGAGCGAAATCACCAGGCGCGGCGAGCACTAATGCGCAACCGGCGAAACCAGCGCCGCCTCAGCAATAGGGTATTCATGGAAATCGCAGAGAAAGTCATTCCGCCTCGCACTCATTATCTCAACGCCACCTACGGCGTAAAGTCGTGGTTGTTGACGACCGATCATAAGCGAATCGCGCTGTTGTATCTGGCTTCGGTGACGTTTTTCTTTTTCCTCGGCGGATTGTTCGCGGTCGGAATTCGACTCGAGCTGTTGACGCCGAAGGGCGATATCGTTCAGGCCGAAACCTACAATCGAATGTTCACGATGCACGGCGTCGTGATGATTTTTTTCTTCCTGATACCCGCGATCCCGGCGGTGCTTGGCAACTTTCTGGTCCCGCTGATGATCGGCGCAAAGGATCTTGCTTTTCCCAAAATCAACCTGCTGAGTTGGTATATCTACACGCTGGGCGCGGCGTTCACTGTGGTTGCAATCATCCTCGGAGGAGTCGATACCGGCTGGACGTTCTACACTCCGTACAGCTCGACTTATTCAAACGGCAACGTAGTGTTGACCGGCGTCGGCGCATTCATCACCGGGTTCTCGTCGATCCTTACCGGGTTGAATTTCATCGTCACGATTCACACGATGCGCGCGCCCGGGCTGACTTGGTTTCGGCTGCCGCTGTTTATCTGGTCTCACTACGCGACCAGCTTGATCATGATTTTGGGCACACCCGTGATCGCCGTAACGTTGTTGTTGCTGGCGCTCGAACGAATCGTGCACATTGGCATCTTCGATCCGGCATTGGGCGGCGACCCGGTGCTGTTCCAACACCTGTTCTGGTTTTACTCACACCCCGCCGTTTACATCATGGTGCTGCCGGCGATGGGAGTCATCAGTGAGCTCGTAGCGAATATGACTCGCAAGAACATCTTCGGCTACAAGTTCGTCGCGTTCGCGAGTCTGGCTATTGCCGTGTTCGGCTTCCTGGTCTGGGGCCATCACCTGTTCGTGAGCACTCAATCGGTGTACGCCGGAATGATGTTTTCAATCTTGAGCTACGCGGTCGCGGTTCCATCGGCGGTAAAGGTGTTCAATTGGACAGCGACGTTGTACAAAGGTTCGATCTCTTATAACACGCCGATGCTGTACGCGTTCGGCTTCATCGGGTTCTTCATCATCGGCGGGATGACCGGATTGTTTTTGGCAGCGCTCGGAGTGGATGTTCACGTTCACGACACATATTTTGTGGTCGCGCATTTCCACTACATCATGGTGGGCGGCACGATCATGGGATATCTGGGCGGAATGCATTACTGGTGGCCGAAGATCACCGGGCGAATGTACCCCGAAGCGTGGGCGCGATTCGCCGCGCTCGTGATCTTCGTCGGATTCAACCTGACGTTCTTTCCGCAATTCCTGCTCGGTTACATGGGAATGCCGCGAAGGTACTACGCGTACCCGGAAGAGTTTCAGGTGTTGAACGTGATGTCATCGGCGGGCGCTTCGATTCTGGGAATCGGTTATTTGATACCGATGATTTATTTCATCTGGTCGATGCGCTACGGGCCGCACGCATCGGCGAATCCGTGGGGCGCGTTTGGGCTCGAATGGAAAACAAGCTCGCCGCCTCCAACGTTGAACTTCGAAAAGACTCCGGTGGTGACCTGGGAAGCTTACGAGTTCACACCGCGCGATGAGATGGTCGTGGTCAGCGTGAGAGACGTTCTGGATGAGACTTTGCGGCCTCGCCCCGTCGGAAGTGAATAGGGAAGATTCTTGGCAGACACTCATACAACAACACACGCGGGGCTGGCGCATCACTTCGATGACATGGAGCAGCAGCGCGAAGCGGGCACGCTCGGAATGTGGGCGTTCCTGGTCACCGAAGTCATGTTCTTCGGCGGGTTGTTTCTCGCGTACATTCTGTATCGCTCGCGCGCGCCAGTTGAATTTGCGGTCGCAAGCAACAGCCTCAACGTCACGATGGGATTCATCAACACGCTGGTGTTGATTTGCAGCAGCTTGACGATGGCGCTTGCGGTTTACTATTCGCAGGTCGGAAAGAGAAACCTGATCGTCCTGTTCCTGCTTCTGACCATGGCCCTCGGGCTGACGTTTCTGGTGATCAAGGGCTTTGAGTATCACGAGAAATATGTCGAGCATCACATTCCGGTTCGCTTCGCCACTTACGAATTCAAATGGGAAGGCCACGCGGGCGCCGGCGGACACGAAGCGGCGTCGCTTCCGGTTGATAACGGCAAAGTCGAGATGTTCTTCTGGCTCTATTTCGCGATGACCGGAGTTCACGCGCTCCACATGATCATCGGGCTTGGGATACTCGCGACGCTGGTGTTGATGGCGAGGCGGGGCCGCTTCACTCCGGACTATCACTCGCCGGTCGAGCTGTCGGGACTCTACTGGCACTTCGTCGACATCGTTTGGATTTTCCTGTTCCCGCTGTTGTATCTGGTCGGCGCACACTTGCATTGATGAAGGAATACCACTGATGCGAGAGCACATTGTTTCACGAAACATCTACTTTACGATATTCATTGCGCTGGTAGTTTTGACCGTAGCTACCTGGAGCGTCGCCAAGATGGATCTTGGCCGAATGAATGCGGTCGTGGCGTTGACGATCGCGGTGATCAAAGCGACGCTGGTGGTGTTGTACTTCATGCACGTGCGTTACAGCTCGAAGCTGACGTGGGTGTTCGTGGGCGCGGGTTTCTTCTGGCTTGCGATCATGGTGGCGCTCACGCTGAGCGATTACATGACTCGCGGCTGGCTTAACATCGCTCGCTAGGCCTTGTTCCGGTTTCCCTTGCCGGCATTGATTGCTATCATCATCAACACCCAAGCTCGGTGCGTGAAATCAACGCGAGGAGATAAGTCCATGTTGAAGATGTTCGCTTGCGCTGCCATAACCTGCCTGTTCAGCGTCGCGATGACTTACGCGGCGGATCAGGCGCATCGCGTCGTGGTCTACGACGGGATCGCGACCACTATCAACGCGTCTGCCGATGCGTCGGCCGATCTATGGATCACGATGGCGGACTTGAAGAAGGCCACCGGATTTGTCGTGAAGCCCCAGGGCGTCTGCCGCGAGCAACTTTGCTTTCCGCTGCCAAAGGCCAGGAAGTCAGAGTTCGTCTCGAAAAAGGGCGTGACCAGTTTGTTCAACCTCAGCGCCTTCGCCAGGCTCGTCAAACAACCGGTCGCGCGCGACGAAAAGAACGGCGTGTGGTACTTCGGCAAACGAGAGGACGAACGCAACACATATCTCGCGTCGCTCAAAGCACCCAACTTCACGCTGCCTGATCTCGCGGGGAAGACCCATTCGCTGGCCGACTATCGAGGCAAGAAGGTTCTTCTAATCACGTGGGCGTCATGGTGAGGATGCCGCTTCGACTTGCCAGGATGGCAAGCATTCTTTCATCCGCTCAAGGACAAGAATTTCGAAATCATCTCAATCGCCCAGGACACCGGCGGCGCTCGCGATGCAGCCGAGTGGATCAACGCAGCCAAACCCGAGTACACCGCGCTCGTCGACGACAAGCATCTGGTTACTCAGCTTTACAACATGGTGAACGTGCCGACCGCCGTGTGGATCAACGAGAAAGGCGAGATCGTTCGCCCGAATGAAGTCGCGTACGTGGACAATCGATACAAGGCGATGCACGGTATCGACGCGGGTCCGTATCTGGAAGCGATTCGCGATTGGGTGACGAACGGCGAACGCAGCCCGTTCGTTATGACCGAACAGGAACGCAAAGAACGGCTCAAGCCGCCCAGTCCGGATCGCGCGCTGGCCGACTCTGAGTTTGCGCTGGCCGAATATCTCTACAAGAACGGGATGGGCGCGGACGCTATCGCGCACTTCAAGGAAGCGCAGCGGCTTGACCCGGACAACTGGAATTACAAGCGGCAGGCCTGGGCGCTTTCGAATGCAGAGAAGGATTACGGCACGAGTTTCATGAAGGAAGTGCAAAAGCTGAACGGGAAACCTTATTACGCGCCGCGAAAGCTGCCGGAGGGGAAGCACCCGTAAGAGAGTCGTGCAGATTGGATGACGAGGGCTTCGATGGGAACCGAGGCCCTCTTACTCCGGCGCCTTTTGTTTGTTGCGATCGTAGATTATTCGCAAGCCTTCCAGCGTGATGTCCGGGTCCGAGGTTTCAATCAAACGTGAGCCCCGGCTGATCAAAGGTGCAAGCCCGCCCGTCGCGATGACCCGCGTGTCCGGTCCGAGTTCTTCAATCATTCTTTCCAATAGACCATCGACCAGCGCTACGTTGCCGTAGTAAAGCCCCGATTGAATGCTCGCCGTTGGATTTGTCCCGATCAGCTTCTCGGGCCTGCGAATCTCGGTGTTGCGCAGCCGCGCGGCTCGCTGGAACAGAGCGTCGGCCGATATCTGAATCCCCGGACAAATGATCCCGCCGAGGTACTCGCCCGCTCGCGAGATCACATCAAACGTAGTCGCCGTTCCAAAATCCACGACGATGCACGGCGCTCCATACTTCGCTAGTGCCGCCACAGAATTTACGATTCGATCTGCACCAACCTCCATCGGATCATCGTACAAAACCGGAATTCCCGCGTTGGCGGCGCGAACGAACAGCGGCTCAAGATGAAAATAAACCTGAGCCATCTTAAACAGAGTGAAATCCAGCGGTGGAACTACGGACGAAATAGCGATCGCGTCGATCGCGGAAAAATCCAAGCCGGCCAGTTCGAGCAACGTCCGGCACATGATGCCGTACTCGTCCACCGTTCGCTGGCGCTCGGATGTCAGCCGCCAGCTATGCGTGAGCGTCGGCCCGTCGTAAACGCCGAGCGTCGTGTTGGTGTTTCCCACATCGAGGACTAGCAGCATATTTTTTCTTAAGACCGGCCGGGTCAGCCCGAAACGGTTCTGGCTCGAAGGCTCACTTCGCCTGAAAAAACTTCGCGAATTTCGCCGTTGGCCAACTCGACTCGCAGCGCGCCTGTGCTCGCGAGTCCGCGAGTGACTCCCTCAATTGACCAGTCTGACGACTCGACTCGCACCGCACAACCCCGCGCATATGACGATAATTCTTCCCATCGCTCCAACACCGTTGAAGGTTGAGTCACAGCGATCTCGTACCATCTCGTGAGACGTTCCAGCAGTCGATTCAAGACCTCGTCAGGCGCGACCGAGCGTCCTGTCTCAATCAGCAGCGATGTTGCAAGGGCGCTGATCTCATCCGGGAACTCGCGCTGCGCGATATTCAAGCCGATGCCCATCACAGCATATTGAAGCCGGTCTCTTTCAATCGCCGACTCGACCAGTATGCCGCAGATCTTTCGGCCCGACGCCATCACATCATTCGGCCATTTGATATTGGCTGTCACTTCAAAATCGAGTTTCAGCGTTTCGGCTACGGCGACCGCCGCCGCAAGAGTCAGCACAGGCGACTGGGCGGCTCGGATGATCGGACGCAAAATAACCGAGAGATAGAGCCCCTCCCCCGGAGGCGAGGCCCAGGTCCGGCCCTGGCGTCCGCGACCCGCCGTTTGCTCGCGAGCCACGACGCAGGTTCCTTCGGGCGCACCCGAAGCGGCCATGTCACGCGCTACGTCATTGGTTGACGCGACGCTATCAAATCGCAGAATGGTCGAGCCCAGCATTGTGATCAGGAGTGTCATCAGGAGTTGCCGAGATCGGTTGGCGAATCACGCATTGCAAGTTCAAAGATTCGATTGATCGCGTTCAGCGCCGCTTTTACGGCGCAGTCGGTTTCGTCTCCCGTGAGCTGACAACTTCCAAACACCTGAACTGCTCTGCCGCCGAAGTCTACATCAACGAGCACTGCAATGAGATTCTTTCCGAGAGCATTGACGTGATCCAGATCCGCGAGCGAGCAAGTGAAGCGATTCGCGGCCGCCTCCTGTACCGCCTTCAAAGTGGCTGCCGCAGCCGCTTTCAGGAGATCGATCCCGCCGGCGGCGCTCTCGGATTCAGCCTGCACAAGTGTCTCGCCCAGAGCGAACGTCACTCGAACGAGACGTTGCCCGCCCGGTTCATGGATTACTTCCACGCTGTCGAATCGCAGGCGCTTTCGGCTGGTTGACATATCTTTGCTCGTGACTATTTGCGTCTAAAGACAGAAAATCAAATCCCCATCTTTGCCAGAACGTCCGCGGCCTGTCCCATTAGCAGGGTCACCTTGGGATGCGAAGCCTCAAACTGATCTATGCTGGCTCGCAACCGATCGCCGAGGTTCTTGTAGGTGTGTTCGGAATGTTCACCGCGTTGATCGAGCAGCTCCTGGATATCGTCGCTCAACTGCCGCAAAGCCAAAATCTCGGTGTCATCAACCGACTCGACGCGCTGCAGCTCGGCGTGGAGTTCCGTCAGCCTTTCGCGAAGTTGTTGCTTGTCCATGTGAACCTCGCTATCACAGCGGCCTGATCTTGAGACTTATGTCGACTGCGGGCACCGAATGGGTGATCGCTCCTACTGAAATCAAATCCACTCCGCACTCGGCAAACGCGCGAACATTGTCGAGAGTTACTCCGCCCGAAAGCTCGATCGATATGGCGGCGCTCTGATCCCGGATCAGTTTCACGGATTCGCGCGCTTCTTCCAAGGGCATGTTGTCGAGCATTATCACGTCCGCCGGGGCCGCGAGGGCTTCGCGTAGTTGAGCCTGGCTCGCGACTTCCACTTCAATTTTCATGAGATGGGATGCCGACTGTCGCGCGAGCTCAACCGCGCGCTTCACTCCGCCCGCAAGCGCGATGTGATTGTCCTTTATCAGCACGCCGTCATCCAGACCGAATCGATGATTGAACCCGCCGCCGACAGTCACCGCATATTTCTCAAGAAGCCTGAGCCCGGGAGTGGTCTTGCGAGTGTCGGTGATGCGCGCTCCAGTTCCCTCGACTCGAGTGACGAATGCGCGAGTCAACGTTGCGATGCCGGACAGCCTTTGCATGATATTGAGCGCAGTGCGCTCGCCGGTCAGAAGCGCCGCCGCCGGGCCTTCTATTTTCGCGAACTCGTTACCGGCCAAGATATCGTCGCCGTCGTAAACGCGAGATTCGAGGCCGATCGCATTATCGAGCGCGCCGAATACCGCTTCGGCGATTTCGAGTCCGCAAAGGACAAAATCCTGTTTGGCGAGGAACCGTCCTCGCGCTCGCAGCCCACCGCGCACGACGCTCTGCGTGGTTATGTCGCCGCGCCCCAGATCTTCCTTCAAGAGATCCGCGGCAAATGCGTAGATGATTCCTGGATCGAGTTCCATCTGTTTGCCGGCTAGCCCCCAAGCGAACCAAGCGTGGCCCGGAGCTTTTCAATCTCAGCGATCAGTTCTGCGTGACGCCCGCGCGTTTCCTCGACAACATCGCCTGGGGCGCGCTCCATGAAAGAAGCGTTGTCGAGCCTCGAAGCCAGACCGCGCGCTTCGTTTTCCTTTCGCGTCATCTCGCGAGTGATTCGCTCGCGTTCCTTTTCCAAGTCGATCAAGCCTTCGAGCGGGACGGCGATTTCCATTCCGGCTACGATGTCTCGCGCCGCCCATTCGAAGGCGGGCAGCTCGTCCGACATCGATATCTCGTCGACGCGCGCGAGCCTTTGAATCTGGGCTTCGCTATCGCTGACCAAATCGCGAATGGATTGATTGCCGGTTCCAATGTGCAGCTTCAGCCGGCTCTGCTGCGGCACGTTCCAAGTTGAACGAATGTTTCGGACTTTCGTTATCAGCGCGATCAGCGTCTCCATTTGCTCGCGCGCCTGATGATCATCACGAGCCGAATCCGCCTCCGGCCACGGCGCCATCATTATCGAGTCGCCCCGGTGCGGAAGCCGCTGCCAAATTTCTTCGGTGATGAACGGCATCACCGGATGAAGCAATCGCAAGCTGGTTTCGAGCACGTACACGATTCGCGAGCGAGCGGCGCTGACTTCGGCGCTGTGTTCCCGTGATGCCACAAGCGACTTGCTCAATTCGATGTACCAATCACAGAAGCTGTCCCAGAAGAAGTGATAAAGCGTTTGTGCTACTTCGTTGAGCCTGTACTCTTCAAGCGCAAGCGTCACCTGTTCGATCGTCGTGTTCAACTCAGCCAGAATCCAGCGATCGGCAAGCGTCTCCGACTCGATCCATCGCGCTTCGATGGCGGGTTCCTCAGCGAGGTTCATCATAACGAAGCGCGAAGCGTTCCATACTTTGTTGGCGAAGTTGCGAGCTTCCTCCACCTGCGGCTGGCGGTTCTCTTTGATTGCGGCGAATCGAATATCCTGCCCGCGCGCCGCTCTCGACAGCAGCGCAAACCGCAGCGCATCGGTTCCATAGAGCTTGATCACATCGAGCGGATCGACTCCGGTCCCGAGCGATTTGCTTTGGCGGCGACCCTGCTCATCCAGCACCGTGGCGTAGATGTAGACGTCATCAAACGGGATGTCCTTCATGAAATGCAGCCCGCTCATGATCATTCGAGACACCCATAAATAAATAATGTCGCGGGCGGTGCATAGAACCGAAGTCGGATAATAAGTGTCCACGTCTTTGGTTTGCTGTGGCCAGCCGAGCACCGCCTGCGGCCACAAACCCGACGAGAACCACGTGTCCAGAACGTCTTCATCCTGTGTGATCGCCCGGCCCGCCGCTTTCTCAAGCGCTTCTTTCTCGGATCGCGCGACGATGTATTCGCCGTCTTCAGTTGTCCAAACCGGAATGCGGTGGCCCCACCACAACTGCCGCGAGATGGTCCAGTCGCGAATGTTTTCCATCCATTCAAGGTATGTCCGCTCGTATCGGTCCGGAATGAACGTCACCCGACCCTGCTTTACCACGTCGATAGCCGGACCGGCGAGTTCCTTCATCTTCACGAACCATTGCTCGGATAGCAGAGGTTCGATCACTGTGCCGCACCGATCGCAGCTTGCTTCGGGAAGCGTGTAGTCTTCGATTTTCTCGATCAGGCCGAGTTCTGACAGATCCTGAACGACGCGATCGCGGGCTTCGTAGCGATCAAGCCCCGCATACGCTCCCGCATCCGCGGTGATCCGCCCGTGCTCGTCGATCACGATTATCTTTTGCAGGTTGTGCCGCATGCCGACTTCGAAGTCATTCATGTCGTGGGCAGGAGTCACCTTGACGGCGCCGCTGCCGAATTCGGACTTCGCGTAGTCATCGGCGATTAACGGAATCTCGCGGCCTACGAGCGGAAGGATGATCGTCTTGCCAAACAGACTCTTGTATCTGTCATCTTCCGGGTTCGCGGCGACGGCTGTGTCGCCGAGCATTGTCTCCGGGCGAGTAGTCGCCACCACCACGCGGCCCGATCCGTCGCCGAATGGATAACGAATATGGTAGAGCTTGCCGGGGCGATCTTCGTGGTTGACCTCGATGTCGGAAATCGCGGTCAGGCAACGAGGGCACCAGTTGATAACGCGCTTCCCGCGATAAATCAGGCCGTCTTCCCACCATCGCACGAAGCACTCCATCACCGCATCGATGTAGCCTTCGTCCATCGTGAAGCGCGAGCGGTCCCAATCAAACGAACAGCCGAGCCGCTGAAGCTGCGAAAGGATTACGCCGCCGTATTCGTGAACCCATTGCCATGTTCGCTCGAGGAATTTCTCGCGCCCCAGATCCTGGCGAGTGAGCCCCTCTTTCTTCAACTGTTTCTCAAGCACGTTCTGGGTTGCGATGCCGGCATGATCCGTGCCCGGCACACACAGCGTATCGTAACCCTGCATGCGCTTCCATCGAATCAGCATGTCCTGGATCGAGTAGCAGAGCGCGTGACCGATATGAAGCGACCCGGTGACGTTCGGCGGGGGAATCGTTATGCAGTATCGAGGCCCGTCGCCCCTGGGCTTGAAGTAACCTCGCTCAAGCCACACCGGATACCACTTCTGTTCGACCGCGTGCGGCTCATATGCTTTTGGAAGTTCAGTCATAAAATCATCGCCGGGTGAAACGATGAATAATTAAAAGGGATAGAGAGGTTATGGTCAACCTCGCTATCCCTGAACGTGAATTGATTCGGTGTGTTGAAAGGCGCTAAACGCGGCGCGACATTGACTCGCGCGTCAGTTGATTGATGACGCGTTCGACGCAATCGGGAACGACTTCCCAGGCGACCTCTCGCACGACGGACTCGCTCATCTGAGCAATCACCCTTCGCACGATCTCTTCAATCGCGGCTGTGGATAACTCGGCCGGGCGGTTGTCGAATGCAACGGCCGAAGCAGTCGTTGTCGCGTTGTCATAGCGATGCGCGGGTTCTTCGTCGATGACAGATGAAAAGGAGAACCCGGTTTCCGAGTCTCTTGCGGCGTCATCAGTCTGGATAACTTCCGCGGCTTCGATATCGATGGGCGCGAAGTGAGCTTCTTCTTCGGCCATCGCCGAACTTGCAAAGCCGGTTTCTACTTCGACCGGTGCGTGTCCGTTGTCCCGGGCCGATGCTACTTCGATGTGTTCTCGCGCTTCGACCGACATAACGTCGGAATCCAATTGAGCAGTCGAGTATGATCGCGCGTGCGGAGACGTCCAATCGAGATCACCGGTCGGTTTGACCGGCGCATCGAAGGGCGGCGCCTCGCCGCCAGACTGATCGACCGCGGGCGCGGCTTCGACTGGCGGCAATACTGCTTCCATAGCGGGCTGCGAAGCTTGCGAGAGGATGAATCCGGTGTCATCCGCTTTTTCAGTCAACGGCTCGTCGAGTTCGACGTCGAGGGCTTCGTTTGAAAACACATCCACGGGCGCCACATGATCGAGTGAAACGCCGGTGTCGTCGCGAAGCACATCTCCGAGTGGATCGTCAGAAGCGAGGAGAGGCGAATTCATTGGTTCCGTTGATGGATCCGAACCTGCGCCAGTGAGGTTGAAGTCCGTTGCCCCTTCACTCGCAATAGCGATCTCTACCGGTTTTGGTTCCAGGGTTGACTCAGCGGTGATCTCAAAGCCCCCGGCGCTTCCGTTGTCGCCGGCGGACCAGTCAGTCGCGGCAGGGATTCCGTCCACCTCTACCGCCAGGCTTTGGCCTTCGTGGCTATCGAACAAAGTAACCGGGTCTGACGCAGGTTCTCCAAACACATCTGATTTGTCGAAGTCCAATACCATCTCCGATGACTCCAGTGCCGGGTTTGAATCGGACTGGCTGGCCGACGGCGCAAAATCGGATGACAGTTCCATTGGTTCGAATCGCTCGCTTGTGTCCGTGACAGCGGCGCTGTTATTCGGGCCGGATGTTTGCGGCTGCATCGGCTCATTCCCGATTGACTCAAGGTTGAAATCTGTAGCGGAAGCGAGTTCGTCGGTTGTAGACCTGAGTGAAGCCGACGTAGCAGAAGCCATCGGACCGGTCGTCCGGGCTGGTTCACGGAAATCGTCGGGAAGCGCGGGCGGAGCAATGGGTCCAGTCGTCGTACGCGGGCTCGAACTGATCAATCGGCGAACGGTCTCGATGAGCGTGCGTGATTCGAACGGTTTGGTCAGATGAGCGTCGGCGCGGACGCGTCGAGCCTCGTTCTGATCGAACGGTTCGAATGCGCCGACGAGCAATACAACCGGCACATTGCGGAACTGCGGGTTTTGTTTGATCGACTCGCAAAGCTCATAGCCGTTCTTGCCCGGCATGAAAATGTCCGCCAGTACGAGGTCAGGCGTGACCTCGCTTAAGCGCTTCTCGGCGAGGTCGCCGCTACTCACGGCTACGACCTCGATGCCCTCTTCCGCAAAAGTCAGATTTACTACTTTCTGAATTGTTATGCTGTCATCGGCTAGTAGGATTCTGCTTCCCATTTGATTCTTCCTCAGTCCGCGATCGATAACGCGGGGGAACTCGACGTCTTAGAGTAGAGCCGTTGCGGAAGATTGGGTGCTCAATCTTCGCGACGCCTGATTCATAACTTTTTCGGGGGCTTTCAGCCTGAAAGAAGACGATGCCGAGAACGATGTTAACCGCCCGCCCCTGAGACCGGGCTTCAGTCCCGGATAGTAACATAATCGGTCACCCGTGTCTCTAATTAAGAATCTCTGATGTTGTGATGCTGTATTGCGCACCCGCGACGTTCGTAGTTCGGGCTAAAGAAGTCTGTCCGAAAAACAGTTCTTCTCTGCATGACCTCAGCGCGCTCTGCGGCTCTGCGGTGAAATTGCCGGAAAAAAGAGGCGCCGAGAACGCAGAGAGCACGCAGAGTTCTTTTTCCCGACAGGCTCCTGAAAGTCGAACTACGAACGCTGATCTCCTCAAGTCGTGCCGCACGAATATAGAACCGCGGTAATCTGAATATCGTCGATAAACCACCCAGTGAATCCTTCCTTGATACCCGATGCGTTATCAAAGCCACCCTTGAAACGCAACTTGATCTGCGATCCGGCGAAGCTGCTCAAGTCCACGACCACCTGGCTGAACACTCCCGCCTTGCCCCGCGCGGTCCACGCGAACGCGTCCCCCAGCGGGTTATTCGAAGCCGTGGTCACGTGGCCGTCATAACCGCCTGCCAGCATCAGCGAACCTGCGTCTTGCCAGGTGTCGCCGCCGTCGCTCGATATTTCGAGCACGCCGCCGTCATAGCCCGGTTCAAAGTTGAAAATGTGAAAGAAGGACAGGCGAACCTGACCCGCGTTCTGCGGAATCGTAATTTGCTTCTTGGTGAACAACAGAGACAGGCGGTTGTCGTTGTCGTCTTTGCCGGGGTCTTCGGTGTGGAACGACATCGTTCCGCTCTTCGCCGGTCCCTGGAACGCTTCGAAGCCACCCTTCTTCTTCCACTTTGCCCGCGCGTTATCAACATCCTCAAAGAAGATCGTCGTCAACGGCGCGCCCGCCTGCGCAGGTCTTCCGACTTGAACGCGAATAGGAAGCGTGAAGCGGCCCGCGTTTGTGTCGAGCTGCAGTTGTAACGTTGCGACCGAACCGCAACGCAAGCTCGCAGGTATTTGAATCTGAAACGGCGTAGTGTTGGTTCCGCTTTGACCCGCGGCGATCGAATCAAACGTCGAGTTCGAAGTCGCGGAATTCAGCGCCAGGGTAGCGCTCTGAATCGTTGCCCCGGCGGTCGGAGACAGGTCCTTGACCGTCACGTTTATCTTCGCGGACTCGCCCGGAATCAGCGAGGCGTCATTCGGTCCGCTCGAATGTTGAACCGAGACTCCGGCGGATACGTCGCCTGCCGATTCGATCGCAAGCACCGGTATTGCCATTTCATGGGCATTAGTCGCGACGAGTGAGAAGTCCTGATCGAGCGAAACGCCATTCCCCGGAATTCCGTCACCGGCGATTATCGTCGGCCGAACTCGTATCACATAAGGTCCGGTGATTCCGGCCGGCAACCTCACGCCTTGAACATTGTTTACGAAATCCTGTTGACCACCGGCGGTCGAATACTGTCCCGAAAAATGATTCCCAACGTAGACTACGCCGCCAACAACGACCTCGAGATTGAGTTGATTGACATACGGCGCGTTGGTAACCGAATCGCCGGGCGGGTCGGTCCACGCCAGCATCACGCGAAACTCCTTCGATGGATCGGTGATCACGCCGGTGGTTTCAAAGGGCGCGCTGCCACTGACGGTGAACGTCCGCGATAGTGATTCGTCGAGCAGGACGCGATCAGTGTTTTCAAACATTCGGCCGATGTTCAACAGGCCCCATCCCTGGTGCGCGCCCGGAAGCGTGCCCCCGGCGAACCTGCCGGTGAGATAACTCGTCGAATTCAGGATCATCGCCTTCACTAACGACGGGCTTGGGTCTTGTCCCAGATTCGTTCTCAACCACTGATAAGCGAGAGCGGCCGCGCCGCTGACAACCGGCGTCGAATGACTTGTTCCGCTCGACCAGGTGTACAGAGTCTGGCCGGCAGGGAAGTAGGGCTCGCAAACACCATCGCCCCTGTAGAGTTTGTCCTGCGACGCTGCACCCTGCATGTGAGAGCCCGGCGCAACGAGATCAGGCTTGTTGCGCCCATCCTGAACGGGTCCGAATCCCGAGAAGAATATTATGTCCTGAGCGTTATCGCCGCCCGTCGGCCCGACGCCGCATCGATCGCTTCCGTCGCGAAAGTTCTCGCTGATGCCGACTGCGATTACATTCTTCGCCGTGCCGGGCACCGCCACCGTCGGCTCGTTCAGGTCACCGTCATTTCCGGAGGCAAACACAAAGCTCATGCTTTGATTTCCCTCGACGTACGGATCCGCATCGCGAACGAGCAGGTCGAATACCTGGGCATCTTCTCCGTACAGGTTGCAGCCGCCACCGTCGCAATTACTACCCCAACTGTTATTCGAAATTCGAGCGCCGGACCGATACGCCAGCGCCGTGAAGTCGGGAAAGGCAAAGTTGGCGAAGCTCAAATTGTCTTTGAAAAGCTTTGAAGCGCCTATGCGTACGAACGGCGCCGAGCCGAGTCCATGGTGAAAGCCTTGAGCGTCAACGAAGGCATTGCCCGACTTGTTGTTGAATCCGCCGGCGATCGACGCGTTGAGAGTTCCATGACCGGATGGATCGTGACCCGCGAGCACAGTCGGATCACTGGGATGAGAATCACCGCTGAAGTCTTGCAGATAAGCGACGCGCGATGCGCCCGACGCATTCAGAAAATCCGGATGAACCTTGGCCGCGTCGCCTGAGCCCGTATCAAGGCCTGTGTCTCCGACGTCAACCACGAAATCGAAATCCGAGTTGAAGCCCAGTGAATTCAAGAATGCGAGATAGCCCGGGCCGGTCGGACGGCTCACGAGTATGCTGTTGATGCTTTCAGTCAAGAGCGAGCCGCCGGCTATTTGATCGGCGCGCTCATCCATCAGTTTCATTCCGGACCACGGCTCGATTGCCAGCACGTCCGATAGGCGCGCAAGCTCTTTGAGTTTGTTGGACTCGGTCGAGATCTTGATGTGCAGTTTCCCGGCCGCTCGAAACTCGGTCATCACAACTTTGTTCGAAAGTGACTTCACGGTGGCGATGGTGTTGTCGGCTTCGGGCGTGTCGAGAATCTCGATTGACGCCGATACCTGTTCGAGCGATTCGGTCTTGAGCCGCGGGTCCAGCTTGTAGGCTGGATGATAAGGCCCGTCCCACTGAATCGCGCTGGATGTGGTTCTGAGCGCGTGAAGCTTTTGCCGCTCGGATCGAGTCGCCCACATCAAGTAGCTGTTGTTTGGAATATATGCCACAACCTTGGCTCCGGTCGCGGTCAATACTCGAAGCGATGCGGGCGTGGGGGGGCCAAACAACTGCACAAGGTGAAGCGCGCGTGATGACGTTTCGGACTGGCGTAGATCGTCACTGATCGCGGGTTCAGGTCCCGTCGTGTCGATCTGGCCTCGCTTGAGCATTATCAGGTTCAAATCATCTCTAAGCTCGGCTCGCTCGAGCGTTCGAGCGTCAAGCATTCCAAGCTCTCGGTCGCCGACTTCTGCTACGGAATACGAGCCGTACTTGTTGAGTTTGCGCAGGGCCCCTGAAGCGACAAGCCTCTGCTCAGTGTCGGAGTCCGGCGCTTCAAACAAGAGCTTGTGTGCGGCGCCCGGACTGCGATACGAGAGCGGCTTTACGCCCTTGTGACTTCGGGGCCGCACCTCGGCCTGCGCTGGCTCATCGAACCGAGCCTTGCCGCTATCCGACCACGCCGGCCACGCGCCTGCGAGCGAGAACAAAACGAACAACAAAGCAACCATCGACACTCTGAAACCAAAAGCCTTCATTGGTACATCTCCTTACAAATCCATAAGTGCAAATCGACACTCTTTTGACAATATTTCCGGGGCAGAGCAGAACAAAGCCTGCGAGGGAGACTCGCCTGTTGTCACTGACTTTCCTTGGCAACTGCTCCGAGCACGGGAGCATTAACTTTATAGCATCGCGCTTGTCTGTCAAGGATCACATTTCCTCGTCCCGATCAGTCGCGGAGTGAATCAACGCCGCAGCGCCTTGTGCAGTATGATTTGGATTCGAGCCGATGATGAGTATAGTATCCGTGCATCGTGAAAGAGGCTCAGGAAGCCAGTTCCGGGGTTGCGGGTCAATTGCTCGCGTTTGTCGAGATACTCCTGCTGTCGTTGTGGCTGGGCTCGATGATCTTCTTCAGCCTCGCGGTGGCCCCGAGCGCTTTCGCTGTCCTTCCAACTCGCGAACTTGCGGGCGCGGTCGTGACAAGCACCATCTCAAAGGTTGAAATGATGGGCTTGGTGATCGGCTCACTGCTCATTCTTATTCGATTAGCGCGTCCAAGCGGAGCTGCGAAGCTCCTTCACATCATTCTTCTTCTTGTAATGACTGCGGCGGCCGGCTTATCGCGTTTCTGGATCTCGCCGCAGATGGTCTCATTGCGACAAACGATGGGCGGACACATTGATGACGTGCCGGCGACTGATCCGCTGCGAATTCACTTCAATGATCTGCATCAGTATTCGGTGGCGTTGATGAGCGCGGCGATGATCGCCGGACTTGTGGTCCTGTTCCTTACAGTGCGGTCCTGGATCAAGAGATAGGAACGCGATCGGGATGTCTCCGCTATATTCAAGCTTGGACGGAGCTTCGCAGCAGGGCACGGCGTGCAGCAATTTTCCACCTGTCACAACACTCGTCATACTGTTGAAGATTATACGAAAAGAGCTCACGTTCACTTGAAGACGTCCAAAAGCGCTCTAGTTTCGGGTCCTGCACCGTGCCAATCAGCGCAACTCTGGCACTTGCTGGCAGACCGAGTTTTGTTCGCAAGTGTTCCGCAGACTTAAGGCAAAGGTCCCCGTTTTCACCCAATAACGTTTCCATCGAGATTGCATAGATACGATCCAAAACGGATTCGGGGATTTCTGGCATCCCGTCCGTTATTAGTGGTATGAACGATGGCAGGAAAATGTGTTCTTGTATCGCTCGCTGCGGCGGAATTTGAAGATCGAGGAACGCCTCATAAAATTCTTCTTGCCTCGTAGAGTCTAAACAGCCAACCACAGAATCGTCGCGCATTAATAACGACTCTGCGGTGGTCGGACCTTCACATCGACGCGCTTTTCGGTAGGGACAAGCCGAGCACACAGTCGTTCCCAACTCTAAAACCGACTGATTACTACGATTCCGCATTCAGGTTTACAAAGGGCAAAGCGTCACTTCAACTGAGAGAGTGTCTGCATCCACACTGAGTACGTCACCTGACCACTTTCGATTTCGACCCTTGCCACTGATAATCGCAGCAACCCTGGAGGGAGCAAAACCAAGCACTCCAAGATTAAAGTTGCGAACTTCAACATTGCGGCCAACTACGTTTCCGAATATTGGCATTCCCGCTTTCACTTTACGTGCAGCTACTTTGGTTCTTTCAAGTCCAAAAGTTTGGCACTCTAGCGGAACGACGGCTGCACCACCCTCAGCTTGCACGCCGGTGGTAGACGCCACATCAGCCACAAGTTGAGATCGATCACGAGGTGGTTTAACTACGACATTCTCGAGGTATTTCGGTTTTCGGCCTCCTCCCATAGTGCGCCTCCTTTGATTAGCTCGTATCGCATGATAATTACTCTCGTGTCCAACATGTTGGGCCGATGAGAGATTGCTAGTCAACATATTGTTACCAACGACACTTCTTGTCAACAGGAAACTACATCACAAATAGTGCGTTTTCTATTAACCAACTATTATTAATACGAAACGTGAGCCTCCGATCCAGAACGAAATAAACTCGTTCGGACTTGACGAAGGTCAGAGGCGTCTATAGTCTCGCCTGAACTTATGCACGAGACAGATCCTCAAGGACGACCCGGTTCGACGTTGCTTCCGCGGCGGCTTGGCTTGATAAGCGCGATAGCCGTGCTGATCGGCTCGACCATCGGCACCGGGATCTTCAGGTCACCAGCCGGCATCGCCACGAAAGTTCCCGATGAAGGTCTGTACCTGTTGCTGTGGGCGCTTGGCGGGTTCTTCTCGCTGTGCGGTGCGTTGACGCTCGCGGAACTCGCGGGCGCACTGCCGCACACCGGCGGCGTGTTCGTGTATCTTCGCGAAGGCTGGGGCAAGCTCCCCGCGTTCCTGTTCGGATGGTCCGAGCTGACGATCATCCGCGCGTCGGCGCTCGGCGCAGTCGCGACTGTGTTCGCCGAATACCTGCTGCGGTTGCTGCGAATCGAGAATCAAGGCGCGGTGCATTACGTTGCCGCCGGCGCGATCCTTCTCGTCGCGGTGTTCAACATCCTCGGCGTCCGGATGGGCGCGCTTGTTCAGAACCTGACGACCGCCGGTAAGTATGGCGCGCTCGTGATTTTGGTGCTCGCAGCGTTTTTGATCGGTGGAAATAATCCGGCGCCGGTGCAAGCGGTCGAGACCACCGGCCAGACAACGCTTGTGATGTTTGGGCTCGCGTTCATTTCTTTGTTGTGGGTCTACGACGGTTGGGCCGATGTAACCTTCCTCAGCGGTGAAGTCAAAAATCCCGGGCGCACTCTTCCGCTCACAATCATCGGCGGAACAGTCGCGGTGATTGCAATCTATCTGCTCGCGAACTTCGCTTATCTCCACTTGCTGAACATGAATCAAATTGCCGGATCGAGGCTTGTCGCGGCAGACACGGCTTATCGAATCGTTGGTGAGACCGGCGTCACTCTCGTATCGATCGCGGTGATGATCTCGGCTTTCGGAACGTTGAACGGATCGATGATGACTGGCCCGCGAATCTTCTTTGCGATGGCCGATGACGGATTGTTCTTCAGGAAGATCGCGTCGGTGCATCCGCGATTCAAAACTCCGCACGTGGCGATCTCGCTTGCGGCGGCGCTCGCAGTCGTTTTCGTTATGGTCAGAACCTTCGAGCAATTAGCGGATGCGTTCGTGCTCGCGATCTGGCCGTTCTACGCTCTCAGCGTGGCGGCGGTTTATGCGCTCCGCCGGAAGCGCCCGGATTTGCCGCGAACGTATCGGACGTGGGGTTATCCCGTGACGCCGATTCTGTTCATCCTTGCGGTGCTGTGGCTGATTGGGAACGCGTTCGTTGAAGATCTGCGTCACGCGCTCAGAGACGGCTTCGGTTACTATCGCGCGTTGTTCACCGGAGGCGCGTTGCCGTATGAATCAAGCGGCGCGTTGCTGGTCTTTGTGATCGTGCTTGCGGGAATTCCGGCTTATTACATTTGGACCGCCGCGCATGCGAAGCGGAGTTAGCTAGTTGAGAACTCTCTTGCCACAAGGTCACTAAGACTCGAAGCTGCACGAAGACAGGCTTGGTGATCCTTCGTGTCTTAGCGCCTTTGTGGCAAGAGATGCTCGATGACACACCCACACACATCGCCTACAATTTGTCGTTAGAACACGACTGGCCCCGGCGCTATAATGCCCACCATGGTTCAGACCGCTCAGGCTCGAGCTAAAACAGTCGCGCGAAGAGGAAAGCGTTCTCAATGGCGCCGCTGGGTTAAGATCACGCTCCTCGCGATCCTTTGCCTCGCAATTCTCTATCAAGGTTGGATCGTGTTTCGCGTCTTCAGGTTCAAATCCTCGAACCCCGCAACGACGGCTATGATGGACCAGAGAGCGGCGGAAGTGAGAGCTCGCGGTGAAGAGCCGCGACGCTTTCAAACCTGGGTGCCTTACGACCGCATCTCGCGCAACTTGACTAAAGCCGTGCTCGCCGGCGAAGACTCGCGCTTCTTCGATCACGGAGGCTTCGATTGGGAAGAAATGCAGAAGGCGCTCGAGAAGGATTGGAACGAAGGCCGCTTCAGCCGAGGCGCTTCGACGATCTCGCAGCAGCTCGCGAAGAATCTCTTTCTGTCGACTTCGAAGAATCCGGTTCGCAAGCTCCACGAAGCGGTGATCACCAAAGAGATGGAATGGGTTCTGGGAAAGCGGCGAATACTGGAAATCTACTTGAACGTGATCGAGTGGGGTGACGGAGTTTATGGCGCGGAAGCCGCCGCTCGCACTTATTTCAATACATCGGCGGCAGCGTTGAGCGTCGACCAGGCTGCGTTTTTGTCTGCAATCATTCCAAGCCCCAACGGCGCGTTCAATCCTTCAAAGCATCGCGGCCGAGTCGAGCGCCGCAAGAACCTGATCGAGCGCCTGATGCGACACGTTGTCGTCCCGCGTGATCTTGATTAAAGAATTACTGCTTCAGCCTCGATCTCGACCAGCATATCCGGATCAATCAAGCGGCTCACTTCGATCATGCTCGTCGCGGGTCTGATATCGCGAAAGACTTCGCCGTGTGCGCGCCCGACTTTTTCCCATTCGCTTATGTCGGTTACGTAAATACGCGTGCGTACAACATCCTTGAAAGTGGCTCCAGCAGCCTGAAGCGCCGTGTCGATGTTCTTGAGAGTCTGCACCGTCTGCGCGTAGGCGTCACCCTTGCCGACGATGCTTCCCGCCTTGTCGGTCGCCGTCGTGCCCGAAACGTGAATCGAAGCGCCGACTCGGACCGCGCGTGAGTATCCGACAACCGGTTCCCATTTTGTTCCGCTTGAAATGTTCTTGCGTTGCATAGCAACCCTCACTTGTACCTGACCCATCCCGTGTTTTCGTGGCCGAAATGAAACACGTTCGGATGAATGACCTCGGCGAGAATCTCAAGCGACTCGACGAGGCGCGGACCAGGACGATTGAAGTATTGATTCCCATCAGCCACGAACACGCGATTCGCTCCCACAGATTTCAAGCCGTGCCATTCGTCCCTCGCTTTTAGTAAATGCATCTCTTCGAGTGTCCGCGCGATATCAAACCCGCAAGGCGCGACGAAGATGATATCCGGGTCCGCGGCGACGAGTTCCTCCCACGTCATCCACGGCGAATGCTTGCCGGCTTCGCCGAAGAGGTTCAGCCCGCCGGCCATCGCGATCAGCTCGGGCATCCAGTTGCCGCCGGCCATCAGCGGATCGATCCACTCTATGTAAGCGACCGACGGATTCGAATCGAGCCAATGCGTTCGCTGCACGATGTCATCCATTCTGCTCTTGAGTTCGTCGACAAGCTGCTCAGCGCGATCACTGGCATTGAGCGCCGCGCCTACTCGTAAGATGTCAGACCACACATCGTCCAGGGCGTTTGGTTCGAGCGAGACGATCATCGGACGCGAACCGGTCAGCTCGCAGACCGCCTGCTCAACGTCCTTCAAGCTCACTGCGCAGACTTCGCATTGCGATTGAGTGATGATTTGCGTTGGTTTCAACTCATCCAGAGCCTTTGCATCGACGCTGTAAACACTCAAGGCGTCCTCGAGGACCGACTTCACTCGCTGGTCGATCTCGGCGCTTGTACCATCTACTGCGAACTTAGGGCTGGTGAGTTGTGGAAGTTGCTTGACCGTTAGTGGGAAATCGCATTCGTGCGAGCGGCCCACGAGTTGATCTTCGAAACCGAGGGCGCAGACTATTTCAGTGGCGCTGGCGATGAGAGAAACAATTCGGTTTGTCATCGTGACGCCGCTCTCATTTTCACGGTTGCCTGGCGCGAATCTTCCTTCAATTCCATCACGACCTTTTTGATCTTGCCGCTGAACTCGAACGGTGACTGGTAGCTTTCAGTCACCGGTGTTGAAGGATCGCGGCCTACCGTTACGCCTTCACTTAATCCGAATGTGATAGGAACAAGCCTCGCGATCTTGCCTTCGCCGACGCGCCGGTCGTTGATGAACAAAGCCGCAATCCCGGAGCCCGGACCCGCGATTGTGAATTCGACACGCAGCTTCAACGATCCGGCAGGCACCGATTCACTTGAAGTCACCGTGTATCGCTCGAGTCCAACCCAGTTGTAAGCGTAGTTCAGCCGATTCTTCTGCACGAAAAAGCTGAAACCTCCAAAGCGTCCTCCGAGCGCAAACAGCACGCCCTCCGCGCCGCCCGGTGGAACCTCAACGTCAGCAGTGATGCTGTAAGACCGGCCGCGGAAGTTGAGCATGTTTCCCCTTGGCACTGAAGCCATGCCCGGATAATACGTAACGACGGTGCGTGGCCGGTTCAATCCCGGTTGCTCCAGCGAGCGTATGACGCCTCGATCATCCAGCGGCAGCACGTTGTATCTTCCCGCTTCGCTCCACCAGCGTTCCTTCATCTCGCGGAGTCTTTCGGGATTCTCGGCGGCAAGATTGCGGCTCTCCGAGAAGTCCTCGGTCACGTTGTAAAGTTCCCACGGGTCCTTGTCGAAGTCCACGCCGCGCACGTGCATCGTGACGGCTTCCCATCCTTTGTAGTAAATCGCACGATGACCGAGCATCTCGTAGTATTGCATCTCGCGCCGAGTCGGTGCTTTCGCATCGTTAAAGGTGTAGGCGAGGCTCATGCCGTCCATTGGCCGCTGATCTACGCCGTTTACAACGCGAGGCTGCGCGATCCCGATCATTTCAAGCACCGTCGGCGTGATGTCGATCATATGATGATACTGGCTGCGGAGCGCGCCTTTATCTTTGATCATCTTCGGCCAGTGAACGATCATCGGATCGGTGATTCCCCCGGCGTGGGTCTCCTGTTTGTAGCGTTGAAACGGCGTGTTACCGGCCATTGCCCAGCCAAGCGGATAATGAGGATAAGTCATCGGACCGCCCAACTCATCGATCAACTTCATATTCATCTCGGCGCTTTCGGGAATCTGATTGAAGTACAGACTCTCGTTAAACGTGCCGATCTCGCGGCCCTCCTGGCTCGCGCCGTTGTCCGACACAACGACGAGTAATGTGTTCTCCATCAAGTTTCGGGATTCGAGAAACGCCAGCAGCCGCCCGATGTTTTCATCACAATGAGTCAGGAATCCGGCAAACACTTCCTCCATTCGCGCGTACAATCGCCGTTCATCCGCGGTGAGTTGATCCCACGGCTTCACGTCGGAGTTCCGCGGCGCAAGCTGCGTGTTCGGAGGCACGACTCCCATCGTCTTCTGCCGGGCGAGCGTTTCCTCGCGCGTTTTGTCCCAGCCCTTATCGAACTTGCCTTTGTACATCTCGATGTATTTCTTTGCGACGTGATGAGGCGCGTGGCCGGCGCCGTAAGCCAGGTTCATGAAAAATGGTTTGTCGGGGGTGATCTGCTTTTGTTCGGCGATGAACTCGATCGCCCGGTCGGTCAGGTCTTCGGTCAGATGATAGCCGGGACGATTCGGGCGCTCTACTCGATGATTGTCGTAGACCAGATCGGGGAACCACTGATTGGTTTCGCCGCCGAGAAATCCGTAGAAGCGCTCGAATCCCATTCCAAGCGGCCAATGATCGTACGGCCCCGAATCGCTTGTTTCGTCGGGCGGCGCTTGATGCCACTTGCCAACATAGAACGTGCTATAACCGGTTTGCTTCAATATCTCGGCGATAGTCGCCTGGCTTCGAGGCATTCGGCCGTCGTAGCCGGGATACCCGGTCGCGGCCTCGGTTATCACACCCAGATGATTGCTGTGATGATTATCTCCAGTGAGCAAACACGCGCGCGACGGCGAACACAGCGACGTTGTGTGAAAGTTGGTGTATCGCAATCCGCCGGCTGCTAACCGATCGAGATTCGGCGTTTGAATCTCAGAACCGTAGCAACCAAGTTGCGCATAGCCGACATCGTCGAGCACAAGATAGATGACGTTGGGCGCGCCCTTCGGCGCTTGAGGCGGCAGCTCCCACGCAGGCTTCGAGTCTTTGTAGGTTCGACCGATGCTCGGACGCGGCGGGTCCTGTTGTTGTTGTTCGCTCGCGTTGCTGAAACCGTCTCGAAGAAAAACGATTGTCGACGTGGCGAATGCCATCGCAACGACGGCGGCCACGGATCGTGACTTCAGTCTTTTCATCTCGCCTCCCGATGTGAGCCAAAGGAATGACTGGTGACGGATTGTATACCGCTTACTGCGATTTCACACAGCGAAACCCGGTATTCGATCCGCCGCTGTCGACCGCCCCGCGGCCGCGGCTTCCTGCGAGATAACGCGAGCAGTATCGATCGCTACACAAAAACGAGCCGCCCTTTTGGACTCGTTTCGCAACGCCGGGCTCTTGAGGATCATAGCTGTCTGCCGGGCCCTGAGGATTGTGAGCCTCGCCTTGCGATGCGAGCGCCGCGAAGTAATCGGGGCGATACCAATCCGAGCACCACTGCCAAACGTTGCCGCCCACGTCGAACAATCCGAATCCGTTTGGGGGAAAGGCCGTCACCGGAGAAGCACCGACATAACCATCGTCGCCGGTGTTGTTGGAAGGGAATCGTCCCTGCCAGATGTTGGCCACCCACATGCCCCCGGGCTTCAACTCGTTTCCCCATGCATAACGATTGCGATCCAGTCCGCCGCGCGACGCGAGCTCGAATTCGGCTTCGGTTGGGAGTCGCTTGCCCGCCCACTTCGCGTATGCGACGGCGTCCTCCCAGGCGATTTGAACAACCGGATAATTGTCGCGGCCCTTGATATTGCTATTCGGGCCGTCGGGCTCTCTCCAACTCGCACCCGGCACGTAATGCCACCACTCGGAAACATCATCGAGCGAGACGCTCCGCGCCGGCGGAGTGAACACCGCCGAGCCCGCTACGAGTTTCGAACGGTCGACTCCGGGATAGTCTCTCGGATCGGGTTTGCGTTGGGCGGCGGTGACGTAACCGGTGGCCTTCACGAATTCGGCGAATTGCGCGTTCGTCACCGGAGTGCGATCCATCCAAAATCCATCGACAGTGACCAGGTGAACCGGCTGCGTGTCCGGCATTTCGCAATCGTCACAGCCCATCCAGAAAGTGCCGCCGGGAATCCAGATCATGCCTTCGGGTGCGGGCCCCGGCGCGGGAGTTTTGTTGATAACGGCAAGCGCAGCCGATTGTGCGTCCGGTTTGCGCGCGGTGGAAGTCAGATCCTCACTGTGATGGTGATCAATGCGCGAACGTGCTGAACGGTATGCAAGAATCGCAGCCGCGCCAATCAACACGCCGGCGAGCGCAAGCACGAACCATCGCAGTCGCGGTGACTTCACGTTCGCGGCGTCACTCTGTGATTGCTTCGCGTCTTTCATTTGCCCTTCGATTCTTCGACAAGCAGACGCTTGAGGTCAACGATGGAATTTTGCGTCGCGTGTTCTCGCGCTCGCGCGGCAAACCCGGTCATACTCGCGACCGCGAAGCTTATGCCGTGCAGGTTGTGCTCACGCGGCACGCCGGGAATCTCGCGCGGATATGCAGACGCGATGAACACTGTGTCATCATCAATGCAATTCACGCCGTAGCGATCACGTGGGCAATCGGAGTCCGCCAGAACTCCGACGACCGATGACAGACACCCCGGCAACGAAAGCTGACCGGCCATCTCACGAGCCGCGACGATCACGCATCCGTTCTTGTTTGCGCGAGCCACAGCCGCTTCGATCGAGTTGCGATGTTCGAAGTTCACCGTTCCCAGGCTCAGGTTGATAACATCGATGTGATTATCAACGCACCAGTCGAGGGCTTTGATGATGATCTTGATGTTAGTCGTCAACACGCGGTCAAAAACCTTGACCGCATAGAGTTCGGCGTCAGGAGCTTTCTCGCGTATCGCGCCCGCGACCGCGGTGCCGTGTCCGAGATAATCCAAATAGTCGCTCGCTCGATCGCTCTCGTTCGGACTAATTCTTATACCGCCGGCCACACCGCCCACGTGAGGGTGAGCGGGATTGACTCCGCTATCAATGATGCCGACACGCACGCCTCGGCCGGTGCGGCCGAGGAAGTGCTGTGCTTTTGGTAACATTTCTAAGATCATCGATTAATAAAGGAGCTGCGCCTGAATCTGCGTAGGTGCGTTGCGTAAGCCCGCGCAGCGGGCGACAGGATGTAGCCCAGGGCAAGTCCGCGCCGCCCTGGGATACCCGCAAACCCTCCCGCATGAGCCCGCGTAGCGGGTTGCCCGCGTAGCGGGTGACAGTGAGCCCCTCGCAGCACATGATTCACGCTGGCGCCCGCATACGCGGGCTTGTTCGTTTCGCGCGCATCTATCCCAGGGCTGCGCGGACTTGCCCTGGGCTACATGCTCTCGCCCGCCTACGCGGGCTTGTTCGTTTCGCGGGCATCTATCCCAGGGCTGCGCGGACTTGCCCTGGGCTACATGCTCTCGCCCGCCTACGCGGGCTTGTTCGTTTCGCGCGCATCTATCCCAGGGCTGCGCGGACTTGCCCTGGGCTACATGCTCTCGCCCGCATACGCGGGCTTGTTCGTTTCGCGCGCATCTATCCCAGGGCTGCGCGGACTTGCCCTGGGCTACATGCTCTCGCCCGCCTACGCGGGCTGCGCCATCGCGAGCCTTTCAATGGTGGTTTGCTTCCAATGTTACGTACCAGAACAGCCCCGCCAGTGCTTTGCCGCTCGCGAGGAGGTCAATCGGGCGCCCCGCTTCCACCACTCTTCCATCATCGATTACGACCACCCAGTCGGCTCGCTCGATCAACGACAGCCGATGCGAAATCACAATCGTGGTCCGGCCTTTCATCACCGACCGAAGCGCGGCAGCGATCGTTTGCTCGGTTACAGGGTCAACCGACGCGGTTGGCTCGTCGAGGACAAGCACCGACGGATCTCTCAGCAGCGCGCGCGCCAACGCGATTCGTTGCCGCTCACCGGCCGAGAGCGCCTGGCCTCGCTCGCCCACTTGAGTGTCATAACCTTCGGGCAGCGAGCGAATGAACTCGTCAAGCGAAGCTGACTTCGCGGCTTGAATGACTTCTTCGATAAGCGCGTCGGGGCGGCCGTATCGAATGTTCTCCGCGATAGTCGAGTTGAACAAAAACGCGGTCTGCTCGACAAGAACAACCTCTCGTCTCAGATCGGCAAGACGAACGTCTCGCAGATCGCGGCCGTCGATAGTTATTGTTCCACTTTGAGGATCGTAGAATCGCAGCAGCAGATCCGCGACAGTCGATTTGCCGACGCCGCTCGGACCCGCGATCGCGCAGAGCGAACCCGCGGGAATCTTGAAGCTCACCGCGTCGAGCACAATCGTTTCGCGATCGTATTTGAGCGTGACGTTTTCAAACTCGATGTCGCCACGCACTCCGCGAAGTTCCTCAGAGCCGGGCGAATCGTTAACTTCAACCGGCGCGTCCAATATTTCGAACACGCGGTCGAGCGACACACGCGCGGTCGCTACGCTTGTGTAGAGTCCCATTAAATTCTGCACCGGAGCAAGCAATCGCATGTGATAAGCCATGAACGCAACAAGCCCGCCGATCGTCATCGCGCCTTCGATCACAAGCTTACCGCCGTAGAGAAAAACAAGCGCGGTGCTGAGCGTCAGCACGGTTCCCGGAAACGCCCCCGCGAAAAAGGAAACCAGTTGCATCGAAAGCAGCGCATCCACGAAGCCGCGATTCTTCTCGCGAAACCTCGTAACCTCTCGCTCCTGCGTGTTGGAAGCGACGATCAAGCGCATACCCATCAGGCTCTCAATCAGAAAGCTGCCGATGTCCGCGCTGCGCTCGCGCATGCCACGCACGCGGTCGGTGAGCTTACGCCGATAGTGTTTCAGCGCGATGACCGAAACCGGGATCAGCACGATGCTCACAAAGAAGAGCTTCCAGTTGAGCAAAACCATAATCACAACGCTGCCGACCAGGAAAATGAGATTGCTAATGGCAGCGAGCAGGGTATCCGCGGCGACGCGTTGCACTTCGCTGATGTCGTTGTTGAGACGCGAGACGATTTCGCCGAGTTTGGTGCGCGTGTAAAACCGAGGCGAGAGCTTTTGCAGATGTTGATAAACCGACAGGCGCATGTCGAACAGCACCGCCGCCGATACCGCAACGTAGCGGTAGCTGCTCACGATGTTCAGCGCGAAGCCGACAACCGTCACGACTACCATCAACACCGCGACAGTCACGAGGGCGCGCATGTTTCGCTGAAGGAGAGCTTCATCGATCAGCAGTTTAGTGATGTAGGGCTGAGCAAGACCGAGGAGGGTCGAAACCATGCTCAACGCAAATACAAGCGTCAGCCTGCGCCAATACGGGACGATGAAAGCGAAGATTCGTCGATAGTCGTTGTTCATCAATGGCGTTCAATGCTCGTCACGCTTCAACTTTGTAGTAGCACATATATCCGGAGTCGCAATGCTCGCGATCGCCGCGAAGGGATTTCGACCGTTCAATCGTGACAAGTTTATCGGAGCCGTTGCGAACCTGGTCGACGATCGCTCGAACCATTCGCACGCTTGCGAGTTTCTTGAACGGCGAGGCCTCGCGGCCGACGATCTTCAGCGAAGCGACTCCGATGCGTTTAAAGTCGTGAATCGCGCATAAGCCGCACGGCCCATAAGGCAGCCCGTTCGGAGTCGAGCCGCAGCCGTTTCCATTCACGTACCAGATCCACTCGCGATAGTCGGTCAGGTTTCTGCGCAGCCTCGAATTCTGCCTGCGCGTAAGCTCGCGTCCGCCGCTGCGTTCGAAGTCCGTGTCCATATCCGACAGATTCGTGCAGAAGGCGCCAACCGAGTGATGATGCGTAGTCGAGCAGAAACCTTCTTCAAATGCGCAGCCGTCGTTGAGCATGAAAACTTCTATCTCGACTTCATCGCGAGTCGCGTTCACGATTCGCTCGATCTCGAGGATAGTCAGGCTTCGCGGAAGAATGATTCGGCTGGGACCGAACTGAAGAAGGAATCGTATCGCTTCGGTATTCAACGTAGCCGCGACCGAGCTGACGTGCAATGCGGCGTTGAGCTTCGCCTTCGAGAGCTGCATCAGCAAATTGATATCGGTGACGATCAACGCATCGACGCCGGCTTCGCCGTCGAGCTTTCGCGCAAGCTCCATCACCCAGGTCATCTGCTCCGCGGTGTAATAAGGGGCGTTGAGAGTAAGAAAAACCGGCATCCCCAGCCTGTGAGCGCCGTCAACGAGTTGTTTCAACTCCGCGAGCGTCTCGAGGCTCCCGCCTTTCGGGCTTCGGCGATTCAACCACACCGCTCCACTGTAGCGATCGAGCCATTCGCGAGGCACGATGCCGCAATAAAACTCCTCGGCGCCGCTCGCCGCAAGCATCTCGAGTTCATCGTACGAATTGATCGGCGCGAGTACTTTCATTATCAGGCGCGCTCCCAGCTCATAGGCAAGCGAGGTTGAAAAACGATTCTCTCAACCAGACCGGCGCGAGCTTGCTCGAACAACCCGCGCAGCATCGCTTCGGTGTGCGCGTAGAAATAACTGTTGCCCTTCAGATAAAACTTCTGATCGCGATTCCCAAACGGCGCGTTCGTGTAGCTGTATTCGAGCAGGTGCGTTTGACACTCGTGATGACACGGCGCGCCTGGTTGAAACTTGTCGCGTTTGTCGTAGTGAATGCTGGCGGCCATACAGATTCGACTCGTGCTGATGAAACCAAACGGCACATATGCGCTCGCCTTGACGCCGTCTTCAACGAACCCGAGATCGACGCCTTGAGGAAGGTTGTCCATCTCGACCGTATCGATGCCGAGCCGCGAAAGGAACTGAGTGTAGCTCGCGCAGTCGAGATTCGAGCGCCGCAACGAAACCAGCGCCGGCGCGGGCGCGCCGGTTGTCGCGTACACGCCGGTGACTCGCGGATCACGGAGCGATTTGTTCAATAGACGCCCCTGCACCGGTGTCAACTCCGGGAACTCATGGGTCAAAACATTGAGCACACCCCAGTCATTGAACACCACTTCGGATTCGTGATCGGCGCGCGCGAGTTTCTCGAAGAGCGGTAACAGAGCTTCGATCCCGGCGTCGCTGACGTAAGGAGTAACGAATGTCAGTGGCATCAGGTGATCGCGAGCGGCACTGATGACTTCGCTCAAGCGGTGAGATGAAGGAATCAGATGTTCGCAGAATTCGTTTCCGTAGACGCAACGATTGAAGCCGGCCGCACCGAAATACTCTTCCATCAATTGCACGGTGAGCCCAACAACAGGACTGAGCTTTGGCCCGGCATCACGCCCGATCGCTTCGCGCGAGATCGGCGCTCGCGTGATCTCGCCGGGACCGCTGACGTGAATGCTCCATTCCATGTGGATTCAGTATGTCGAGTGTGCTCTATCCTCGCGGTCGAAACACGAGTAGTTGGGTTATGGCGTCGCCGTCCAGCGTGATTGTCTTTTCGAGATTCAAGGTCTCGGCGTCGTAAATCTCAATCGTCGGTCCCGCTCCATAAATGTAGAGCTTCCGGCCGTCGCCGCTCACGGCAAAGTTGAATCGCGACCGGCTTTCGAATTCGAGCTTCTTGATGACCTTTCGGGCAGTAACATCAAACACCCAAAACTCCGTTCGCCTGTTGCCGCCCTGGCCGCTGTAGGTAACCGTGTAGCCCTTCTTTCTGTCGGGCGTGAGCAGGAATCTGTTCATCTGCGCTGCAGGCCCTATCGGCGTGAAGTCGACGTTTTTGGTGGTCAGGTTGATTCGCGCGATGCCAAAGATCGACCGGCGAACAACCGGATCGGTTGCGTTGAAAACCGAGGTCACAAATCCAGGCTCTTCGTTGGGATCGTCGTCGCCTCGGACATTCAATGGGAAAAGCCCCGGATACAAGGGCTTTGACAATTCGATCTTGCCCACTTGTTTGAAGTTGCTCAGATCGAAGATCAGGATGTCTTCCTTGAAAACGTATAACAGCTTGCCGTCGGGCGAGACCTTGTAGCCCGCGAGGAATCCGAATCCCTGATCGTACTCTTTTGGGAAGTCGAAGGTCTTGGTGACTTTCTTTTGCTCGAGATCGATTATCGCGAATTTGGTTTTCTCAAGCTTATAACGATCGATTTCCTTCGTTGCAGTGCGCAGCGTGGTGTAAATAAATTTGCCTTCGGGATCGGGCGCCGCGCCAAGTGGATAGACCCTGGTATTTGCGCCGTTGAGATCGAAGTGGCTCGTCACCTTTCGAGTCGCGAGGTCCACAATCTCGATTCCCATTTTGGTGGTAAGCACGAACAGCTTCTTGTGGTCTTGAGATAAAACAAGCTGAAAGGGCGCGCCCGTTTCGAGTTTGATTTCGTCGATGGCCTGCTGGCGAGCTTCGTCGATGATGACGATCTTGTCGGGCCAGGTGCCGATATACATCAACGCGCCGCTGGATTGGCCGGACTGCTGGGCGTAGGCCGGCGCGGCAAAAAGAAGCAAGGTGCTTATGAGAAAAAGTTTGTTTCGCATGCGAGACCTCTTCGGGCTTGTACGGGCGGCCCTCCGTGGCCGCTCCTTCGTTGGGATCAATCTTAAGAAGGGGCGGCCACGGAGGGCCTCCCTTACAAGCTTTCACGGGAACACCAGATCGATGTTGCGCCAGTCTTTGGTCGCGCTCGCGCACTTGCTCGTCCAATCGGGATAGTTGTTGAAGTGATCGGGCACCTGCGCCGGCCAGAAACAAGTGATGTAGCAATCGTACAAGTCGCGCTCAACCGGCTGACACAGTCCCGCAGTGCCTCCCGCCGAATCCGTTTCCCATCCCGGGGAAAAAACCAGCGAGCAGCCCAGCGGAAAATGAGGCCGCTGCGGCGGAGGCCCCTGCTGCTGAAGCGCGTGAACGTCTCCGTATTCAGACGCGATGAACTCTTCGACGCGCCGGGCTTTTCGGTTGATCGCTTTCAGATGTTTCATATCGCTTTCCTTTCATCGAATCGTTCGAGGTATTTCGGATTGCGCGCGGCAATCTCTCCATAGATCCGCAAACACACATCGGTCCATCCGCGAATCCAATCGCAATAGTGGAGGTTCGCGTGCGACGTGTCGCCGTAGCGCACGTACGCTTCGTGATAACACCCGCCGGAACAGACCGGTCTTGCCCAGCAGGTGTGACAGTCGTATTTGGTGTTTATGTGGGCGCGGCTCAAGTGTTCGGATTGAGCTTCGCGATCGACGCCGGTGTCGATGTGACCTAGCTTGCCCGCGGGCGAATCGACAAACCGATGACACAAGCCGATGTCACCGGACGGCGCGACTCCAAGCAGTCCAAGCCCCGCTCCGCACGGATAAGCCTTGCTCACACCCTGATGCAATTCCTGCAGAGTGTCGTTGACGTTTGAGAAGCCGTGATGCTTATTCTCGAGCGCGTGTTCGAGATATTCTTCCGCGAGTTCCTTGAATTGATCGAGCACGTGATCGAGTCCCTTGTTTCCGATCGCGTAGAGGCGCACCGGCGACGTTGTGACCGGCGCGAAGCCGACTTCATCGAACCCCATCTCTTCGGTGAGATGATGAAAAATTGTTTTGACATCTACGACCTGAGCAGTGAGGGTGACCCGCGCCCCGATTGGCCGCGAGCGATGGACCTTGATCAGCTCCTTGATCTTTGGTGCGATCACATCGTAGCTCCCCTTGCCGTTCTTAAAAACGCGAAACTGATCGTTCGATTCCTTCGGGCCGTCGATGCTCACGGTAACGCCGACGTTGTTCTCGGCCAGGAAATTTATTATCTCGGAGTTGAGCATCGTTGCGTTAGTGGTCATGCTGAAGTCGATGTATTTGCCCATCTCCGCGGCTTTCTCGCGCGCGTATTCGATCGATGACTTGACCACTTTGAAGTTGAGCAACGTTTCGCCGCCAAAGAATGTCAGGTGAACCATGCGCCGGCCGGGGGATTGATTGAGCAGGAAATCGACGGTGCTGCGCGCGGTTTCCTCGCTCATGAATTTCGTTTTGCCTTCAGGGGTCGCGATGCGATCTTCGCCGTACTCGTAGCAGTACGAACAGCTCAGATTGCATTGATTGGTCACATTCATCACGATGGTCTGGAGTGGGAATGGCTGTGGCGGTGATTCCACGCGAGGTTCGACGAAGCCGTCACCGCTTGAGATCGCGTGCGCTTGATGAAGCTCATCGAGAGTGTCTTCGATGTCGGGGCCTGCAAAGCCACGGGCCGAAAGCTCTGCGATGATTTCTTCTCGCGTCAGGCCGCGTTCTTTGAGCAAGCCGATCACCGCGCTCGACAGATCTTCGAGCGCGAAGATCGCCGCACTCGGGACGAGGTAGAGATAGCTCTGTCCGCCACCTTCGAACTCATGGAACTCGCCGTGTCGATAAGCGCTCATCTTGAAACCTCCGGTTGATCCCACTTCACATAAAGCGGGACGGTGACCACGAGATACGAACGGGCCTTCAATGGCTGCCCATCTTTCGCGGCGTCTTTTGATTTCAAGGTTGCGACGACCCATACGTCGCCGTAGTTGTTCACACCCTTTTTGCGTTTGGGATTCGGGCCGTCGGGGGCGGGCGTGAACAATCCATTGCTCGCGAGCGACCCGACGAAGTCCTTATCGTCGTCGTCGAAGGTCGCCGGAAACTCATCGATCGACCATTCGACCTCGGCAACCCCGAGGCTTACATCGTCGGCCGTTTGAGGCTTTCCATCCGGGCCGCGATTGTAAGCAAGGGTCTCGAATTGCTGGAACTGTTTCGGGAAGTTCACTCCGCCAACGCGGGCCATCCCAGCTTCGGGTGTGACCTTGATGTAATCGATCTTATCGAAGACCGCGACCGCGCGCGCGGCGAAATATCTGCGAATAGAAATGTCGCGATACCCATTCGCGGCGCCGGTTGCGACATCGACCTCAACAGTCACGTCGTCGGCTCGCGCGCTTACGATTCGCTTGACTGTGATGCCGGGGCCGAAATCGATTTCGTCGCGTTTGATGCCGGCCGGGAGATTCGCTCCGTATACGTGAACCTGAGTGGCGGTTGATGGAGACTTGAGCGCCGTCGGATTGACTCCTGCGATCAGCGGCTCGGCCGTTATTCTGCGAAGCGTAACATCGACGCCAAACTCGTCGTACGCGCCCCAGAACCAGCGCCCATCCATTGTTGTCCAGTCGCGCGATACAAACATCGCCTCGCGATTCTCGGGTGGTTCCTTGCCGTCGCCCGAGGTTGAGCGGCCTCGCCAGCTATATCCCGAATAAACTATTCCGCGTCCGGATCGTGTGACAATCGAACCATCGCTGACGTATCTCAACGTCAGCCTGGTTGTGAACTCATCTTCGACTGAGGTTGGTGCGACAACCATCTCGCCATAGATCTGACCCCGGCCGATCTGATGCCCGCTTACAAGCCAGCGCCCCTGCAGTTTTGGAGCTCGCAGATTTGCTCGCCACGCACCCCACTCCGGAGTCGTCAGCGGAAGGTTCCTGGCAAGGTAGTCGAGTGACTTTTCAAGTGGATGCCGCTGGTCGGGGTCTGTCGGAGGCGGCGCGCCGGGTGGCTGCGGGAATCGATAGAAACCCTGAAACGTGACTACCGGGAAAAGCCCGACGTGCATGTTGCCCAGCAAGTCCCACTCCTCCTTCGAACGGCGCTGAGAAAGCACGCGGCCCAGACTGTGGCATATCACACATGTAGCTCGCAGGCTCTCATCGGGCAGCTTTTCGTCGATCACTCGCTTTTCAGCCTCATAGAAAGCGGGCCGTGCTTCCTCGGGCGCGAGACCGTGATTGTTGCTGAGGTATTTCACGATCTGCTTGGCGTCATCGGGCGAGATCGTCAGGCCATTCAATCGAATCATCCGCTTGATGACCTGTTGCCAGCCCTCGGGAGTCGTGCGCTCGTAGGATATTCGAGTCAGGCGGCCCTTCTCGTCTTTCTTGTGACACGCGACGCAGCGGTCGATGACGAGCTGGCTTGTGACCGGGATGCCTTCTTCGATTGCCTCTTTCGCTTTGTCGTCCAGCGCGGGCGGTGCCTGCGGGGCTTGAGGTTGAGATTGTGACCAAACGGTGAACGTTAGAATGAGTGGTGTAAACAGGAACGCGGCGACAACGATTCGCTTAATAGCCTTCATCGGCGACCTCGCTTCAACGGAAGGCTTCCGCCTTCGATCAAAAAGAACGGGGAAGGAAAACTATTGATGATGGGCACACGCTGGAAGAGCCAATCAACCTGAACGATGTTTAGCCCAGCAGCATGATCATTATGGGTGAGCTTGAAGTCAACCGAGATTGGTACGACATTCGAATTCATTGGCAAGGAGGACTCCGTCAATTATGAAGATTATCACTGAGAGGACGAGCATGCGCATGCACAATCCACCTCATCCGGGAGAGATTATCAATGCTCTTTGTCTCGAGCCGCTCGGACTCACGGTAACGCAGGCGGCCGAAGGCTTGGGAGTAGGCCGCAAAACTCTTTCAGCGATTCTCAATGGCCGTGCGGGAATCACTCCCGAGATGGCGGTGAGGCTTTCAATCGCCTTTGGCTCTTCTTCTGAGAGTTGGTTGAATCAGCAGACACAATACGACCTCTGGCACGCGGAGCGTCGCCGTAAACAACTTCGCGTCGCAAAGCTTGCATCGGCCTAAGACCATTTGACGTTGTTTACGAAGATGAGGGTAGCTGCTTGGGTTGCATAAGTTCATCAAGCGCGCGAACGACGAACGGCCGGGCCATCTGCTTTCGCCATCCCATCACGAAATCCGTGTTGTCGAGTGGACGCGCCTTAATGAAGCAAGCTTCCGCGGCAGCGTTGATCCGCTCGGAATCAAGTGGCGCTCCGATCAATGCTTGCCGGGCTTCGCTGACTTCAATCGGCGCGGGTGCTACTCCGCCGAGAACCAGCTTCGCATCGAGCACCGTGCCATCGTTTGCGAAATCGAGCGACGCGGCCACTCCGAGTACGGGAAAATCAAATGAGCCCCGGCGCCGAAGCTTCTTGTACACCGAGCGCGTTCCATTTCGCGGCGCGAGATGAATCTCCGTGAGAAGCTCATCCGGACGCTTGTTCAGGTACTGGATCCCGTCGTTGTTGTAAAGCTCACCAGCGTCGACGATGCGTTCGCCATTCGCCGAAACGAGTTTGAGCTTCGCTCCGATTGCGACCATCAGCGGAGCAAGATCCGACGACTGAACTGCCCAGCACTTGGGACTCGACGGCGCGACCCAGCAAATATCCCCGTCCTTCTTCATACAAAAGTTGATGCCTTTGCGCCATTCATAATTCTGATCGTAGTAGTTGCATCGCGTGTCGAGCAGCAGGTTGCCGCCGATCGTTCCCATATTCCTGAGTATCGGAGTAGAAATGAGTTTCGCCGCGCCGGCCACAAACGGATAGTCTCGATTGATAACCGGATGATTGCACAAGTCCGTCAACGATACCGACGAGCCGATCACCATCCCGCTCTCGCGATCGCCTCGGACTTCGCGCAACTCTTTTAATCGAGCAATCGATATCACGGTCTTGGGAGTCTGCTGGCGGCGCTTCATGTTTGGATAGAGGTCGGTGCCTCCTGCGACAAACATCGCGTCGGGTCCGAAGTCGGACATCATCGACACGGCGTCCTTCACCTCTCTTGGCGCGAAGTATTTGAATTTCGGGAGTCGCATCATAAACGTATACCGTCGATACTTATTCCGAAGTAACTCCGGCGAGCTTCATCACGAATTCTGGAGTCACGGGCTCGCCTTTGAAGAAATCTTTAGCCACACCGCGCGTAATCGCCCAGCGGTGAATCCACGATATGCCCGCCGCGCCGGTGAAAGTGTCCGCGGAAGCATAGGCGCTGTCCTTCAGTGCTTCATCCAGCGTGATAAACCGATAGCCTCGCTTGCGAAGCATCCTCACTAAATCGCCAAAGTGATCCGCGTTGATTGAATTCGCGTGAACCAGCAATATTTGTTTGACCTCGCGCCCGAACAGGGCCACGGACTGGCGCTCCCAGTATTCGGTCTTGCGCTCCATGTAAGGCACATATGCATCGGCAACTTGTTTCATCGCGCGATCGTCGCTTGCGTCGCGCGCGTTGTCGTACGCTCGAGCGAATATCCAATCCGAGTTATCGATTGTCACCGGGGCGATGGTATAGCCCCGGCCTGCGAGAAAGGATTCAAACGCTTTTTTGGTTTCGAGGCTTCTGCCGGTGTGCAGAAAGGGATGACGGAAATAACGAAGCTTCTTTCCTTTCTCAGTCAACAATCTGCTAACGGTGTCTTCGCCGCGAATCGTATCGCTTTCGAATTCTTCGAGCGGCGTGTTGTTGAGCGAGCGATGCGAGTAAGTGTGATTGCCAAGCTCGAGCCCCGCGTTGATCCACATTCGAAGCAGACCAACTCGCGCCTCATCGCGCTTACCTTCCGTAATCAATTTATTCTCGTTGACGAAGCCGATCGCGGGAATACGGTTCGATGAAATTGTTTTCAGCAGTTTGGTGGTAATTTCCTTCCACGTTCCGATGTCCCGCTGAGTTGACACCGCGGGGAGGTCATCAAACGTCACGGCGATTTCTCGATCGAGCGACTTCTTTGAAGTTCCTTGATTTGCCGAAAAGGAAACCGTCACCAGCGCCAGCAGGGCGACGCTGAAATAGACCACCTTAATTTTCATAAGAAACCCAGAGCGTCGAAGGCATTATCGTTTAGCGGTCCTCTCCCCAGCAGTCTTTAACGTAGCGGGAACGGGATCACCAGGCTTCAAGTCGAGGGGGCTCATTCCTTCCCTCATGCGGACCAGCGCCAGATCATCCAGAGTCTCTAATACTCGAAATCTTTGTCCGAAACCGACAGCCACTTCATAACCGCCGAGGCCCCCCATCACCGCATCAAATATCCACCTGGTTTCGCCTTGAAGCCACGCGGCGATACCGACTATGGCAAACCCAATTACGATCCCAGGTATTGAATACATGTGGCGGTGTTTCTTAATTGCCGTCGCGCTCAGAGTCGTGTTGACCGGCTCCGATGATTCTGCCTTGTTCCCGCCAAAATGCTTAGCGGCCCATCGATGTATGCGCAAGGCGGAAACGAGCCCACCCAAGAGCGCGCCAATCATCCAAAATCTTTGCCCCAAGAACCACGAGCAAAAACCAACAAGACCAAACCCAACAATGAATCCAAGTAGCATCGTGACAAGAGTGCGTGCCCTCAAACCCGGCTCGGGTTCGGGCGTCTTAGTTTCAATTGATTCCGCAGTCCACTTGATTGTAAGCGGAGTACCAGGCGCAGAGTGTGCTTTCAGTTTCGAATTCACTGCCTCACTCCCTCGAGTGCCCAACGTTGCGGGGGCAGATCTTTTCAGTCGTCCTCTTGGCTACCGAACTTGTGATGTTTGAGTCCGGCTCTTCGGCGAACTTTTTCGCTTGCGCGAAAGCTGCCTCTTCCCCGCCTTTGCGATTACTCGCAAAGCTTCGTTGACAGATTCATCATCCGGAAACGCTTCCCTAACGTCAGGTTCTAACAGGACGAGATTAGTGCCGGAGCGATATCGCTCGGCAAAAATCCCGCGCCCGACCAGTTTCATTTTGCTGAAGTCGTACTCAGGCAACATGTCTTCATCCAGCTCCGCTTTAGCCGTTTTCTTTCTCATATGCTGTTTTTTCGCGTCGCGTGGCAGCACGCGCGCTGATTATTCTGATTTGTTCTCCTTTAATCGTGTGCGCGACCACGAGCAGACGGCCTTGTGCTGACACTCCGATGGTAACGTACCTTTGTTCGTCGTGCGAGTGCTCGCGGTCATAATAGGTATATGAGAGCACATCGTGGAATATGGTAACAGCCTCTTCAAATGAAACTGCGTGCTTGCGAAGATTATCCGCGGCCTTCTGCGTGTTCCATTCAAATTCCATAGCTGTTATCGGTACTCAGGAATGCACCGCTACACGAGGAAGCTCTTTGCCGTCGCCACCTTCGGCAGGCGTCGCAACTCTGATCGGCTCTGGCCACGCGACTTCAGGAACTGACTTCGGACCGAAGCGCCCTTCTTTTCCTTGAGCCTTCTCACGAATCGCGGCCAACACTTTTTCTGGAGTCGCTGGCACTTCGTCGATGCGAACGCCCACCGCATCGTAGATCGCATTCGTCACCGCGGGAGGGACGGGCAGCAGCGGACCCTGGCCAACTTCTTTTGCGCCGAATGGACCGTTGGGATCAGGATCACTGACGAGTATCGTCTTCACATCGCACATCTCGAGCGTGGTCGGGCTCTTGTATTCGAGCATCGAAGGAAACTTGTGCACGACATTCCTATTCCCTCGATAAGCCATCTCTTCCATCAAGGCTTCGCCGAGTCCCATGTAAACGCTGCCCTCGACCTGACCCATCACCAGCGCGGGATTGATCGACTGGCCGACGTCGTGGGCGATCCACACCCGATCGACAACTACGATTCCCGTTTCCGGATCTACACCGACTTCGGCGACCGCTGCTGAGTAGCTGTAAGCCGGCGACGGACCAACTCCCGCGCCTTTGAATTTGCCCGGTGAGCGCGGCGGCGTGTAAGAGCCAACCGTCCCGATCGTTCCGAACTTCGATTCGGCAAGCTGCACCGCTTCAGCGAAGCTCATTCCGTGTTCAGCGTCTTCGACGTCGAAGACTCGGCGGTCGGCGAATGATATGAGCTCAGTTGGAAGATCGAGCTTTTCGGCGACGGCTTTCGCGAGTAACTCGCGCGCGCGCTCGGCCGCTTGCACCGCCGCCTGTCCGGTCATCAACGTAACTCGGCTCGAGTAGCTGCCCAAATCGACCGGCGTCAGATCGGTGTCGGCGGTCAGCACACGAATATCAAACGGATCGATGCCCAAAACTTCAGCGACGATGTATGCCAGTATCGAATCCGAGCCCTGGCCGATATCGATCGAACCGCACATCACGCACACGCCGCCTTGCCGATCGAGTCGAAGCTGCACTCCAGAGTGCGGCATGTTGTTCCAGTAGATCGGCAGTCCGGCGCCGCACAAATACGAGCTGCAAGCGAAGCCGATGCCGCGCCCGTAGGGCAGCTTCTTGAACTTGGTTTTCCAATGGGCCGCTTCTACGACTTTATCAATGCACTCGCCGAGGCCGATGCTGCCAACGCGAAGATAATTAGCGGTGACAGTGTTGGGTTTCACAAGATGTTTGCGGCGCATTTCGACCGGATCGAGTTCCAGCTCTTCGGCGAGCTTGTCGATCTGAGCTTCGAGTGCGAATCGAGGTTGAGGAGTGCCGTGGCCGCGCTTCGGTCCGCACGGCGGTTTGTTGGTAAAGACGCGCAGGCCTTCAAACTTGTACCGCGGAATGTCATACGTGACGGTTTGAAGCGCACCGGTGTAAAACGTGCTCGCGACGCCGTAGCTTCCATACGCGCCACCGTCGAGAAACGAACGGAAATGCATCGCGGTGATCGCACCGTCTTTTTTCACACCGGTCTTGATCCACATCAACACCGGATGCCGCCCGCGGTGACAATAGAACACTTCTTCGCGAGTGAGTGTGATCTTAACCGGGCGCCCAGTGATCATCGCGAGCTTCGCAACCGCGACTTCGTGATTGAACGGATCGCTCTTGCCGCCAAAGCCGCCGCCGTTTGGAGTCGCGATCACTCGAATGTGGCTTGCGGGCATCTCGAAGACTTTCGCCAGGGCGCGATGAACGTAGTGCGGCGTCTGCGTAGCGCTCCACAGAGTCAGCTTCTCGTCAGAGTCAAAGTGCGCGAGCGCGGCGTGTTGCTCGAGCGGCAAGTGAGTGTTGCCTTCGTAGAAGAAAACGTCTTCGCGGACCAAGTCTGCTTCGGCGAAGCCCTCTTCGAGATTGCCGAATTCGAGCGAGACCTTTTTATGAACGTTGCCGCCGTCGCCGTATTGGTGAATGCGGGGCTCTTCGATTGTTACGCCCTCTTCGATTGACGAGACAGTCTTCAGTCGTTCGTATTCGACATCGATCAAATCCATCGCGTCGAAGGCGGTGTCTTCATCGATGGCGGCGATTGCGGCGACCGGGTCTCCGATGAAGCGCACCTTGTCGATGCACAAGGCGTGTTCGTCCTGACTGACTGGCAGAATGCCGTAGGGTATCGGCAGGTCCTTGCCGGTGATGATGGCGACAACACCGGGAAGCGCGAGCGCTTTCGAGACATCTATGTTTTTGATCAACGCGTGAGGGACCGGGCTGCGCAGGAGTTTCGCGAACAGCATTCGCGGCAGCACGATGTCATCGGCGAATCGAGTCTGCCCTGTGCACTTCGCGCGCGCATCGACCTTGCGGAAGGGCTTGCCGATGACTTTGTGATCGTTGCCGTTGTCGTTCTTCATGACTATGTGCGAGCAATCTGCCACGAACGCTCGAAGACACTAAGCAGCACTAAGGCGCTTGGCGCTGCCTGGTGTCTTAGAGTCTTCGTGGCGGTATTCCTAAACCTCAAATCCGTAGATACTCTCTTTCGCCGGTTCTACCACTTCACCGCGCATTCGGGCCGCGGCCAGTTCTACCGCTTCATAGATTTTGATGTAGCCGGTGCATCGGCACAGATTACCGGCAAGCGCTTCTTTGATCTCTTCTCGATTCGGAGCTGGGTTGACCTCCAGCAGTTCTTTCGCGACCAGCAAGAACGCCGGCGTGCAGTAGCCACACTGAGCGGCACCTAGGTCAGCAAAAGTGTCCTGCAAGGGATGAAGCTGCCCGTTCCCGGCCATTCCTTCTATTGAGGTAACATTGCGGCCTTCCGCATCGAGACCGAGAAAGAGACACGAGAGTATCGGCTGGCCGTCGATCAGAACGGTGCATACACCGCACTCGCCAAGTTCGCATCCGTGTTTTGTTCCAGTGAGCGCGAGGTCTTCGCGCAGGACTTCGAGCAACGTCTTGTGCGGCGCGAACGCGACGGCTATTTCCTCGCCATTGAGCGTGAATTTGATTAAGCTCTTCTGCGTCATTCCCAAGAGGACCGTTGGGTTATAGTTTGGCGTTTGAAACCGGCATCTGCAGGTCTGCCGATAACCGGGTCGAGGTAGATCGGTATAGTCACGCAATCAGGATAGGGAAGAATAATGCTGGCGCGCAAGCGTCGTCTCGCGCCACCTCAATAAGGACTCGCGAGGTTGTCAAAGACCCGCGGAGGCGTCGAGTGTCTCCGCGGGTTCAATGTCACACCGACAACGTGACCGGCGCTGAGGTCCCGCCGTTCGGATTGCGAACAACCACCGTGTGTGTCGAAGGCGAGACGAATATATCCCGCACTCTGAAGTTGCCGGGAGTGCTCTTCGCTTTTTTCGTAACAACCCACAAGTCGCCGTTCGCTTCAAGAGCGAACGTCTGAGTTCCGTCGACGATCAACACTGCTCCGGCGACAACGTTCGAGCCCGTCGCCGCAAATCGCAGCCCGTTCTTCTTGAACTGAAGGCCCGATACGATCGGAGGCACCGCCGTGCTGACTCCTCGCAGCGGAATGAACACCAGCGTCGAGTCGGGATCATTGCTTAGTATCGAGAATCCGCTCGTGAAAACGCCAATCGTCGTTGGAGCGAACCTGACGGTCAATGTTTTCTTTTCGCCGGGTTTGATCGTCCCCGTAGCGGAACCGCTCAGCGAGAACGGCGATGCGGGCGCGATTATGGTCGCAATGAACAAGTCTGCGTCCCCGGTGTTCGAGATTTCGACGTCCTTCGCCGCGGTTGATGTCCCGAAGTCTACGAGTCCGGGATTTACATCAAGATTCGCAACGGGCGCCGCCGTTCCGTTGCCCGTGAGATTCACGGTAACGAGCGGAGTCGCGGGAGCGTTGCTTTGAATTGAGAAGGACGACGATGCGGGTCCGATCGCCAGGGGCGAGAAGCGCACCGACAAATCCACGCTCTGAGCCGGCTGAATCGTCAACGGCAGCGCCGGCTTGTTGACGATCGAGAACGGCGAATTGGGATTGCTGATCACCGAAATAATTAAGTTATTTCCGCCGGCGTTAGTGATCGTGACCGTCTTCGTAGCCGATAGCGTCGCGCGAACCGAACCGAAATCGATCGACGTCGGCACAACCGTAATCACTGGATTGACCGGCACTGGATTCGCTGGCGTCTTGGCGACCGCTACGTTCGAAGGGTCGGAGTTTCCAAATCCGTTGAATGCAAACACTCGATAGAAGAAAAATGTATCGGCAAACGCGGTGGTGTCATTGAACGCGGTGACGTTTGGACCCACGGTTGCGATTTCACTGAAGTTGAATCCATCGAGGCTGCGCTCGATTCGAAAGCCTTGTTCGTCGGCCGAATTATCTTTCCACGCAAGATTGACTTGAGTCGGCGAGATCGGCGTCGCCGTCAGTTCCGTCGGAGCGGCGGGTGAATGCGGCATCGACGGCACAACTGAAAGCGTGAAGTCGCCCGAGTCTCCACCAAAACCGTCCACGGCGATGAAATAAGTTACCCCGGCCGTGAGGCTCTGCGAGACATTTTCAGGATCGCCAGATCCGCCGACGTCCGCGCTCAAGCAGGTCGAGAAGCTGTTGCAGTTTGTGGTGACATATAACGATATGTCGTAGTCTCCCTTTGGAGTGGCGGTTATGAAGTAGAGCTGCGTGTCGGCCGGCGTGAACTGAAAAACAACATCAGGTCCGCGTGACGACAATACCTTGGTGAAGCAGGTTTGGCCGGGATCAACATCATTGATGGCGCCAAACGTGGTTGCTGATGCATTGAAGGGCAAGCGGCTTGCGTCGATTACGGTAGCGGTCGCGCATGTTTCGTTCGCGGGCGTTCCTCTGCGAAGTGAGAAATGGAACGCCCCCGCGCCGGGATCCGCGACCGGGGTGTCCACAACGATGAAGTACGTAGTGCCGGCATTCAGAGTAGTCTTTATGAATTCGCCCTGGTCGAACCCGCCGGCATTCGCGCCCGCGACGCAGCTTCCAGCCGGGTTCGCGCAATTAGTAATGATGTAAAGACTCAAGTCAGCGGGCTTGATTGGAGTCGCTCCTATCGTGTAGGTATCGGTCGCGCTTGGGGTGAAGGAATACACGACATCATTACCGGCGCCCTGGCCGCAACTCCCGCCTCCCGGATCAATATCGTTATTGGCAGCCGCAAGCGTCGCGTCTTCGGAAAACGGCAGCGACGCCGGGTTGATGATCGTAGCCGTCGCGCAAGTATCGGCGGCCGCCGGCCCGAACTGCGAGCTCACTCGTGACGAAGCATGCCCCGGCTGCATCAGACTGGCCGCAAGCGTAAGCAGCAGCACCAGCGACAAACCCAACGATGCGCGCACAGGATTTGAACGGCACGTGAAGATTGATTTCGCGTTCATTATTACATACTCCGTTTGAGCAAAATGTCTACACAAAGCCCGTTAGCTCGCCAAGGGGCGTACATGATTGCCTGCTAGTTCAGTGAACGTGGGCCTGTGGAGAGCGCGATTATATAAAATCCGCACTATCTCGTAAAGGGGTCTTTGGCGAAATGTCCCAATCATACGTTCGCCTGTTCGTCTGGAACAGTCCTTGCGAAATCAAAGCCGAACTTATGGAGATGCGCTTAGACACAAAGTTTATGAACGTTGCGGGGCGTGCTTTGTGTAGCGTTTCGATAGTACTGCATCGTTTGAAGTGTCAACTCTTAAGACATAGGAGGGAGTAATATGCGTTTACGAACGGGCCTTTTTTCCGCTGCGTTGATCGCGCTGATGGCGTTGGTGCTGGCGGGCGCCGCCGCCGCTCAGACAATTGAAATCAGAAGAGTGGAACCGGACGAGGGACGCGTTGTCTTCGCCAAGCGTCACACGCTGGCGGTCCGCTATAAAGATAATGACGACTCGTCAGTGAGCATGGTGGGTACGCCATTGAACGCTCAAGTAAGCGGTAAAGCCGAGGTGAAGCGTAAAGAGGGCCGGACGCGAATCAAACTCAAGATGGAGAACCTTGGGAATCCGCAAGCGCTCGGCGCCTATTACACGACATACATTTTGTGGGCGATCGCACCTGAAGGACAGGCTGACAATCTGGCCGAACTTCCGGTGAGGCATGATTTTGAGGTCGATGTTACGACTTCGTTTCAGACGTTCGGGTTGATCGTCACGGCTGAGCCGCATTCGGCGGTGAAGTTGCCAAGCCCGGTCATAGTCGCTGAAAACGCTCTGCGAAAGGGAACCGAGGGAGGAATCGAGGCGAGCCGAATCGAGTATCGCGGCGACCCCGGCACCTTGTATGTCGTCTCGACTGAAGAGTCGCGCGAGTTTGCGCCCGACTACAACACTCCGCTGCTCATTCTTGGAGCACGGCGATCGGTGCAGATAGCGCGCCGCGCGCGAGCCGACCGCTATGCGGATCATGAGTTTCGCGAAGCCGAAGTCAAGCTTGCGGCTCTCGAGCAGTTGTGGCAGCACCGGCGTAAAGATGAAGAGAAGTACAGCGGGCTTGCTCGCGACGTTATGAGGCTTGGTGAACGCGCACGTGAGCTTTCGGTCGAACGCCTGGCCGCGCTGACTCTCGAAGAAGAACGCCGCGCGGCGAGCGCTACGATTGCTCGCGCTGAAAACGATGCCGACCGCGCGCGAGGAGAAGCCGAACGCGCCCGAGAGCAAACCGCGGCGTACCGTGATGCGGTAACCGCGGCGCAACGTGAACTCGAAGAGGCCCGGCGCCGAGTCGATGCGGCGCAGACCGAGGCGGACCGCGCAAAGGCGAATGAGGATCTCGCGCGCGCCGAAGCCGAGAGAGCACGGCTCGAAGCAGAACAGGCCAAACAGGACAAAGACGAGCTGCAGCAAAGGCTGTTCACTTCGATCTCGGCCATACTCGAGACCAGACGCGAGGCTCGCGGTCTGATCGTAAACTTGTCCGATGTGTTGTTCGACTTCAATCAGGCGTCGCTCAAGCCGGGCGCGCGTGAGAAGCTCAGCAAGTTGGCAGGAATTCTGTTGGCTTACACGGGTCCGTACCACATGGAAATCGAAGGGCACACTGATGCTGTGGGCTCGCAGGACTACAACCAGAAACTCTCCGAGGATCGCGCGCAGTCGGTGAGCAGTTATCTGCTCCGGGCCGGAATCACTTCGGATCGAATCGTAGCGGTGCGCGGGTTCGGCAAGCTCAGACCTGTGTCAACCAACGACACCCCGGAAGGCCGGCAGATGAATAGAAGAGTCGAGATCGTAATCACCGACTTGTATCCTCAGCCTGCCAATCGTTGAGTGAACCTTGGAGGACCCGAAAGTGTCCGATCACAATCGCGCAAATGATATTGGCGGCAAAACAATTCGTTGGATCTGGACCGAAGGACCGACGAAGGGCAAGACTCACGAGCACGTATTTGACGAGGACGGCACGGTTACGTGGCGGGCGATAGATGAGACCGGGAATAGTCATCTATCGAAACCCACGAAGTACGCGGCGTTCAAAGTCAACGATGATGTTTCGGTGGTGTCATACCTCGCCGATTCCGGGTACACGCTCACGGTGGTTATGAACTATGCGGATGAAAGCATCGTGGGCTTCGCATCCGGCGCCAAAGAGTGGTATCCGGTCCAGGGCAGGTTTCAGGTCGTGAACACTGCGACACGGTAGGTGACGCCGGAAACGATTCACGAGTCGAACGGGGCGGCTTCCGGGCCGCCCCGAACTTTAAGCGCGCCCTCTAAATACCGAATCGTGTGAAGTAGAAAAAGTAGAACCCGATCCATACACCAGCGAGAATCAACACCTCAGTCGCCGCTCGATGATGCGTGAGCGGTTCGATGAGTCTGGCGATTCCGCGCGCGAAGACTGCCGCAAGAACGAAGCGAATGTACCGAGCCGGAATCGATATCAACATGAACGTGACGAGACTCCCGTCGCGCGAACCCCACTCAACCGCGTAGATCTTGTACGGAATTCCCTTCATCGGCCCGAGCAGCACTGCCAACAAACCGTTCTCGTTTATCTGTGACGCGACGCGCGTGATTAATGCCGGGCTTATCGCGGGAATGTGATCGAGGAATGCTCGTGCATTAACTGGATCGCGCCGCCCGATCGCGTACATCAACGCCCCGCCCACGAGCGCGCCCATAAGCGCGAACGTTGTCGCTTTCAATGCAGGCTTCAGCGCCCGGCAAGCGATCAGCGTCAGCAAAACATCCGGAACGATAAAGAAGAACGTCGCTTCAGCCAGGCCCCACGCGAAGGCCAGCACCAGCACGGCGCGGCTGAGAGCGAACTTATCAAGATAGGATGTTGAGGCTGAACGCGTCATTTCTCGGCGGCCAATTCGCGGACTGCTGCTTCCAGCGCTGTTGTGATTTCCTGACGGCTGCCGGTCATCACTCGCGGCGCGCCCAGCCGGATTTCGCAAAAGAATGGCACCGGTATGAATTCGCCCTTTGGCAGACTGCGGCCCATGTTAACCAGGTAAGCCGGAAGGACCGGCACATCCGGCAGCTTCGCAAGCACGTGCGCGACGCCGGAGCGGAACTCGCCGATCTCGCCGCCGGGTCCTCGAGTGCCTTCTGGAAAGATGATCAGCGAATGCCCGGCTTCGATTGCTTCGCGCATTCGCCGCAGCGGATTGTTTTCAGAGGTGATGTTCTTGCGCGCGATCGGCAGAATGTTAAACAGGGTCTTTGTTACCACGGACACAAACGCGTTTCGTTCGAAGTAGTCGGCGGCGGCAACCGGACGAATCCTCCGAAGCTGATTCAGCGGAAACAAGCTCAGCAGCGACATCGTGTCGAGATGGCTCGAATGATTGGCGACGAGAATAAACTGCGCGGCGCTCGGAAGGTGTTCGCGCCCTCTTACACGCAGCCCGATGAACAACGCCATGAACGGCCTTATCGCGAGCGCGAAGAAAATCATTTGGATAACGTTGCGAAGCGTCAATTCGCTCCTCGATCGCGCTACCTCATGTAGAAGTAGCGAACATAGTGAAAGAAAATCGGCGCGGCGTAACACAGCGAATCGACTCGATCCAGCATTCCGCCGTGGCCGGGAATCACGCTGCCAAAGTCCTTCACTCCGAAATCGCGTTTGACCGCGCTCATAACCGCGCCGCCACAAAATCCCGCAACCGTGATGAAAAACGAAACCATCAGTGTCTCGCCGATTGAAAACGGAGTCAGGAATCGAATCGCAAGACTCAACAGCATCGCGCTTGCGATTCCACCGATGAATCCCTCCCAGGTTTTATTCGGGCTTATCGTCGGCAGAATCTTGTGGCGGCCCAGGGTCTTGCCCCAGATGTACTGCAGGACGTCGCTCATCTCAACGACGAACACGAGGAAGAGAATCAATGTGCGCCCGTTTGCAGTCGTGTCTCCGATTGTGGGAAAGGTGAGCAGGTAACCCATGTGACTCAGACCGAAAACAAACAGCATCAGCCCGAGTTGAATCTGAGAGGCGGATGCTACAAACCCCGCGGTCTCTTTCGACAGCACCATTCGCACCGGCAAGGCCAACATCATATAAACGGGAATGAAGATTATGAACATTCCATACCAGCCGATGCCGATCCAGTAATACTGAATAGGAATGGCGAGGAACGTGAACACCAACGCGTGATGATCGGCGGGACGAGTCTTGAGCAGCGTGATGTATTCCTTCATCGCCCAAAAACTAAGCAATGCGAAGAAGACGAGTGATATCCGATTGCTCACCAGGATGGCGGCGAGGAACACCGCCGCCATCACCCACCACGCTCGCACTCGCGCCGAGAGTTCGGAGAAATCCTTCCTGGGCCGCGCGCGCTGCAAACCCGCAACGAATACCGTTGCAACGATCAGCACGGCGAGAATGAGCAAACCCATTTGCGCGGTCGCCGAAAGAGCTTTGATTGTTGTCAGCATACTCAGCCGGTCTTCAGTTCATTGAGGGCCTTCTTCACCCGGTTCAAACACGTGATAGCCGCCAGCACCGCTCCTGCTACGAACACCCACGGCCAAAATTTCATTACAGCCGGAAAAAAGAATGTCGCGAGACCTAACGCGCCGATGACGAATGCGCGATCGCTTTTGCCCATCGGCCCTTCGTAGTGGCGGCTTGCTCCAAGGGCGCGGCCCAACACGCCGCTGAACTCGGTCAACACCGCTCCGATCGAGAACGACACTGCCGGCCAAAGCGCGGGCTGATACACCAGCGCGAGCGGCAAATACAATCCCAGGTCGGAAACAGCGTCGCCCAACTCATTTAGCACGGCTCCGACATTTGTAGACATGTCCAGCTCTCGTGCCATCATTCCATCGATAGCGTTGAGCGCCATCCGCAGAAACAACCAGGCGGGCAACAGGAGTAACAGGCCTGGAAACTCGGAGGCTCGCGATGCCGCCGCTCCGACTACGATCGATCCGACGATCGCGATGAGCGTGATCTTATTCGGCGAGAACCCGGCGCGCGCGAGAATGCGCATAGCCGGTCTCAGTAAATTCTGGAATTTTGGTTTTAGGTCGTAAACAGATGCCATAAATGCAGCCTGAGCATAGCGTCGTCCTGCGGGGTTTTGCCGACGCACCATCGCCGGCCGAGAGATCGTCACACGACGCATCATCAATGACAAGTCTTAAATGAGAAGACGGGCGCATGACGCTTTGCCTTTTTCCTGACGGCTTCTATAATCTCACTTCCGCACGGCGAGCGACGGCGCAAATTGGCATGCCGTCAAATAATCAAGCTGGCGCGCCGGCTGAAGATCAAAGGGGGCTCAATGCTGGTTCCAAAGGTTCAACTAATACCATCGGCCGAGCAAGTCACCGATCTGCTGAGAGAGACCGGGGCTTTGCGTGAAGGTCACTTTGAGTTTCCCAACGGTCAGCACTCCACTCATTACTTCCAGATGCCGCTGGCGATGCGCTATCACGGAAACGCCCGAGTCCTGAACGTCGCACTGTCGAGGCTGTTTCGCCGAGAGCCTGAAGTGCTGGCTGCGCTACCAGCCTGCGCGATTGTCGCGCCGGCCGCGGGCGGCATACCGGTGGCCTTCGGAGTTCGCGAAGCGTTGAATGCCGATCAAATTTTCTGGGCCGAAAAGGAAGACGGGCGTTATTACTTTCGCCAATATCTGGATGCCGAGGGAATCCGGTGCATTCTCGTTGATGATATCGTGCGATCGGGCAAAGTAATCACCTGCATGGTCGATCTGATTCGAGACGCGGGCGCCGAAGTCGTCGCAATCGGTTCGCTGGTGCACTTCAAAGACGCGCACGTTGATACGGGAGACATACCTTACTATGCGCTCCTCGAGGTTGACACTCATTTCTATGAGCCGGCGGCGTGTCCGTTGTGCAAGACCGGCGAGCCGCTTCACTCGGTTTGGGCATAACGAAGGCAAGGAGAAAAAATGCAAACACTTCTGACATACAACCGGATTGGCCGATCGTTTATTGTTATGCTTGGCGCGCTTATATTGACCGGCATTTCGCCGGTTGCTTTCGGCCAAAGGCCCGCACCGAAGCCAGCGCCGAAACCCGATCTCAAACTGTCGGAGGGGAACGACAGAAAACCGGCCGAATCCCAGGACGCGGCTTCGACGGACAAATGGGCGACTGTCTACGGACAGAAGATACATTACATAGAAGCGGGCAGCGGTCCGGTTGTGATATTGGTGCACGGGCTTGGCGGCGACGTTTCTAATTGGGCGCCGACAATCGGTCCGCTGTCTCAGAAGTACCGAGTGATTGCGCTGGATCAGATTGGCTTTGGAAAGTCAGACAAGCCTTTGATCAACTATCGCGTCGGCACGCTCGTCGATTTTCTTGACGGATTCTACAAGCAGCTTGGAATCACTCGAGCTTCGCTGGTTGGCAACTCGCTTGGAGGCTGGACTGTCGCGGCATATGCGCTTGCGCATCCAGATAAGGTTGATCGGTTGGTGCTGGTCGATGCGGCAGGTTTTGCGGTGACCGGCGATCTCGATCCGAAAGTCCTCAACGGCTTGAACCCATCTACTCGCGACGCAGTGAAGCAGATGATGCCTTTGGTCTTTTTCAACGCGCAGATGTTTGCGAGCGACGCTGCGGTCGATTCGTTCTTTGCGCGACGCGTGGGGGCGGGCGACGGCTACACGATTCAACGCTTCATCGACTCGATCATCCGCGGGGAAGACGTGCTCGACAAGAAGCTGGGCGCGATCAAACAGCCAACGCTGGTCCTTTGGGGACGAGAAGACGGGTTGACGCCTCTCGCGATGGGCGAGCGCTTTAAGAAAGAGATCAACGGTTCGCAGCTTTTTATCATCGAGAAGTGCGGCCACGTACCGCAACTCGAGAAGTCGGGAGAGTTCAACACGGCGCTGATGAAGTTCCTCAGCGGCGCCGACGTCGCAAGTAAGTAAGGCCTCAACAAGAACAGCGGACGGAAGGACCAGACGCCCGTCTTGGTACCTACCGTCCGCCTAGTCCGCCCGCAGCGTCTCTCGAGCCAGCTACCGCCTATCGTGATACGAGATACCTGGACTCAAATTCGCTCTGGACAAATCGGGTGACCGGGCAATAGATTTCGGTTTCAGGTTTTGGTCGGAATAGTCTCGTGCAGTCTGTTGGAGATTACAGTCTTGCTCAGGTTAAGTGAAATACACTTCAATCACGATACGGGCTCGGCAACGAGCGATGCGCTCAATATCCGGCTCAACCACATTCCCGGTACGGTTGTACGAGCTCCTGAATGGCGCAACGGAACTGAACCACTTCCAGTAGCCTACGCAATGAAGCAGGCAGGATCGAGAGTCATTGTAAAAGCCAAGTTCAGTGGTCCCCCGAATTCGGTTTTCACAGTAAGAGCCCGGGATGCCAACGATTTGACCGAGAAAAAAGGGGGCTTGGTGAAGTGGCCCTTGCGGGGCGTATTACGGATTCTTGGCATACAGCTTGGCTCCGTGCTGGGGGAGATCGCGGACACGCCTATCAGCTTCGGAGCCACCGGTGCGTCGGAGGTTATCGAACTCGAGTTGCGTGGTCATCGGATTCGTCGCGCCGGCGTCGGGATCTACCGTGTGTCATGGATTTGGGAGTATCTCGAGGGTGGTACTTGGGAGCCGTTCGCGCGGACCGAGCACAAGATATACATTCTGCTTGATCAGCCGCAAGAACCTTGGAGCCCGAGGGCGCTTCGCCCGAGCGACGATGACACGCCGGTAGCGTGGGTAGATGCGCTCGAACTTGCGTGTGACTGGGCAGCAGGAGCAACCAATCAGGATGAAGCTGCCCGGTTGATAACAAAGCGTATCAACAACAATCCACTTCTGTTTTATTGTGTTCCGAGCTTCTTTGTCTGTCGCAATAGCTATTTGCTTTCCTGTTTTATTCGACTGCTCAAAATCGGAGTCTCATTCCCTGTGAACTGTGATGATTGTTCGTCCGCGATAGCGACTTTTTCGAACCTCTTGGGCTGCCAACTGAAGGTCGGGGACATAATCAGTGGAAGAAAGTTGATCACCCGGAGAATCTTGCTAATCGGGCTTGATCCTTCATGCATCTCCGATTGGCAGGAAGGCGACGGATTTGGCCACCACGAAGTCGCTTGGTCGCCGGATGTCGCTGTCGACCAATTTGTTTTTGATGCATGCTTGCAGTTGGACTTAACCAAGGGCCTTGAACCGAGGCCCCGGCCTCACCTGGCAACGAAGATGAGATTTGCGAAAGCCGAATCTCGGGGATACAGTGACTATTTCCTCAGGAGCGAATTCGCATTGGGTCGCGGATTTGTACGGCAGATCAGATGAGGGACGGTCCTTTTATTCAAGACGACTTATTGTCACAAATCTCTTCGTGGCGCGATGGACAGCTGGACGCCCAGTCGACGCTCTTTGTGGCCTTTAACCCAACGAGAGAGGACTGTTTCTGTTGGGACCTCTCGATGACTTGTCCACACGAGTGTGGGGACGAAGTGAGACTATCTCGCACAATTTGGGCTGACCCAGTTGTCAGTGACGCTAGGGTGCTTGTTGACGTCTACATAACCTCCTCGGATAAAGCCGCTGGTGACACTCTTCATGACATACTTGGCAGGAACCACCTTAAGGTTCTTCCGACGGGACCAGATGATCTTGGTCATCAGTCATTCGTCTACCCCGAGAGGGAACCTTATTACATTTGCTGGATGAGAAATAATTTGTGTATCGTGACTTCAAGTTTCGGGAAGAAGGTAGTGAGAGTTAACGAATTGGCGCGACGGCTCGATCTGCGTCTCTCTGAACCGTTGGAGGCGGTGGAGTCCTGCCTCGAGTTCTACGTCGAGCAATCTCCTATCTTGGTCGGCGCCGAGGCGAGAATCGGCTACTCGCTGCCTTGGCAAATCGATGAATCGTTCTATCTCAAACTCGTATCGTCCGGAGCAGAACTGTTTCTTAAGGATGAATCTGTACACATTCGGTCTACAGTCTCCGGTGTCGCTCAGATTGCCGGTTTCGCATCTCAGGAGGGTCGTTCACCCTGTCGCGGCGCCGCTCTCATAACGATTGTGCGGAGCTCATAACGGGAAGTTCACCAATTGCCGCGATACCATTGGAACGACGGCAACCCCTTTTTGAGTCCCGTCTTTTTGTACAACTTCGCGCTTCTCGCAAATTCTTCGGTGGATGAACCGATAGCGCCAAAATCTGGCTCACGCCTTTAACGGGACGATAAAGCCGTCATCTCAGCTAAGCTTCATCGACTGTAGTCAACCTTGACCTCAAAGTCGCTCCAGTCATCGGGCTCGAACTTGGCGATAGTTGTTCCTGTCGAAGTGACGAGGGAAACGCTCTTCAGGGTGAAGGCGTTCTTGTTATGAGCGTATAAGAAATCATTACCATTGGGCCGCGGCGAACCCAGAGTGTTTCCACTAGTCGCGTTCAGGTTCTGAACTATAACTATCAGACCGGCCGGCGTTCGACGTAGCAGGCCCGTGCCGGGCCTTATGATGATCGGCGGGTCTTGATCGTTCAACCTTGATTTGCTCTTCGATTTCTTGTTGGTCTTCGCACCTTTCTTTTTGTAACTAGTTGCCATTGGTAGTTTCTCCTTTGCGGTTTATTTGACTGCTAGTATCTTGGCCAGCCGCGCGCTGTACGCACGAACATCCGGGCGCGCGAGATAACGCGCATAGTTCTCGGCTCCCCATCTGTCCGACAAGGTGCCAAGCAGACTGGAAGCTTGCTCGGCATAACTGCGAGTGTTTGGTTTGTCGTGCAATTGCTCGCTCGCCGCTGCCGCAAGCACGAATGCTCGCCACGCCGAGTCTCGTTGGCCTCGCCCGGCAAAACCCTCACCAGCTCTGCGCGCTGCTTCCAAAGCTTCACCAGCCTTGCCGGCGCCGAGCATCGCCTCAGCAAGCGCCAACAGAGCCATGTGCTTGACCCGGTCGTTGTTGATGCTGTCCGCCAACGCCACGCCTTCTTTGCACGAAGCTATTCCGGCAACGCGTGTGCCAGAAAGCCCGAGCGCCAGACCGAGAGTGTACTTCGCATGCGCGGCGATGTCTTTGTACTGATTGGATGCGAGAGCGAGAGCCTGCTTGCTCTCCACCTGGGCATCAGGTAACCGTCGTTGGCTGAGCCCTGCCCGTGCGTAGTTGAGGTGTATCCATGCCTGTAACTGCTTGGCTGAATTACCCGGCTGATCAGCGATCGCCGCCGCTTCGCCTAACGACTTCAGGCCCTCTTCGTATCGGCCCAGGCGGCAGAGCATATCGCCCCTGTTCATAAAGTCGTACCCAACATTTAGCTTGGCGCCAAGAGACTGATCGATCTTCAAGCTTTCGTCGAAATGGGTTAGCGCCTCGGAATATCTTTCTTGATAGCTGAGTACGGTGCCGATACCCGTTTCGGAAGACGTGACCTGTGCCTGGTCGCCTGTCTCTTGCGCCAAACTTAGTTGTTGTTCGAAGGCAGTAAGCGCCGCCTCATAATTGCCTTTCTGGCGATTTGCCCGGCCCAAGAGCGTGAGCGCCTGTGATGTCTCTTTTCTGTACCCTCTCGACTGGTAGAACTCCAGCGCCGGAGCAACGTAACCTATTCCTTTGTCCGACTCACCTTGCTGGACAGCCATACTGCCGAGCGATAGAAGAGCCCTTGCTTCGTGGCGACGGCCTTTGTATCTCCGCGCTGAATCCAGCGCCTGCTTGAAGTACTTTTCTGCCTCATCATATTCACCTCGTAAGAAGAAGGCGTTGCCAAGTTCAACAAGCCCATCGTTTGCCAAGCTCTCGATCTCTTCTCCGTGCGCAAGACTCAAAGCGTCGTTCGCTTCCCGCTCAGCTTCTGCAATCTTCCCCTCGGTACAAGACACGCTGCTCAATTGCAAGAGTGTTCTTATTCGCTGCGACCTGTTGTTGGTAGCGCGGCTCATTTCGAGCGACTTCTCCAGCAGGGCGCGCGCCGACGATTGATTCTTCGCATTGTTCAAGAGCGCGCCACGCCGATAGAGGACTTCAGCTACGCCCTCCACATTTCCCATGTCTTCATAAAGCTTCTCAGCCCGGTTGAATTGCTCATCTGCGTTCGGCAACTCATTATTACGCCCGTAAACGATGCCCAGGCGCAGGAAGACCGCCGGGTAATGAGGATCTAGTCGAGCGGCTTCGGCGTAACTCTCCAACGCGTTCTTCAGATCCTCGTTCCTTTCGTACGCACGCCCGAGGTCCAAAAACGCCCGTGCTTTCTCGTTACGATCGGATTCCTTCACAATACCTCGGAAGCGCTCGACAGCGCCTGCAAAGTCGCCAGCCATTGTAAGGTTGACGGCCTGCAGATATAACGAGTCTGCTTTTGGCAGTCGGGAAGGATCCGGCACCAGGGCTGTCGCTCGGACCATTTCGTTTTGCGCCCTCTCCGTGTAGTCAAGCTCGGTCCAGGCTTCCGCTTGATGAGCGTGAGCAAGGGCGAATTTATCGTCGACGCTAATTGCTTGTTCGAGAGCCTTGGTGGATTGATAGTAGGCTCCCTCGCGCATGTGACCGATGCCCAAGTCATACCAACGCTTCGCTTCGGGCGGGGGCTGGTACGCTGAGGGCCACCATGGAGAATGAGGTACAAAAAGGAAAAGCGGCAGCATCAGGAGAAGGGCAAGTGCGGGGATATAGACTCGCGGACGTTTCGCAATAATTGACGAAGCATGCAAAAACGCGCTGACCCTCGAGGCGCGGGAATCGCGCCTCGCCGGATCTGTCGTAGTCTGCTCTTCACGCGCCAGCAGCTCCTCGACGTTGCGCAAATCGCTGATTAACTCGGTCGCCGATTGGTGGCGGTTGTTGGGTTTCTTGGCCAGTAGTTTCAGTACCAGACGGTCGAGGTCCGGTGGCACACGCGTGTTCAGCTTCGACGGCGCGGGTGGGTCCTCGTGGATCACTTTCGCGCATATCTCCATCGGGCTTGACCCGGTAAACGCGGGAACACCCGTCACGCATTCGTAAAGCACAGCACCAAGAGAGAAGAGATCGCTGCGCGTGTCGATCCCCGCGGACTTCGCCTGCTCGGGCGACATATAAGGCGCAGTTCCGATTATCAAGCCGGCGTCGGTGAGCAAGCTTTGAGTCGCCTCCGCGGGGTTGGTTTCTTCAAACGACACAATCTTCGCAAGTCCAAAATCCAAAACCTTAACTGACCCGCGTGGCGTAATGATTACGTTCTGGGGTTTTATGTCTCGGTGCACTATCCCCTTGGAGTGAGCTTCCTCAAGGGCTCGCGCGACCTGCCCGATAAAGTCGAGCGCTTCCTTGAGCTCCAGCGGTCTTGCTCGAAGGCGGGCGGCGAGCGTTTCTCCGTCAACATATTGCATGACGATGAAGCTGACGCCCTCTTGATTATCGATCTCATAGATCGCACAAATGTTTGGATGATCCAGAGTGGCTGCGGCCTGAGCTTCTCTCAAGAGCCGCTTTCTCGCCTGGTCGTCGCCGATTGATCCTGACGCGAGCAGTTTGATTGCTACCTTGCGCCCGAGTACCGAGTCGTCAGCGAGATAAACTTCACCCATGCCTCCCTGACCGAGCTTTCTGATGATGCGGTAGTGAGAAATGACCTGAGAGAGCATAGCCACCCACTGCGGACCGGCTGCATTCCTTGGAACCGACTACAGAGACTGAAATATGATCGCAGGCGCGGAAAGAATGACTAGCGCAATCACCGCGTCCTCTAATAAGCCCGACGAATCTATATCGGAGATATTTTGTTGTCAACAACACGTGTGACTATGTCCAATACCGCAGAAGCTTTCGAATACGCGAGCGATGAACCGCCCATCAAACACAAGGCAATGCCGCTGTGATTCGCGCGGAAAGGCTTGAAGAGTTCGCCGAGTAGAGGAGTAACGCTTCGACGAAACATCGGAGCGCCCAGTTCACTTTGTTGATGAGTGCTTGAGGTCGAGGTTGCGAATTAGCCTGTGAAGATTGTTGGGGTGAATGCCGAGCGTTTTTGCTGCTTCGATGTAGTTTCCGCCGGCTGCGTCCAACGCGCCGAGCACTATCTGTTTCTTTGCCTCTTTGATTGCGTGCGTGTAACTGGCGGCGGGAGATCCGAACGTTTGTGCGACTTCGAGCAGCGACTCCGGCAGGTCTTCAGTCAGAATCTCATCAGTCGAGCCAAGCACGACGGCCCGCTCAATCGCGTTCTCAAGCTCCCGGATGTTACCCGGCCAGTCGTAGTTGACCAGGCACGTACGGGCCTCGCTCGAAATCGCGACTACACGCCGTTTGCACTTCTGGGCATGTTTCGATGTGAAATAATCGGACAGAAGCAGGATGTCTTCCCGGCGGTCTCTAAGCGGAGGCATGGTGAGGGCCACCACGTTGAGCCTGTAATACAAATCCTGGCGGAATCCACTCGTGCGTGCAGCGGCTTCAAGGTCTTTATTGGTAGCGGCCACAAGCCGGATATTGACTTTGATTGGCCGGATGCCGCCCACTCGTTCGAATTCGCGTTCTTGCAGAACGCGGAGAAGCTTGGCTTGAAGGAGTGGCGCCAGTTCGCCTACCTCATCGAGAAACACTGTGCCTCCGTCGGCCACCTCCATCTTGCCCTTTTTTTGAGCGATTGCCCCGGTAAACGCGCCTTTCTCGTGTCCAAATAGCTCGCTTTCGAGCAGGGTCTCGGTGAGCGCGGCACAGTTGATTGCGACAAAGGGCTTGTCGCGACGGGCGCTTGCCTTGTGGATCGCCCGCGCGACCAACTCCTTGCCGGTTCCGCTCTCTCCCTGAACTAGTACCGTCGAATCCGTGGGTCCTGCACGCGCGATGAATTGGAAGACATCACGCATGCGGGCGCTCTCGCCGACCATGTTGTGTTCGCTATTCAGGTCGAGCTGTAACCGTCGGTTCTCGCCTTCAAGATGTTCGAGGTTCTGGGCGTTTCTGAGAGCGACCGTAGCAATGGAGCTGATGGCAGTAACCAATTGCAGATGATTGGGGTCGAACCGTACTGATCGGTCCGACGTGTCCAGATACAGCACGCCCGATATCTTGCCAAACAACATAAGCGGGACGCATATCAGAGATTGAATGCGAGATGCGATCAAGCTGTCGGATTGCCGGAGGGCTTCGCTTTCCAGCACGTCGTTGCACAAGATTGCGACTCCATCGCGCCGGACCTGATTGATGATCGTCCGGCTAACCTTTACCGTTTGTGCGCCGCCGCCGAGCCTGTCGCGCCCAAAGACGGAAGCGAACTCGTCGGATGCTTTGCTTTCGAGCAAAAGCGCGGCCCGTTCGGCCGGCACGATGTCGAAAATAAGCTCCAGCAATCGTCTTTCAAGCGCCTCCACTCCGGATATCGAGTTGATTGCGGTGGTCACGTTGAGCAGTGCATTGAGACCCCGAGCGATGCGGGCAGTCGCAGGAAGCGCCGCGAGCAGCTTATCCGGCTGCAAGTAGATTGCGTCTTCGATGCGCAGCACCACCGTGGTCTGAATTTCGCACCTCTCTTCGCTTACTTCAACCGAGGCTGTCCTGGCCGTCACTTCTTCATCGTCATCGCGCAGAAAGAGAAACAGCGAATCCCCTACCGCGATCATGTCACCGTGTTCGAGCGTCCTCTCGCCGATGGGGGTCCCGTTCACCTTGGTGCCGTTGTGACTCTTGAGGTCGGTTATGTGATACGCATCGCCCGCACGCTTGATGACCGAGTGGCGGCGCGATACCGAGACGTCATTAATCCAAATCAGATTGGACCTGTCGCGGCCAACCGAGACCTCATCCTCAGTTAAAGGAATTACCGTGCCCTCGAGCGGGCCGGCCATGGCTGCAAGCCTTGGACTCATGTCGTTGTTTGCCTCGCAGTCTATCTAACACATCCGTATTGAGTACGCATAGCCGGAACTACGGCTTACTCTCGATCGCAACTCTTTACAACCTCCCAGCGGACAGATTCGAGACGCTATCGGGAGCGATAGTCCGACTATCAGGATTGATAGCGAGTCGTCGGTCTCAAAGATTACTGAGCCGTGGATCCGGCCGGTCGCCGGCTTCCGTTTCTCGATTCGTGTCAGCAGGTTGGCCGCGGTCTTGAAGCGGCGCCTGGCTTTGACCCCGCCCGTGGTACTTCGCTTGATACTACGGTGTAGCCGGCATCATCGGATAGCAAAAATGCATTTAATCAGGCATGAACAGTTTTGATGAATGATGAATACCACATTTCAAAGTGAGGACCAGAAATGAACACCAACACCATAGCTCTTCGACGGAAACTCGCATGGCTCCTGCTGGTTGCTTTGCTGTTCGTAGTTCCGCAAGCAACTGAAGCTAAGTCGGGCGGCACGGAGCACTTTACCTTCTCAGCAAGAGACAAGATCCAACTCGGAAAGAGGCGTGTACGCCACAAAGTAGATTTGAAAATCGTGGACCTCAACCCGGTACGCTATATCTATTCGGTAAACGGAGAGAGGGTGGCCGGGGCAGACGTGGATCTGTCAAAACTTTCTTTCCTGGCTCCAATTCCTTCGGCTGGCACCCCGCCTCAACCAGTGCCCGCCCCAGCGCCACTTAACCAGTCTATAGCTAGTGCACGTGCGGCGCTAAACGCTAAGCAAGCAGAGATCAACTCTGACCGCGCCAGCATCAGTAGTCTGGACGCCCAAAGCAAAGCACAAAAACTCTCCAAAGCGGCCAGGCAAAGCCGCGAGCGAGCCGCGCAAAAGGAATTGGAGGATGACCAGAAAGAGCTTGCGCAACTAAGTAATGAGTTAGCCGACTTGCTCATGAAGAAAAAGGCACTCGACGACCTCGAGATGGCCTTTGCCGCGCTCAATACTCGTTACACGCAAGCAGAGAGAGACGTCTCGGACGTGGAACTGAAGGCGAAAAGTGCACGTGACGCTGTTGAACTTGCCAAGAGAGAGGTGGATGGTCTTATCAGTAAATCGAATGACGACATTGGGCAGACTCTTTTGGATCGCGTTGGCTCAGCCATTGTGAGAATAGGGAATGCCATTCCGCCGGCGTCGCCTTGGCCCGATACTGAGACCACCAGGGCAAAACAGGATCTACAGTCAATTCAGTCTGATCTGGACTTGTTGCCTGTGCAATTCCCGGATGGCTGGCCGGAATGGATAAAGAACACGCAGAATGCCGCCGCTCTCAAGTCGCGGGGAGATCGTGTAAAAGCACTGCTAGCTTATCTCGAAACCCTCAAGCCCATTCGCGATGAGTGGGACAAACAGGTAGCCAGGCTGATCGAGGTAAAGGAATTCCTAACCGGCATTCGCAATCAAGGTCAATCGGCCTTCACAAGGACACTTCTTCCTTTTGATTGTGGTTCCGTCGACGATACCACGATCAAGTTGAAGATCACCGATAGAACGGGCGCGGAGCCAAAGGAACAGGAGATCCCAATGGTCACCTTCGAATGCGCCTCGCCCCTCTCTGTCAGCACTGGCTTTGCCTTTAGCACCAGAGATGAAAACGAATTCAGCCTGATCAACAAGGTAAAGGAGGGTGCCGCCGGATCGGCCCCGACCCTCGAGCAATTCAAGGTGATCGGCAGCGACAAAAGATCAAGGTTCCGGCCCATCCCGGTGCTGTTGTTGAACACGCGCATATGCGACTTCAACTCTGATCTGGCATTGCATTTCAGCTTTGGAGCGGGTGTCGATGTAAAGACAGGAAAGACCGGATCGGATTTGGAGTTTCTTGTCGGCCCCAGCCTGTTGTTGAAGGACAGGTTCTTTTTCACGCTGGGCGCGCACATCGGCCGCGAGATCAGGCTGCAAGACGGCTTTGAGCTTGGCCAAGCCGTGCCGAATGACCTGGCCGCCGCCCCAACGTTCAAGCGCTATACGACCGGTTTGGGAATCGTCTTCACCTATCGACTAAGATGAGCGTTCTGCTGAGAGAAAACTGAGCCTTAGAGCCAGTGATATCCCCGTCGGAGGCGTATGACCAGGTAGTAATCCTGGAATGTCTGGACCGCCCGACACGGTCAAAGGTAAAGATCGTACGAGTCGGGCCAGAAATCAAAGGAGGAACTTCTATGTCAGCACCGTCAGAATTCGCCTTGAAACTCGCCGCAGTCGCGGAAGGGCAACATACAAGCTTCCACCTCCTGGACGAAGCGGACCCGGTATTGTGTGCTCAGATCAGAAAGTACTGGACTGACCTTCGTCTGGGCTTCACCAGTTGCGTAAGCGTGCCGTGGTCGGCGGTCTTCGTTTCCTGGTGCGTCAAACAGGCTGGAGCGACGGCTGCGGAATTCAAATTCGCGGCGGCTCATTCAGTGTTTGTTCATAAGGCAATTGAAAACGCCCGCAATAATACGGGCGTCTTCCGTGGCCGTGAGATCACAGCTCATCCCCCTAGTGTGGGCGACATTATTCAAAACAATCGCGGTGGCGCCACTCACAATTTCGCTTTTGCCCGAGACAACGAACACTATACGTCTCACTCGGCCATTGTTGTAGAAGTGGGGCAGGACACCGCGGGCCGATTCGCACTCACAGTTGGCGGGAATGAAGGAGACTCGATTCGCCAGAAGGTCGTTCGTCTGACGCCGGGAGGATTCATCGGGCAGCGTCCCAGCAACCCATTCGTTTGCGTCATAGAGACGCTGAAATAGAGGCTGGAAGGCTTTGACAACGCCGCAGCGTCAAGCTATTTCGCTAGCCGAAGTCAGCGACTTTCTTCGCTGGGATTACGCCTGACAAAACTCGAAAAAAGGAGATCAACCATGCCCACATCAACTCAACCTCGACGCATCCCACATGCGGAGCCGCCTGCGCAATTCAAAACCAAGCAGATTCGCATCCTTGACGCCGAGGTGGACAGTTTGATTCGCGTCAAACGGGCGCGAGATACCTTCTCCGTGAGCGGGACTGGATTGACGGTGGCCGTTTTGGACACTGGTCTTCGGACAACGCACGTCGATTTTGCGGGTAGGGTTCGAGCACAGCGCAACTTCACCGGCGATAACGGTGGCGACGAGAACAATGCGACAGATGGCAACGGGCATGGCACAAACGTTGGAGGCATTATTGTCGCAAACGGCAACCACGTCGGCATTGCGCCAAACGCCGGGATCGTTCCGCTAAAGGTATTGAGCAATTCGGGTGGCGGCTCGTTTGACGCGGTAGACAAAGCGTTGCAGTGGGTCCTTGATAACCGGACAACATTCAATATTACAGCGGTAAGCTTGTCGCTGGGGGACCAATCTAACCAGACGGACGATGCACCACATGAATCAAGCGATACACGGCGCCTTATTGGTGGGCTTCGGGATCTGGACGTTCCTGTCCTGGTCGCCGCGGGTAACGACTACTTTACATTCCGACAACAAGGGATGAGCTTTCCTGCAATCCTGAGGGAAACAATCAGCGTCAGCGCCGTCTATGATGCCAACGAAGGCGGATTCGCTTATGCGAGTGGAGCGGAGGCCTTTTCAACTGGCGCCAACCGCATAACGCCATTTGCCCAGCGTCTTCACGAAGAGGTTAACAGTGCCACGAGGACCGATATCTTTGCCCCCGGAGCGCCAGTAACTTCATCTGGAAATGAAACCGACGTCGGTGAGTCAGTTCAGCAGGGCACTAGTCAGGCCACGCCGGTCGCGACAGGTGTCATCCTGCTTATGCAGGAATTCTTCTTTAGGACGACGGGTCGAATGCCAACGGTTGACACACTCGTGACGTGCCTGCGGAAGGGCGGAGTTCTAACCAACGATGGCGATGACGAGGATGACAACGTACCACACACCGGCAAGAACTTCCTTCGAATTGACGCACTATCAGCCTTAGACGCGGTTAGGCGGCACCTGCAGAATGAGTTGCTGCGCACAAGAGCGGCTTTCCGATGACCAGTTGAATTTCGCGGCCTCACTGCTCGGCATCAGCAATTGAGCATAGCCAAGCTGTGAGAGTCGTGCGCGACGCGCGTGACCCGCTCGCGAAACGCCACAGACGCGAGCCCAGCTTCCGCGGCTGCCGGTGACGAAAGCGATTGGCCACGATGACAGAAGCCACTGAGGAGCACCAAATCCGTAAAGGCTACAATCTACATCCTTCGTCATTCTTTGCGGCTTGGTCGTGGCAATTAAGGGTCGGGAGTTTAGTAAGGTGCCCAGCAGGGAAACTGCGACGAACGAAGTCACCGGATTGCGGCAGGCTATCGTTTTGGCAGGAGAATCTCGCGCTCGATCTCGAAGACCTTTTGATCGAGCTTTCCTTCGAAGAGGTCCGCGTCTTGTTGAATCAAATAGCCGTGCGTCACATTCTTGATGCCCACGAGTTTTGAGCGAACGACACCGGTTTGCTCGTCGCGATGTTGCTTCTCAATCACTCTCGATGCCGCGTACAACGTATCGCCAGCGAGCACCGGATTCGGGTGACTGCCCTTGTCGTATCCGACTTCCCACAACGCATTCGCAGTCGTGTCGCGGCTCGCAAGCGATGCCACCCACGCGAACACTAACCCGCCTTCGACTACTCGCGTTTTCATGAAGCTGTGCTCGCGCGAATACACTTCGTCGAAGTGCAGCGGATGACTGTTGCGAGTGAGAATCGTCAATTGCATGTGCTCGCTCTCGCCCACCGTGTGCCCGTTGCTGTGGAGAATCACGTCTCCGACTTCGAAGTCTTCGAATAAGCCTCGCGGGCGGCCCGGCCATCTCGGAGTCTTAGTCTCCGAGCGTAGCTCGACGGGTATGCAAAGTGAAGCGTTTGACGGCGACGGGTCTCGCGGTGCGTCCGATGCGGATGGCGTTGGGTGCGCGCGGCCTTCGAGCTTGCCTGTTGGGATCAACGCCTTTCGTTCGAAGGTCACAACGACGATGCCGTCTTGATTGACTCCAGTTGTCCTCAGATGAACTATGCCGCGATCGGGCTTCGATTCAGAGACTCGCACGCCGAGTATTTCCGAATAGACCGAAAGCGTGTCCCCGGAATAAGCCGCGTTGGGAAACTTCAAATCGATGTAAGCCAGATGCGCGATCGCCTGTTCAGAAACGTCGTGAACGGTGAAGCTCAGCGCGAGGTTCAGCATCACCAGAGGATGGACTACGCGGTCGCGAAACCCGAGTTCTTGCGCGAAACGCCGGCTTGAGTAAAGCGGATTCGGATCGAGAAAGGACGCGGCGAACATCGCGAGCATTCCGTCGTCGATGGTGACTTCCCACGGATGGTGATAAATATCGCCGGCCTGGAAGTCGTCAAGCAGCCGTCCATATCGCGGCTGAATGATTCTGTGATTGGATGAAGTCATCGCGTAGTCGCTTATTCTGAACTCGGATAGTTGAGGAGTAAAGTGCATTCGCGAGTTTGCGGCATTCAATCATTGCCTCGGCTATACGTTTCGCAAGAACGCCAACGCAGTCTCAACAAAATGCGCAGTCATCTTGCCGAAGATCGGACCGTGCCCGCCGTTCGGTACGATCCATAAGGACGAGTGTGGGATCGCCGAATACATTTCCATCGCCACACTTGCTGGATACAGCGGATCACGATCCCCGTGCACGATCAAGGTCCGCGCGGTGATCGTGGAGAGTAAAGGCGGCGTGAAATTCATGTCTTCATAACTGTCCTTATGGA